>Ga0307509_10000060_pt1 | contig 154618 bp, 120 predicted proteins | sample 10_EM_MG_FD_202245 | JGI IMG/M metagenome (GOLD analysis project Ga0307509, IMG submission 202245) | Populus trichocarpa ectomycorrhiza microbial communities from riparian zone in the Pacific Northwest, United States - 10_EM | ecosystem: Host-associated > Plants > Roots > Unclassified... | reverse complement strand
CGCTCGGCAAGCCTTGTTCCGGCCCCGCTTCGAGCCGACCGACCTGATCCTTCCGCACCGCAAGCGCTCGCGGCTTCGCCGGTCAGCCGCCCACCGCACCTCGCGAACCCACGCTCGGCAAGCCTTGTTCCGGCCCGGCTTCGAGCCGACCGACCTGATCCTTCCGCACCGCAAGCGCTCGCGGCTTCGCCGACCTGACGACCGGCCACACCTCGCCAATACAGGGGGACAAGGCTTGCCCAGCGCGCTGTCCGGCTACCGGACCGGGGCGTTCTGCTGGCGGGCCTCGAGGACCTTCTTCGCGTAACCCTTGGCCTCTGGCGCCGGATCGTCCTTGGTGCGGATCCGCACGATCGAGCCAGGCGCCTCGGCCATCCCGGCGGCCATCGTCCAGCCTGGCGGGACCTGCGGATCACTCCAGAAATACAGCCAGCGCGCATCGCGCGGCGCGAGGTTCACGCAGCCATGGCTGCGCCGCGTCCCGAACTGATCGTGCCAGTACGCGGTGTGCAGCGCGAGGCCCTTCTCCGGCGAGAAGAACTGCGTCCACGGCACCGTGGCGACCGAGTACGGATCCTCGCCGTTGAGACCCTTCATGTCGGCCTCGGACTCCTTGAGCCACATCCGGTACACGCCCGGCTCGGTCGGCGTGGTGGTGCCACCCGAGGTCACCAGCGTCGCGTACACCGGGAGCTCACCCTCGTACGCGACCAGGATCTGGTCGTCGACATCGACGTCGATCCAGCGCTCGCCCGCCTCGAGCATCGGCGGCGGTGGCGCCGACTGGAACGCCCGGACATCGGCCGCGGGGATCCACTCGAGCGCGCCGATCCGGTACGCGGTCGGCTTGCCGGCCTTGTCGGTGGCCGTCTCGAGGATCGGCAGCGGGGTCCGCGCCGCGAGCTGGCGGTTCGGCCCGGCGCCCATCGCGGTGTTCGTCGTCCACGCCAGGGGCGCGCCGTACCGCGGCCACACGAACGCGAGCGGCACGGCCCAGCCGGTGTCGTCGCCGAGCCGCGCGCCGCCGAACCCCGACGGCCGGTGCTGGGTGATCGCCTGCTTGAGCACGTACTCGTTGTCCTTCTTGTCGATCTTCCAGTACTGCCGGCCGCCCACGGTGACCTCCTCGTACTGCCGGACATTGACCGAGCCGACCAGCGGCTTGTCCTCGATCATCTTGGGCGGCGCGGGGGGAACCGGAACGGCATCCGGAGCGTCCTTCTTCGCGTCGGGCCGGGAGTCCCGAGCGTCGGGCCGGGGCAGCCGCTTGTCCCGGGCGTCGCGCCGGGCGTCGCGCTTGTCGCCCCGCGCGTCCTTCTTCCGCTTCTTCTCTGGCTTCTCGAGCACGTACGTCACCGCGCTCGGCGCCGTAACCTTGCCGTAGATCCCCGGCACCAGCTCGCCGCGCTCGAGGTGCGGGACCTCCTGGCCATACGCGGGCTTCTTGCTCGGCTCGACGTAGTCGCCGCAGATCCAGCCGCGCGGCCGGATCTCGATCCACGCGCGATCGCAGCCCCGCGCGCGCGCGGTCCGGATCCATGCGACGCGCGTGTCGATCGCGACCGTGCCGATCCGCTTGGCGTCGTCACCCGCCTCGAGCCGCACGCCGACGGTGCGGCGCAACTCGAGCGAGCGCGTGCCCTCTGGAAAATCCGGTTGTACGACCGGTGGTGGCTCCGGCACGACCGAGATCGGGGATGGTGACGGCACCGGTGGTGATGGTTCAGACTTGCCGCTGCAGCCGACGACGGCCACCGCGAACACCCAGGCGCGCATTCCGTTCCGATAGCATGTCCATGCTACCTTCGCAGGTAGATGAAGCTCGGCGAGATGCTCGTACGAGATGGTCGGCTCAGCGAGCCGCAACTCGTCGCCGCGCTGGGGTTTCAGGCGCGCGACGGCGCGCGGTTGGGCACGGTTCTCGTCGAGCACGGCTTCATCGATCTCGAGGCGCTGACGGTCTACCTCGGGCTCGAGCTCGGGATTCCGATCGCCACCGGCGCGATGCTCGAACGCGCCAAGCGCGCCGCCGTGCGGCTCCTGCAGCCGGCCCAGGCGTTCAAGCACAAGTGCGTGCCGCTGGTGGTCCAGGACCGGCAGCTGATCGCTGCGATCGAAGACCCTCACGATTTTGCGACACTCGAGGCGCTGAACACCACCACCGGCTACCGCGTGCTGCCGCGCGTCGCTCCGGAGCTGCGGATCTACTACTACATCGAGCGCTATTACGGCGTGGCGCGGCCCGCGCGGTTCGTGAAGTTCGGCGACTCGCCGCGCGGCGATGAAACCGCGGGGGATGCCGGGCTCCCCGCACCGCCGCTGCCGGGGCTGCCGCCGGTTCCCGCGGCGCCGATCTCTGCGCCCGGTCCGCGGCCCCGGCTGCGCAGCATGAAGCTCGTCAAGCTGTTCGACGACTCCGAGGCGCTCGAGCTCGAGGCCGCCGACCTGATCGACACGCTCGACGCCGACGAGACCGCGTCTGCAGAAGCCACGCCTAACGCAATCCCGCTCCGGCCGTCGCTACCGACCTACGCCTCGACGCCCCAGATCGCGCCGACGCCGATCTCCGCCGACGTCGCGCTGCGCGAGCTCGCCCGGGCCACCGACCGCAACCGCATCGTAGAGATCTTGCTCGGCTACGCGGCGTCCACGTTCGACGCCGCGGTCGTGTTCGCGGTGCGCGACAACTTCGCGTTCGGCTGGCGAGCGATCGGCGATTTGCCGGGCTATGCCAACGTCGAGAACGTGCTGATCCCGCTCGAGGCGCCGTCGGTGGTGCAGTCGGCGATCGCGGCCGAGGGCCACGTGTTCCACGGCCCGCTGGCGCCCTCGACCGTCAACTCGTATCTCTACAAGGTCCTCGGCTGCGCGGAGCCGCCGATCGTCACCGCGGGCGCCATCACGATCGGCAAGCGCGTCGTGAACGTGCTCTACGGCCACGCGTCGTCGCTCTCGCCGCTCCAGCTCCAGGTCCTGCAGCAACTTTGCCGGACCGCCGCAGAAGCCTACGCGCGGCTGATCGCCGTCTCCAAGAAGCGGCGGTAGCGCCGCAGCGGTCAACCGCGACCGCCGGCGCTCGCGGGGCTTCGCGACCAGGGCGCCGGCGTTGCGCTCGCGGTCAGCGCGCGGCGGTGTCGGCGGGTGTCCCGGCCGTGATCTGCAGGCAACCGCCGAGCGGGCCGGCGTCGACTGCGGCTGCGGCGAGGCCACCGGCGCGGGGCTGCGGCGAGGCTGCGGCGAGGCTGCGGCGAGGCGAGGCTGCGGCGAGGCTGCGGCGAGGCGAGGCTGAGGCGAGGCTGCGGCGAGGCTGCGGCGAGGCGAGGCTGCGGCGGCGAGGCTGCGGCGAGGCTGCGGCGAGGCTGCGGCGAGGCTGCGGCGAGGCGAGGCTGCGGCTGCGGCTGCGAGGCGAGGCTGCGGCGAGGCGAGGCTGCGGCTGCGGCGACGCCACCGGCGCGGGGCTCGCGGTCAGAGCGCGGCGAGCAGCGCGGCGGTGTCCTCGGGTGTCCCGACGGTGATCCGCAGGCAACCAGCGAGCGGGCCGGCGTCGAACAGCCGCACGGTGACGCCAGCATCGGCGAGCCGGCGCCACAGCGCGGTGGCGCCGGTGGTGCGCACGAGCACGAGGTTGGCCTGGCTGGGGAACACCTCGAGGCCACGGGCCGCCAGCGCGGCCGCCAGCCGCGGGCGCTCGGAGATGACCTCCGAGGTACGGGCGGCGCACCAGTCGGCGGCGTGCTCGAGCAGAAACTCGGCGGCGCGCTGGTCGAGCGAGCTGAGGTTGTACGGCGGGCGGACCTTCTCGAGCAGCGCGGCGATCGCCGGCGACGAGATCGAAAACCCGACGCGCAGCCCGGCCATGCCGTACTTCGACAGCGTGCGCATCACGACGAGGTTCGGGTGATCGGCGAGCACCGGTAGCGAGGTCACCCGGCTGTAGGCCACGTAGGCCTCGTCGGCGACGATCACGACGTCGCGAAACCGGACGGCGAGCTCGGTAGCGAACCCGATGCGCCACAGCGTGCCGGTAGGGTTATTGGGCAGCGCGAGGAACACGACGCTGGGCCTGTGCTCCTCGATCGCGCGGATCACCGCGGGCTCGTCGAGCTCGAACACGTCGGTCAGCGGCACCTCGATCGCCTCGATGCCACGCGCGATCGCGGCGAGCTTGTAATAGACGAACGACGGCACCGGGTAGAGGATCGCGGCGGACCGCGCGCCGCGCGGCGCGGCGAACGCCGCGCACAGCATGGTGATCAGCTCGTCCGAGCCGTTGCCGAACACCAGCTGCTCGCCGGCGATGCCCAGCTGGCGGGCGAGGACCGCGCGCAGCCGGCGCGCGGCCGGATCGGGATAGCGCTCGAGCGCGACCTCGGCGAGCACGCGGCCGAGCTCGGCGCGGAGCTCCGGTGGCAGCGCATACGGCAGCTCGTTGGCGTCGAGCTTCGCGATCACGCGCGGCGGTGCCGGCACGTGGTACGCGGCGGTGCCGCGCAGGGCCTCGGGCACCCGCGCCGCGAGCGGGCCGAGCTCCATCGCCGGCTCCTTCACGTCAGACCTCCACGCATCAGCGCGGACCGGCCGTGGCCGTCGAGGCCTTCGCACGTGGCGAGCGCGGCGATCGCCGCGGCGTGGGCCGCGGCCGTGGCGGCGTCGTACTCGATCAGCGACGTGCGCTTGCGGAAGTCGTGGACCCCGAGCGGCGACGCGTAGCGGGCCGCGCCGCCGGTCGGCAGCACGTGGTTGCCGCCCGCGAGGTAGTCGCCCGCGGCCTCCGACGAGTACGCGCCTACGAAGATCGCGCCCGCGGTGGTGCACGCCGCGGCGACCCGACGGGCATCGGCGCACTGCAGCTCGAGGTGCTCGGGGGCGAATCGGTTGGCGAGCTCGATCGCCTGGGCGATCGAGTCGACGATGACCGCCGCGCCGTGGTCGGTGAGCGCGCGCTCGGCGATCGCACGGCGCGGCAGGGTCTCGAGCTGGCGCACGAGCTCGGCATCCACCGCCCGCGCCAGCGGCTCGGACGGCGTCACCAGGACCGCGCGGGCCTCGGTGTCGTGCTCCGCCTGGGCGATGAGATCGGCCGCGACCCACCGGGCATCCGCGTCGCCATCGGCGATGATCAACACCTCCGACGGTCCCGCGATCGAGTCGATGTCGACCTCGCCGTAGACCTGGCGCTTCGCCGACGCGACCCACGCGTTGCCCGGCCCCACGATCTTGTCGACCCGCGGCACGGTCTCGGTGCCGTACGCGAGGGCGGCGACCGCCTGCGCGCCGCCGAGCTCGAACACGCGGTCGACCCCCGCGATCTGCGCCGCCAGCAGGGCCTCGTCGGATGCCCCCGGCGTCACCATGACGATCTCGGGCACGCCCGCGACCTTCGCCGGGATCGCGGTCATGAGCACGCTGGACGGATAGCGCGCGGTCCCACCGGGGACGTAGAGCCCGACCCGCGCCAGCGGGGTCACCCGCAGCTCGAGCCGGACACCGCCGAGCTGCATGTCGACGTCGGGCTCGCGCTGGCGCTCGTGGAAGGCGCGGATCCGCTGGGCGGCGAGCTCGAGGGCCGCGCGCAGCGCCGGGGCGACCGCCGCCGCCCGCGCGGCCCAGTGCTCTCGGGAGAGCTCGTAGCTGCCCGCGACTGGCTCGCGGTGGTCGAACCGCCGTGTGTAGTCTGCGACCGCGGCATCGCGCCGCACGCGGACGTCTGCAATGATCGACGCAACTGCATCATCGATCCCCGCGGCCATGCGCGTGCTGCGGTCGAGCAGCGCTGCCGTCTCGGGGGAGGTCGCCCGTAACTGCCGAAGCATGTCGCGCAGCATGGCACGGTGACGTGCCAGGAACGATCCTGAACCCAGAGGATCTTCGGCTACACAAAGGCCGCCGCCAGCCGACTCGGCGATCATGAGCGAACCAGGCGGATCCTCCGTATCCGCACCCACGTCCGAGGTCGAACCGCCTGCCCAGCCAGCCCGTGGCTTCCGGTTCGGCCTCCTCACCAAGACAGCCATCACGCTGCTGTTCATCGGGACGGGCCCGCTGCTCGCCTTCGGGCTGATCACGCTGGCGCAGCAGCGAGCCAGCCTGCGCAGCGACGCCCAGAAGTCGATGCAGGTCAACGCCGAGCACATCGGGACCGAGGTCGATGAGTGGATCGACAAGAACGTCCGGGCGCTGCGCACCGCGGTGACGATGCCTTCCATCACCTCGATGCAGCGCGACGACCAGGCCAAGGTCCTCCTCGCCATCAAGCAGGCCTACCCGTGGATGTACCTCGTGTTCACGATCGGCCTCGATGGCAAGAACGTCGCGCGCAGCGACGATCAGCCGCTCGTCGACTACTCGGAGCGCGCGTACTTCAAGGACATCGTCACCGGCGGCAAGGACCTCAGCTGGGACAACGTGCTCGGTAAGACGTCGGGAAAACCGTCCCTGCTGCTCGCGATCCCGATCCGCAGCGCGAGCGGCTCCCTGGTCGGCGTCCTGGCCGCAGGGATGACCATCGAGGAGACCTCGCGAAGCGTCGCCAAGTGGCGGAACGGTGCGACCGGCTTCGCGTTCCTCGTCGATGAGAAGTCGAAGGTGCTCGCCCACCCGCGCAACGAGTTCGTGCTCGCCCAGAAGCGGCTGGTCGACCACCCGATGGTGAAGGCCTATCACGCCGACAGCAAGCCGCACCTGGTGTCGTTCGTGGACGACGGCAAGGACACGCTCGGCTACGTGTACGGCAACAGCTCGGGCTGGGCGGTGATCGTCCAGCAGAGCGAGCAGGAGCTGTTCGGTGCCCTCCGCGCAACGGTGACCGCCGGGCTCGTACTGCTTGGCGCCGCAGCCCTGCTGGTGATCACGATCGGGATCGCATTCTCGCGGATGCTGGTGCGGCCGATCGTCTCGATGACCGCGGCCGCCGACCGGATGAGCATGGGCGAGCTACAGACGCCGATCACGTGGCCCGGCGGCGATGAGCTCTCCTTGCTGGCCCGGTCGCTCGAACGCCTGCGCAAGAGCATGCGTGCGGCGATGTCGCGGATCCGCTGATTCATGAGGTATCGACAACAGCAGATCCGCGAACCGGCGATCTGATCCGTACGAGGTGCAGCCGGCGGCCGCACCCGCAAGCCGCGCCCGCGCTGTCTTCCGTGTAAGCGCAGCAGGCCGGACCGGTTCGTCGCACGGCTTCGTTACCCCAGGCCTACCCGCGCTGCGATCCGCTGCGCGGCGTCGCGTGGCGTGCCGCATATTGCGGCATGCCCCGAGGAGGCGCACCGCGATCGCAGCGCGCGTTCGTGCGTTCGCGCCTCGTTCAACGCCGCCGATATCGGTGTCGGTGGACGTCGCCCGCAGCGGCAGACCTCGTCGTCAGTGCGACGAAGTAGTACGCGTCGGACGACGGACCGCGTCTAGTTCGTGACGCTGCCCACTCGTGTTCTGGCTACAGCTGCGCTACAAAATTCCCGCTCGTATCCGATCGGAACAATCATGAGTATGCAGCAGCCGCCCAACGAATCAGGAGCTTCGGGTTCAACCAAGGCGGAGCGCACCCCGCGCTTCAGAGCTGGGTTGCTCGCAAAGACTACCTTGACTCTGCTCATCGTAGGCCTCGGACCGCTGCTCGCGTTCGGCGTGATCACGCTGGCGCAGCAGCGAACCAGTCTTCGAGGGGAAGCCGACAAGTCCCTCCAGACCAACGCCGAGCACATCTCCGCGCAGGTCGGTGAATGGTTCGACAAGAACGTCCGCGTGCTCCGCACCGTGGTCACCCTGCCGGCGGTCACCGCGATGCAGCGCGAGGAGCAGACCAAGGTCCTGGTCGCCGTCAAGAAGGCCTACCCGTGGATGTACCTCGTGTTCACGATCGGCCTCGACGGCAAGAACATCGCGCGCAGCGATGATCTGCCGCTCGTCGACTACTCGGAGCGCGCGTACTTCAAGGATATCGTCACCGGCGGCAAGGACCTCAGCTGGGAGACCGTGCTCGGCAAGACGTCGGGCAAGCCGTCGCTGCTGATCGCGATCCCGATCCGGGTGAACGGTGCCCTCGTCGGTGTGCTCGCGGCGGGGATGACGATCGAGGAGACCTCGCGGAGCATCGCCAACTGGAAGAGCGGCTCGACCGGCTTCGCGTTCCTCGTCGACGAACAGTCCAAGGTGCTCGCTCACCCGCGCGAGGACTTCGTGCTCGCACAGCGCAAGCTCGCCGAGCATCCGATGATCAAGGCGTTTCACAGCGACAACAAGGCACACCTGTTGTCGTTCCCGGATGACGGCAAGACGACGCTGGGCTACGTCCATGGCGACAAGTCGGGGTGGGCCGTGGTCGTCCAGCAGAGCGAGGACGAGTTGCTCGGTCCGTTGCACACGACGGCGACCGTCGGCATCGGGCTCTTGATCGCCGCGGTCCTTCTGGTCGTCGCGAGCGGGCTGGTGTTCTCGCGGTTGCTGGTGCGGCCGCTGGTCGAGATGACGGCTGCGGCCGACCGCATGAGCATGGGTGAGCTGAACACGCCGATCCAGTGGAAGGGCCACGACGAGCTGTCGAAGCTGGCGCGCTCACTCGAGCGGATGCGGAAGAGCATGCGCGCCGCCATGGCGCGACTCTCGGGCTAACGCCGCACGGCCCCGAACAGGGGCGTTGCAGCAGGTGCCTCGGTGATTCCCGCGGCACGCCGGGGCCTGCGCCCCGTGATCATCTCGAGGCGGGCGTCGCGGGCTCACGAGCCTGACGTGGTAGTCCCCTCCTTGGCGTTTCGCAGCTCGTTTCCACAGCAGGCGCACGTGGCACGAGCGCTGGCGCTGGGTCAGCGGCTTACCAGCCCGCGGCCGCGCTGCCGCTCGCGGCGCTTCCCGCTGCGGGCGCTGCCGCGCCTGGTGCTGGCGCCGCCGCAGGAGCCCCGCCTGGCGCGGGCACCGGCGCTGGTGCTGCCGCGCCAGGTGCCTCGGCCGGTGCTGGAGTCGGCGCCGGCGAGGGTGCCGGCGCTGCGGGCGCCGCGGCAGGTGCCACGGCCGGCGCTGCGGGCTCGCGACCTTCCTCTGGCTTCTTCTTCGAGCATGCCACGAGGCCAATCGACAAGATGATCACTGCGAGCTTGTTCACGAGTTCTCCTGAGCTGACGGGACGCCTGGGATTCTGGCCCGATCGGATCGGGATGCCGAGGCTTGTGCGACGCATCTGATGCGCTCGGCGTCGGTTTTTGCCATCCCTGGACAACCGGAAAGAATTTTTCGGTCGCGCGTCGCCTGCGATCGCGAGGCGCCAGCTCTCACCTCGACAACCCGTGCCGCGAACGCGCGCTGGATGATCCGGGTCAGGGCGACTTCGGCGCGGGCTTGCGGCGCTTCTTCTGCTTGGCGCCGCCGTCGGTCGCCTTGGCCGGTTTGGCCGGTTTGGCCGCTCCGGAGGCGTCGTCGGTCTTGCTCGCACCGGCGGCCGCTGGCGGTGGCGAGGTCGCGTCGCCGCTGCCCGCCTTGGATTCGCTGGCCTCGGGCAACTTCACCTTGTTGGGGTCGTAGTTGTCGACGTCCGCGCGCGGATTGTCCGAATCGTAGGCCGGTTTCTCGAGCTTCTTGCCCGGCGTCTCGTCGGGGCCCGGCGGCAATGCGCCTTCGAGCGCGCCGCCTGGCAGCTGCGACGGATAGCGGTCGACATAGTTTGCCACCATCGAGGCCGGCACCTGGCTACGACCCCGCGCGCCGACCTTCACGACGTGCTTCTGCGACGGCCACATCACCCAGGCCTCGCCGCGCCCGGTGATCGTCAGCGTGCGCGCGCCGGCGATCTTGTCCTCCTCCACCTGATAGCCCTCCTGCGCGAGCCGGCGTGCGAGCTTTACCGTCGCGCGGATCACGCCGTCGGAGGACTGGTACCGCGTGACGAACACGTTCACCAGGTCCTTGTCCTCGATCCGCCCGCGTTGCTCGGCGTCGGCCGTGATGTAGCTTGCGCTGTAGGCCTCGGCCTTGTTGCCCTCGACCCACACCTCGATGTCGAGCAGCGGGCCCTGGAACCGGCGAAACTTCCAGGCGCCGAGGTCCGTCTCGACGACGCCGCGCGCGGGAACCGGCGGATGGCCGCCGCAGCCAAGGGCCGTCAGTGCCACGGCCACGAACAGCGCCCGCATGTCGCATATCGTACCGCGTTCCCACGTTGACAGCGGAGTCTCGTCACTGAATAGTCCGGCCACCTATGGCCAGTTACCTGTTCTCGTCTGAATCCGTTACCGAAGGGCACCCCGACAAGCTGTGCGATCAGGTCAGTGATGCGATCCTGGATGGTTGTCTCGCGATCGATCCGCACAGCCGCGTCGCGTGCGAGACGGTAGCGAAGACCGGCTTCGTGCTGGTCGCAGGAGAGATCACGACCAAGGCACAGCTCGACTTCCAGCGCATCGTGCGCGGTGTGGTGCGTGACATCGGTTTCACCAGCTCGAACGTCGGCTTCGACGCCGACACGTGCGCCATCATGGTCGCGATCGAGCAGCAATCCCCCGACATCGCGCAGGGCGTCGATCGCGGCGATCCAAGCAAGCAGGGCGCCGGTGATCAGGGCCTGATGTTCGGCTACGCCTGCGACGAGACCAAGGAGCTGATGCCGCTGCCGATCCAGATGGCGCACCAGCTGGCCTTCAGGCTCGCCGAGGTTCGCAAGAAGAAGTCCAAGGGCGTCGACTGGTTGCGCCCCGACGGCAAGACCCAGGTCTCGGTCCGCTACGAGGACGGCGAGGTCACCGGCGTCGAGGCCATCGTCGTGTCGACGCAGCACGACGAGAAGGTCAAGCACAAGGCGATCGAGGAGGCGATCCGCGAGCTCGTCATCAAGCCGATCGTGCCCGCCAAGCTCATCACCAACCGCACGAAGATCCACGTCAACCCGACGGGGCGCTTCGTGATCGGTGGACCGCAAGGAGATACCGGCCTCACCGGCCGCAAGATCATCGTCGACACCTACGGCGGCTACGCCCGTCACGGCGGCGGCGCGTTCTCCGGCAAGGATCCGAGCAAGGTCGATCGCTCGGCGGCGTACTACGCGCGGTTCATCGCCAAGCACATCGTCGCGTCGGGCCTCGCCCGCCGCTGCGAGGTCCAGTTCGCGTACGCGATCGGCGTGGCCGAGCCGGTGTCGATGCTGGTCGATACGTTCGGGACCGGCGTGGTCCCCGACGACAAGCTGACCAAGGCGGTGCTCGCGACGTTCGACGCGCGCCCTGGCATGCTGATCAAGGAGCTCGACTTGCGCCGGCCGATCTTCCGCAAGACCGCGGCCTACGGCCACTTCGGCCGCGAGGACGCGGACTTCACCTGGGAGAAGACGCCGCTGATCGAGAAGCTCAAGGACGCGGCGCACGGGGGCAACGGCAAGTCCAACGGCAAGTCGGCGGCGGCCAAGGCCTCCAAGGACAAGACGCCGGGCAAGCCGGCGAAGTCGACCGGCGCGCGCGCCTGAGCAGGAAGTCTGACGGGGACGGTGTCTCTTTTGTCTCGTTCCCGGACACCGGACAACCCCACGTGACCGATCGACGCACGGCGAATCAGCGTAGAACGTCACGGATTTGACGCTGGCGGATCTCGTCTCCTCCAATCCGGAACGAGACAAAAGAGACACCGTCCCCCATCTCAGTGGGTCGGATCTCGTCTCTTCCAATCAGGAACGAGACAAAAGAGACACCGTCCCCATCAGTGCTGGGCGAGCTTCTGCTCGAGCAGGTGGCCGTCGCGGTCGGTCTCGGCGCGGATGCTGTAGTACTCGTGGGGCCCGCGCGGGTCGCTTGCGATCGTGAGCTTCAGATCGAACGGCCCGGGGCCGCTGACCTTCTCGATCGTGAACGGGCTGACGACCTTCTGGTGGGTCTCCGGCAGGTTGAACACGATGCGCTCGCCGCCTTCGACCTTGAACAGGAACAGCTCGAACGTACCCTTGAACAGCGTGCGGTCCTGGTATACGCCGCCGCCCATCGTCGGGACGAAGCGATAGACGTGCAGCCGATCCGTGGTGGTCTCGGGCATGCGATCGATCCAGTTGCGGTCGATCAGCACGTCGCCGGCGTCGGTCGCCGACAGCTGCGGCGACGACGGAGACGAGCAAGCGGAGACGGCGGTGAGGACAGACAGAACCGTCAGGGCGATCAGCTGGCGCATGCTGCAGGCTAGCACCGCTCGGGTACCGCCGGCGCACCGGCGGCCGGCCGCGGAGGACGTCAGGCAGCGGTGAGGATCCGGAGCGCGCCCTGGGCACCCCGCGCGATCTGGCGCTGGCGCTGCTCGGGGCTGCCGCCGACCGCGCAGACCAGGAGCGGGCTACCGTCGACCACGACCTTGGCCATCTCGACCTCCCAGCGCTGGCCGCTGCGCAGGAGCGTGCCGCTGAACGTGGGGGTGCGGGCCGCGACGTGGCCCATGGTCGCCGCGACCTCGTCGCACGCGTAGCAGTCGCCCGACGACGCGAGCGGCAGCCCGTCCTCGTCGGCGACGACCATCGCGTGCATCTGGCCGTCCTCGCAGCAGGCGAGCAGCTGGTAGGTCAGGGCCTGCGTGATGAGGTCGGCGCGTCGCTGCCGGCGCTCGACGGAGCCAGACGTACCGGGCGTGCCAGACATGCCAGACGTAGGAGTTCGCATCGGTAAATGGTCCCAGACGCCGGCGACCGAGGGCAACAAATCGGCATAAGCTGCGCGCGTGCGGTACGCCCTCATCGTAGCTCTCGCTGCGTGTCACCCACAAACCACTGGCCCCACTGCCCGGACTAGCATGACGCCCTGGCCCAAGCTCGATGACAAGCTCCTCGCCGACGCCGCCGCCACGTTCAACTGGCGGCTCGGCACGCCGACCACGCTCGCGATCACGCGCGACGGCGCGGTGCTGTTTCGCCGCACGCCGCCGCGCGACTTCGCGTCGGATCTCTACGAGCTGTCGCCCGATGGCACGGTGCGCACGCTGGCGACCGCCGCCGACTTGCTCGGCACCGGCGCAGAGCAGCTGTCTGACGCCGAGAAGGCGAGGCGCGAGCGCACGCGAACGGCCACCCGCGGGGTCGTCGATGTCGACGTGTCCGACGACGGCAAGACCGTCCTGGTGCCGCTCGGCGGCAAGCTCTACGTGATCGACCGCGCGACCGGCAAGCGCGGCGTGATCGACCCGGGCGGTGCTGCGTACGATCCGCACCTGTCGCCCGATGGCAGCACCGTCGCGTTCGTGCGCGACGGCGACGTCTGGACCGCGGCGGTCGGGGGCGCGGCCCGGCAGCTGACCAAGCACCCCGCCGGCTTCGAGTACGGCGTGGCCGACTTCGCCGCGCAAGAAGAGCTCGGGCGCACCCGCGGGTTCTGGTGGTCGCCCGACAGCAAACAGCTGGTGATCCAGCGCAGCGACCTCCGCAAGATCGAGACGCTGTACGTCTCCGATGCGCGCCACAATGACCGGCCCCCGGTGCCGTTCCGGTATCCGCGCGCCGGGACACCGAACGCGATCGTCGATCTGGGGATCATCGATGTCCACGCAGCGCAGGCGCCGGCCGAGCCTCGCTGGTTGACCTGGGAGCACGGCGCCTACGAATATCTCGTCAGCGTCCAGTGGAAGCCGAACGCGCCGCTCACCGCGCTGGTGATCGACCGCGATCAGGTCAACCTCGCGGTGTTCCGGTTCGACGCGGCCACGTGCACCGGCACGTCGATCCTGACCGAGCACGACGATGCATGGCTCAACGTCAACGTCGGCACGCCGCGCTGGCTCGACGATGGCTCGGGGTTTCTGTGGATGACCGAGGCCAGCGGTGCGTGGGTGCTCGAGCTCCATGCGCCCGACGGCAAGCTCGTGCGCGCGCTGACCACACCGGAGCTCGGCCTGCGGTCGCTCGCTGGCGTCGACGACCAAGGCGCGATCATCGACGCGTCGGCCGATCCGCTGCGCCAGGACGTCTGGCGCGTCCCGCTCACCGGCGGGGCGCCGACCCGGTTGTCCGGTGGTGATGGCGTCGCCGGGGTCGCCGGCGCCAAGTACGGCACGGTCGTGATCGACACCGCCTTGCACACCGGAGGGCGCAAGATCGTCGCGATCACCAAGACCGGGGCGCACGAGTTGCCGAGCGCCGCGGAGCGGCCAAGCCTGGTACCGACCACGACGTTCGAGACTGTCGAGCTCGGGGGCCGCACGCACCACGTCGCGATCACCCGACCGCGCGCGTTCGATCCAGCGCGGCGCTATCCGGTGCTGCTCAAGGTCTACGCAGGCCCGCACGCCGTCATGGTGGTGGACGCGCTCGACGGCTACGTGATGGATCAGTGGTACGCGGACGCCGGCTTCATCGTCGTGCGCTCCGATGGCCGTGGCTCGCTGAACCGCGGCCGTGCCTGGGAGCGCGCGATCCTGAAGGATCTGATCACGATCCCGCTCGAGGATCAGATCGCGGCGCTGCAAGCCGTGGGCGCCCGTCACCACGAGCTCGACATGGCGAGGGTCGGCGTGTTCGGCTGGTCGTTCGGCGGCTACTTCTCGGCGCTCGCCGTGCTGCTGCGCCCCGATGTGTTCAAAGCCGCGGTCGCCGGCGCCCCGGTCACCGACTGGTCGTTCTACGACACCGCGTACACCGAGCGCTACATGAAGCGGCCGCAGGACAACCCCGAGGGCTACAAGTCGTCGAGCGCGTTGACCCACGCGGCCAAGCTCGAGCGTCCGCTGCTCATCATCCACGGCGTCACCGACGACAACGTCCACTACGCGAACACGCTCGCGCTGGTCGAGGCGCTGTACGTGGCGGGCAAGCGCGCCGAGGTGATCACGCTGTCGGCGACGCACATGGTCCCGGATCCCAAGCTCAACCTCGCCCGCGAGCAGGTCCAGGTCGACTTCTTCCGCCAGCACCTCGGCGCGCTCTAGGGCGTGGCCAGCGTGGCCCCGGGGGCCCCGATGATCGTCCATCGCGACAGCCGCTGCGTCGTGGTCGACAAGGCGTCGGGGATCGCCACCCATCGCGGTTGGGGCGGTCACGACGACGGCGACGATCCGCTGCTGCAGCGCGTGCGCGACGCGGTCGGCTGCTACGTCTATCCGGTGCACCGGCTGGACCGCGGCGCCTCGGGCCTGGTGCTGTTCGCGCTCGACAGCGCCGCCGCCCGCGAGCTCTCGCTGGCGTGGCCTACCGCCGACAAGCGCTACCTCGCGATCACGCGCGGCCATCCGCCCGATCACCTGATGATCGACCACGCGATCCCGCGGGCGCCCGGAGAAGATCGCGTCGACGCGCGCACCGAGATCTGGCGGCGCGAGACGTTCGGCCGCTATGCGCTCGTCGAGGCCCGCCTGCACACCGGCCGCCTGCACCAGATCCGTCGCCACCTGAAGCACATCAGCTGTCCGCTGATCGGCGACGTGCGCTACGGCAAGGGCGAACACAACCGGATCTTCCGCACCGAGCACGCGCTGCACCGGCTCGCCCTGCACTGCACCGGCCTCGTGGTCGCACACCCTGACGGCACCACGCTCGCGGTCAGCTCGCCGCTGCCCGCCGATCTCGCCGCGGCGATCGCGAGCTGCCGCCTCGCGTATCCGGTCGGCGCAAGTGCCGGCGGTTGATCGCCGCGACTCGCCCTACGTGACGAGCAAGTCGTCGAGCTCGCGCGAGCTCGCGTCGAGCACCGCCCAGATGATCGCGGCGATCACGGTCGCGACGGCGTCGTGTTCTCGCGGCGTCAGCGCCACGCGCAGCTCGTCGATCTGATCGCGAATCGACCGGACCATCGCGCGATCGCAGCGCCCGCTGCGAACCGCCACCATCCCGGTGTTCAGCGTGTTGTGGTCGAGCCGCAGATCCCCGAGCGGCATCCGGCTGCCCAGCACCCGCGACGCGAGCTCGAGCCCCGCCGCGAACGCGTCACCGTCGGGCGCAGCCAGCTCGCGATCGAGCAAGCGAATCACCGCCGGTTGCCGGATCGCGAGCCAGCTCACATCGTGCTCTGCAAGCGCCTGGATTCCGTGACCCATGGCTCCGACCCTACGCGCGGCATCCGTCACGGCGCCAGTTTTCACCCGTGGTCGTCAATTTTCGCAGGTTTTCTACGGCCGTCGAAAAATGTCTATCGGGACGCGTAAGCGACTGCTTACCCGGGTCCCACGATTGCACAACAAGAGGACATTATTGGGGTAAGTGCCATATTGCCGGTTTTGCGTCGATCCCCGCAGCGATTGGACCGGCCGTAGCACTGAACGGGTTATTGTCGGTGGTGACGTGATCGCGCGGCGACATCCTCCAGGTGGAGCCAGCGCTCACGGGTGGGCAATGTGAACGGTCAAGTTCAGGACCAGGTCAACAAGTCGCTGAAGCTCGTCGGGCGAGTCCTGGGCGACAAGTTCAAACTCACGGCGTGCATCGGGATCGGCGGCAGTGGCGCGGTGTATCGCGCCGATCAGATCGCGCTCGGCCGCACCGTGGCGCTCAAGATCCTCAACGAGGAGCTGTCCGCCGACGCGCGGATGATCAAGCGGTTCCGCGATGAGGCGATGAGCGCGTCGCGGCTCAACCATCCCAACTGCGTCTCGATCATCGACTACGGGCAATCACCGGACGGCCTGCTCTACCTTGCGATGGAGTACGTCAAGGGCCCGACGCTGACCCAGCTCCTGGTCACCCAGAATCCGCTCGCGATCGACCGCGTCATCGACATCGTGATGCAGTCGCTGTCCGGGATCGAGGAAGCTCACCTCGCCGGCGTCGTCCACGCCGACCTCAAGGCCGACAACATCATCGTCGATCAGCGGCGCGCCGGCATCGACCTCGTCAAGATCGTCGACTTCGGCATCGCCCGGCTCGTCACCGGTGCGCGCGACGAGGACCGCTCGATCAGCGGCACCCCCGAGTACATGGCGCCCGAGGTGATCAGCGGCGCGCCGCCGAGCTTCGCCTCCGATATCTATGCGGTCGGCATCATCTTGTACGAGCTGCTCGCCTACAAGACGCCGTTCTTCGCCGGCTCGACCACCGAGATCCTGGCCAACCACCTGAAGGCGATGATCCCGTCGCTGCTGTCGCGCCGCGAGCAGGTCCCCAAGGAGCTCGACGGCATCGTCGCCCGCGCGCTCGCCAAGCACCCCAGCGACCGGTTCGCCTCGGCCGCCGATATGCGGAGCGCGCTCGCCGGCCTCGCCACCCGCACCAAGCGTGCCACCACGCGCGACATCTGCGCGGAGTGCGGCACGACGTGCGCGCCGAGCTTCAAGTTCTGCCCCGAGTGCGGCACGCCGCGCCATCGCCTCGCCAAGACGTTCGACGCGCCGATGCCCGCCGCGGTGGTCGAGGCGCAGGCCCGCATCCTGCCGATGCCGTTCACCGGCCGCACCGCGGAGCTGGCCCAGCTGCTCGAGCACATGCGGCGCCCGCCCGGCAACGACATCGGCCTGCTGGTCATGGGCTACGAGGGCTCGGGGCGCAGCGCGCTGCTCCGCCACGCCTACGAGACACTGTCGAGCGACACCCGTACGATCTTCCAGATCGGCCCCGACCCGAGCGGGCTCGCCGCGCCGTTCTATCCCATCCGCTCGCTGCTCGCGGCGGTGCTCCAGCTGCCGCCGGTGTCGAGCGACGTCGAGCTGCGCGACGCCGTGATCGCGATCGGGCTCAACGAGCGCGACCTGCCGGGGATCGCACAGCTGTTCGGTCACCCGACCACGCTGCTCGAGCTCGAGCCCTCGGTCCGCCGCCGCGAGATGGTGTGGTCCACGCTGCGCGCGCTCGAGCGCGCCGCCGCGGTGGGGCCGATCACGATCGTATGCGAGGACATCGACCGGTTCGATCACCCGAGCCTGGAGATCCTGCGCCGCGCCACCGAGGTCGTCGACCTCGCGCTGCCGCCGATCGTCATGACCGCGCACACCTCGTTCGGCTCGCAGTGGCCTGCGTCGGTGCCGCGCCTCGAGGTCGCCGCGCTCGATGCGACCGATCTCACGGCGATCGTCGCGCGGCTCGAGAAGGTCGGATTCAAGGGCCTGCCGCCGGTCCAGCAGCTGTTCGAGACCACGCGTGCGATCCCCGGCCACATCGAGCACGTCGTGCGCTACCTGCTCGAGGGCGGCAAAGCCGAGGACACCAACATCTCGCTGCCCGACTTGATCGCGGCCCGGTTGTCGATGCTCCGGCAAGCGACCCGCGACGTGCTGCAGGCCGCGGCCGTGCTCGGCATCGAGCCGCAGCTCGACCTGCTGCGCTCGATGCTGCCCAGCGACACGCTCGAGACCGCGATGGCCGACGCCGAGCGCGCCGGCCTGTTCAGCCACGATCCCTCGGGCGAGCTGACGTTCACGAGCCGGCTGGTCCGCGACATCGTGTACGACGCCACGCCGGCCGACGTGCGCCGCTCGCTCCACGCCACCGCCGCCACCGCGGTCGAGACGCTGTCGCCCGATATCGCGCTGCTCGGCCACCACCACGACCTCGCCGGCCATGCCAAGGAGGCGATCATGTTGCTGCGGCGCGCCGGGGATCTGGCCGCCGAGCAACTCGACGACGTCGGCGCCGGCCAGTTCTACTACCGGGCGCTGGTCGCGGTGCGTCAGGCGGTCCAGATCGGCGACGATGACGGCACGGCCGAGGGCCAGTTCGTGATGCTATCGGTTCGGCTCGCGGACGTGCTGCGCACCCGCGGCGAGACCGCGCTCGCGCGCGGCGTGCTGGCCGAAGCGCGCGACTGGTCGGGCTCGCCGATGCTGGTCGCCCTGATCGACCGCTCGAGCTCGGCGATCGCGCTGAGTGAGGGCGACGTCGACGGCGCGATCGGCTCGCTGCGGCGCGGCCTCGGGCGCGCGATCTCGACCGGCGACATGAACCTCATGTGCGAGCTCTACCTGGATCTGTCGACCGCGCTGCAGCGCGCGGGCGATCCGGAGACCGCGCTGCGCGAGCTCGTCGAATGCATCGACCTCGCGACCCTCGGGGAGGGCTTCACGGCGATCGACGGCCCCGAGTCGTTCTGGCGGATCCTGCGCGCACAAGCCCAGATGGTCGATAGCGCCGGTGATAGCTACCGCGCGCTCCGGCTGGCCGAAGCTGCGCTGTTCCACGCCCAGCGGGTTGGCTCGCGGCTCGGCGCCGCCAGGGTCCAGCACTTGCTCGCGCAGCTGTGTGAGAAGGCCGGGCTCGGCAGCAAGGCCGACCGCTATCGCCAGTCCGCGATCAACGAGCTGCGCAACCTCGGCGATCGCCGCGCCACCGCCGAGTTGCTGCTTAATGACACCCCGACCCGGTCTGCGATCGTCGTCACAAGTGGACTCGATGACGCGATCCAGCTCACGAAAGAAATTGGCTGGGCAGAAGGACTGGAGCGTGCCACTCGGAAGTCGAGCCCATCGGTAAAGTCCTGATGATACTTAATTAGTCGGGGCAGTTTGCGTTTGCGGTAACACGCCTACAAGTAACTTGCAGTACGGTTTTATCGTGGATAGTATTCTCATCGTCGAAGCGGACGTCGCAACTAGCGACGAGTGGGCCGCGGCCTTGTCGGCCTCGGGGCACTCTGTCCTGACCGCCAGTGGTACGCGCGAGGCGTTGCGGGTGATCCGAGAAGGCGGCATCGACGTCGTGGTGGTCGACGTCTACGACCCACGCGCTGGCGTGGTGGAGCTCGCCCGGGGCATGGACGCGTTACCCGACGCGCCGCCGATCCTGTTGATCTCGGGCTCGCCCGCCGCGCCCCAGATCTCCGCACGGATCTGCGCGGCCATGTTTCTGACCAAGCCGTGCGAGCCGAGCGAGGTGGTAGCGGCGGTCGGCCGGCTCATGGGGCGGCTGCGCCCGGTCCGGATCATGGAGGACGAGCCCGGCGAACCGGGCGACCGGTTCCTGCGCCGCGCCGGCATGCCGCGCCAGCTGGGCTAACGTCCGCTGCACCGCGCGGCATGCCGCTTGCGGTGCGATAGTCGGCGCCGTGACCACGGATCTCCCCGAACCCGAGCCCGGCCCCGAGCCCGCCCCCGACCGCCGCACCGTGCGCGTCGAGGTCTCGCTGCGGACCATCCTCGCGGTGCTGGGCGTGATCGCCGCGGTCTGGATCGCGTCTCAGCTCGAGACCGTGCTGATCGTGCTGACCGTCGCGCTCGTCGTGGTCGGCACGCTCGATCCGATGGTCGCGTGGTTCGAGCGCCACGGCCTGCGCCGCGGCCGCGCGCTCGTGCTGATCTTCCTGGCGATCGCGGTGATCGCCGCGGGCATCCTGCTCTTGACCGTGCCGCCGCTGGTCACCCAGCTGCTCCACATCATCGAGGACGCGCCCAAGGGACGCGACAAGCTGCTCGAGTGGCTGCGGCAGTACAAGCTGGCCAAGCCGGTGGCACAGGCCGTCAAGGCCGTGCCGATCAACGACCTGGTGTCGCGCGCCGGCAACGCGATGGTCGGTTATTCGTCGGAAGTCCTGACGATGGTCGGCTACAGCATCTCGACGACGTTCCTCGCGATCTACCTGCTGGCCGATCCGGTTCGCGCCAAGGGCCTGGTCTACGCCCTGGTCCCGCGCCACCACCACATCAAGCTCGCCCGCATCCTGATCGAGCTCAAGGTCATCGTCGGCGGCTACATGCGCGGCCAGCTGATCACCTCTGTGGCGATGGCGGTGTTCACGTTCGGCGTGCTCTCGGTGTTCCGGGTTGACGACGCGCTCGCGCTCGCGCTGTTCGCCGGGATGACCGATATCATTCCGTTCATCGGCGGCTACGTCGCCAGCGTCCCGGTGATCGTCGCGGTCTCTGGATCGGGCGCCGGCGCGGTCGTGATCGTGTTCGTCCTCATGTTCGCATACCAGGAGTTCGAGAGCCGGATCCTGGTGCCGCGGGTCTACGGCAAGGTGCTGCGCCTGCCGCCGGCGATCGTGCTCGTGTCGCTCCTGATCGGTGGCACGTTGATGGGCATCGTCGGCGCGCTGCTCGCGCTGCCGATCGCGGCGGGCCTGCAGATGGTCGTACGCGAGCTCCGGGTCGCGCTGCCCGGCGAGACCCCGCGCGACGCCACCACGCGCGCGCGCGACGAGAAGGCCGAGCACATCTACGAGCAGCTCACCGAAGGCGCGACGGCCGCCGATGCCGGGGTGATCGCCGACGAGCTCGCGGAGAAGATGAAGGAGAACGAGCGGACCGGCTCGACGCTGACCCAGGAGATGCCGGCGATCATGGCCGAGATCGCCGACGGCATCGCGTCCGACCGGCTCACCAGCGAGCTCGAAACCGCGCACGAGGAGCGCTCCAAATGAGGCTGTGGAAAGTCCTGGTCCTGCTCGCCGGCGTCACCGGCGTCATCGGGTTCTTCACGCCGCTGGTCGAGTACCGCAGCGCGGATGGCCGGATCACCAGCGACGCCAGCGCGTTTCAGATGGCGCGCGATGTCGACAGCGCCGGCGACATCACCGATCAGGCCACCCGGCTCGGGCTGTCGCGCGACGACGCGCGCCGGCTCGCCAAGGCGCTGCACGACGGCACCAACGCGTACCGCGGCGGGATCATCGCGTTCTTCGCGCCCGCGGGCCTGCTCACGCTGCTCGGCGTGATCCTGCTGCTGCGCGACCGCATGGGACGGCTGTCCGGGCTCGTCGCGATCGTCCTGGGCGTGGCGTGCGGCGCGGTGTTCTCGCGGTTCTGGCAGGCCGATCAGGCGTCGCGTGACCTCAGCGCGTCGCTCGGGCTCGGCCTCTACCTCCTGCTCGCGGCGGGGCTGGGCGGGGCGCTCGCCGGGCTGGGCGCGCTGATCCATCCCGATCGCGGCGCTGGATAGCCACCGCCCACCGCGCGCGACGGTCAGCGGGCGCGTTCGACGACGAACATCCGGACGCCGCGCGGTGGCAGCGCGATCGTCGCTTTGCCACCGGTCGCGGTGACCAGCTCGTGGGTGAACGGATCGCGCAGCGCGCGGGTCGACTCGTCGACGAACACCACCGCGGACACCGGCTTGGTGGCGTCGCTCGCGACGAACACCACGCGCACCGCTGCCCCCGGCGCCGCGTAGGCGTAGGCAGAAACATCGTCGGGCCGCTCGATGTGCCAGGCGTCCGCCGGATCGCCGGCGAGCAGGGCGAGATCGGCGGCGAGCCCCGCGATATCGTCGAGCGAGCCGACCTTGAGCCGGCCGACCCGGCGCGGCACCGCGTCGGCGATCGGCTGGCCAAGCTCGTCCTGGGTCGGCGTCCCGGGACCGATCACGACGATCGCGCGCTTGTGGCCGCCGGCCGGGTGCTCGGCGACCGCGGCCAGCGTGTGGGCCAGGCCGCGATCGATGCGATCGAGGGTCGGCACGATCACCGCGCGGAGCTGGGCGAGCTCGGCCTCGGAGACCGATTCCTCGACGATCGTGTACGGCACGCGGGCGACATCGAGCGCCCGGGCGATCGCGGTCTGCCAGCGGCGCTGCGTGATCGCGGCCGCGTCACCGCCGAGCTCGGCCGCGCCCGCGGGCCCCAGGCCGAGCAACTCGGCGACCACCGGGGTCATCGGATCGATCGCGCAGGTGGCCTGGCCGAACCGGGCATCGGCCCGGGTATCGACCACCGCGATCGCGACGGCGCGGCGCAGCGCTGGCCAGTCGACCTCGACGAGGGTGGCGATCAGCGTGCGGATCCAGGCCGCATGAGCTTCCAGCGTGCCGGTCTTGTCGATCGCGGCGCCGTAGTAGCGGTCGCGCTCGACCGCCATGTAGAGATTGAACCCGCGGATCCCGCCCGCCAGCAGGCTGAGCAGGTGATCGCGCTCGCGCGTCGGATCGTCGCCGGCGTCGAGCGGCGGAAACCACGGGAAGAACCCGACGCCGACCTCGAACGCGATCGGGACCGGCGCGGCGTTGCCGGACGCGGCCATCGCGCGGCGCCGCAGGTCGCGAAACTCGTGGCGCGGGGTGTAGGCATCGATCCCGACCGGGCCGCCGATCGCGCGCTGGATGCCGCGCAGATCGTAGAGCCCGTGGTGGCCGGGGGGCAGGTTGTGAAATCGTGCGACGCCGCCGAGCCCGACGTCGTCGAGCGACTTGCCGAACGCCGCGAGCGCGTGCGCGATGTACTGATCCTTGAACCGCACCCACGAGATGCAGCGCGACGCCGCGCCCGGATCCCAGGCCCGCGGGGGCTCGCCGTCGAGCCCGCTCACCGCGTTCCACAGCGCGACCGCGTCGGGGTGGTAGTCGTGATCGTACGCGCCGAGCCGGAAGAACATCTGCGCTTCGTTGTCGACGCCGATCGCGACCACCGGGCCGTCGGGCGCCAGGTACGGCCGGACGACCTCGGCGACCGCCGCGAACCACGCGTGCACGCGGCCGCGAAACACCTCGCTCGCGTACGACGGCACCGGCCACATCCGCGGCGGCGCCGGCATCCACACCGGCGCCCCGCTGGCGCCCCGCGCCTGACACGCCGGATCACCGAGAACGTCGTCGGGGATGCCAAAGCTGGTGAGCTCGGCGTTGACGTGCGGTCCGGGACGCAGCACGACCGCGAGCCCCGCGCTCGCGGCGGTCTCGAGGAAGCGCGCGAGGTCGCGTTCGTCCTCCCAGTCGAGCGCGCCCGCCACCGGCTCGTGGACCCGCCAGGGCACGTAGGTCTCGACGGCGGTCAGCCCGAGATCGTGCATCGCGCCCAGGCACCGCGACCAGCGCGCCGGCTCGACGCGCCAGTAATGCATCGCGCCGGCGTAGAACGCGAGCTGGCGCCCGGCCGCGGTGGGCTCCGTGGCCCCTGCCGGGCCCGCGATCACTAGACCGCGATCGTCGAACCAGCTGCGTCGACGTGCTTCCACGTGTCGTCCTCCAGGATGAAGCGACTCGGTCCGATCGCCCAGCGCGGCTGGTAGGTCAGCGGCGTGGCGTCGCCGGTACCGGTCTCGGTGTATTCAGGATCCCACGGCAACAACAAGCAGCGCGGCTGTCCCGGCGCCGGCGTGCGCGGCCGCGGCATGATCGGGTGCGGCTCCTCGCTGCGGGCGCGCCCCGCGGCCAGTACCTCCTCGATGGTGTCGAGCTGCGACAGCTCCCAGAACGTGCGTAGCTGGGGCGGCGGGAGCTGGAGCTCGCCCGCGCGCGCGATCGCCTCACTCGGCCGCACCCACTGCTGCTCGACGGTCTCGATGTCGTCGAAGCTCGGGATCTGGCCGCTGGGCATCTCGCACGTGAAGAACCGCGCCGAGAACCGGCGGGGCTCGATCGACGGCGTGATCCAGTGCGACCACGGCACCAGCATCTCCGTCGACCACGACAGCCCCGCCGCCGCGAGCGCCTCGCGCGCCGGCGCGCCCCCGAGGATCCGCTTGCGGAGCACGCCGACGACCGGGATCTCGAGCGTCTTGGTGGCCTCGAGGTTGGTATCCGCACGGGCGAGCAGCACGCCCGCCTCCTCGAACAGCTCGCGCGCCGCGGCGGTGCGCGCATCCTCACCGGGCTCGGTGGCCCCGCCCGGGAACACGAACATCGACGCCATGAACGACGCGCGCTGGTGACGGCGCAGCAGGAACACCTCGAACCCGGGTTGCGCCCGGCGGAGCAAGATCACCGAGGCCGCCTCGCGGAGCTGCGCAGACATCTATGTCGCTCCTCGAGCCGGCCTTCGACCTGACCCTCGATCTGACCCTCGATCTGACCCTCGGTGCCATCCCCGGCGACTCGCACGCGAAGCGATCATCCGGCGTTCGTACCATGTCGCGCCGCAGCGCGCCGTCACAGCACGACGTGAAGCTCGCCGCGCACCGGCTCGTCGGACAGGCCCAGGCGGTCTTCGATCGCGCGCTCGACGAACCGTGCGACGGGGCCGTCCGGAGTCTCGAGCAGCAGACGATCGGCCAGACCACGGCTACGGGCAAACACGCCGAACCAGGTCAGGAATCCGTAGCGCGGCTGGCGCTCGACCACGAACAGCGCGTCGATCGCGCCGGCACCGACGACGAACCCGGTGTTGTCGTGATGGACCTCGATCGCCAGGTCATCGACCTCGACAACGACCTCCTGCGGAGGCACCCCGCGCGGCGCGATCACCACGCGCAGCCGGAGGATGGATCGCCCGGTCACGATCCCGCGATACGGACTGCGGAGCCGCAGATCCGGGTTCACCACCTCCGACGAGACGTGGGCCGGAGGGCAGTGCCGCGAGCGGAGACACGAAGCGGGAATAGTCAGAGCATACCGCTACGGAACGACGACGAACTCGCGTTTCATCAAGCTGATGATGTTCTGCGCTGCGTCGAGATCGGTGCCGGGAAAATTGTCCAGCACCTTCTGAAGTTGGCCGTGATCGAGGACCAGCTGGAAGGTATCGAGCTCCGAAGGGGTCAGCTCCCGCAGCTTGCCAGCCAGCGGGGTCGGCACGGCAAGCGGCGAGCCGAGCGGCGGCAGCTGTTTCTGGAGGTTGCGGAACTCGTCCAGCTGGCGCACACCCTCCATCAGCAGGGCCTCGGTCGACTCCTGGACCTCCTCCATGACCTGGAGGTCAACGCTCGGCTCGAGCTCGAACGTCCCGGTCAGCCAGGTCAGCATCCGGTAGATCGATTTCTGCGGGCTGACGGCGAAATCGTCATTGATGGTCGCGAAGTACAGCGCGCCCTTGCGGAGGTAGATCTTGCCGATGCTGACCCCGTTGTTCACGGTCAGCACGCCGCTCTTGCGGCTGGTCGACAGCAACTGCAGGAGATCCGGGAGGGGGATCTCCTCGATCACGCCCGACATCGGGCGGCCCTGGGTGGCCTGGCGCTGCTGCGCCCCGGCCTCGAGCCGGCGGCGCGCCTCGGCCTCGCTTTGGTTGGCGAGCTGGCCCTCGACCGCGACCACCTTGATGATCGACGTGCCCACCAGGATGCGGTCGCCCTCATGCAGCAGCGCGCGGCCGGCAATCTTCTCGCCGTTGACGAACGTACCGTTGGTCGAACCCATGTCCTGGATGTAGACCTCAGCCTCGGTGGAGCTGATCTTGGCGTGGCGACGCGAGACCATGTCCTCGACCAGCACCATGTCGAGGTCGCTCGACCGGCCGATAATGATTTCCCGGTTCATACGAAGCGGGAACTCCCCTCCCTGGTACTTACCCGAGATGAAGCGGAGCGCGAAGCGAGGGCGATCGTTCATGGAATTGGCGCTGACGACCATGGCGCTGTGACCAGCTGCAAGGACTCGAAAATTCTAGTTCCCAAAATGCCAGAGGCGCAAGCAAACGGGGGTCAATCGGTGGCCGCAGGCTCTTCGTTCATCGGTTCATACGGTGGGCGGAGCGTGTGGACGACGCGACGATACACTTCTTCTGACACCACCAAGCTCGAGTGGCCGAGCGGAACCGTCGTCGCGCTGGCACCCGTGAGGCGCGTTGTGGGCAGCGGCACCACCCAGTCGCGGGCGGCCGAGATGGTGTGAACCTCGACTCCCGGGGGCATCGGACCCTGGGCGAGCTCATCCAGGAACCGGCTTCGTGGCAGAAGCTGCCACGACGAGGTTGACCACAAACCGAGGGTGACAACCCCCATGAGCGCCGCCCACGTGCCCCGGACCGGGGTTCCCATCATGATCAACTTGCGCACCCGCGCATGGCCGCCGAGCTTCTTCACGTAGTAGAGGCCGATCAGCCCGCCCATCGAGTGGCCGATGATGTCGATCCGCTGCGACGGTGTCTGCGCGAGGATCCGCTCGATCTTGCGATGGATCAGGAACGCCGAGCGCCGGATGTCGCGGACGTTCAGCGTGCCGAGGTTGAACGAGACCACGACGAAGCCATCGTCGACGAGCCGGCGCTCCAGCATGAACATCGAGCCCCGCGTCCCGAGGAAGCCGTGGATGATCAGCACCGGGGGTGTCTGCGGTGTCACGCCATCGAACGCGGCACCCCGTCGGATCCGGTTGCCGCGCACGAGGTGGCGGAGGTACGACAGCCCGTCGGCACTGCTCGCGACGTCCTGGCCGATCGTGCTGCGCTTCCCGAGCCAGCGGCGCGGCGCCTCGAGCGCCCAGCGCTTGAGCCACGACGGTCGCTTGTGGTCACCCACGTAATTTTCTCATGCCGGGCTCGTCGCGGTTCACGTCAGTCACGATAGTCCGAGAAGCCGTCCGACACGAATCGGCTGCACTCCTTCGCGTATGCGTGGCCGGCCGAAGCCGAGGTAGGATACTCGACTACGCGCCACTGGCCACGGGTTCCCACCACCCCAAATCGACTGATCACATAGGTTTGGATGCGATAGACCAGGGCAAATTCGTAGCGCTCGGCGCGGCGGCGCATCGAGCGCGAGTCACCACGCGGCACAGCGCCGGGCGGCGAGGCGGGGTCCTCGGGGGTCCCTTCAGGGATCTCCCGCGGACCTGGCATCCGGGTCGGGCTCTCGACCGCGAGGGCGTCGACCGGCGCTCGAGCCGACGGCGCGTCCGCCGGCATTGCAGGAGGCGCGCCGATCGAGGACTGCACCGGCATCGATACCGTCGCGCTGCGCGCACGGACCGGCTCGGTCTCCTGGGCGGGAGCGGCGATGGACGCTGGCGTTGCGACGGGCGAGGCGTCGATCGGCGGGGACGCCGGCGCGATCGCCGCCGAGATCTGGGCCGGTGCAGCGCTCGACGACAGAGGGGGCGCCGGCGCGATCGCCGCCGAGCTCTGGGCCGGTGCAGCGCTCGATGCCGGCGCGGGCGCCGCTGGGTCGCTCGGGGACCCGCCCTGCTCGTTTACGGGCCGCGCGACGCCTGGCGAGCTCGCGGTGGGCGCTGGTGCCTCATCCCAACCCGGGTCGACGCCGGCCTCACCGTCACCGCCGGCCTCATCTCCGGGCGATGACGGCTTCTGCTTGCGCGCGTACGCCACGGTTCTGTCGCGCGAGATCCTCGACACCTGGGGGGTCCGTTTAGCGCTCGCCATGCCTCCAGGTGACATGCGAACGCTCCGTGACGCAAGTAAGAGGCAGTGCGTCGCGTCCCCGGGGGTACATCGTATACAGTCAGGAACGGTGACGAGCACCACCAGTCCGACGGAGCGCGTTGGTCGCTACCAACTGCTGGAGCCGATCGGCATCGGCCCAAGCGGCACGGTGTCGCGCGCGAAAGTCTTTGGCGTGGCCGGCTTCGAGCGACAGTTCGCGGTCAAGCGGTTCCACGCCGAGCTGACGGCGACCGCCGCGATGGCGGCCATGCTGTCCGCCGCCGCGCGGGCCTACGGCAGCCTCGAGCATCCCCGGATCGCGCGGATGAGCGAGTTCGGCGTCGCCCAGGGCTCGACGTTCACCGCGGTCGAGTACATCGTCGGACTCGACGCGCTGCGGTTGATCGCCGAAGCCCGGCTCGCAGGGGTCACGCTGGCCGCGGGCGGTGCGCTCGCGCTGGTGTCTCAGGCCGCGCGAGCCGTCGGCTATGCGCACGGCCGCGGCCTCACCCACCTCGGCCTCGCGCCGACCAACGTCATCATCACCGCCGAGGGTGACATCAAGATCACCGATTTCGGGATCTTGTCCGCCACCTTGCCGGCGCGGCCGATCGAGGTTCCTCGGCTCGCCAACCGCATCCCGTACCTCGCCCCCGAACAGCTTGCCAACGAGGCGACGTCGGCGGCGACCGACGTGTTCGCGCTCGGCGTCCTGGCGTACGAGCTAATCACCGGGACCCGGACGTTTCGCGGCGACACCCCACAGCAGGTCGCCTCTGCCATCATGGCGGGCCCGCCCACCGAGCCGGCGCTGCCACGGCCGATCGTGCGCGTGCTCCAGCGCTGCCTCGCGCGATCGCCGTTCGAGCGCTTCCCCGACGCCCGCGCGCTCGCCGATGCGCTCGACGCTGCGCTGCGCGTCGCGCCGGTGCCCGGCACGCGCAAGGATGTCGGCGCCCAGGTCAAGGAGACGCTCGATCGGCTCGCGGCGCTCAACGATGGCCAGATGTCGGGCGTGGTCGCGCTCTACGTCGGGACCGGGCCGATCCGCCGGATGGATGACCCCGGCCCCAGCCGCGCGCACGACGACCCGCCGATCGATGACGGCGATGGCACGAGCGCGACGCCCGCTGCGGCCTATGCGCTCGGGCGACACGACGCCGCCGCGCTTCCGCCGGTCGGGGCGGGTCCCGGTCCGGTCGCCGGTCCACATGCCGGCGCCACGCAGCCCGAGCTGCGGTACCCGATCGCCACGGTGCCGGGGTTGCCGCCGCCGCCGATCCCGGTCCCTCCCGGGGTCGCCGCGTCAGGGGCGACCGACGTGCCGATCGCTGCCTCGCCCGGACCCGGCGCACCGGGGGCGGGTGCGAGCACGTTGCTCGGGCTAGGCCGGAACCCGACGGTGATCCCGACGATCCGACCGCGCCCGATCTCGGTGGCCGGGCTCCCCGCCAAGCCTCCGGCGATCCCGCTCCAGGCGCTCCGCGCCGGGCTTCGGCAAAACGCCGACGTGGCCCCCCCGCTCCAGCCGGCGGCCCCCGTCGCGCAGGTCGACACGGTGAGCGAGGGGGTTCACACCCTCGACCCGAACGACATCGAATCGTTCGACAACGACGAGCCCGAGCCCGAGCCGCTGGCCCCCCTGGAACCGGTCGCCGTCAAGCCACCGAGCACGCCGGCGAACGAGGCGCGCGCGGAGTTGTCGCCGCGCGTCGACCCGAACATGGCCGACACCCAGCCGCTCGCGCCGATCATGCTCGAGCCGCTGCTCGTTGATGCCAGCGCCCCAGCGGTCGAGCTCGACGACAGCGACGACCGCGCTCCCACCGAACCCTTGGTTCCCGCGCTGCTTCGATCCGGAACCACGAGATCGAGGCCCACGGTGCGGCCCTCGGATGACGAGCCCGGGCGAACGCAGGCCATGGGCTCGTTCGGGCCCGAGCTCGAGGTCCCCGCGCCGGCCACGCCGGCCAACGATCCGCGATACCGGACCATCATCGGCCTCAGCGCGGCGCTGCCCCGGCTACCCGCCGAGCCCGCACCGCCGCTCGCGAGCCACGACGAGCCCGGCGATGCGCCGGGCGACGACGTCTCGGACATGCTGAATGAAGGCTTCCGCCCCGGCCCCGCGCAGCCGGCCTCGACCCTGACCTGGCCGGGCGACGCCAGCGACGGCGCAAACCCGGAGACCAGCGAGGCCCCAGCCGCCGGCAACACCAGCAACGGGGCGTCCGCGTACGCCCCCAACGGCGCACAGCCGCTCGCGGTGGACGGCGCGAGCCCCCCACACACGGAGTCAAACCCGGTGCCGCCCTCGGTGCCCAGGGGCTGGACGACCGCACCACCGCCCCACGACGACGCCGGCGCTGCCGCGATCTCAGGCCCGACGGCTCCGCACCGCCGGCTTACCTCGATCGTCGTCGGCGTCCTGGGCGCCATGTTCGCCGGCATCTGTGTCTGGCAGATCTACGCCAGGGTCACGACACCTTCCGATCAGACCCGGCTCGCCGCGACCAGCGCCGGTGACGTGCCGCGGAGCGCCCCCGCCGCCAGCGATGTGCGCCCCCCAGCGCCCAACGACACCGCGGCGCACGCGATCAGCCCGCCCGGAGACGCCGCCATCGCAGCCGAGGCCGTCCCCGTCACCGCGGCCGACGCCGCACGCGCAGCCGTCTTACCCATCGACGCCGCCCGCGTAGCAGGACCTGCCACCGATGCGGCCGGCTCGGATGCGGCTCGCGTGGCCGCGGGCGCGCCCGACGCTGGCGCGCTACGGCCCGACCCGGCGCGCGCGGCGATCAAGCCGCTGGCGCCGACGGCACCCGGCGACACGCTGTCGATCGCGTCCAGCCCGCCTGGTGCGCGGGTGTTCCTCGACGGTTCCGATACCGGCGCGACGCCGCTCACGCTGCCGGGCTCGCCCGATCGCCACACCGTCGCGTTGCTGCTCGCCGGTCACGATCTCTACATCGCGCAGGTCGATGGCCACGGCACGTTCCAGATCCCGCTCAAGGAGATCACGCCGACGAACGGGCCGGCCGGCATCAAGGTCCTGCGCTGCAAGGACAAGGACCGCTACTACGTGTTCATCGACGGCAAGCCCACCGGTCAGACCTGTCCGACCGAGCGCATCGGCTGCGAGATCGGCGCTCACACCGTGGAGGTCTACGACATCGTCTCGGAGACCCGCCGCAAGTGGGACATCGTCGTGAAAGACACCCGCCTGTCGTTTCGCGTGCGCGTGGAGTAGCGCCGGCTGTGCGCGGTGGCTGTTCGGCGGCTATTCGTCCGGCGCCACTTCTTCGTCGGTGTCGAGCTTCTGGCGCGGATCGAGGCCATACTTGCGGATCAGCTCGCGCAGGTGCTTGCGATCGATCTGGGCTTCACGCGCCGCGGCCGACAGGTTCATCTTGTGCCGGCGCATCAGATCTTCGATGTACTCGCGCTCGAACATCTCGACCAGCTGGCCCTTGGCTTCCTTGAACGGCAGATCGGTCCGGATGCCGAGGCTCGGGGCGGTCTCGTTGACCAGCGCATCCTCGAGATTGATCGTCGAGCCCTTGGCGAGCAGGCACGCCCGCTCCATGACGTTGCGCAGCTCGCGAACATTACCCGGCCAGCTGTGGCGGACCAGCCGCGCCATGTCCTCGGGCGATACCGTCAGGCCGGGCGCGAAGCCGTTGACGAAGTGGTTGATGAGCAGCGGGATGTCGCTGCCGCGCTCGCGCAGCGGCGGCACGCTGATCCGGATCACCGCGAGCCGGTAGTACAGATCCTCGCGAAACGCCTTCTTGGCGACCTCGGCCCGCAGATCGCGGTTGGTCGCGGCGACGACCCGGACGTCGATCTTCTCGTAGGTGTTGGAGCCGACCTTGCGCACGGCGCGCTTGTCGAGCACGCGCAGCAGCGAGGGCTGCAGATCGAGCGCCATCTCGCCGATCTCGTCGAGGAAGATCGTCCCGCCGTGCGCCTCGGCGAACGCGCCGCGCCGGTCGGTGATCGCACCGGTGAAGCTGCCCTTCACGTGGCCGAACAGCATCGATTCGATCAGCTCGCGCGGGAACGACCCGCAGTCGAACACCACGAACGGGCCATCCTTGCGGGGCGAGTGGTTGTGGACCTCCTCGGCGATCAGCTCCTTGCCGGTGCCGGTCTCGCCCTCGATCAGCACGGTCGCGGTCGTCGCGGCGACGTCCTCGAGCAGCGTGAACATCTGGCGCATCTTGGTGTCGGCGCCGACGATCGAGCCGAGCGCGGTGTACTGCGCCGGCTCGGGCTCGACGATCTCCTCGTCGGGCAGGAACTTGATCACGGTGCGGCCAAGCTTGACCTCGGCTCCGAACCCGATCGAGATCTTCTCGAACCGCGAGCCCTGGATGAACGTGCCGTTGGTCGACCCGCAATCGACCATCAGGATCTCGTCGCCGGAGACCTGGGCCTCGAGGTGCTTGCGCGAGACGGTCTTGTCGGTGAGCACGAGGCTGCACTGCGGCCCGGAGCCAAACGACACGGGCTCGCGCGTCAGCCGCACGGACTCGCCGCGATCAGGTCCTTTGATCACGACGAAAATGCCGCCCTGATTCTGCCGCGACCACGACGGTGCATCGTCGAGCAGGGCGGTGACGTTGGAGCGATCGCGCGTCATCTGTCCCGAGCTGTGCCATCGTAGCCTCGGGTTACCGTGCTGTAAATACGCAGCGCTACTTGCTGTGCTGCACGGCGACGTCTGGGCCGGACATGCCAACGACCACACCGGCCACAGCAGCGGCGAGGAGAATTGCCACGACCAGGAGCCACGGCCGCACCGCGGACTTCTTCTTGGCCGTCGCTTGCGATGCCCGAGCGGCCGGCGCAGGGACCGCCAGCGGCGCCGGAAGCCGCGCCGCCGGCATCTGCTGCGACAGCGGGCGCGGGATCGTGGGCATCAGGTCGCGTGGATCCGTCCGTTCCGGCGCCTGGCGCGGCTGCGTCCCCGGCACGCGTCCCCGGCCGTAGGCCTGGCCAGGATCCGCCCCGAGCGCTGCCGGCGGCGCGGGTTGTGTGGGCGGCGCCGGTGGTGCCGGCGCCGGTGGTGCCGGCGGCGCTGAGCGCGGCGGCGGGGCCGGCGGCGCCGTGCGGGCGGGCGGCCTGGGCGGCGGCGGTGGTTCGATCACTTGCGAGCCCGAGTCGCGTGGATCTCGCGAGCGCCCCGGTCCCGCATCGCGCGGGTCCCGCGACGACTCGCGATGCTGGTTCTCGAGATCGATCAGCTTGATGATCGACGTCAGCTCGACCACCCCCCGCAGCTTTGCGACCTCGGTTTTCGTTCGCGGAACCCGTGGGGCAGGTTGCCGGCGTGGAACGACGTGCATCGATGGCAGCGCCGCGGGTGGGAGCACCGGCGGCGCCACGTCCGGAAGGGTGCGCAGTAGCGGTGGCCCGACGGGGACAGGCGGGATCGACGCCCGCGATACACGGCGCATCGAGCCCGACGGGCGGGCGTCGTCGGCGTCATCCTCCTCGTCGCCGCCATCGTACACCTCGGTGCCGGCCCGCGGCAGCAGCTCCACGTCCTCGTCGTCGTCGTCGCCGCGCCACTGATCCGGCGGGCCGCACAGCTCGAGCAGCTCGCGCGCGACCTCGGGTGCCGAGATCAACAGGCCGTTCCGGTGCGCGCACCGGGTCAGCGCCTCCTGGAACTCGCCGGCGGTCTGGTAGCGCGCGTTGGGAGACAGCGCGAGCGCCTTGCTCACGATCGCGTCGAGATCCGTGGTCAACCCCGGGACTTTGCGCGAGATCTGCGGCACCTGCTGCGAGTAGATCTCGTCGGCGGAGGTCGTGAGCCCGGCGTGCACGAACAGCCGCTCGCCGGTCAGCACCTCGAACATACACACCGCGAGCGAATAGAGGTCCGAGCGGTGATCGAGCGGCTCGCTCTTGGCCTGCTCGGGGGACATGTAGCCGATCTTGCCTTTGACCTTGTAGAACAGCGACGTGTGAGTCGCGGCCTTGGCGATCCCGAAATCGGTGAGCTTCACCTCGCCCGCGTAGGAGATGAGGATGTTCGACGGCGACACGTCGCGGTGGATCAGCTTGAGCGGGTTGCCGTCGAAGTCGCGCTTGACGTGGGCATAGGCAAGCGCCGAGAGCACCTCTCGGCAGATGTAGATCGCCACCGACGGCGAGAACCGCTTGCCGCGGCGCTTCGCCCGCTTGAGCAGCGTCCGCAGATCGCCGCCTGGCAGGTACTCCATCACGATGAAGTACTCGCCGCCTGCGGTCACCAGATCGATCGTGTGGACGATGTTGGCGTGATCGAGCGTCGCCGATAGCTTGGCTTCGCGGAGGAACAGATCGATGAACTCCTCCTGCTGGGTGAACTCCGGCAGGAGCTGCTTCAGCACGACCTCCATCTCGAAGCCGCCCGCGCCGAGCTTCTTGCCGACGTAGATGGCGCCCATGCCGCCCTCGGACAGATGTTCGAGGACAACGTAGCGATCGATCGGAGCCGCCCCGACGTCGACCATGGCGTCAGTGTAACATCGACTGCGTGGATGCGCGGTATCGCTTGGCGCCGATGCGCGAAGCTCGGTCACGTGATGAGCGTGTCAGGCGGGGGGATCTCGCAGGTGCCGTGGGGAATGCGCAGAGCCTCGCCGACGACGTGGACGCGATCACGCGCCGTGCCGCGCGCTACAGTTCCGCGATCACCGCGGCGATCGCCGGACGTGATCGCCTGCTCGCGCCGGGAGGCACGGCGACGGCAGCCACGATCGCACATTTCGAGCGCTATCTGCGCCGGTTACGGCACGATCTCGACGCGATTCGCGGCGAGATGCGCCGCGCCGAGGCCCGGCACCGCGGTCAGCTCGAGGCGGTCGATGCCGCGCGCGGCCGCCTGACGCTCGCTCGGGCCGAGCGCGAGGTGATCGAACGCCACTTCGCAGCGTGGCGCGCAGAGCGCCGGAAGCTCGCGGAGCGCCGCGCCGACTGAACAGGTATTGAAAAGCGCCGTCGCCGCATGGTTCGATAGCTCGGAAGTCGCGCGTCTTCGAGCGGCGATTCCGTACAGGTAGTCGCCGGTTACGGCGACCGACCGATCGAAAGCAGACCGGGCTCCGGCGTCCGGATCATGTGCGTTCCACAGCCCCGCGATCGCACCATCCCGGCCTTTTGCGTCCCCTGCGTCCGTTCCACAGCCGGCGCTCGCACGTCCCGGCCATTTGCGTCCCCTACCGGGCGATCGCGGCATCGCGGCCGTCACGAGCCTCCCGGCCGTGATGCGCTGCGAGCTATACTCGCGGTTCCATGCGTGCTGTCTTGCTCGCTTTGCTCGCCGTTTCCGTCGCCTGCACCGAGCCGCGCAGCGCCGCCTGCAAGGAAGTCTGCAAGCGCGAAGCGGAGTGCATCGACCAGACCGGTAGCAAGGTCCCGTTCGACGAGAAGGAGTGTATCGCCGCGTGCGCGGCGCTCGAGCACGACGTCGCGCGCAGCGCGGCCAAGGTCCAGCGCCACATCGCGTGCGTGACCAAGCAGCTCACCTGTCCTGCTGTCCTCGAGTGCAAGTAGTGCTGTCGGCGCAAAGCCACCTCGAATTCGGCGGCGGCCTGCTGCAATCGACGCTGTTCCTCGAGCGCCGGCTCCGCCTGCACATGGTGCGGCGCGATCGCCTGGTGTTCGACACCGCGTACGCCTCGCCGGCCAGGCGGTCGAGCTCGTTCGTCCATCTGTTCGCGCAGCTGTCCGGCACGTTCGTGATCGCCGGGGCGCCGCCGTTGGCCGCGCCGTGCGCGTTCGTGCTCGCCGAGACCGAGTTCGATCGCGTCGTGCCCGGCGCGCTGACGTTCCGCTCGTTCGGCGCGCGCTGCACGATCGTCGAGACACGCGTCCGCGCCGAGGATCTGCGCCGCCCCGTCGGCCTCGTGCATGGGCCGATCGCGCTCGGCGATGAGGTATGGGCCGCGTACCGCGCGCTCGAAGCCACCCGGGCCGAGCCCGCCGTGCACCAGCTGATCACCGCGCTCGGCGATGCCGGGATCCTGAGCCGCGAGCTCCTGGCCAGCGTCGTCACCACCGAGCCCGAGCGGTTTCGGCGGCTGTGGGCCGTCATCAGCCCGCTGTTTCAGCGCGTCGCCACCTCGGCGACGCTCAAGCAGCTCGCGACGCTGACCGATCTATCGCTGCGCCAGCTCGGCCGCGACCTCGCCGATCTGACCCGGACGTTCGGGCTGTTCGGGGCCGGGTTTCGCGACGCGATGCGGGTGCTTCGGCTGCGCGCCGCGGTGTTGCTGCTGTCCGCTCCCGACGGCACGCCGAGCGACGTCGCCCGGACCGTCGGCTACGGCAGCCTCGACGCGATGGGCCGCGCGTTCCGCGACGCGCGGCTGCCGGCGCCGAGTGTCGTCCAGGGTGCCGTGCGGTTCCGCGACCCCGCGTGACGCGGTCCGGCGTCCGGCCGGCCCGGGCAGTTGCTTTACCACCACCGGCCTTCATGCCACTGTGGATCGCGTGGTCCGGGTCCCGCGTGACCCGCGCGATATCGGCGAATGGCAGACAAGCATAAATCCAAGCACATCAAGCTGACCTCGCACCCTGGCGCCGGCGGTGCCAAGCCGATTCCGATCCACTGGGGCGCCCCGGATCCGCGCACCCGCGGACCGATCATCGCGACGCTGACCACGCCGGAGCACCGCAACGTGATCGGCACGCACTCCGGCAGCTACGCTGTGTATCGCGCGCTGGCGATCGCGGCCAAGGCGCTCGATCCGCGGCACGTCCCGGATCTCACCAACACCGCCCCGACCGATCCGATCGGCCCCTACCCGACGTGGGACGATCCCGAGAAGATCGTGTCGATCGATCCCTACGGCGCGGTCGTCGCGGGCGTGTTCGGCAACTTCCTGCGCGATGGCTACGACGTGCGGCCCACCATCGCGGTCACCCAAGCCCACATCGATATGCCCGAGATCGTCGATGCGATCGAGGCCAAGCGGCTGATCATCGATGGCAAGATCATCAAGTCCGCGCACGAGATCGCGGTCACCAAGGCCGCGACCGAGCCGGTGTGGTACCTGCCTGGCGTCGCCAAGCGTTTCGGTTGCACCGAGAGCGAGCTCCGCCGCACGCTGTTCGAGCAGACCGGCGGGATGTTTCCCGAGCTGGTCACCCGCGGCGACCTCGATGTGTTCTTGCCGCCTATCGGGGGTCAGACCGTCTACATGTTCGGCGACCCGGCCAAGCTCGCCGATCCGAGCGTGACGCTGACCGCGCGCGTCCACGACGAATGCAACGGCTCCGACGTGTTCGGCTCCGACATCTGCACCTGCCGGCCGTACCTCGCGCACGCGATCGAGGAGTGCATCCGGGGCGCCCAGCGCGGTGGCGTCGGCCTGATCGTCTACTTCCGCAAGGAGGGCCGCGCGCTCGGCGAGGTCACCAAGTTCCTGGTCTACAACGCCCGCAAGCGCCAGGTCGGCGGCGACAGCGCCGCGTCGTACTTCGCGCGCACCGAGTGCGTCGCCGGCGTCCAGGACATGCGGTTCCAGGAGCTCATGCCCGACGTGCTGCACTGGCTCGGCGTGAAGAAGATCCACCGGCTGGTCTCGATGTCGAACATGAAGTACGACGCGATCGTCCGCGCCGGCATCGAGGTCGGCGAGCGTGTCCGGATTCCGGACGAGCTGATCCCGGCCGACGCGCGGGTCGAGATGGACGCCAAGATGGCCGCCGGGTACTTCACTCCCGACGGCGCTGTCCCGGCCCGCGACGAGCTCGAGAAGCCCAAGGGCCGCGGGCTGGCGGAGTGACCCGGCGGCGCGCGTTATGACGCGCGCGTCGCGAACGGGCTGACTCCCCGCGATCACACGACCGGTAACCTGTTGATGTCTGGACGTCACCCGCGGCACGTCGCATGCTCTACCCGTTGGCATGAAACGAATATCGATGCACCTCATGGCAGTGTTGGTCGGCGGTGTGCTCGCGGCGGCGGGTTGCACCAGCGGGGCGGACGGACCGATCGACTACCGCGTTACCGGCGGGCTCGGCGGCACCGGCGACGGCACGGTGCTGCATATCGAGCTCGACGGCACGACGACGCGCACGGTCGCCGGGGAGACCGAGACCGGGGTGCTCGACGCCGCAACGCTCGCCGATCTCCGCACCAAGATCGCGGCAGCGAAGTTCCCGGCGCTGGACCCCATGTACTCCTGCAGCTGTGTCGATGACTTCGTCAACGTCATCTCGGTGCAGCTCGACGGGGGCACCCACACGGTGGCGGCGGACACGACGGCCGAGGTCCCTGCCGCGCTGGAGACCGTGATCGACACGCTCCGCGTGATCTACGAGGGCCCGCTGGACCCGCGGTGATCGCGTCCGGAAGACTCGCGACGTCCGAGGTGTCGAACCATGCCGCAACGGCATTTTTCGACACCTCGGACGTGTGCAGCTCCCGCGGCGTCGCGTTTTTCCAAGACGCGCGCGGATAGGCCGAGGCAGGCTCCCGGGATGAGCCAAGCATCTACATACCAGGGTAGCTGTCACTGCGGCGCCGTCCGCTACACCGTCGAGGCGGACCTGTCTCAGCCGGTGATTTCCTGCAACTGCTCCATGTGCGGACGCTCGGGCACGCTGCTCGCGTTCGTCGCCAAGGACCAGTTCACCCTGCTGCAGGGCAGCGACTCGCTGACCGACTACCTGTTCAACAAGGAGAACATCCATCACCTGTTCTGCAAGGTCTGCGGCATCAAGTCGTTCGCCCGCGGCACCGGGCGCGGGGGCGTCGAGATGACCGCGATCAACGTGCGTTGCCTCGACGGTGTGGACCCGAACCAGCTCACCGTCAAGCAGGTCGATGGCAGAAGCCTCTGACCCGGCTGCACGATCGATCGGGCGTCGGGGGTGACCGGCCGGCGAGAATCCGCCCGGTCGCGCGCACGCAGATTCGCGCGGGCAGGTGGCGCGGTACGCACGCGGGGCGGTAGGGTCTGTCTATGCCCGACGTTGGTGCCGCGATCGCGTACCTGCGCTCGCCGCTCGCGATCCGCGCGCGCTGCGAGACCCTGTTCGACGCGGCGCTGGCGGGCTCGCTGTCCCACTTCACGGTCGAGCCGGGCGCGCTGCCCGCCGTGATCGACAAGGTCGTCGCAGTGACGCGCGCGGCGTACCCCGACCTCGCGATCCCGGTGCATGGCCGCACCAACCACTTCCGCGCCGGCGGGATCGATCGCGTCGCGGCACTCGACGCGCGGCTCTCCGGGCTGTCCGCCGATGACCGCGCTCGCACCTGGATCGATCTCATCGTGGTCTCGGTGCTGCTCGACGCCGGCGCCGGTGACGCCTGGCGATATCGCGAGGCCGCCACCGGGCTGGTCATCGGGCGCTCCGAGGGACTCGCCGTCGCCAGCCTGCGCGCCTTCGAGGCCGGGTTGTTCTCGTCGGACCCGGCGCGCCCGCTCCAGGCCGATGCCGCCGGGCTGACCGCGCTCGACCCCGCGCGCCTCGCCGCCGCGCTTCAGATCGGCCCCGACAACCCTCTCGAGGGCCTCGACGGCCGCGCCGGCCTGGTGCGCACGCTCGGCACCGCGCTCGCCGCCGCGCCGGCGATCTTCGTGGGCGGCAGGCCCGGCGGCCTGGTCGATCACCTCGATGCGATCGCACCGACCCGCGCCGTCGAATCGACCGCGATCCTGCGCGCGTTGCTCGACGGCCTCGCGCCGATCTGGCCCGGCCGCATCGAGCTCGGAGGCACCAACCTCGGCGACGTGTGGCGCCACCCCGCGGCAGGCGGCGCCGGGCCCTCGGCCGGCCTCGTGCCGTTCCACAAGCTCTCGCAGTGGCTCGCGTACTCGGTGTTCGAGCCGCTCGAGCGCAGCGGCCGGACCATCGCGCAGCCGGGCGCACTCACCGGGTTACCCGAGTACCGCAACGGCGGCCTGTTCGTCGACCTCGGCGTGCTCGTGCCGCGCCGCGCCGACATCCGCACCGTCGTCCACGCACCCGGCGACGAGGTGATCGTCGAGTGGCGAGCGCTCACGGTCGCGCTGCTCGATCGCGTCGCCGAGGCCGTGCGCATCCGGCTCGGTAAGTCGCCAGCCGAGCTGCCGCTCGCCCGCGTACTCGAGGGCGGGACCTGGGCGGCCGGGCGCGCCGTCGCCAACGAGCTACGCCCCGGCGGCGGACCGCCGATCCGGATCCGCTCTGACGGCACCGTGTTCTGATCACCCGCGCCAGGATCTCCCATGTTCACGATCTTCGTCGTCGTCGTCGCGGCCGCCGTGTTCGTGATGTACGTCCGGAACGAGCGCCAGCGACCGACCCGGCTGAGGGAAGCACCCGCCCAGCCGATCGCCGAGCTGCCCGAGGACACGCCCGGCCGCGTCATCGGGATCACGCAGCCCCACGGCGAGCCGTTGACCGCGCCGCTGTCGGGTCGGCCGTGTGTGTATTACGCTGCCCGCGTCGAACGCCTGCCCACTCCGGACGCCACCGAGCAGCTCGCCTCCAACGCCCCTCCTCCGGCGGATGGCGAACCCGCCTCGGGGGCCACCCGCTGGCTCTTGGTCGCAAGCGAGACCCGCTCGGCGGCATTCGTGATCCAGGATGAGTCCGGACGCGCGCTCATCGAGCCGACCGCGGCGAAGGTCGAGCTCAGCGGCGCGGAGCCCGTGGAGCTTGATCTTGCGGCACTCACGGCGCGACAGCGCGAGTTTCTGGCACAGCATCAGGTCATCGAGCCCGGCGTCCGGCTGCGCTACAGCGAAGCGATCATTGCGGTCGGCGAGGCGATCGCCGTCGTCGGCTCCGGAATGCGAGAGCCCGATCCCGATGCCGCACCCACCGACGACTATCGCGGCGATCCGCCCACCCGTTTGCGGCTTACCAGCTCGGCCAAGCGTCCGTTGTTTATCAGTAATGACTGGTGATCGGCGCGGTGAGATCCGCGGGCTACAGGACAGCCTGCGACAGCGTCAGTGGTGCGACGATCGATGCGACAGGTCGCTCCCCTCAGTTATCATCCTAACTTATTTGAATTACGTGACTTCGATCTGGCGCAGAACATGAAGAGGGGGTTCACGTCCGCGGCGTTGCCGCAGACAGAAAGTCTGAATATGAACCACCTCGACAACATCGCTATCCGCCAGCGCAAGAGCCTGGTCCGTGACGCCCTGTTCGCCGCCCTCGTCGCCGTTGCCGCCTTCGTGTCGATCTCGACCGTCGGTCAGGCCGTCCACGCGAGCTCGATCGTCGCGCACCGCTAGGCACTGAGCGCTACGTGCCCGCCAGCTCTGCGGTATTTTCCGCCGAATGGCAGGTACGGTCCACGTCATCGACCACCCGTTGGTCCAACACAAACTCTCGCTGATGCGCTCGAAAGAGACCAGCACCAGCACATTCCGCAACCTGCTCCGCGAGATCAGCATGCTCCTGGCATACGAAGTATGCCGGGACCTTCGAACGACGCTGATCCCGATCGAGACGCCGATCGCACCCATGATGGCGCCGATTCTCGATGGCAAGAAGACGGTGCTCGTCTCGATCATGCGTGCCGGCAGCGGCATCCTCAACGGGATGCTCGAGATCTTGCCGTCGGCGCGCGTCGGGCACATCGGCCTGTACCGCGACCCCAAGACGCTCGTCGCGGTCGAGTACTACTACAAGGTCCCGGACAACATGGGGGACCGCGACGCGATCGTCGTGGATCCCATGCTGGCGACCGGCAACTCGGCGGTTGCCGCGGTCGACCGCCTGAAGGAGAGCTCGCCGCGCTCGATCAAGTTCGTGTGCCTGTTGACCTGCCCCGAGGGCATCGCGGCGTTTCACGCGCAGCACCCCGACATCCCGATCTACACCGCGTCGATCGACGAGCGGCTCAACGAGAAGAGCTACATCGTGCCGGGCCTCGGCGACGCCGGCGATCGCCTGTTCGGCACCAAGTAGCCGCGCATTGCGGCACCGCCAGCGCTGCTGGCGCAGCTCGCCGGCATCCGTTAGATTGGATAAATCCGCGAACGGCCGGAGCTAGCTGGGTATACTCCGGCCCTGGTTCGTACCTGGTGAAGAAGAAAGCCTCAGAACCCACGATGGCAACTCGCGCAGATAAGGACGCCAACGGCGCGCGCCCCGACGGCGCGGCACCTGCAGTCACGACGCATCCCACGACCGAGGCCGCCGATCTGGCGCCGGTCGTCGGATCCAACCTTCGCCGCCTGCGCACCCGGCGCGGCCTGTCGCTCGAGCGGCTCGCGCAGATCTCCGGGGTGTCGCGCGCGATGCTCGGTCAGATCGAGCTCGGCCAGAGCGCGCCGACGATCAACGTGCTGTGGAAGATCGCCCGCGCGCTCGAGGTCACGTTCTCGGCGCTGATCAGCGCGCGCACCCAATCGGGCGCGCTCGTGCTGCGCGCCTCCGAGTCGAAGATCCTGACCAGCAAGGACCGCAGCTTCTCGTCGCGCGCGCTGTTTCCGTTCGACGAACCTCGCCGCGTCGAGTTCTACGAGCTTCGACTCGCCGCCTCGAGCGTCGAGGAGGCCGATGCGCATCCGCCTGGCACGAGCGAGAACCTGGTCGTCACCGCCGGCACCGTCGAGATCGACGTCGCCGGGGACACCCATCGGCTCGAGACCGGTGACTCGATCCTGTTCGAGGCGGACACGCCGCACGCGTATCGCAACCCGGGGCGCGTCGAAGCCGTGATGTATTTGCTGATGACCTACGCCGAAGAGATCGGCTAGCTCAGAACCCGCCGGTGACCGCCAGGCCCCCACCTGTGGGGACCAGCCAGCCTGTCACCACGCGTTGCTCGCTGCCGCCGCGGTGCAGCGCCATCCACACGACCCCGCCGGCCAGCAGCGCACCTCCGGCGGCGATCGTCACCACGCCGATGTTGCCGCGTGACTTCGCCTGATCGGCGAGGTGCTGGGCGTCGTCGTAATGGTTGGAGAGGAACGCGGCCTTGGAGTCGCTGTCGAGCGCCCGGGCCGAGACCAGGAAGCCGGTGCCGACGCCGGTGGCGGTGACGCCGAGCCCGAGCAGCGTGAGCGTGACCGGATCCGTGTACCAGGCGTGCCGCGCTGACCGCTCGCCGTCGGGCGGCGGCGCGACGACCTGGGCCTCGGCGACGGGCGATGGCGACGCTGGCGCTGCCACGTTCGGATCGGTTCGCGGCTCCGCCCGCGCCGGCTCCGCGCGCGGCTCGACCCGCGGCTCCGCCCGCGCCGGCTCCGCGCGCGGCTCGACCCGCGCCGGCTCGGCCCGCACCGGCTCGACCCGCGCCGGCTCGACTCGGCGCGGCTCGACCCGCGCCGCGACCCGAGGGGGCGACTCCGCGGCGACGCTGCGGCATTCGGCCAGCTTGACGTCGACCGCCTCGCGATTGGCCTCCGGCAAGTCGAACGCCAACAGCTTCTCGTAGAGCTCGATCGCCTTGTCGCAATGGTCGAGCTTGCGCTCTGACTGTGCCCACGCGAACAGCGTGTCGACGTCGCGCTCGAGCTCGAACGACTTGGCGAGCGCGGCCGACGCCGCGACGAACCGGTTGCTCTTGTAGGCAGCGACACCGCGATCGAACGCGAGCTTGGCGTCGCGGCGCTTGGGCTTGGCCGCCGCCGGGCTCGCCGCCGACACCAGCGCGGCGGCCAACATCAGCATCGACGCTCGCCGTCGCGCGCCGCCAATCAGCGCTTGGGGGTTGCGACGGGCATGAACGGCGAGTCGTCGTTCCACGGCTGCTCCTTGGGTTGGATCTTCGGGGCCCGCTTGGGCTCCGCGCGCGGCTTGGCCTTGACGGGCTTGGCTCGCGGGTCTACCGGCGCCACCTTCGCCGGCGGTTTCTTCGATGGATCCGCCGTCGTGTCCACCACCGCGGCGGGGCCGGGCGGCGGCACGAGATTCGCCGGCGAGCCGGGCGCCACGGTGCGCTTCGCGGAGTCCACGTCAGGACCAGATCGCGTGGCCGTGCCCGTGGGTGTAGCGCCACCGGCGCGCCCCGACGCTGATTGCGACGCCGTGTCCGCGGATGGTGGTTCCGACCCCGGCGCGGATGGTGGTTCCGCCCCCGCCGCGGATGGCGCTTCCGCGGGCGCCGCGGGCGCGGCCTTCTGGACCACAGCGCGGTGCGCCGGCGCCGCCGCATCGCCGTCTCCGCCTGCGCCGACCGCAAACCACACCCCGACGGCCGCACCGGCCGCGCCGATCATGGCGAGCACGACGAGCGGAAACCGCGAGCGGCTCGGATGGCGGATCATCAGCGTTGGAACCGCGGCCGCGGGGGAACGCGGACCGAGCGCGGTTCGACCGGCGGGCTGGATCGCTTGATGCGCCCCGAAGCCTCCTTGCATGCCGGGCCCCCGCATTCCCATGCCCGGCCCACCCGGCGTTCCGTGATTCTGCCCCGCGTAGCCGTCGAGCCCACCCTGGCCGTACGGACCGGCGACCGGCCGCACCGCCGGCGGCGGCCTCCCCGCCTGGGTCGCGCTGCTGACGAGCGTGCCGCCACTCGGGATCGGGGACGGGGGGTAGTACCCAACCCGCGCCTGGATCACCTGCAACGGTGACGTCTGAAACGGATCGTCGGTCGGCAATGGCAACGACGACGGCAGTGTCGAATCCGGCGGCCACGACGGCGATGCCGATGGCGGGTGGGCAGCCGGCGGTGACGATTCCAGCAACGGCGACGAGCGCCGCGGCGCTCCCGGCACGCTCGCGGGCGGCTGCGTCGCCGAGCGCGGCACGCGCAGCGACGACGACAGCACGCTGGCTTGCGGCTGCGACGACCGCGACGACCGCGGCGACGCCGGATGTCCGCCGCCTCCGGGGGGTGATGGCAGTGGCGCCGTGCCCTGCGGTAGCGACACCGGAGGCGACACCTGCGGCGACGCGTCTCCGCTGGCCGGCGGTGGCGCTGAGGCGTGCGCCGGCCGCAGTGGCAGCGAGGGCGGTGCGCTCGCCTGCGGCAACGCCGCATGCGAGCCCGAAGACGACGCCGGCGGCGTCGCGTTGCCCTGCGGCGGTGATGTCGAGCGCGACGACCGTGCGGGCTGCGAGGGCGGCGCGTTGGCCTGCGGCAACGCCGCATGAGACCCCGAAGGCGCCACCGGCGGCGTCGCGTTGCCCTGCGGCGGCGACGTCGAGCGCGATGACCGCGGCGATGACTCCCCGGCGTCCGGCGGCGGCAGCGTCGAGCGCGACGACCGCGGTGGCGGTACCGGCGCGCTGTCCAGCGGCTCCGCCGGCGGCACCGTGGAGGACGCGTCCCCCTGCGGCGTTGACGCAGGTTTCGACCACGCCGGCGAGGCCGGCGGCGGCAACGTCAAATACGACACCCGCGACGGTGCGGATGGTACGCTCGCCGGCGACGACGTCGACCGCAGCGCCCGCGGCGGATGTCCGTTTCCCGGTGGCGAGCCCGCCGGCTGCGGTAACCACGACTGAGGCTCGACCACCGTGCGGTCGACATCCAGGGCCGCAACGAAGACGCCCGGTGGGGGCACCAGTGCGCCACTGGTATCATCGACTGCCGGCAGCGGCTGCGGTTCGTAGCGCCCCCCGGCGCCCGGCACCTTACCGCTCTCGATCAGCGTCCGCACGACGTGCTGCTCGACGAAGAACGCGCCCTGCGCGCGCGCATGATCCCACTCCTCGAGACGCGCCGGGAACAGCGTCGACATGAGGCGGGCCAGGACCAGCGGCGACACCCGAAGTCGATTGCCGTGCGCGAAGTCCTCGATCTGGCTCTGCAACGCCAGCGCGGTCGAGAACCGCCGGTCGGGGTCACGCGCCAGCGCCCGCATCACGATCGCCTCGAGGGGCGGCGGATAGCCCGGGACCAGCGTGCTGGGGGGCGCCGCGTCGCGGTGGAGCAGCTGTTGCACCACACCCGGCTCCGTGGCGTCGATGAACGGCAGCCGACCAGTCGTGAGCTGATAGAGGATCGTGCCGACCGAGAACACGTCGCTGCGCCGATCGACGGCGGCGCCCCGCACCTGCTCCGGTGACATGTACGAGATCTTGCCCTTGAACCCACCCGGCGACGGCGCGACCGCCGCGGCCGCCGCCGCCGCGAGCCCGAAGTCCACGAGCTTCACCGCGCCGTCGTAGCTGATCAGGATGTTCGTCGGCGACACGTCGCGGTGGACCATCCCGAGTAGCCGGCCACCGGACGCGGTCTTTTCGTGCGCGTGGTGAAGCCCGGCACACAGCCCCGCCGCGACCGTCAACGCGCAATCGAGCGAGATCGGGACCCGGTTCTCGGCACTGGCCGTCACCAGCCGACCGAGATCCTCGCCGTGCACGTACTCCATCGAGAAGAAGTACTCACCGTGGTCCTGGCCGACGTCGAACACCTGCGCAATGTTCGGATGGTGCAGCGTGGCCGCGAGTCGCGCTTCGTTCAAGAATGTACTGATGAAGCCCGGATCATGGGTGTATTGCGGCAGGATGCGCTTGACGCAGGCAAGCCTCTCCAGTCCCTCGGTTCCGACCGTCCTGGTCAGGTACAACTCCGCCACCCCGCCGACGGCGATCGCGCGAATCACCTCGTGCTTGCCAAGCTTGTCGCTTGAGCCGAGGAGCCGGTCGGTTTGCGCAGGTGTGACCACGAAGACACTGACAGCTGTTGCCCAGCGTTACGATAGACGAAAACCGTCGCCGCTGCAGTACAATGAAACCATGAGCAAATGGCTCGCCGCGCTCGCCGCGTTGGTGGTCACCACCGGCTGCAACTTTGGCAACGCGGCTCAGACCTGTACGTCAGACCTGCAGTGCCAGAGCGCAACCAAGGCCGACGGACGGTGCGAGCCCGGCGCCGGGCTCTGCAGCTTCGCAGACACGACCTGTGATTCGGGGCGCCGGTTCGGTGGCCTCGCCGGCGGTCAATCCGACCAGTGCACGAGTGGCGGGAGCGGATCGGGTGTCGATGCGGCGGTCGATGCCCCTGCCGATGCCACCGCCATCGACGCGGTCCCCGATGCCCCGCCAGACGCCCTGTTCTGTTACGGCACCGGCATCGTGAGGATCTGCCTGGCCGCGGCCCCGACCACGCCGTTCGAGACGCTGGGTGGGACGACGACGATCGACACGACAAGTTCGCCGCTGTGCGCGAGTGTGGTCAGCGGCGGCGATAACTACTGCGTGATCGCCGCCACCACCATCACCATCGCCGGCACGCTGGTCGCCACGGGCACCAAGCCGCTGGTCCTGCTCGCGACGCAGACGATCACGGCCACGTCGCGGATCGATGTCGCCAGCCATCGCGGCGGGACCGAGTCGATCGGTGCCGGAGCGGATCCCGCCGACTGCGCCGCCGGTACCGCGCCCGTCAACCTCGCTGGCGGCGCCGGGGGCAGCTTCGTGGGCACGGGGGGAACCGGTGGCACCGGCGCGGCGATCGGCACCACCACAGGCGGCGTCGCCGGCACCCCGATCACGGCGCTCACCGCGCTGCGCGGAGGTTGTCCCGGTCAAGCCGGTGTCGGGAGCGCCGGCGGAGCCGCCGGGCACGGCGGCGGGGCCGTGTTCCTGATCGCGGGAACGTCGATCCTTGTCCAGGCCCTGATCAACGCGGCCGGAGAGGGTGGAGAGGGCGGGAGGGCCGCCACCTCCGGCGGCGGTGGGGGCGGCGCGGGGGGCATGATCGGGTTCGATGCGCCCACGATCACCGTGATGAACTTGCTGCTCGCGAGCGGGGGTGGCGGAGGTGAAGGGAGCAGCTCCTTCACCGTCGGGCTGAACGGCGCTGATCCGAGCAGCCAGACCGCGGCGCCCGGGGGCGACAGCGACACCAACACCACCAGTTTCGTCGGGGGCGCGGGGGGCAGCGGCTCGGTCGCCAACACCGATGGAGCCGGCGGTGGCGGCAGTCCCGGAGCGGTCGGCAATAACGGCACCAACCGCGGCGGCGGCGGCGCGGGTGGTGGCGGCGCGGGTGTCATCACGGCGCCGTTGAACGCGGTCTTTTCGAACGCCACGTCGCCCGCCGTGACGCACTGAAGCAGCGAAGCGGCACGCGGACGGCTGACTCCGCCGTCGGCCGCAACTCACGTCGCAGGATTCGACGACGGCTGGCGGCGCAGAGTCCGTTCACGGTCGACGTCGTCGATGGACACGAACCGTGCACCACCATCTGAGCGTCGCGCGGTCATGACTACGTAGCTCGACACACCGAGCTTCACACCGACGGCGGGTGCGGGCCAGGCCGGATAATCGCCACGAGCCACAACCGGCCGTACGTCGCGATTTGCTCGCGCGGCACAGGCCCCAGCTGGCGACCTGGTGCGCTCTCCGGCCTAGGCCGTGTGGGAGCGGACGAAGCTGAGCGCGCGGTCCCACGCCTGCTTGGCGGCTTCGGGGTGATAGACCTCGGGGCGCCTGTCGTTGGCGAACGCGTGCTGGGCGTCGTAGACGTGGAGCTCCATCGGCGCGGTGACCGCGGCCTTGATCTTCTGCGCACCGGCGACCGTCGCCGAGTCGTCGTGGCTGGCGAAGTGGGCCTGGACCGGGGCGTCGATCTTGGACCAGTCGAGATCGCCGGGGAGGCCGTAGAACGCGACGACGGCGGCGAGGCCGCGGATGTTGACCGCGCTCGCGAGCGCTAGCGCGCCCCCCATGCAGTAGCCGGTGACGGCGACCTTGCCGTTGGAGCGCTCGCGGAGGAACGCGACGGCCCCCGTGATCTCCTGGACTGCCTTGCCGAAATCGAGCGCCTTCGACATGCGGCCCGCCTCGTCGGCGTCCTTGGCGAGCTTGCCATGATAGAGATCGGGGATGAGCGCGGCGAACCCGGCGGCCGCGTAGCGCGCCGCGACGGTCTGGATCTGGTCGTTGACGCCCCACCACTCCTGAAGCACGACAATGGCGGGCGGCTTGCCACCGGTGGTCGGCGTCACCAGGACGCCACTTGCTTCGCCTGCACTGGACGGAAACGTCACTCGCTGCGTCTGCGTGTTCGTCATGTGCTGCTTATACTGCGCGCCATGTCTGGACCGAAAGGCGCGAGAGGCCGACGATTCGAAGGTGCACTGGACCCCGTGGCGGCGGCGCTCAATGCGTCGATCGGGTTCGACCGCCGGCTGCTGCCGCATGATGTTGCAGGGTCGATCGCACACGCCGAGATGCTCGCCGCGCAGGGCTTGATCAGCCGCGACGACGCCACCGCCATCGTCGGTGGGCTCCGGAGCGTGGCGGCTCGGCTCGCGTCCGGCGAGCTGACCTGGGACGCCGCGCTCGAGGACGTCCACATGAATGTCGAAGCGCGGCTGATCGAGGAGATCGGCGACGCCGGACGGCGGCTGCACACGGCGCGCAGCCGCAACGACCAGGTCGCGACCGATCTGCGGCTGTATGCGCGCGCAGCCGCGGGCCGGTTGATCGACGCGCTCGACGACGTGAGGCGGGCGCTGGTCGTGCAAGCGCGCAGGCACCTCGACACGCTGATGCCCGGCTACACGCACCTGCAGCGCGCGCAGCCGATCCGGCTCGCGCATCACCTGCTGGCGTACGACGCGATGCTCGAGCGCGACCGCGGCCGGCTCGCCGACGCGGCCCGGCGCGGCGACGTCAGCCCGCTCGGCTCGGGCGCCCTCGCCGGCACGACGCTGCCGATCGACCGCGACCACGTCGCCCGCGCGCTCGGCTTCCAGGGCGTCACGCGCAACTCGCTCGATGCCGTCGGCGATCGCGACTTCGCGATCGAGCTCGTGGCCGCGATCGCGTTGACCCAGGTGCACCTGTCGCGGCTCGGCGAGGAGCTGGTCCTGTGGACGACCTCGGAGTTCGGGTTCGCGCGGATCGGCGAGGCGTACTGCTCGGGCTCGAGCCTCATGCCGCAGAAGATGAACCCCGACCTGGCGGAGCTGTTGCGCGGCAAGGTCGGGCGCACGATCGGCGGGTGGGTCACGCTGATGACCGTCGTGAAGGGGCTGCCGCTGGCCTACAACAAAGATCTGCAGGAGACCCAGGAGCCGCTGTACGACGCGGTCGAGACCCTCGAAGCCTGCCTCGCGGTGACCCGCGGGATGATCGAGAGCCTGGAGTTCGACGTCCCCCGGCTGCGCGCCGCGATCGACGAAGGTCACCTGGTCGCCACCGAGCTCGCGGACTATCTGGTCACCCGAGGCGTGGCGTTCCGCGAAGCCCACGACGTCGCCGGCCACCTGGTCCGGATCGCGACCGAGCGCCGCGTCGAGCTGCGCGCGCTGTCGATCGACGAGCTACGCGCGGTGCATCCGCTGTTCGACGCCGATGTCGCCGACTGGCTCGATCCGGCCCGCGCGGTCGACCGCCGAGATCTCCCAGGGGGCCCGGCGCGCAACCGCGTGCTCGCCGAGATCGAGCGGATCAGCGCGGCGCTGGATCGCGCGCCCGACGCCTGAAGCTTCCCATCGAGCGTCTTGGCCGCACATGAAGATCGAGATCGCTCACGCGTTTTGCGATCGCGCCGGCGTACACTCTCCACCCGTGCAGCGCCTCGTGTGTGTCTGGCTCGCGGCGCTCGGGCTCGCGACCAGCGGTTGTGTCGACCTTGGCGACTTCCTGTATTCCTGGGACCAGCGCAGCGTGGTGTGCAGCGAACCGATCGATGACCTCACCCTGGGCGCCGACCGGGAGTTCATCGATGATGTGTTCCGGCTCGCCGCCGAGCGCCGGCAGGTCGCGACGCTCCACGCACATATCCCGGGGGTGTCGATCTCGACGAGCTGGCTCGAGACCGTGCTGGACCGCGCGGACGCGGAGGGCCTCGAGTTTCTCACCTATGCCGACCTCGCGGCCGGACCGCCGCGCGCGGGGGTCGCGCTCGCATTCGACGACGACGCGATCGACCTGTGGTACGAGCTGCGCGATCAGCTGACGCGCCATCACGCGCACGTCACGTTCTTCGTCACTCGCTGGCAGAGCGGCTGGAGCGACGCCGGCAAGGCGAAGCTCGCCGAGCTCGTCGCGCTCGGCCACAGCGTCGAGCCCCACAGCGTGAACCACGTCCACGCGCTCGATTACGTGCGCGACCACGGGCTCGATGCCTACCTCGCCGACGAGGTCGTCCCGTCGATCGACGAGATGCGGGCGGCCGGGTATTCGACGACGGTCTTTGCCTTCCCGTTCGGCCAGACCTCGCCCGAGATCACCGCGGGGGTGCTGCAACACATCGATCGCGTCCGGGTCAGCCCCGGATCCTGCCCGTACTAGGTCGTACCAGGTCAGAAGCTTTCGCGCGTCCCGGCGGGGCGCCTCGCCTCGGTGACGTGGTGCTCCGTGGCGATCCGTGGCGATCCGTGGCCCCGGGCCCCGCGTCCTGGCTGGCCTCACGGAGCGCCAGCCTGTAGCCTGGTACCTGGTGAAACGCGCCGCGATCGCCGTGTGGATGATCGCCGCCTGTAGCGACGGGAGCACGGGCGACGACGAGTCCCGCCAGGGTGGCGAGGGGACGATCGATGATCGCACCGCCGACGCGTTCAGCCATGCGGCCCAGAACCTCACCGCCGATCAGGCCAAGGTGTTTCAGGCCGGGCGCGGCCCGTTCAACTTTCACTGGGAGATCCCGCAGCTGGGGCCCCTGTTCAACAACGACGCGTGCCTTGGCTGCCACAGCTTCAACGGCCGCGGGCTGTCGCAGATCGGCAACCAGACGCTGGTGTCCGCGGCGCTGATCCGGGTCAGCCTGGTCGACGGAATCCCCGATGTCCCGGGCGGCGATGTACCGGTGCCCGGACTCGGCTTGCAGCTGCAGGACCACGCGACGGTCGGCCTCCCCGAGGTGACCGTGACGCAGTCGTGGGTCGAGCACGCCGAGGCGTACGGCGACGGCGAGGTCGCGATGTTGCGCGAGCCGCGGGTCGAGCCAAGGCTCCCCGATGGGGAGGCCCTGGCGAGCAACGTCCGGATGTCGTACCGCCAGGCGCCGGGGCTGATCGGGCTGGGGCTCCTCGAGGCGGTACCCGAGGCCACGCTCGCCGCGCTCGCCGATCCCGACGATCGCGACGGCGACGGGATCTCGGGCCGCGTGAACCTGGTGTGGGACGCCGGCTCGCAGACCACGGTGACCGGCCGGTTCGGACACAAGGCGACCGTGGCGACCCTGCGCGAACAGATCGCCAGCGCGTTTGCGATCGACATGGGGCTGTCGAACAAGGTCTTGCCCGAGACCGACGGCGCGCGCGATGTCGCCGATAGCCAGTTCGATCAGGTGGTGTTCTTCGTGTCAACGATCGGGGTCCCAGCGGCGGCGCCGCTAAATGCGGCAGCGCGCCGCGGTCGGGAGCTGTTCCACGACTTCGCCTGCGCCGGGTGTCATGTCCCCACGCTGGAGACCGGCGATCACGAGATTTCGCAACTCGCGCACCAGACGATTCATCCATATACCGATCTGTTGCTGCACGACGTCGGCGACCTGCTCACCGATGCGCGGCGCGACTTCACCGCCGAGGGCGTCGAGTGGCGAACCCCCGCCCTGTGGGGGCTCGGCGTGGTCCAGCTCGTCGAGCCGGACGCGACGTTCTTGCACGACGGGCGCGCCCGGACGGTCGCCGAGGCCATCCTCTGGCACGGCGGTGAGGCCCAGCCGGCCCGCGAAGCGTTCCGGCTCGCCCCCAAGCAACAGCGCGATGATCTGATCGCGTTTCTCCAGACGCTGTAGACTGACCAGGTGGTGGAGGACCACGATAGCGAGCGGTTGACGGACGTCCTGGACGCGGCGGGGCCGCGGGACCATGGCGACGATGATCCGCGGTGCACCCGCGTGGGTCCCGGCGTCGAGGTCGGCGGCTATATCGTCGATGGCGAGCTCGGCCACGGCGGCATGGGCGTGGTGTACAGCGCGACGCATCCGGTGATCGGCAAACGCGCCGCGATCAAGGTCCTGCGGCCCGAGGTGTCGCGGTCCCCGATCGCCGTCGAGCGGTTTATCCAGGAAGCGCGCGCGGTCAACCAGATCGGCCACCCGAACATCGTCGACATCTTCGCGTACGGCGCCTTGCCCGACGGGCGGGCCTACCACGTGATGGATCTCCTGGTCGGCGAGCCGCTGCGCCGCCGGCTCAAGCGCAGCGTACTGCACCCGAGCGAGGCCGCCTCGGTGATCGACGAGATCGCGTCAGCGTTGATCGCCGCGCACGACCACGGCTTCGTGCATCGCGACCTCAAGCCCGACAACGTGTTTCTGGTGACCCACGATGACCGCTGGCCCGAGGTCAAGCTGCTCGACTTCGGGCTCGCAAAGTTGATGCCCGAACGCGGCGTTCCGGCGTTCACCACCAAGGTCGGCGTGATGCTCGGGACGCCGGAGTACATGTCGCCCGAGCAGGCGCGCGGGATCGGCGTCGACTACCGCACCGATATCTACGCGCTCGGCGTCGTGATGTTCGAGATGCTCGCCGGTCAGCGGCCGTTCCCGATGCTCGCCGATTCGTACGCCACGCTGCTCCAGCATGCCGAGGAGCCGCCGCTGTCGCTGGCCGATTCGGTGTCCGGCTTGCCGGCCGAGATGGTGCAGCTGGTCGACGCCATGCTCGCCAAGACGCCGCAGGCCCGGCCATCGCTCGCGGCGGTTCGCACCGTGATCAAGCGGCTGCGGACGACGCAGCTGCCCACGCGCTCGCTCGCCGGTCAGGCGATGGCGTCGTTCGATCAGATCCCCGGCCACCCGCCCGGGGCGCAACTCCCCGGGGGCCAGCTTCCCGATCGCTTCGGCATCACACCGTGGAGAGTCGGCGCGGAGGCGATGCTGCCAGGCGATCTGCAGCTGCCGCGCCGCAGCACGCAGGCGTCGAACCCGGTCCCGGGGGCCGGCATCGACCTGCGGCGCCCGGAGCCAGGCGTTCCGCGATTTGCGCCGCTACAGCCCCCACCACAAGCCCCGCCCGCCATGGCGCTCCGCGACGTTCCCCGCGCGTCCAGCGCCCCCATCAACGTGACCTCGGCGCAACAGGGCCCACCGAGCCCGCACGCGCCGCCCTCCGCCCCTCCGCCTCAAGCCGCGCCGCGCCCGCAGACCCCGCGGTCGAAGTTTCAGAACACGCTGCGCCCAAACACACCATCGTCCGCCCCTCCCCTTCAAGACCCGCGCGCGCGCAGCTCCCCCACCGCCCCGCCCAGTTACGACAGCCCCTCCGCCGCCCCGCCCGTTCACGACCCCCGCGCGCGTAGCTCCTCCGCCGCCCCGCCCGTTCACGACCCCCGCTCGCGCAGCTCCTCCGCCCCGCCCCTTCACGACCCCCGCGCGCGTAGCTCCTCCGCCGCCCCGCCCCTTCACGACCCCCGCGCGCGCAGCTCCTCCGCCGCCCCGCCCGTTCACGACCCCCGCGCGCGCAGCTCCTCCGCCGCCCTGCTGCCGACGATCCTGGGCGTCGGGCCGCCGTCCCGACGGAGCAGCGCTACGCATGCTCCCGTGACCGCCACGGGCGCGGGCCTCAAAGCGAGGCGGTGGTGGCTCGCGCTCGCGGCGCTCGCCGTTGCCGCCGCGATCGCCGCCGTGATCGCGGTGACCGGCTGACGGCGTGCAGCCGCGATGTTGCCTGAGGGACGGGGACCGTTGTCTCGCTACGTGAAGTGGCGTTGAGCCCCACCGATGCAGGCCGTCAACGCCTGGCCCGCGAGGTCCTGATCGGGCACGAGCTCCTCGTCGGGGACGGCCTGAACGCACGGGCCGGTGGACTCACTCGCTTGAGAGGAACGTGTCTCATGTAGCGACACTCCATCCAGGCGCAGGCGCTCGTCGGAGCCGACCGCGGGGGCGAGTGAGGCTCTCTCCGTGAGCAAGGCGCAGCGATGTCGCCCAACCGTTGCTGCCTACGGTCCGGTGATCTTGGCGACCTGCACGCGGGCGTCATTGTACGCGGCCTGGCCGCCGAGGTCGGCCAGGCCTGGCGGGATCAACGCGTTGGCGGTGTAGCCGTTGGCAGTGTGGCGCCGCCACAGGCCCTTGGCGAGCACGCAGACGCCGGGCCGAACCTCGCTGGCGATCTTGACGAGGCAGCGGACCTCACCGCTCGCGTTCCATACCCGGACGCGATCTCCGGACGCGAGCCCGCGGGCGGCGGCATCGCCAGGCGACAGCTCGAGCTGCGCGGGCGCCTTGCGGAGCTGGCCGAACATCGAGCTGATCTGGGTCGCGAGCGCCGGAGAGATCAGCGCGAGCGGATAGTCGTCGGTGCGCGGATCCGCGCGATAGCCGTAGAGCCCCTGGGGTGCTTCGCGATCGAGCGCCTCGGCGACCAGGTGGATCTTGCGGTCCGGGGTGCCCGGGAACACATCGACGAACGTCACCGGGTTCGTCCCACCGGGGGGGCGCGCGACGCCATCGCGAGCGAGCTGACCGCGCAGCGATTCGCCGTGCGGGCTGGCCGCAAACGTCGCCGCCACCAGCTCGTCGTCGGTCATGGCGTCACCTGGGCGCACCAGGCCGAAGCGCTCGAGCAGCGCGCCGAACAGCTGGTTGTTGCTCCGCGATTCACCGACCGGGGTGGCGACGGCGGGGCTGTCGAACAGCCGCATCGTGCCGTAGCCGCGTCGCAGCTCACGGTGCTCGAGGAACGCGGTCGCCGGCAACACGATGTCGGCGAACCGCGCGGTGTCCGTCATCACCTGCTCGTGGACGACGACGAACAGATCCTCGCGGCCGAGCTGCTCGATCACCGTGCGCTGATCCGGCGCCGTTGCAACCGGATTGCAGTTGTAGACGAACAAGCACTCGATCCGAGGGTCGCGGACCGTGCGCAGCGCCTCGCCGATCTCGCTCATGTTGATCGTTCGGGTCCGCGGCGCGGGCTCGGCGATCGCGGGGTCCGCGCTCATCGTCCACCGCGCGTCGCCGTTGGACATCGTGTAGCCACCGCCGCGCACGCCGAACTTGCCGGCGACCGCGGGCAGCGCCATCACCGCCGCCACCGCACTGCCGCCGTTGCGGTTGCGCTCGACGCCCCAGCCGACGCGGATCACCGCAGGCGCCGACGACGCGTAAAGCTCGATGAACTCCTCGAGCAGCGCGGGGGTGATCCCTGCCTCGCGCGCGGCGTCTTCGATCGACCACCGCGCCGCGCGGCGCTCGAGCTCGCCGGCCCCGGTGGTGTGCTCGGCGAGAAACGCGCGATCGGCGTGGCCGCGGGCGAACAGCGCGGCGATCACCGCGAGCGCGAGCGGCAGGTCGGTGCCCGGCCGCGCCGCGAGATGAAGATCGGCCCGGCGGGCGAGTGGGGTCGCCCGCGGATCGACGACCACCAGCTTGGCGCCGGCCGCTCTCGCCCGATCGATCACCGGCACGAGGTGGATACTCGTCGCCGATGGATTGACACCCCACAGCACGATCAGCTTGGCGTGCGCGTAGTCTTCGAGGGCGACGCCGGGCATCACGCCGTACATCCCGCGCGTCGCCGCGGTGGTCGCCGCCGCGCACAGCGTGCGGTCGAGGTTCGACGACCCGAGCCGGCGGAAGAATCGCGTCGCGAGCGCACCCTCGGTCAGCCAGCCGTTCGAGCCTCCGTAGTGATACGGCAGGACCGCCTCGCTGCCGGACTGCGCGCGGATCGCCTGGATCCGACCCGTGATGCGATCGAGCGCGTCGTCCCAAGAGATCGGCGCAAACTGGCCGCTGCCCTTGGGACCGGTGCGCACCAGCGGCGTCGTCAACCGGTCCTCGCCGTACAGGTGATCGGCGAGCTTTCGGACCTTGCCACAGATGAAGCCGTCGGTGAGCGGGCCGCGGCGATCCCCGTTGACCTCGACGACCCGGCCGTTGTCGACGGTGACGGTCAGCCCGCACAGGTCGGGGCAGTCGAGCGGACACGCGCTGGAGTGGGTTTCCACGCTGGAAATATACGCAGCCTCCGGCGAGACGCCCGATCAGAATGCGCCGATACGCGCAGCACAGCGATCGCTCGAGCTGCCGTCGCCGCCCTGCGCGCGCCGCTGTTCGTTCTTGTCATCACAGCGGCCATCTCTCGAGCTGCTGCCAGCACCTCGCCCGAATCGGGTGTCCGCCGTCCCCATCAAGCTCTTGTGATCACAGCGATCGCCTGTCCGGCAACGAGACAAACGAGACACCGTCCCCGTCACCACGCGCCGGATACGCCGTACATCATCGTCGAGCGGCCATCGCTCGCGGTCGTGGTCGTGATCGATGGCGTGACCGGGACCTTCGGGCTGTCGAGGTTGCGGGTCAGGATGCCGGCCGCGAGCAGGCCGACCGCCATGCCGCCGAGCGCGAAGTTGGCCAGGTGCTCCTGTGACCGGGCATCGACGGTTTCGGTCGCCGCGCGCGTGGTCTGTGTCGGGTACGCCAGGCTCTCCGCGGCCAGGCCGCCGATGATGCCGATCAGGCCGCCGACGTCGATCAGCGCGGCGTGGGTGCGTGTGATCCCGTAGGTGTGCTGGAGCAGCACGCCGCCGATCGTGCCCATGCCCAGGCCACTCAGCACCAGGCCGCCGCCCACGACGTGGCCGGGATCGAACGACAGCGCGAACAGGCCGCCCGCCACGCTGCCCCACACGATCCCGCTGTTGATCAGCGCCGCATCGCCGGTGGTGATCGCGGTCCGGCTGCCGATGAAGTAGCCGAGCGTGCCGCCGATCACCGCGCTCGCGCCGACCACCGGCTCGATCACCTCGGCGCGCTTGGTGAATAGCAGACTCACCCCGGCCCCGAGCAAGCTGCCGCCAAGCGTCGCCGTCACGGTGAGGTTGCTGGCGCCGAGCGGGAGATCTCGGGGCAGCAGGGACGTGCTGCCGAAAAACCCCGCCGCGCCACCCGCGACCGAGCCGAGCCCCACCAGGCCGTTGTTCTGGAACGCGTAGAGCAGCGACGCCGTGGCGCCGGCACCGACCAGCGTCGAGAAGCCGATCAGCTGGCGGCGGCCGAGCTGGGGCTGCGCCGTGAGCTCGACCTGCACGCGCTTGACCTGGTTCGCCAGCACGACGATCTGCCGCCGATCCGTGATCCGGTCCTGCGCCTCGCTGGTGACCACGTAGGTGTTGCCGGCGAGTGTGACGTCGATGTGGCCGATGCCGACCAGGCGGTCGCCGATGAAGATCCGCGCATCGGGTGGCAACACCTGCATCGACAACCGGCCCTTGAGCGCGACCAGCGGGACGAAGTACGTGTACGGCTTGCCGATCCGGACGTCGATCGCCTGGCGGTGCGGCTCGTAGCCGTCGAGCTCGGTGGTCATCTCGTAGTGGCCGCCGAGCACCTCGATGGTCTCGCCCGAGTGCGCGCGCGCCGCGACCCCGGCGTCGTTCTCGATCGTGATCCGGGCGCCCGCCGGCGCCGACTCGACGTAGAGCTTGGCCTTGAGCTTCTTCAGCACCTCGACGCGGCGGGCGACGTTGGCCTTGTCCTGCTGCGGATCGATCGCGCCGGGCGTGGCAGGTCCAGCGCCCGCCGGGACCTCGCGGACGAAGCGCTCGAAGTAGCCGATCGCCTTCTCGTAGTCGAGGCTGCGCTCGTAGGCCTGGCCGATGTCCTTGAGCAGCCGGTAGTAGGTCGGCACCAGGCAGTAGCTGTAGACCAGCTCGAGCACGGCGCCTTCGTAGTCGCCCTGCGCGTACAGCGTCTCGCCGCGATCGTAGTGCTCGAAGCCCTGCTTCTCCGCTTCGCGCGGGGGTAGCTCGGTGGATTTGCAGTCGTCGATCTCGAGCGGCGTGACCCCGCGTCCGATGTAGCCGGCGTCGGGCGCCGGCGCCGCTGGCTCGGGGCGCGGCTGTGCCGGCGACGCTGGCTCGGGGCGCGGCTGCGCCGGCGCCCGGCCGGCGAGCGCGGCGACGATCAGCGCGGGGGCGAGCCGGCGCGTCACGGTTTGGCGGGTGCTGGTTCGTTCTTGAACGGATTGCCGCCGAGCTCGCCGCCGGTCTTGCTCGAGGGGGCAGACCCGGGAGGTGGCTTCTTGTCGAGCGCGTTCATGTGGTTGATGCGCAACGCCGGGCTGCCCTTCGGGGTCTTCTTGAGCTTGATCGTGTAGAGCTTGTCCTTGTCGATGTAGGCGTTGAGCGAGGCCGTCTTGTCGTCGTACCCGGGCGCCGAGGCGACGATCTCGGTGTAGTGATCGTGGACGACGAGCTTGAGCGTGACCGGGGCCGGCCCCTTGTCGACGCCGTCGACCGCGATCATCGCGCCCGGCGGGTCCGTCTTGATCGTGACCGCGAGCGTCTCGGCCTCGGGGGCCGCGTCGAGCTCGACCGGCGTCGCCGCGGCATCGGAGATCACCACGGGGGTCGCCACCACGACGGGGTTGCGCCGCTGCTTGATCCCCTCGCTGCCGCCGAACAGCGACATGACCGTGGTCACGACCGCCGCGATCACGACGGCGATCAGCGCGACCCAGACCGCGATCTTCAGCGGGCTCTTGGATCGGAGGGTCCGCTTGCGGCGCGGTCCGGTGATCCGCGCGCGCTCGGTCGAGCGGGTGGGATCGTCGAGCAGCGCCGTGACGTCGCGCTGCAGATCGGGCGCGCTCGCGTACCGCTCGTCGCGATCCTTGGCCATCGCGCGCATCACGATCGCCTCGAGCTCCTCGGACAGCTCCGGGCGAATCGAGCGCGGCGGCAACGCGTCCTCGTTCAGCACCTGCGAGATCACGCTCAGGTAGTTGTTACCGACGAACGGCACCCGCCCGGTCGCGGCCTCGTACATGATGACGCCGAGCGCGTAGATGTCGACCCGGACGTCGAGGACGTCGTCGCCCCGCGCCTGCTCCGGCGACATGTACAGCGGCGTACCGAGCACCATGCCGGTCTGGGTCAACCGCGGTTGCTCCTCGGCTTCATCGCTCGCGCGCACCGACTTCGAGATCCCGAAATCTACGACCTTCACGAAGTCGCGATCGTTGCGCCGCAGCAGAAACAGGTTCTCGGGCTTGATGTCGCGATGGACGATCCCCTTGGCGTGCGCCGCGGCGAGCGCCGACGCCGCCTGCGAGACGATCCCCAGGATGCGTTGCTCCGGCAGCCGGATCTCGCGCGACAGGCACTCGGCCAGCGACTCGCCCTCGAGATACTCCATCACGACGAACGTGCGGCCGTCCTCGGTCGTACCGAAGTCGGTGATGTCGATGATGTGCTCGTTCTGGCACGACGACGCCAGCCGCGCCTCTTGCTCGAGGCGCGAGACGATCGCCTCGCGGCGCGCATACTTCTCGAGCAAGACCTTCACCGCGACCCGCTTGCCGATCAGCGTGTGGGTAGCCTCGTAGACCGCGCCCATCCCGCCCTGGCCGATCTTGCGCGTCACCAGGTAGCGCCCCGACAGCGTGGCGCCGATCAACTCGGTCTCCTTGGCGTCCCGCGCGCGGCCGCCGCCGGGCGCCTCGGCCGTGGCGATCCGGGAGCTGCCGTCGCCTCGCCGCGCCGGTCCGGCAACCGCGGTGTCGTTGGCGCCGAGGATCGTCGAATCGCTGTCCGGGTCGAGCGACCGCACGACGAGCCGCTGGGGAGTGTCGGCGACGGACCTCCCCGGCTGGCTGCCGCCATCTGGCTTGCCTCCCGAACCAGTAGACATCGTGCCGTCCTCGATCCTAGGAGGGGAACCCCGGCGAGTCAAACGCCGCCATGGACTGTGGCATCGACCGCCCCAATGAACCACCGTGCAGACCCGAGCGACCTCCGCCGCCCCGAGCGGCCGACCCCACCCCGAGCGGCCTCCCCGAGCGACCTCCCCGAGCGACCTCCCCGAGCGACCTCCCCGAGCGACCACTCCGAGCGACCTCCCCGCGAGCGACCTCCCCGAGGTCCTTGTGACCGCGGCGCTGCGACCGCCCCGAGGCAATTGTGACCGCGGCGCTGCGATCCCAGTTCGCCGGGTTGTTCGCAGGTGTGCGACAACGCTCGAGATGACCGCTCCCGTCTCCGACCTGGCGGTGCTGCTGCGCTCGATAGAGCCGGAGCTCCATGATGGCATCTTCGTCTACGCACAGGTCCCGGCCGACCGCGATCTCGGCGCGCTGGCGCCGATCGTGGTGGTCCGCGAGCGCGAGGGCGTGACCGTCGTGGTCCCCGAGCACGAGGCCGAGCGGGCCGACCTGCCGGTGGTGTTTCGCGCCGCCTGGATCACGCTCACGGTATGCTCGGACCTCCAGGCGATCGGGCTGACCGCCGCCGTCGCGACCGCGCTCGGCAACGCCGGGATCGCGTGCAACGTGGTCGCGGGCGCGTACCACGACCACCTGTTCGTGCCGGCCGCGCGCGCCGACGATGCCATGTCTGCACTCCGGCGCTTGCAAGAAACGCCCGCCTAACGGGCCTCGGCCCGGTGAAGCTCTTGATTTGTCGACGAGAGCGGGCTATGAGGCCGCAACAAAAGGAGTCTACCGTGGCGAATCATAAAGTGGCCGATCTCAAGCTTGCCGATGCGGGCCGACTGCGTATCGACTGGGCAGAAACCCGGATGCCGGTCCTGATGGCGCTGCGGGAGAAGGGCAAGAAGGACCTGCCGCTCAAGGGCATGAAGGTCGCGGGCTGCCTGCACGTGACCAAGGAGACCGCGGTCCTCATCCGCACGATCATCGCCGCGGGCGCCGAGGTCAGCTGGTCGGGGTGCAACCCGCTGTCGACCAACGACGAGGTCGCCGCGGCGCTCGCCGCCGACGGCGTGTCGGTCTACGCGTGGCACGGGCTGTCGACCGAGGAGTTCTACTGGTGCATCGAGCGCTCGCTCGACTTCAAGCCGACGCTCACGCTCGATGACGGCGCCGACCTGATCTTCACCGTGCACAACAAGCACAAGGAGCTGGTCAAGGACATCATCGGCGGCACCGAGGAGACCACCACCGGCGTGCATCGTCTGCGCGCGATGGCCGACGACGGCAAGCTGCTCTACCCGGTGTTTGCGGTCAACGACAGCGAGACCAAGTGGGACTTCGATAACGTCTACGGCACCGGCCAGTCAACGCTCGACGGCGTGCTGCGCGCGACGTCGATCTTGATCGCCGGCAAGACCGTGGTCACCGGCGGGTTCGGCCACTGCGGTCGCGGCATCGCCGAGCGCGCGCGCGGGCTCGGCGCCAACGTGATCGCCACCGAGGTGAAGCCGACCCAGGCGCTCAAGGCGATCCTCGAGGGTCACCGCGTGATGAAGATGGACGATGCCGCCAGGCTCGGCGACATCTTCATCACCGCGACCGGCATGAAGGACATCCTGGTCGGCCGCCACTTCGACGTCCTGAAAGATGGCGCCGTGGTGTGCAACACCGGCCACTATGACTGCGAGATCAACCTCGGCGAGCTCGAGGCGCGCTCCAAGGGTCGCCGCACCGTGCGGCCGAACTGCGAAGAGTTCACGATGAAGGACGGCCGCCGGATCTATGTCCTGGCGCAGGGACGCCTGGTCAACCTCGCCGCCGCCGAGGGCCATCCGAGCGAGGTGATGGACATGTCGTTCGCGAACCAGTACCTCGCGCTGTGCCGGCTCGCCAAGGACGGCAAGACCCTCGACAAGAAGGTCTACGAGCTGCCCAAGGAGCTCGATCAGGAGATCGCCGGGCTCAAGCTCGAGACGATGGGCATGTCGATCGACAAGCTCACCCCCGAGCAGATCGCGTACGCCAGCGACTACTCCGCCGGCACCTAGCCGGGTCAGTCGTCCGCGCCGCTGCGCTTGCGCTTGATCTCGGAGTGATGGCGCTTGTCGGCGACCCGGCGGCGCTTGGCACCGCGCGACACCTTGGTCGGCTTGCGCGGCTTGGGGCGATCGAGCGCAGTGCGGACGATCAGCGCGAGCTTGCTGGTGGCGTCGTCGCGGTTCTTCAGCTGATCGCGCGTCGCGGTCGAGGTGACGATCAGCGTGCCGTCAGCGGTCAGCCGGCTGCGCAGCCGATCGAGCAGCCAGGTCCGGTCGTCGACCGACAGCGCCGTGGACGTCGTCGGGTTCCACCGCAGCTCGACTTTGCTCGAGACCTTGTTGACGTTCTGGCCGCCGGCGCCGCCGGAACGCGAGAACGCCATCGCGAGCTCGTCGCCAGGGATCGTGACCCGCGGGGTGACGACGATATCCTCCATGACACGCGCTCGGCTCCGGCTCGGTTACAGCTTCGATCGCCGGGTCAGGCCGGCGCGTCGTCGCGCTTGCGGCGGCGCTTGGCCGGGCTCTTGCTCGCCTCGTCGTAGACCCGCATCTCGGTCTCGGCCGTGGTCTGCACCGCCTCGAGGTACAGCGAGGTCAGCCCGAGGTGATCGCCGCGCAGCGCCTCGTAGTAGCGCTGGCGATCGATCGAGTGGACGATCGCGATCGGATACCCGCCCTCTTGCAGCAGCAAGTTGGACGCGATCCGGATCGTGCGGCCACTCTCTTTGGCCCACGGGAAGATCCCCATGAACCGCGAGTGCATGGTCGCCACGCGCTCGATCACGTGCAGGTGCTTGGTCGCCGGATCATCGATCCACTCGGCGAGCTTGCGCATCGTCGGCAGGATCTTCTCGGGCGGCGCGATGTCGTGATAGTAGAGCCGGTGGAGCGGGTTCTCCTTGCGGAACGGCAGCCCCTTCGCCTTCTCCTCCGGCGCGAGGATCGAATAGATCTCGCGGACGGTATCGAGCTTGAACGGCCGCTTCTTGTTCGCCGCTTGCTCGGCGGCGAAGTTACAGGCGTCATCGAACCGGCGGATCTCCTCGTAGGACGGGATGAGCGACGGGTCGCTGATGATGCTCGGATCGACCGCCGCCTTGATCTCGCTGTACGACAACACCTCGCCCTCGAGCGCGGCGTCGTGATGGATCAACGAGATCCGAAGTCGGTTGTTGAACTCGGTGCGCGCGACAGGATTCGCCGTAGCGACGCGTGCACGCCACGCCGTGACGATGCGTTCGACCTCGCTGAAGCGAGCGTCGATATCCTCAGTTTCTTTGTACCTGAGCACGTGTTATCCTGTCGGATCGATTGGGCAAACGAATAGCGGAGTCTACGGGACGCGATCCGGATCGTCAAGAAAACGTGGGGGGCCTACCTACATCTAATTGCACACGGATTGCGTTCAGATCGCAAGATTTCTGCATTCTTGCGACATCGACATGATAGCTACCCGGCCGTGGCTGGATTCGTTCACGAGTCGGTGCTCGCGGCTGAGGTGATCGATGCCCTAGCTCCGCGAGATCATGGTGTTTATGTCGATGGAACGCTGGGTGGCGGAGGGCATGCCGCGCTGATCCTCGAACGGGCTCCCGAGGCCTCGTTGATCGGGGTCGATCGCGATCCTTCGGCGGTCGTCGCCGGCCACGCGGCGCTCGCGCATTTTTCGGGCCGGGCGCGGATCGTACACGGCGAATATGACGAGCTCCCGCGCATTCTGGGCGAGCTCGGCGTCACCCAGGTCGATGGCATCCTGCTCGATCTCGGGGTGTCGTCGCCGCAGCTCGATCTACCTGAGCGCGGGTTCTCGTTCACCAGGGCCGGTCCGCTCGATATGCGCATGAACCCGACCACCGGACCGACCGCGCTCGATCTGCTGCGCGACACGTTCGTCGATGATCTCGCCGATCTATTCTTCACGCTTGGCGAGGAGCGCCACTCGAAGAAGATCGCGCGGCTGATCAAAGAGGCGCTGGCCGCCGATCGGCTACACACCACCACCGAGCTCGCCCACGTCGTCGCCGGTGCGATCCCGATGGTCGAGCAGCGCAAGTCGAAGATTCATCCGGCGACCCGCACGTTTCAGGCGCTGCGGATCGCGGTCAACGGCGAGCTCGACCAGCTCCAGCACTTTCTCGCCGGGTTCCCCGATCTGCTCGTTCCGGGCGGCCGCTGCGCGATCATCAGCTTCCATTCACTCGAGGATCGCCTGGTCAAGAACCGGTTCCGCGAGCTCAGCTGGACCAGCTCGTTGCCGCCCCACCTGGCCGAGCGCGCAGGCGAGCGCGTGGAGCCGGTCTGCGAGCTGGTATCCCGCAAGGCGATCGTTGCCTCGGAGGCCGAGATCGCCGCGAATCCCCGGGCGCGCTCGGCGCGACTGCGCGTGTGCGAACGAACCTCGGCGCCTAACGTGCCGTCTGGCAATCCGTCCCGCTCGTAGCCAGCCCGCCGAAACCCCGCGGTCAAGCCTGTCCCGGCGGGGTTTCTGGCTCGATCGCTGTACGCGCGTGCAGCGCGCGCCGCAGCGCGGCTCGTGGGCTGGCCGGCGGGCAGCAAAAAATTGCGTCGACGATGGCGGCGGCGTGTAGTGGGCACCGCGAATGAAGTCGCCCGCAGTGGTGTACCGGTTCTTTCAGCGGGCAGATGGCGCAGCGCCATCGGTGCGCTCGGTGGTGATCTCGATGGTGCTCGCCGCGGCGATGCTGACGGCGATCGGCGTGATCCGGGTGTCGCGGCAGCACGAGGTGCTGCGCCTGGGCTTCGAGCTGTCGCGCGCGTCCGAGCAGGTCGGCCGGATGCACGAGGCGCGGCGCGCGCTCGAGCTCGAGCTCGCCACGCTGACCGCGCCTGACCGGATCCGCCGGCTCGCGATGCAGCTCGGCATGGCGCCGGTCGCGCCCGACCGGATCCGCGTCGTTTCGCCCACCCCCAGCCCGATCCCCACACCGCAGGCCACCTCGTCCTCGAAGCAGACGCCATGACCACGCCACGCCCGAGAGCCCAGACCACGCCCTACGCCAAGACGCAGATCAGGCCGATGACCCCCGGCATTCCACACGCCGCGCGGCTCCGGGCGTACCTCGCCGGGGCCGTCGTGACCGCCGGGCTGTGTGGCGTCGGTTGGCGCGCGTGGGCGCTGCAGGTCGACGACGGTGATCACTACCGCGCGCTCGCGGCCAAGCAGCACGCGCTCACCGTCGGGATCCCGGCGCCGCGCGGCAACATCATCGATGCCCATGGCCGGCCGCTCGCGGTCAGCGCCGCCGCGGACTCGATCTGGGCCAACCCACGCGAGATCCGCGACGTCACCGACACGGCCGACAAGCTGGCGCGGCTGCTGGGCGATGACGCGAGCTCGCTCGAGGCCAAGCTCGGCGGTGACCACCGGTTCGTGTGGCTCGATCGCCACGTCACGCCCGAGCTCGCGCTCGCGGTGCGCAGCGCCAAGCTGCCCGGCATCGAGGTCTCCAAGGAGCCGCGGCGGTGGTACCCGGCGCGCTCGATCGGCGGCACGGTGATCGGCCGCAGCGACATCGACGGCAAGGGCGTGGACGGCATCGAGCTCGCGATGAACGCCCAGCTGGTCGGCCACCGGGGCGCCGGACTGGCGCTGCGCGACGCGCGCGGCAAGCGGATGTTCGCCGATGGGCTCGAGCAACCGGAGCCCGGGGCGACCGTGCAGCTGTCACTCGACACCAGCATCCAGGCGAGCGCCGAGTCCGCGATCGCCGAGGCGGTGCGCAGCAACAGCGCCAGGGGTGGCGTGGTGGTGGTGATCGAGGTGGCGACCGGCCGCGTGCTCGCGATGGCCAGCGCGCCGTCGTATGACCCAAATCTCGGCACGACGGCCGGCGCGCCCGGCGCGGCCCGAACGACCGGCGGGGGCGCCCGCAACCGCGCGGTCACCGACGCCTACGAGGCCGGCTCGGTGATGAAGATCTTCAGCGTCGCCGCGGCGCTCGACGACGGCACCGTCGCACCTGACACCGAGCTCGACATCGGCCACGGCCACGTCGTGATCGGCGGCAGGCCGATCAACGACCTCCACGACGACGCGAGCCTCACCGTGGCCGGCATCATCAAGCGATCGTCGAACGTCGGCGCCGCGAAGATCGCGCTGCGGTTCGGCGCACCGAAGCTGTACGCCGCGCTCCGCCGGTTCGGGTTCGGCGCGCGCACCGGCATCGAGCTACCCGGCGAGTCACCCGGCATGCTGCGCAAGGGCGAGACCTGGCGCGACATCGAGCTGGCGACGATGTCGTACGGCTATGGGCTCGCGGTCACGCCGCTGCAGGTCGCCGCCGCGGTCGCCACATTCGGTAACCACGGGCTGTACCGCGAGCCGCGGATCGTCGAGCGCGTGATCGACGCCGACGGCACGCTGCTCTACCAGGCGGCGCCCGCCGAGCGCCAGGTCGTGTCGGACAAGACCGCCGCGGCGATGCTGCAGATGATGGCGTCGACGTTCGAGGGCGGCAAGCAGAAGGGCACCGCGTCGATGATCGTCGTGCCGGGGTTTCGCTGCGCCGGCAAGACCGGCACCGCGCGCCGGTTCGATCCGGAGACCAAGCAGTACGAGCCCGGTCACTACCTGTCGACGTTCGCCGGACTCGCGCCGCTCGACCATCCGCGGCTGGCGATCTTCGTGCTGGTCGACGATCCGGGCGAGCGCGACTATTTCGGCGGGGCGGTCGCAGGTCCGGTGTTCGCCAGCGTCGCCGGCGATGCGCTGCGCTACCTCGGGGTCCCTGGCGGCTCGCCGATCTGCCCGCCGCCGGTCCCCGGCGCGCCGCCCAGCACGGCCGCCAGGACCTGCCTGCCGGCCCCCCATGTCTCCGACGGAGATCCCCGTGCGCAGCGGCACGCCGCCGATCCGCCCGCAAGCTTGCCTCGCTGAACGAAATCAGGGAGGCTGCGCGTTCGATCGCCATGAAACTCGGTGAGCTCATCGATCCGCTGACCCGGCCGCTGACCGCGCAGGCCCGGCCGCGACCTTCGTCACAGTCCGGGGCGCGGCTGATCGGCGACGCGAGCGTGGAGGTGCGGGGCGTGCGCAACGATTCGCGCGCGATCGAGCCCGGGGACGTCTACGTGGCGGTCCGCGGCATCCGCGCCGATGGTCACGCGTTCGTGACCGACGCGATCGCGCGGGGCGCCGTGGCCGTCGTGGTCGAACGCCCGCTGGACGTCGCCGTGCCGCAGGTGATCGTCGCCGATGGTGCCGCGGCGCTCGGGATCCTGGTCGGCCGAGCCCTGGACGATCCGGCCAAGGCGATGACCCTGATCGGGATCACCGGCACCAACGGCAAGACCACGACGACCTATCTCGTCGAGAGCATCCTCCGCGCCGCCGGGGCCCGGCCGGGTGTGATCGGCACCGTCGAGTATCGCTGGCGCGATGCCGGCGGCGCCGCCCGGACGATCGACGCGCCGTACACCACGCCGACGCCGCAGATCCTGCACGAGACGCTCGCGGCGATGCGCGCCGATGGCTGCACCCACGTCGTGATGGAGACCTCGTCGGGCGCGCTCGTGATGGAGCGGCTCGCCGGGATCACCTTCGCGGTCGCGGCGTTCTCCAACTTGACGCAGGACCACCTCGACCTCCACGGCACGATGGCCGCGTATCGCGACGCCAAGCGCAAGCTGTTTGCAGAGCACCTGGCGCCGAGCGGCACCGCGGTCGTCAACATCGACGATCCCGAGGGTGGCAGCATGGCCGACGCCGCCCCCGCCCGCGTGCTGCGGGTGTCGGGCGCTGGAGCCGCGACGGCCGCTGCCGACATCCGGGTCGTCGAACAGCGCTCCACGGTGCGCGGCATCACGGCGCGGATCGCCACGCCGCGCGGGGACCTCATGCTCGAGGCGCCGCCGCTGATCGGCCACTACAACGTCGCCAACCTCGCGCTGGCCGTGGGCATTGCGGAGGCGCTCGGGTTGCCGCACGACGCGATCGCGCGGGGGATCGCCGGGCTTGGCGGCGTCCCCGGCCGCGTCGAGCGCGTCGCCAACGCCGCGGACCTCGACATCTTCGTCGACTACGCCCACACACCGGACGCGCTGCACAACGTGCTGTCGGCGCTGCGCCCGCTGACCCGGCGCCGCTTGATCTGCGTGTTCGGCTGCGGCGGAGATCGCGATCCAGGCAAGCGCCCGCTGATGGGCGCCGAGGTCGCAGCGCTGGCCGATCTCGCCGTGGTGACCAGCGACAACCCGCGCACCGAGGACCCCCGCACCATCCTCGATCAGATCCTCGATGGCGTGCCGCGGCCGTTCGCGGTGGACGTTGACCGCGCCCGCGCGATCCGCGCCGCGATCAGCGAGGCCGTCCCCGGTGACGTCGTCGTGATCGCCGGCAAGGGCCACGAGGATTACCAGATCATCGGGACCACCAAGCACCACTTCGACGACCGCGAGCACGCCGCCGCGGCGGTCGCCGAGCGCGAGCTGCGCTCGCTCGCCGAGGTCGCGCGCGACGCTGGCGGCGAGGCCACCCCGGTAGATGCTGCGTACGGCGTTGCCAGCGCCATGCGTCACCCCGTCGGCACCGTACGCGTGGCCGACGGCCCGGCGCATGACCCCGCCAAGACCGCGTACGACGTCGCCGCGGCGACCCGTGGCACCGCCAGCACGGCGCACGACGTCTCCGCCCGAATCCACGCCGGCGCGATCCATCGCGTCGTGATCGACAGCCGGATCGCCGCGCCCGGCGATCTCTACGTCGCGATCCGCGGCGAAGCGCACGATGGCCACGCGTTCTGCGGCGCCGCCGTTGCGGCCGGTGCGAGCGCGATCCTGGTCGACCATCCGGTGGCGGTCGACGCGCCGTCGATCGTGGTCAGGGATACCCGGCTGGCGCTCGGCGCCCTGGCGCACGCGCACCGCCGGCGCTGGACCGGCGCGCTGATCGCGATCACCGGATCGGCGGGCAAGACCACGACCAAGGAGCTGACCCGCGCGGCGCTCGCGCTCGCCGGGCCCAGCCACGCGGCGGAAGGCTCGCTCAACAACGAGACCGGCGTGCCGCTCACGCTGCTCGGGCTGCGCGCGTTCCACGCGTTCGGGGTCCTCGAGATGGGCATGCGCGGTGCCGGGCAGATCGAGTACCTGACGCGGATCGCCGAGCCTGACGTCGCCGTGATCGTCAACGCCGGTAGCGCGCACATCGAGCTGCTCGGGTCGACCGAGGCGATCGCTGCCGCCAAGGCCGAGATCTGGCTCGGGCTGCGGCCCGGCGGCACCGTGGTCCGCCCGTTCGGCGACGACCGGCTGGCCGCCCTGGCCCGCCGGCACCGGCCCAGCGCCCGCCAGCTCACGTTCGGCGAGACCGGCGCCGACGTCGCGCTGGTCGACTACCGGCCAAGCGATGCCGGTGGCGAGCTCGTGCTCGACGTGTTCGGCGAGCGCCACATGCTCGCGCTCGGTCTGGTCGGTCGCCACGCCGCGCTCGATGCCTGCGCGGCGCTCGCCGCGGCTCACGCCGCCGGCGCGTCGATCGCATCCGCGCTGCGCGGGCTGGCGCACGCCCGGCCCGCCGCGATGCGCGGCGAGATCGTCGCGCTCGCCGGCCGCAAGCTGATCGTCGACTGCTACAACGCGAACCCGGCGTCGATGGCCGCGGCGCTGCGCACCCTCGCCGAGCGCGCCGGCGGCCACACCGCGCTCGCGGTCGTCGGGGACATGCTCGAGCTCGGTAGCCACGCGGCGGCCGCCCACCGCGACGTGGGCGCGCTCGCCAAGGAGCTCGGGCTCGGCGTCATCGCGCTCGGCGACCAGGCCGCCACCGTGGTCGCCGCGGCCGGTGGGGATGCCGAGCCCGCGGCCAGCCCCGCCGGGGCCGCCGCCCGCGCCCTCGCGCGCACCCGACCCGGTGACTGGATCCTCCTCAAGGCATCGCGCGGCATGCGGCTCGAGCGCGTGCTCGACGCCATGCGCGACGCCACCAAGCAGGTCGCCTGATGTTGTTCCATCTGCTCTACGGCGCGCTCGGAGACAAGATCGGCTGGCTCCGGGTGTTTCGCTACACCTCGACCCGGATCCTCGCCGCGGCGATCACCGCGCTGCTGCTGTCGTTCGTGATCGGCCCGTGGTTCATCGAGCGGCTCAAGTCGCGCCAGATCGGCGAGACGATCCGCGCCGACGGCCCGCAGACCCACAAGAAGAAGGCCGGCACGCCCACGATGGGCGGCTCGCTGATCCTGTTCTGCCTCACGGTCGCGACGCTCGCGTGGTGCGACCTGCGCAACCAGTTCGTGTGGCTCGCGCTGACCATCACGGTCGCGTTCGGCGCGATCGGGTTCGCCGACGACTACGCCAAGGTCGCCAAGAAGAACAAGAAGGGGATCTCGGGCACGCTGCGGCTCGCCCTCGAGTTTGCGATCGCCGGCGGGGCGATGGCGTACCTCTACTACTCGAAGCTGATGCCCGATGACGTGCGGCTCCACGTCCAGCTGCCGTTCACCAACTTCTACGAGCAGGGGCTGCTGCTGCCGGGCTGGCTGTACGCGACGCTCGGCGCGCTGGTCGTGGTCGGCACCGCCAACGCCGTCAACCTGACCGACGGCCTCGACGGCCTCGCGATCGGTCCGTCGATCATGAACGCCGGCGTGTTCCTGGTGTTCGCGTACATCTCCGGTGTCCCCACGACGATCATCGCGCAACACGGACCAGTGACGCTCGCGCAGTACCTTCACATCGCGCACATCGCCGGCATCGAGGAGATCGCGATCTTCGCCGCGGCGCTGTTCGGGGCCGGCGTCGGCTTCCTCTGGTACAACGCGTACCCGGCGCAGGTGTTCATGGGTGACGTCGGTGCGCTGTCGATCGGCGGCGCGATCGGCATGATGGCGGTGGTCACCAAGAACGAGCTCGTGCTGCTGATCGCCGGCGGGCTGTTCGTGATCGAGACGATGTCGGTGATCATCCAGCGCGGTGCGTTCAAGGTCACCAAGGCGCTGTCCGGAACCGGCAAGCGCGTGTTCGCGATGGCGCCGATCCACCACCACTACGAGCTCAAGGGCTGGGACGAGCCGAAGATCATCGTGCGGTTCTGGCTGGTGTCGCTCGTGTTCGCGCTGCTCGCGCTCGGAACCCTGAAGCTGCGATGACCGAGCTCGAACCCATGCCCCCAGAGCTCCGCGGCAAGACCGTCGTCGTCGTCGGCCTGGCACAGACCGGGATCGCGGTCGCCAGGTTCTGCGCGCGGCGCGGCGCGCGCGTGGTCGTCACTGACGGCAAGCCCGCCGACAAGCTGGCCGCGCAGATCGAGCAGCTCGCCGGCGTGCCGATCGTCTGGGAGCTCGGCGGGCACGACACCCAGACGTTCACCACCGCCGATCTGGTGGTGATGTCGCCGGGCGTCCCGACCTTGCCCGAGATGGTCGCCGCACGCGCGGCCGGCGTCGAGGTGATCGCCGAGATCGAGCTCGCGTATCGCTTCCTCGACCCCAGTGCGACGATGATCGCGATCACCGGGACCAACGGCAAGTCGACGACCACGGCGCTGACCGGCGCCCTGTGCGAGGCGTCCGGCCGGCCGACGTTCTGCGGCGGAAACCTCGGCAACATGCCGCTGATCGATGCCGTCGATCACCCGGCCAACGTGCCCGGCGGGTTGATCGTCGCCGAGATCGCGGCGTTCATGCTCGAGAACTGCCGCGAGTTCCGCGCCAAGGTCGGCGTGCTGACCAACATCACCGAGGACCACCTCGACCGGTTCGGCACCATGGAGCGCTACGCCGAGATGAAGGGCCGGATCTGGGACTGGCAACGCCCGAGCGACCTGGCGATCGCCAACGCCTCGGATCGCTGGACCATGGCCGAGGCCGCTGGCATCGCGTCGCAGCTCTACACGTTCGACTCCCACCCGGACGCCGCCACCGCGCGCGGCGCCGTGCTGTCGAGCGATCGCCGCGAGATCATGCTTCGTGGCGTCACCGCGCCGGGCGCCGAGGATCGGTTTCCCACCGCCGACCTCGTGATTGTGGGCAACCACAACATGGAAAACGCGATGTGCGCCTACCTCGCGACCCGCGGCATCGGGCTCCCGATCGACGCGATCCGCGCGGGTGCCCGCGCGTACCGACCACTGCCGCACCGCATGGAGCTGGTCGGCGACATGGCGAACATCTACTACTACGACGACAGCAAGGGCACCAACGTGGCGTCGGTCGCGGCCTCCGTGCGCGGCTTCCCGCGGCCGTTGGTCCTGATCGCGGGCGGCGTCGACAAGGGCGGCTCGTACGAGCCGATGCTCGAGGCGCTCGACGGCGTTTGCAAGGGCATGGTCCTGATCGGCGCGGCGGCGCCGCTGATCCGCGAGGCGGCGGCGATGCACGGCGCTGGCTATCCGGTGCTCGACGCCATCGACATGCACGACGCCGTCCGGCGGGCGACCGAGCTGTGCACCAGCGGCGACGCGGTCGTGCTGTCCCCCGCGTGTGCCAGCTACGACATGTTCCAGAACTTCGGGCATCGCGGCCGCGTGTTCCGCGACGCGGTAACCGCGGTCGGCGCCCGGCGGCTCGACTGATGGGGACGGTGATGGGGACGATGTCTGTTTTGTCTCGTTCCCGGACAGCGTGAGCGCGGTCCCACTTCCAGATCTAGAAGCGCGTGCTCATCTCGTTCGCTGATGGGAACGGTGTCTGTTTTGCCTCGTTCCCGGGCAGCGCGAGCTCGGTCCCGCTTCCAGACCTCGAAGCGCGTGCTCATCTTGGGGCGCGCCCCTGGATGCCCCGAGTTGGCGTATCGTTGCGCGCATGCGCAGTTCGTCGTTCGCAGCTCGGCTCGGCTCGGTCGTGGCCCCGGTTGTCTTGCTGGCCGTCGCGCCGGCTGCATGCTCTCCGTCCGCCCGTCACGCGGGGCCGGCGAAGCCCGCGAACACCGAGCTGATCGTAGGCGAATACGAGCGCCACCCGCCGGACGGCGAGACCGCGCTCCGGTTTCGCGCCGACGGCAGCGTGCGGCTCGCCAAGACCAAGGCGCTGCTCGACACCGAGCCGCCGCTTGCGACCGGCGGCTGGAAGCTCGACGGCGACCGGCTCACGCTCACGTACGACAAGGGCGCCTGCAGCGACCGGTCGTCCGACCGCGAAGGCGTCTACACGGTCGTGATCTCCAAGGTTGGCATCCACTTCACCAAGGTCGAGGACAGCTGCGAACGCCGGTCGGCGATCGATGGTCAGACCTGGTGGCGGAGCAAGTGAGCGACGTGCGGCCGTAACGCGGTTCGGCGCATCACGCGAGCGCCCGGTCACAACGGCGCATGTCCGGGAACGAGACAAACGAGACACCGTCCCCATCAAGCCCGCGCCATGGCAGGCGGTGGTTGTCCGGGAACGAGACAAACGAGACACCGTCCCCGTCACGGCAGAAAACTGGCGCGGCGGGGGCCCGCCGCCGAGGATGGGGGCCGATGGCTGTGCTGCATCGGATCGTTGCGTTGTGGGCGAAGCCGGGGGCACCTGGGCGGTCGATCCGACCGGCCACGTCCCCCGGTCGGCCCAACCGGCCGGCCACGTCCCCCGGTCGGCCCAACCGGCCGGCCACGTCCCCCGGTCGGCCCAACCGGCCGGCCACGTCCCCCGGTCGGCCCAACCGGCCGGCCACGTCCCCGCGGACCCGTGAAGAGGTGTGGCGGAATCGCTTGGCAGGGCTGGTCCAGAAGCTGCGGCTCGCGCTGCGCCCCGGCGCCCGCCCCGGGGCGGCGATGGATCCGACGCTGCCAGCGACCGCCCAGCTCGTGGCCGTCCAGCAGCCCTGCGTCGCGCTGCCCGAGCGGCCCTACGATCTGCTGTTGCTCGTGGCCGTGCTCGGCCTGCTCGGCATCGGGACGATCGAGATCTATTCCGCGACCGCGGCCGACGGGCTGACGCGATTTCACGACTCGGGATATTTTCTGGAGCGCCAGATCGGCTTCCTGGTGATCGGCGGATTCGCCACGTGGCTCGGCGCCCGGATCGACTATCGCCGGCTCAAGCAGTGGACCTATCCGCTGCTGCTGGGCGCGCTCGTGATGCTGGCCATGACCCTCGCAGCGCCGACCCTCAACGGCGCGCGGCGGTGGATCCCGCTCGGGCCGATGACGTTTCAGCCGGTCGAGATCGCCAAGCTTGCCCTGGTCACCTACCTGGCGTATTCGCTTGGCCGCAAGGCCGACCGGGTCAAGACGTTCACCGTCGGGTTCGTCCCGCACCTCGTCGTGTGCGGCTTGATGATGGTGCTGCTGCTCAAGCAGCCCGATCTCGGCTCGTCGGTGGTGCTCGGCGCGACCACGCTCGGCATGCTGTTCATGGCCGGCGCGCGGATCTCGTACATCATGCTCGCCGTGCTGGCGGCGGCGCCAGTCGCGTACCACATGGTCGTCGGAACGTCGTGGCGGCTGCAGCGCGTGCTCGCGTACTTCAACCCCGAGGCCTACGCCCACGGCGACGGCTACCAGTACATGCAGGCGCGGCTCGCGATGGGCTCGGGCGGCTTCCTGGGCGCCGGGCTCGGCGGCGGCCACCAGTCGCTCGGCTACACCCCGGAGGCACACTCCGACTTCATCCTCGCGCCGATCGGCGAGGAGCTCGGCTGGCTCGGCGTCGCGATCGTGCTCGGGCTGTTCGGCGTGCTGGTGTGGCGCGGGCTCCGCGCGGCGCTCGGGGCGCGCGACGTGTTCGGCGGATACCTCGCGTTCGGCATCACGCTGCTGTTCGGCGTCCAGGCCTTGTTCAACGTCGGCGTCGTTCTCGGGGTCGTCCCCAACAAGGGCATCACGCTGCCGCTGGTCAGCTGCGGCGGCTCCTCGCTGGTGATCACGTTGTTCCTCGTCGGTCTGCTGTTCAACGTCGGCCGCCGCCCCGAGCGCACCACCCGCGAACCGGCGCCGCGCGACCTCGCTCGCCGCCGGCGCGTCCGGGTCCGCGTGGTCACCGCGTAGCGATCGCGGGCGTGCAGAACCACGACAACCTGATCTACCGCGAGGAGGCGCGCGAGATGATCCCGCTGTGCCTTGATCAAAGCGTCGGCGTGATCCCATGGAGCCCGCTGGCCCGCGGGATGCTTGCCGGCAACCGCGGAGCGCCGGCCAGCGCTCCGTCGACCGCCGTATCGAGAATGAAGCTCCGTGCCATCTCCACGACTCACCGACGCTCGATCCACCCGCCCGTGCAATCTATCTCGCGCCGTAACCCAGCCCGCGCCGCTGCGCTGCGCGTTGCCGTCTCGCGCAGATCGCCACCTGACGGCTCGCGCAGGTCGCCGCCCGACGGCTCGCGGGCAGGGAGAATGCAACCGCACGGGCTGGCGGGCTCGCGTAGGCGCGGCAACGATACGGCGTCACATCGTCGCGAACGCGACCTCGGGCGGAGACGGGTCGGGAAGACGCGGTCGCCGCTACTTACCGAGCCGCAGCCGGAGCGCCTCGACCTGGGAGGCCGGGAGAACATCGTTGCCGGTCACGACGAGCGCGCCGGTGACCGACGTCAGCGCTGCGAGGCCGGCCAGGCTAGTCAAGGCCGCGTTGCTGGTGATCGTCAGGTCGCCGGTGATCGTCGTCAGGTCGGTGACATCGATTCCCGGCAGCATCGGGTTGCCGCTGATGTCGAGCCCGGCGCCGAACGACGTCACATTGCGCAGCCCGGCGACGCTGGTGAGCACCGGGTTCCCCGAGATTGCGACGTGACCCGAGATCGTCGTGACCGCCTCTAGCCCGGCGAGCGAGCTCAGCGCGGGGTCGCCCGAGACCGCGAGGATCGAGAGCTGGTGGAGCGACGACAGGCCGCGAAAGTCCTTCAGCTGATCCACGCGGTCCACCGTGAGCATGCTGACGCTGGTCAGCGCGGCCAGTCCGGAGAGATCCGGAAGCGGCAGCTGGCGGAGCACCAGGCTCCCCAGCTGGACAACGCTTCCGGCATCCAGCGTGCGCAGCGCGGGCAGCTCCCCCAGCGCGAGGCTGCCCGTCGACGCCCACACCGGCAGCGCGACGACCTCGAGCGAGGGTGAGACCTGGATCGAGATCCGCGGGGCGCTCAGCAGCGCGGGGAGCTGGACCGCGCGCAGCTCCATGTTGGTCGAGATGAGGGCGGCCCCGGTGATTGCCGTTAGCGCTCCGAGATCGAGCTGCTCGAGTCCGGTCGCGAGCACCGACAAGTTGCCGCGGACCTCATCGCTACCGATCGTGCGCAGCTTCGACGTCTGCATCACGGACAGCATCGACGCCTCGGCGACCCGAAACCCGCCGCTGACCACTTCGAGATTGTGGAGATCAAGCGTGGCCAGCGCGAACACCGCGTTGATCGAAATGCCCCCGCCGACCGTGAGCAGCGCCGGCATCGATAGCGTGGACAGATCAAGGGCGCCGCTCACGTTGAGGTCGCCGCCGACCGTCTGGAGCACGCTGAGATCGACCCCCTGGAGCGACTGCCCCGTCAAGCTGATGTCGCCCCCGACGGAGGTCAGCGCGGGCAAGCTCAGGGTGACGACGTTGTCGCTCACGTCGAGCTCGTGCGTGATGACCGCGAGCGCGTCCAAGTGAAGCTCCCTGAGCGCACCCGCATCGCTCAACGAAGCCACGGTGGCCAGCTTCGGCATCGATACCTCGCCACTCGCGCCGTAGTCAAACGTCAGACCGCCACCGATCTCGCGCAAGCTCGGCGCATCGATCGATGCGTAGGAGACCGAATTGAGCGAACTAACCGAGAAGTCACCGCCAACCCGCTCGAGGACCGCGAACGACAGCTGCCCGGACTGCGAGTAGATGAACACACCACCGTCGATCTCGCGCAGCGCTGGCAGGCTGGTCGCGATGCTACCGCCGATGGTCACGCTGCCGTGGACGACTTCAAGCAGCGGTAGTTTGAGATCGCCACCGTAGGTGCTCGCGAGCGAACCATCGACGATCCGCGCGCCGCGCAGCGCCGTGACCTTCACCGAATCGGCCCAGTCCGTTTCCGTGAAGTCGCCGGTCCAGTGCTCGAGCGAGTTGCACTGGGTGTCCGTCTTGTCGATCTCGGCGTCCTCGAGGATTCCATCGTTGTTGTCGTCGAGCCCGGTCTGCATCGCCGTGCTGCCGCCGGGACACGTCGCGCTCCGGCCGAGCGTATCCTGGCGGACCAGCGTGGTCGTCGCGGGACTACATTCGTATGTCGTCGCTTCGATCTCGCCGTCGTCGAGCACGCCATCCGCGTCGCGATCGCCGCCGCTGTGGACCGCGACGCCGCCATAGGCGCAGTGGGCGCCAGCCGGCTCCATATCTCGCCGCGTCACCTGCGCGGGCTTCGTGGGATCCATGGTCGGCGGCACCTCTTCGTCGCGCTTCTCGTTCCCCCAACAACCGGCCACACAACCGACCGTGATGACGACCTTCAACCAACCACCAAGTTGCATGCGGCACTCTGTATCACGGCGCCGAATCCACTCGCAATGCGGTGCCGCTGCACGAAGCTACAGCCACGACTCGTTGCGAATGCCACAACTTGCCATTCGCCACCCGGCTCGACTATCGCCGGCTCAAGCAGTGGACCTATCCGCTGGGTCGTGCTCGGCGTCGTGCCGAACAAGGGCATACGTTGCCGCTGGTCAGCGGCGCGTGGCGGACAGCGGGAGGTCACGCAGCGCGACCGTGGTCGATTGCACGATCGACGTCGTGGTCTGCCCGTACGCGAGGAACTGATCGAGGAGATCATCGAACTCGTCGATCGCCGCGGCGTGGACCTTCATGACGAAGCAGTCCTCGCCGGTGACCCGGTGGCACTCGACGATCTGCGGCAGGCGTTGGGCCAGCTGCGCGATCTTGGGAAGTTGCCCGGGCGCCGGCTTGACCCGGACGAACGCCATCACCGGGTAGCCGAGCGCGACCGGGTCGACGTCGATGCGCCAGCGCTGAATGACGCCGGCTTCCTGCATCCGCAGCATGCGCTCGCGCACCGCCGGCGCCGACATCTTCATCCGCCGGGCCAGCTCCGACACCGCGATGCGTGGCTCGGCCTGAAGATAGCCCAGCATCGCCCGGTTCTTGGCATCTCGAAGGAGACCGGGTGGCATGCCCTTCGAATCGGAGGAACTACTCGACATCTTCCTTCGAGGGGCCATGTACGCTCGCTATAGCATTTGCGAACCTCCGCAGGTCCCTCGCACGTTCGCGGGGGCACGGCTACCACCAACGCAAAGGTATACAGAGATGGACTACGTTCGCCTGGGCTCGTCGGGTCTCAAGGTCTCGCGGATCGCGCTCGGCATGATGAGTTACGGGGATCCGACCTCGCGGCCCTGGTTCCTCCGCGAGGACGCCGGCGAGCCGATCGTGCGGCGAGCCGTCGAAGCCGGAATCAACTTCTTCGACACCGCGGACATGTATTCGGTCGGCACCAGCGAGGAGATCACCGGACGGCTCCTCGCGCGGCTGTTCCCGCGGCGCGACGACTACGTGCTCTCCACCAAGGTCTACTTCCCGATGGGCAAAGGCCCCAATGACCGCGGGCTGTCGCGCAAGCACATCATGGCGAGCATCGACGCCTCGCTCCGGCGGCTCGGCTGCGACCACGTCGATCTGTACCAGATCCACCGCTGGGATCCCGAGACCCCGATCGCCGAGACCATGGCCGCGCTCGACGACGTGGTGCGCGCCGGCAAGGCGCTCTACATCGGCGCCTCCAGCATGTTTGCGTGGCAGTTCGCCAAGGCGCAGCACACCGCGCAGGCCGCCGGCGGCGCGCGGTTCGTGTCGATGCAGAACCACTACAACCTGATCTACCGCGAAGAGGAGCGCGAGATGATCCCGCTGTGCCTCGATCAAGGCGTCGGCGTGATCCCATGGAGCCCGCTGGCCCGCGGGATGCTGGCCGGCAACCGCGGCAGCACCGGCGAGCGCCACACCCTGCGCGCCGGCAACGATACGTACGCCGATGAGCTCTACGGACCCGCCGACTTCGACGTCGTCGACGCGGTCCGCGGTGTCGCCGCCGAGCGCAACGTCCCGGCGGCGCAGGTCGCGCTGGCGTGGCTCCTCCACAAGCCGGGCGTCACCGCGCCGATCGTCGGCGCCACCAAGCTCGCGCACCTCGAGGATGCGCTGGCAGGGATCGAGCTCCGGCTCAGCGACGCGGAGATCGCCAAGCTCGAGGCGCCGTACCGGCCGCACCCCGTCCTCGGGCACTCGTGATCGAGGCGGTGACCCCGTCCCCGTCACAGCCGCCGATCGTTCCACGTGGCTAGCACGATTGCAATCCGCCGTGCGTACCCGGCCAGCGCGGGGCGCCGGCGGCGCGGGGCGATGTTTCGTGGAATGACCAGGGCCGCGCGTGCGTTGGCTGCGTCGATGATCGCTCACGAGATCCCGGTACGTGGCTCGACGCCAAGCGACGCGCCACGCCCCAGGCGGCCCGTGGTACCTCCGCACGCCCCGCAGCCGGCTCCGCCGCCGTGTGATACTCGTCCTTGGATGCGCCTTCTGATCGCCGGCGGCGGAACCGGTGGGCACCTGTTTCCCGGGGTCGCGATCGCCGAGGAGCTGCGCGCCCGCAAGCCCGACGCGCAGATCCGGTTCGTCGGGACCAAGCGCGGCATCGAGGCTCGCGTGCTGCCCGGCCTGGGCTGGGAGCTGTCGATGATCGAGGTCTCGGGCCTCAAGACCGTCGGCGCGATCGGCGCGCTGCGCGGGGTCCTGCGGCTGCCCCGCGCGCTGTGGCAGGCCCGCCGCGTGGTCCGCGAGTTCGCGCCCGACGCGGTGATCGGCGTCGGCGGCTACGCCTCCGGCCCGGTGGTGCTGATGGCGCGCCTCGCGGGCATCCCCACAGCGATCTGCGAGCAGAACTCGATCCCCGGCTTGACCAACAAGATCCTCGGCCGCATCGCGCGCGCCGTATTCGTGTCGTTCGACGGTACCCGTCGGTTCTTCAGGCCGAACAAGACGGTGGTCAGCGGCAACCCGGTCCGCCGCGACCTGCTGCAGAAGCTGCTCGACACCCCCGCACCGACCACGCCCCCCACACCCACCGCTGCTGCCAGCGCGCCGGTGCACATCCTGGTCAGCGGCGGCTCGCTCGGTGCCGTTGCCGTCAATGATCTCGTCTCGCAGGCGCTGATCGCGCTCGCCAGCACCGTCCGTCTCGCGATCGTTCACCAGACCGGCGACAGAGGCCTGGCCGAGACCGCGAAGCGCTACGCGGACGCCGGGGTCACCGCCGACTGCCGCGCGTTTGTCACCGACATGGCCAGCGCCTATCAGCAGGCGGATCTGATCATCGGGCGCGCGGGCGCGACCACGGTCGCCGAGCTGGCGATCACCGGCAAGCCGGCGGTGTTCATTCCCTACCCGTTCGCCGCTGACAACCACCAGGAGATCAACGCCCGCGAGATGGCCGATGCCGGCGCGGCCCTGATGTTCAAGCAGTCCGAGCTCACCGCGGACAAGCTCGCCGGCGCGCTCGCGCCGATCCTGACCGACGCGACCCGGCGCACCGCGATGGGCGCCAAGATGAAGTCGCTCGCGCGTCCCGGTGCCGCCGCCACGGTGATCGACTGGTGCGAAGCGCAGGCGATCCGCACGTAAGGGGCTGGATCGCTTTCCCTGGTCGCCTCGGTACCTCGTTCGTCGAGGAAGGCTGAAAAATGACCGCGCTGTGTAGCCCGGGCCCCTGAGGGCTGGATCGCTGTCGCAGCGGAGCGGAGCTGCCCGAAAAGCCGCCGGCCCCGTCCGGCGCGCACTACCGCGGGCCGAGCGCGTTCTGGATTCCCGGCATGCCGCCGCTGGGCAACGCGTCCAGCAGCGCGCGGGTGGCGATGCGATTGTGGTCGAGGTCGATGCGCTCGAGCCTGGGAAACGCGTCGAGGTTCGACGCTAGCAGCGCTGCACCGGCGTCGGTGATCCTCCCACGGGTCAACGCCAGGCTCGTGAGCTGGTGCCGCAGCGGGCTGCGGACCAGCACGTCGCACAGCGCATCGCCCAGGGTCGTATTGGCAATGTGCAGGTGGCGCAGCGACGGCCACCGCAGCGAGCCGAGCAGATGGTGAACCTCCTCGAGCCGAATCGAGCACCGCGGCCGGCGCTGCGCCCAGCGATCGCGGTCGCGGTGCGGGTAGCCGTAGCCGTCGTCGTGCTCGAGCCACAGCTCCAGGTGCTCGAGCGCAGGCAGCGACGCCTCGGCCAGGGAACGCAGGTTGCCGGTCGTCAGCGTGGTCGGGCGCAGCACCAGCTCGCGCAGCGAGCGCGACGCGACGACACCGAGCCCGAGCGCGCCGTCCTCCACGACGAGACGGGCGAGGCGCGGTTGCGCGCGCCAGATGCCGCCGAGCTCGCCGATCTCGTGTGACAGGTCGGCGTCCTTGGTCGAGATCCCGAGTCGCAACGCCACCAGCGTCGGCGGCGCCGCCGCCAGTCGATCGATCACCGGCTGGAGCGTCCACTCGCCATCGACGTCGAGCTCGCGGAGCAACAGCCCGGCCGGGTACGTGGTCAGCTCGAGGAGCTCGTCCGCGGTGAGCACCGCGCGCCGAACGAACCCACCATGCCAGCCGAGCATCTTGATCTGCGGCACCAGCAACGCGCCGACCAGCTCCGGTCCGTGGACCTCGAGCAGCTCTGCCTCGCGACGCCGGAGCGCGATGTCGTGCGGCGCGGCTCGCAGCGCGCGTTGGACATGGATCAGCTCGCCGTGCGGCGAGCCTCGGTCCTGTAACCAGTCGCCGTACACCAGGTAGGCCTCGTCATCGTCGGGTGTGGCGACGAGGCGGGCCGCGAGCTCGGGATTGCGAGGAAACAACACGGATGGAGCGGGTGGAGCGGCTCGCAGGGCCGCCGGGCCGCGCCGGATGCCAAACGTGCCGGTGGAAGCTAACACAGCGCCCGCCGCTCGCCTCCGCGGCGTCACCTGGCCCCCGAGCCCCGACCTCCAAGCCCCGACCTCCAAGCCCCGACCTCCAAGCCCCGACCTCCGAGCCCCGACCTCCAAGCCCCGACCTCCAAGCCCCGACCTCGGGCGCCGACCCTGATCGAGACGCCGCAAATCCGCTGGATTCTGGTAGAACCGCGCGGCGCCATGGCACGTTGTCCGTCGCTGGCGCGTTGATCGGATGGCGCACATGTTTCGCAAGCAAGACACCAAGATCCACTTCGTCGGCATCGGCGGCATGGGCATGTGCGGGATCGCCGAGGTACTCGCCAACATGGGGTACCGGGTCTCCGGCTCCGACATGAATGACACCGAGATCACGCGCCACCTGACGCAGATCGGCTGCACGGTGAAGCAGGGCCACCGCGCCGACCACATCGGCGAGGCCGACGTCGTGGTCGTGTCGAGCGCGATCAAGGGCTACAACCCCGAGGTCGAGGCCGCCCGAGCGCGCCAGATCCCGGTGATCCCGCGGGCCGAGATGCTCGGCGAGCTGATGCGGATGAAGTACGGCATCGCGATCGCCGGCGCCCACGGCAAGACCACCACGACGACGATGGTCCACACGGTGCTCATGGCGGCGGGCCTCGATCCGACCGCGGTGATCGGCGGTCGCGTCAACTCGCTCGGCCTGGCCAACGCGCGGTGGGGCAAGAGCGACTACCTGGTCGCCGAGGCCGACGAGAGCGACGGCTCGTTCCTCACGCTGACGCCGACGCTCGCCGTGGTCACCAACATCGACGCCGAACACCTCGATCACTACGGCACGTTCGACAACGTGAAGAAGGCGTTCACCGATTTCTGCAACCGGGTCCCGTTCTTCGGGATGAGTGCGCTGTGCCTCGACAACCCGGGGGTCGCGGCGATCTTGCCCAACCTGATCAAGCGCTACACCACGTTCGGCATCGCGTCGCAGGCGACGTATCGCGCGCGTAACCTGCGCCACGACGGGCTGATCACGCGGTTCGTGGCCTGGCGCCGCGCCGAGGAGCTCGGCGAGGTCACGCTGCCGATGCCGGGCGCGCACAATGTACAGAACGCGCTCGCGGTGCTCGCGGTCACCGACTTCCTGGCGATCCCGTTCGAGACCTACGTCAAGGCGCTCGCGCAGTTCGAGGGCGTAGCGCGCCGGTTCACCGTGCGCGGCGAGGTCGGCGGCGTCACCGTGGTCGATGACTTCGGCCACCACCCCGCCGAGATCCGCGCCACGTTGTCGGGGGCGAAGACCGCGTTCGGGGGCCGGCGCGTGCTCGCCGCGTTTCAGCCGCACCGGTTCACGCGGACGCGCGATCAGCTGAGCGAGTTCGCGACCGCGTTTCACGATGCCGACCGGGTCGTGATCTGCGACATCTTCGCCGCCGGAGAGAAGCCGATCAGCGGGGTGTCGAGCGAGGTGCTGGTCCGGCTCGCGCGCGAGGCCGGGCACCCCGACATCACGTACGTGCCGCGGCGAGAGGATCTGGCCGCGTGGCTCGATGCCCAGGCCACCCCGGGCGACCTTGTGATCACGCTCGGCGCCGGCAACGTGCAGCTGGTGTGCAACGAGGTGATCGACCGGCTCGAGAAGCGCTACGGCGCCGCGACCAAGAAGAACCTGGTCCGCATCGACGAATCGAGCGCCACGGTCTCGCGCTGACCACGCGCTGGCGCGGCCGCGCGTGACCTGGAATCATCGCGCGCTCGTGCGCGTTGAGAAGTTGATGAGCGTCGTCGCCCAAGGCTATCGTGGCCCGGTGAGCAACGCGCCGACCCACGATGCCGTCGAGCTGATCGGCGACGAGGAGCTCGGGGGTGATGCCGCATCGGCGGTGGCCAACCCGCGCTCGATGCTCACGCCGGCGCACCGCGCCGCGCTGCGCGAGCTGATCGGCGACGGGCTCCGGCTCGACGAGCCGATGCGGCGCCACACCACGCTCAAGATCGGCGGGCCCGCGGACGCGTTTGCCGAGCCGGCCAGCGCGCGCGAGGTCGCGGCGCTGGTGCGGTGGTGCGCGGCCGCGCGCTTGCCGATCACCGTGGTCGGCGGTGGCTCCAACCTCTTGGTGCGCGATGGCGGCGTCCGCGGTGTGGTGCTCGCCACCGGGCGGCTGCGCGGCCTCGAGCTGAGCGCGCCGGCCTCGATCCGGGTCGACGCCGGCGTCTCGACCGGCAAGCTGCTTTCGCTCGCCATGAAGTCCGACCTCGGCGGCGTCGAGTTCCTCGGCGGGGTGCCAGGCTCGGTCGGCGGCGGCATGATCATGAACGCCGGCACTTACCTCGGCGAGCTCAAGGACGTCACCACGTGGGTCGAGACCGTGCGGCTCAGCGATGGTGAGGTGGTCCGGCGCGATACCGCGGCCTGCGGGTTCGGCTACCGCCACAGCGCGCTGCCGGCGACCGAGGTCGTCGTCGCCGCCGAGCTCACGCTGCGACCGCGGCCGCGCGCGGAGATCCAGGCCGAGGTCGTGGCGCTGCGCCAGCGGCGCGCCGAGCGCGAGCCCAAGAAGGTCTCGAGCAATGGCTCAACGTTCAAGAACCCGCCCGGCGAGTTCGCGGGACGACTGATCGAAGCCGCCGGCTGCAAGGGCTGGTACGAAGGCGACGCGGTGTGCTCGCCGGTCCACGCGAACTGGCTGGTCAACACGGGCACCGCCACGGCCGCGCAGCTCACCCGGCTGATCGACCGCGTCCGCGACGAGGTCGCACGCGTCCACGGCATTGACCTCGAGCTCGAGGTCAAGCTCATCGGCGAGGCCTAGCCTCGCCGGGCCACGCCACCACATCACCAGCAGGAGTACACCGAATATGTCGCATCGATTCGCGGGCCGCCGCGTTGCCGTCGTGATGGGCGGGTTGTCCGCCGAGCGCGAGGTCTCGCTCAATACCGGCGCCGGGGTGCTCGCGGCCCTCGAGGGTCGTGGCTGGGACGTCGTCTCGATCGACTGGAAGCCGGGCACCAGCCTCGCGCGCCTCGTCGAGGAGTCCGGGGCGGCGGTCGTATGGAACGCGCTGCACGGCACCTGGGGCGAGGACGGCGCGGTGCAAGGCCTGTGCGCGTGCCTCCAGCTGCCGTGCACAGGCTCAGGGATTCTCGCGAGCGCGCTCGCGATGGACAAGGTGATGTCGAAGCGGATCTTCGAGAGCAACGGCGTACCGACGCCGCGCTGGCGGGTCCTGCCGCACGAGCCGGGCGCCACCGCCACCGGCGATCTCGACGCGGTCGCGGACTGGCCGCTGCCGTGCGTCGTCAAGCCCGCGAGCGAAGGCAGCTCGGTCGGGGTCAGCATCGTCGAGGCGCCCGATCAGTTCGCCGCGGCGCTCGCCACCGCTCGCCAGTTCCACGGCCCGGTCATCGTCGAGGACTACATCGCCGGCACCGAGGTGTTCGTCGGGATCCTGAACGGCCGCGTGCTCGGCTCGGTGGAGGTCCGGCCCGCCACCAAGTTCTACGACTACGAGGCCAAGTACAAGCGCACCGACACCAGGTACCTGATCCCGCCCGAGCTGCCTGTGGCGGTGATCCAGCGCTCGCACGACCTCGCGCTCGCCGCCTACACCGCGCTCGGCTGCACCGGCCACGCGCGACCCGACCTGCGGATCTCGACGTCCGGCGAACCCTTCGTGCTCGAGGTCAACACCTTGCCCGGGATGACGAAGACGAGCCTGTTGCCCAAGATCGCGCTCAGCGCCGGCCTGGACTACCCGACGCTGTGCGAGGACATCCTCGAGACCGCGTCGTCGACCTGAGCCACCGCCTCGTCGCTCGCACGCGTCCGGCACGACCTGCAGCTTCGGTCACGCCGCACTCACCGCGCTCATCCGGAACGAGACACAGAGACAGCGTCCCCATCACGCCGGCGGTCCCATCTCGCCCGGCGTGGAGGACCAGCATCCAGCGCGCCGAGGCTCCCGTCCGTCCCCAGCAGGGCGTTGGAATCACGTTGTCCGGCGGTCCAGGAACGAGACAAAAGAGACACCGTCCCCATCACGCGCCGCTTGTCGGCCCCCAACAGGGCGTTTGGATCACGTTGTCCGGCTGTCCGGGAACGAGAAAAAGCGACACCATCCCCGTCACGCTGGCTTATTTCTTACAGACCATCTCGTAGACCTTCGTCCACACCTTGCCGTGGTCCATCGAGAATTCGCCTGACATCTTCACGCCGGCCTTGGGCTCCGACACATCCTCGTGATCGCGAAACATCGCGTCGCCCATCACCGAGTGCATCGTGAGATCCCAGTCGACCTTGCCGGCCTTGAGGCCCGCGGACTCGCCCGCACTCCAGCCGCCGCCGCTCTCGACCATCACGCGCTTCCACTTCTTCGTCCCGCCGTCGAAGCTCGTGAACGACTCGAAGCGGAACGCCTCTTTGCCCATGCTCGACTCGAACGAGCTGTGCAGCCACCAGTTGTCGAGCCCGAGCGCGACCTTCATCGTGCCCGTCATCTCGACCAGCTTCATGGTGTGATCCATCCCCTGGCCTTTGCACTTCCAGGTGCCCACCGCGGACTTCGCCATCTCCGCCAGCTCCGGGGGTGGCTTCATGTCGGGCATCCCGGCGGGCTTGTCCGCGGTCTTGGCGCCGGCCATTTTCGGGGCGATCTTGGCCTCACCGGGTTTGGCCTCGGTCTTGGGCTGCGCGGCCACGCCTCCCGCCATCGCCATCATCACCATCGCCACTCGCGAGAACGTATTCATGGGTATGCTCCTGTTGATACGGAGGTGACTATACGCACGCGCACGAGCGATTCGTCGGGCTCCGCCGGGGTTCCGTTCCGACGGAAGGCCTACCGCCAGAGCGGTCGGCGCAAAACCGGCACACGGCAGAAACCCGCCGGCTCTGCATGAGTCTTATGGAGGTGATTCGATCCGTGACTCGCCGCTCGCCACTCGCGGTCGCGGCCCTGCTGTGGCTGGCGGGCTGCAGTACCCCGCCGCATGCGCCGACTCTCCCGCCTGCTCCGCGGCAGGCGCACCGGGCCAAGCCACCCGCGCCAGATCCCGACTTGCATCGCGCACCGCGGACCCGCGTGCTCGCCATCGACTGGGCGAAGGTCGCCCTCACCGATGAGGCCGAAGCGCTGGGGCTATGGGACCGGATCGCTCCGACCGGCGCGGACTGGGACGACAAGCTCCTCGAGGTCCCATCGCCCGTCGCGCACCCGCTCGCGATCGCCTTGTTGCGCGGCGGTAACTTCACGTGTACGAGGCCGTCCACCGCAGCGTGCGCCAAGCCGATCTACGATGTCGCGCCCCCGGCGGAAACCGCCGGGCTCGCGGATCCGTGCTTGCGCCGGCTGCTCGCGCTGTGGGCGATCGACCAGCTCGACGACGACGATCTGCCGAACGTCAGGGCCGCCGTCCTCGCGCTCGCCGCGATCCCGCCGCCCGAATCGCAGCTCGTCGAGGCTGCGCTCCGAACCATCCCCAGAGAGGATCAGGATATGCGGCTCGAGCTGCTCGCCACCGCCTGGCGCGCCGGGCAACACGACCTGGTGGACTTGTCGGTCGGCGGGCTCGACGAGCCACACCTGATCGAGGCCGTGAAGCGCCACCACATCGCCGGCGCCCTCGAGATCCTGTCCGCCGAGGCCCAGCGCGGCACCTACCTGGCCGCGATCACCGACGAAGCGCTGCCAGCGCGCGCGCGTACCATGGCGATCACCGAGCTGGCCGCGATTCCGTCGACCGATCCCAGGCCCGCGCCGGACCTTCAGGCCGCGCTGGTCGTCGCCGCAACGTCCAGCGACTGCGAGGTCGCAGCGACCTCGGCCCGCGTGCTCGACCAGCGCGGCGACCATCGCTGGGTGCCCCGACGGCCGCGCACGGCCACGGTCCCGCAGCTGATGCGGGCGATGTGTGTGCTCGCCAGCTACGAGGCGCTTCAACAAGCCGACGAGGCCTCGCTGCTGTCGACCTACCTGCCGGCCCGCGGCCTCGAGCGCATCACGATCACCTACGATCCGCTGTCCGAGGACGATCGCGACGGAGATGGTGACCCACACACCACCCACGCCGCCGAGTTGGTGGCGCGCGGCGACGCCGTGCTGCCAGAGATCGACGACCTCGCTCGGGCGATGCAACACTGCACCGGCGCGATCTGTGTCGCCGACGACCACGAGTTTCGGTTCGTGTGGACCCGGTTCAGCGGGGAGCTCTTGCTGTCGCGGATCGAGGTCGCCGAGCGTCCCCCGTGCGGCTCGCCCACCGCTCAAAATCCGCCATAGCCATAATAATCTCCGTTGGTTACTGAGGAGAGATGGATCTGACCGGCCCCGGTGTGGCACCATGCCCAGCTGGATGTCGGTATCGCCCAGGTTTGGCCCCAGGTTCGGCCCCAGGTTTGGTTTCTGGGCGCCGCTCACCCTGGTGGGGCTGATCGCACTCGGCCTGCTCGGCCCGAGCGCTGCTCGCGCACAGGTGTTCAAACCCCGCGTGGGAGGCAAGCCTCCTACGCCAGCGCCGACCAGGCCCGGGGTCGCGATCACGGCACCCGCCAAGCCAACGCCTGTCGCCGCATCGGCCGCAACTCCGACCACTGCATCGCCGGCCACGGCCACCACGGGATCAGCAGCGGCGACCTCGACAACAACGGATCCCGCTCCGGCGACCGCGCAGGCAGGCACCGGACCCTCAACGGCCACCCCGCCCGCGCCTGCTGCGGCCACGCCCGCCGCAGCCACGCCCGCGTCCCCGGCATTTCCATCGCCGGCGACCTCGCCCGTGGTCGCCAAGAGGCCCGCCGCCGCAACCGCCGCTTCCAAGAAACCGACCAAGCCGGCCCGCGCGCCCGTGCGCCGGCCGGCACCCGGGGTTGCCGCGAAGAAGGCCCGCGCCGCGGCCAAAGCTCGAGATACCGTGATCATCGAGGACGACGATGACGACGTGACGATCAGCGACGACTGAACGCCGTCCTCCGTATCAGCCGCAATCACTTCGAACCTGTTGCAGCGCCGTTCCAGCGTCTTGATCTACGCGCCGTCGCAGGTTCGACCAGCATGCGTTCGGACGCGCAAAGGGAGCCACAACGTCACGCGGGCATGGCCCCATGCGCACCAAGGCGCAGCTGATCTCGACGCCACTGCCGAGAGGGCCCGTTTCATGCCGCGCCCGATCCACGTGCAGCGCGATCACTCGGCGAGCAGACGACCTGGCCCGGACTGCCGGAGCGATCCGGGGTCGCGGCAAACAGCAACCTCCCGCGCGAGGCGTTGACGTCCGCGTTTGTCTGCACGTCCCCCGCGCCCCGACGGCAGGCGGCGACCAACCGATTACCTGGCGTGACGCGCGCGTCGCGAGATCGAACGGCGATCGGTACGGACCGCGAATTCGGTCAACACAAGCTCCGGTGCACATCAAGTGCGCCGCGAGATCCGCCGACGTAGCCGCGTTGCGCCGCACGCATGTTCAGTCTTCGTGCGATGGCGCCTCGTCGACGATCTCGGGGTTCCGGAGCGACGCCAAAAAATTGCTCCGGTGATCGCGGCATGCGTATTTGCAAACCATGGATCGATCCCGTCGCCAGGGGGCGAACGGTGTCCGGCCGGCATCCGTGCCACCGACATCGTCGCGACTGACCGTGCGCAAACACAAGAACCGTCGTCGCCCCGGTTCAGCATGGTCGCGTCTGCCCAAGCCCGCCGCGATCGCCGATGCGTGTGGCCGCGCGGTACGGCGGTCGGTCCGCACGGTGGCAGTCGCCGCCGCGCTCGCCGCGGTCGGTGGGGCCTTGTGGGGCAGCTATCGCTGGATCACGACCTCGCCGCGGTTCGAGATCACCGCGATCACCGTCGCCGGCACACACCACGTCGATGCGAGCCAGCTGCGTGCGGCGCTCCCGGTTCAGCTGGGCGACAACGTGTTCGTCGACCTCGTCGAGGTCGCACGCGCCGCGCGCGCAAACCCGTGGATCGCCAGCGCCGAGGCGCACCGGATCTTGCCGCATACCATCGCGGTCGACATCCGCGAGCACACCGCCGCGGCGGTCGTCGAGCTGGGTGAGCTCTACCTGGCAGATCCCGACGGCCGTCCGTTCAAGCGGGTCGCGCTCGAGACCGGCGACGCCGACGGCTTGCCGATCATTACCGGGATCGGCCGGGCGGCCTACACGCGGGATCCCGAGGCCGCGGCCCGCACGGTCCGCGACGCGATCGCCGCGGCCGGCACCTGGCGGACCTCCGCGCGCCCGGCGATCCGCGAAGTCCACGTCGACCCGCACGGCGCGGTGACGCTGCACACCTCTGATCAAGCGATCGCGATCCAGCTCGGCGCCCTCGGCGCCGGGATCGGGGCGCGGATGCACACGTTCGACGCCGCGTGGGCCGGGCTCAGCGATGCCGAGCGCGCTCACGCGCGCGCGATTCACCTCGACGCCCGTCCCGACCACGTCACCGTCGCGTTCGCGAAGGACTGAAGTAATCCATGGCAAAGCTCAAGACCAGCGAGATCATCGTCGGGCTCGACATCGGCACCACCAAGATCGCGTGCATCGCCGGCGAGGTCACCGAGGACGGCGTCGACATCATCGGGATCGGGACCGCGCCCTCGAAGGGCCTGCGGCGCGGCTACGTCGTCAACATCGACGCCACCGTGTCATCGATCCAGCAGGCGGTCGACGAGGCCGAGAACATGGCCGGCTGCGAGATCTCCACGGTGTATGCGGCGATCTCCGGGGCGCACGTCCGCGGGCTCAACTCGCACGGCATCGTCGCGGTCAAGGACAAGGAGGTCCGCGACGTCGACATCGCGCGCGTCATCGAGCAGGCCAAGGCGGTCGCGATCCCGATGGATCGCGAGGTGCTGCACGTGCTGCCGCAGCAGTACGTCGTCGACGATCAGGACGGCATCCGCGATCCGCTCGGGATGACCGCGGTGCGGCTCGAGGCGCGGGTCCACATCGTGACCACCGCGGTCGCCTCCGCGCAGAACGTCATCAAGTGCGCGAACCGCTGCAACCTGCAGGTCGCCGACATCGTGCTCGAATCGCTCGCGTCGTCGCAGGCGGTGCTCGAAGACGACGAGAAGGAGCTCGGCGTCGCGCTGGTCGACATGGGCGGCGGGACCTGCGACCTGATGGTCTACTGCGATGGCGCGATCGTCCACACCTCGGTGCTGCCGCTCGGCGGCGGCCACGTCACCAACGACATCGCCACGGTGCTGCGCACGCCGCTCGACTCGGCCGAGAAGATCAAGCGCAAGTACGGCTGCGCCTGGCGCGGCCTGGTCGATGACGGCGAGAAGATGGAGGTGCCGTCCGTCGGTGGCCGCGGGCCTCGCGTGATCCCGCGCAAGGAGCTGGTCGCGGTCATCGAGCCGCGGATCGAGGAGATCTTCGAGCACATCAAGAAGGAGCTGATGCGCTCCGGCTACTTCGACAGCCTCGCCGCGGGCATCGTGCTGACCGGCGGCGCGACCGCCATGGAAGGCGTCGGCGACATCGCGGAGCAGGTCCTCGGCCTGCCGACCCGGCGCGGCGTTCCGACCAAGATCGGCGGTCTCGTCGATGTGGTGCGGTCGCCCGCCTACTCGACCGGGGTCGGCCTGGTCATGTTCGGCGCCCATCAGGGCAAGTCGATCCCGATGCCGTCCCGCGGCGAGGACCGCGCCGGGATGCTCAAGCGCGCGTGGAGCCGGCTCGCCGAGATGTTCTGATCGGAAGCGGCTAGACGGAGGCTGTCCGGATCGCACCCGGCGCCAGCGCGCCGACCAGCGCGTCCGCCGTGTCGGCCGCGTGCGCGCGCAGCTCGGGGACCGCGCTGGCTTCCCACAGGTCGGCCATCCGCCATGGGCCCACGACGAACGCATCGGGGATATAGCCATCGGCGCCGAGCAGCTGGCCCGACGGACCGGTCTGCACGCCGAGCCCGAGCGGATCGGGCTCCACCATGCGGTGCTCCACCAGCGAGCGCACCAGCGGCGAGTCGAGCCGGCGGATGTCGCGCTCGGGGCCGGTACAGTTGACCAGCCAGCGCACGTCGTGAACGGTCGTTCCGCCGCCCGCGGCGGCGAACCGACAGCGCAGCCCGCGGGGCGTCTCTTCCACCGCGGCGAGCCGGGCCGCGAGCACGGCGATCGAGCCGTCCGCCACACCGGCATCCAGGACGGCGCGCACGCTGGGCGGGGCTCGGTGGCGAACCACGTCCCAGCGCGGCCGGACATGGCGCAGGAAGCGCGCTCGATCGGCGAGCGGAAGTCGCCGCCAGAGCGTCGACAACAACGGGCGCAGCGCGGCGATCATCGCCTGGCTGACCTCGCCGCGATGCTCGGCGTCGGCGCGCTCGATCCGCGACCGCCACCACGCGAGCAGCGCCGGTAGGTGCGGCTGGCGGACCAGCTCCCGGGGTACGACGACCGGCTCGCAGGCCCGCGGGGCATGCGCGGTGGGAATCAGGCCGCGCCGCGAGGCGCAGACGATGCGGCCTCGGTGACCCTGCGCGCGCAGCGCGGCGATCACGTCGAGCGCTGTCAGGCCCGTACCCAGGAGCGCGACCGGATCGGTGTCGCCGATGTCCGCGAGCGCCCGATACGGATCCGCCACGTAGCCGTCCTCCTCGCCAGTCACCGCGTCCGGCGTGCGCGCGGCAGGATTGCCGAGCGCGAGCACCACGCTGGCCGATGCCAGCTCGGTCCCGTCATCGCAGCGCACCGCGAAGCCGCCCGCCGTGCGCTCGATCGCCTGCGCGCGTGCACGGACGACGTCGAGCCGCCCGGCTGACAGCGCGGCGATCGTGTGCTCGAGATAGTCGCCGTACATGGCGCGCGGCGCGAAGCAGCCTCCGAGCTCGCCCGCGGGCGCGGCAACGAACGGGTGCGGCAGCACGCCGGCGCCGGGCGGTCCACTCGGCGCCTCCGCTCCACGGTGCGCGCTACGAGGCCCCGGGACGGACCGATCCCCGGTCATGTTCGCGGGCTGGTGCGGACGGTCGCCCGATCGCGCTGCGGCCATCGCAGCCGACGGCGACCAGCGCTGGCGCTCGAGCCACGCCTCGAAATGGCGAGGCTCCTCGGGCAGCGCGCTCATCGCCGACACCGGCGCGTTGAGCAGCAGCGGATGCGGCGTCCTGGCGTAGGCCGCACCGCGGCCCAGCTCGCCGGGCTCGATCACCACCGTTGGTACGCCGCGGCTGGCCAGGTGGGCGGCCGTCATCGCTCCGGAGAACCCACCCCCGATCACGGCCACGCGCCCGGCGCGACTCATGCGGCGGCTTGGTAGATCTGACCCTCGCTGCACGACGGCACGTACAGGTGGAGCGTCACCAGGTTGCCGATCGGCCGCACGCGATGGATCGCCGTCGCCTCGATCCGGTCGATATCGCCGGCCACGCGCGGCATCGTCCACACCGGGCGAACCTCGAGCCCGCTGGTGCGCACGAAGCGCTCCTCGATCAACGACCCCGACAGCACCGTGGTCACGGTGACGGCGCCGGCGTGATCATGGATCGGCGTGATCTGCCCGGGCAGCCACGACAGCAGCCAGACCTCGAAGTCCGCGGCGGTGTAGACCCGCTCGTGGTGGCACTCCGGTGCCTCCTGAAACTTCGCGAGACCACGAAACGTCGTCCCGTGGTCGCGCACCAGATCGCCAAGAATCTTCACGAAATCCAGCTGCGGCTGACAGGCGGTACTGCTGAGCACGCGGCGGATGCTTGCGCGGCGCGTGCCGGCGCCTAGCTTATTGAGATCGCAAGCGATAGCGCCGGCCCCCGCCCTGCATCGGCCACGCTATCCCTAAATTCTGTGTCATTTGCGCTAATGTCGCGCAAATGACCGAGCCCGAGGTTGTGATCGGCGCACGCCATGGGCTTCGGTCGGTGTTCGAGCGCGTCGCGATGGTCGCGCCGAGCGATCTGCCGGTGCTGTTATTCGGCGAGACCGGCACCGGCAAGGAAGTCGTCGCTCGCGTGATCCACGATGGCTCGGTCCGCTGCGATGGCCCGTTCTGGCGAGTCAACTGCGGCGCGCTGTCGCCGGAGCTCGTCGACTCCGAGTTGTTCGGTCACGAGCGCGGCGCGTTCACCGGTGCGATCGCTCAGCGCAAGGGCTGGTTCGAGCAAGCCCACCGGGGCACGCTGTTCCTCGACGAGGTCGCCGAGCTGTCGCCCGCGGTACAGGTCCGCCTGCTGCGCGTCCTGCAGGAGGGCGAGCTGGTGCGGGTCGGCGGTACGCAGACGATCGCGGTCGACGTCCGGATCGTCGCGGCGACCCACCGCGACCTCGCCGCGATGGTGGACGCGCGCGAGTTCCGCGACGATCTGTTCTATCGGATCTCGGCATTTCCGCTCGTGATCCCGCCGCTCCGCGAACGCAGCGGCGACATCCCCGAGCTCGCGGCCTACTTCGCCGCCCGCGCGGCCAAGCGGTTCTCGCTCCGGCTGCCACCGATCGAGCGCCACGACCTCGAGCTGCTGAGCGACTACTCGTGGCCCGGCAACGTGCGCGAGCTCGCCACGGTGATCGACCGCGCGGTCCTGCTCGGCGAGGGCCGCCGGGTCGATATCGCGCGCTCGCTCCACCTGTCACCTCGTCCGGGTCCGTCGCGCGCCGTCGCAGCGGCGTCTGCCGCTGCCGTTTCGGCCGCCCACCTCGCCGGGCTGGAGCCTCACGGCACCGCGGTCTCCGAGCCCCACGCCGCGGATTCGCGCGCGCCCCGGGCGCCGCACGCCCCCTCGACATCCCGGGCACCGAGCGCCCCCTCCTCCCGAGGCTCGCGCGTCCCGGCATCCCACATCGCACACGACTCCGCCGCCGCGCACGTCACGCACGAAGCGGCGGGCCGCGACGCCCCCGGCCCGGGACGTCCGCGAGCAGCCACCGCGCCGCCAGCTCCCGGCGCCGCCTCCTCTGTGCATGCCACGCTGCCGGACCGGACGACGACCGCCGCGACCGCCCCGGCGCCGACGGCGGTCACGGCGACCATCGAGCCGCTCGACGATGTGATTCGCCGCCATATCGAGCATGCGCTCGCGGCTTGCCACGGCCGGATCGATGGACCGTTCGGCGCGGCGCACAAGCTGGTGATCAACCCGCACACGCTGCGTGCGCGGATGCGCAAGCTCGGCGTCGACTGGCGCCGCCACCGTCGAACCTAAGCAAGCCCGCGTAGGCCAGATGTGGCAGCGGCGCTCGAAAAATGCGCGGATCGCGAGAGATCGCAAGAAAACTCTGCCGCTTGCGATGAAAAACTTGCCCGCATGGGGGGGCCACTTTCATATGGGCCTACCAGGGGGAACCAGAAGACCATGGCACTCATCGAATTCGACGACGTAAGTCACGCGAAGATCCTCGTTATCGGGGTTGGTGGCGGCGGCGGTAACGCGGTCAACACCATGATCAGCGGCAACCTGGACGGCGTCGAGTTCGTGGTCGCGAACACCGACATGCAGGCGCTCGAGGCCAACATGGCGCCTCACAAGATCCAGCTCGGCGACAACCTGACCAAGGGCCTCGGCGCCGGCGCCAACCCCGAGGTCGGCCGGCGCTCCGCCGAGGAGAGCATGCAGCAGATCGCCGACCTGATCGCCGGTGCGGACATGGTGTTCGTCACCGCGGGCATGGGTGGCGGCACCGGCACCGGCGCAGCGCCGGTGATCGCACAGATCGCCCGGGACTGCGGCGCGCTGACCGTCGGCGTGGTGACCAAGCCGTTCGGCTTCGAGGGCAAGAAGCGCGCACGGCAGGCCGTCGAGGGCATCGAACGCCTCGAGTCGGCGGTCGACACGCTGATCGTGATCCCCAACAATCGCCTGCTGGCGCTGGTCGGCGCGCAGACCTCGATGGTCGAGGCGTTCCGCAAGGCCGACTCGGTGCTGCTCAACGCCGTGCAAGGCATCAGCGACCTGATGACCGTCCCCGGGCTCATCAACGTCGACTTCGCCGATGTCCGCACGATCATGAGTGGCATGGGCCGCGCCCTGATGGGCACCGGCATCGGGACCGGCAAGCGGCGGGCGACCGAGGCCGCCGAGACCGCGATCAGCTCGCCGCTGCTCGAGGACGTCAGCATCGACGGCGCCACCGGTATCCTGATCAACATCACCGGCGGCCCGGACCTCACGCTGCACGAGGTCAACGAGGCGTCGTCGCTGATCCAGCAGGCCGCCCACGAGGACGCCAACATCATCTTCGGCTCGGTGATCGATCCCAACCTCAGCGAAGAAGTCCGCATCACCGTGATCGCGACCGGCTTCAACAACGCCGAGAAGACCCAGATGCTCGTGCCGCACACCGCCGAGCGGGCGCACACGGCCTCGCACCCGCCGATCAAGCAGCGCGCCGCGACGGTGTCGCCGCAGATCGCGCTGCCGTACAACATCTCGACCCAGATCACCAAGGAATACCCGGCCCCGATGCCGCCGCGGCGCCCTGCCCAGATCCTCGACGAGCCGGAGATCAACATCGACTGGGATCGCCCCGACACCAACGAGCTCACCGCGGTCGAGCAGGCGCTCACGGAGCTCGCCGATCCGGTGCCCGACTTCGAGCCGGCGAACCGCATGGCGCATGGCTCCGGCCCCGCGCCGGTCGACGGAACGCCCCTGGTCCAGCCCGACCGCAAGCGCGCCCAGTCGCGGCCGAGCATGAAGACCGTGCTGTCGGGCGAGATCGACACCGAGAGCGAGCTCGACGTGCCGACGTTCATCCGCCGCCACAGCGCGACGCACCAGTAGCGCCAGGCGCCCCTGATGGGGACGGTGTCTCTTTTGTCTCGTTCCCGGACACCCGGACAACATGATTCCAACGCCTTGATGGGGACGGTGTCTCTTTTGTCTCGGTGGCGCCCGCACCTGCGCTAGACGGCGCGCCAGCTCGCGGTCAGCACGCCGATCACCGCACCGAGCCAGACCGTGCCGGCGATGATCACTCCGAGCCCGAACACGATCGGCACCAGCTCGCGCTCCCCCTCGCGGGGGGCCCAGAAGCTCAGCACGAGCACCAGCGCGAGCGACGCCAGGATGCCGAGCGCGACCCAGTGCTCCTTGACGTCGAACCACCGCGCGGCCGCCGCGGCACGCCGCACGATCTCCGCGGTGGCCGTGGCCTCGGGCGCAGCCGTGGCCTCGCGCTGTGCGACCCTCGCGAGCTGATCGGCATGCGCTGCCTGGGCCGCCACGATCGCCTCGCGGTTCTCGAGATAGGCGGTCCGGACCTCGACCTTGTAGGTCGGATACATGACGTTGCCGGCGACGAACGCGAGCAGCTGCAGGACCAGCAGAATCCACGCGAACCGCCGCACCGCGCGCAGCCGGCCGAACTTGCCGCGCAGGAAATCTCGCGACCACAGCACCAGGTGGGTCGCCGCGCCGACCGCCGCGACTCCGAGCCCGGTGTGGAGCACCAGCATCCAGCGCGCCGCAGCCTCGGTCAGCATGCGCCGAGTTAACCACTATCTCGACGACTCGGGCGACCGCGCGACGTGCGTCCGGCAACGAGATGAAAGAGACACCGTCCCCCTCTCGTCCGGTCGTGTTACGACCAGCGCATGAAGCTCGTGCTCGCGATGATGCTGGTGCTCGCCGCGTGCGGTGGAACGAAGCCCCGGCGGGAATCCCCGCTCGTCAACGAAGGCTCGGATACCCCCGAAAGCTGCTGCTGCAAATCGAACCCGCTGACCAGCGAGGATGGCAAGCCGGTGTACGAGCCGACGATCCGGATGGAGTGCTCGTCGATGAAACAGGGCGAATGCGTGCCGGACATCCAGTGCCAGCGCGCGCCGAACCAGCCGCCTTCGTGACCGCTACCAGGTCACCGCGAGGCTCGACTGAAACAGCATCGACCGACGGACCGTGCGGTCGACGGGCGCCATCTCGATGACGCGGCACACGGCGACGCCGCACATCGAGCCAGGGTCGCTGCGCTCGGGTGCGAGCGCGAGCCGCCAGCCGAGGAACCAGCCGATGCGATGGGGAAACCCGATCGGCTCTTGCAGCCGGTGATCGAGCGCGAGCCCGAAGCCGACCTGGCCCTCGACGCGCTTGGTGTCTGCCGGCACCAGCCGGGTCGCCTCGGCGGCGGTCGGCTGGTACCAATGATTCCACGCGACGGCCGCGCCACCCTCGGCGTACACGGATAGCAGCGAGTTGGCGCCCACCCAGCGCGGCCCGAGCCGAAGCACGTCGAGCCGGGCCACGACGCCCAGGCGCTCCGCGTCGCCGATCCGGATGCCGGCGCCCGTCGCCTGGAGCGTGAGGTAGTCGAGCTCGGACTCGATCGTCAGCCGGCCGAACCGCTGGCCGACCGCCGTGGTCGCGCCGAGCGCGAGGACGTCGAGGTGCTCGCCGTACAAGAAGCCGATGGCCGACCCGAGCCGGACGGTCGTGCCGTTGGTGACATGGGGGGCGTAGGGGTCCTCGACCCAGTCCACGTGGGCCGGATCGGCCCATCCGACACGAGCGCCTGTGATTCCCAGGCACACCGGCACGACCAGGACCCAGCGGAAGCTCAGCACATGGCACCTCCACGCGTTGGCGCAAGCCAGCTCGATGCAGGTCACATACCCAGGATCGCCGCGTCGAGCGCGCGCTGCATCGCATGGATCGGCGGCGCCGTGCTGGTCCAGATCGCGAAGGCCCGAGCGCCCTGATGAACCAGCATGCCGCGACCATCGACGGTGGCGAGGCCGCGCTTGGCCGCGCGCTCGAGCAGCGTCGTTCGCCGGTGATAGATCAGCGACGATACCCAGGTCCCGGGTCGCAACACGTCGAGCGGCAGCGTGTCGATCATGGCGATGTCGCCGTCGATGAGCCCCGCCGGGGTGGCGTCCACGATGAGATCGGCGCGCAGGAAGCTGCCGCGCAGCTCCAGCGGGGTCCACGGCCTGGCGGTGATCCAGCCCACCTGCTGCGGCCGCCGCGCGATCACGTCGACCGCGCTCGCATGCGCCACCCGGAGCCCATACGCCACCGCCCGCGCCGCCCCGCCCGCGCCGAGGATGACGCAGCGCTTGCCTTCGGGGTCGAACCCCGCCGCGCGCAGCGCATCGGTGAAGCCGTGGCAGTCGGTGTTGTGACCGACCAGGCGGTCGCCGTCGATGTGGATGCAGTTGACCGCGCCGATCTCGTGCGCCGACGCCGAGAGATCGTCGCACAGGGCGGCGGCCATCAGCTTGTGCGGCACCGTCACGCAGGCCCCGAGCGCGCGCATCGCGCGCAGCGTCTCGATCACCTGCGGGAACGACACCGGTGGTACGCCGATCGGGATCATCGCCGCGTCGAGCCCCGCCGTGGCAAACGCGGCCTCGAACATCTGCGGGCTGCGCGAGTGCTCGACCGGCCAACCGATCACCGCCGCGACGCGTGTCGTGCCCCGCATCAGGCCTCCCCTGCCGGCAACGCCCGTGGCCGCGCGGTCACGACGTCGACTCCCATGACCCGCGGATCATTCGACATCCTCGACGATCACCCCGAGCGCACCACTCGCGAGCCTGATCCGCAGCGGCTCCCCGCGGGTCACCCGCGCAGCGTCGCGCACCAGCGAACCATCGCGGCGCACCACCATGGCGTACCCGCGATCGAGCACCGCGAGCGGCGACAGCGCCGCCATCGCCGTGCCGAGCTGACCGAGCTGGGCCCGCCGGCCCTCGAGGCCGCGTCGCATCGCCGCGTCGCGCCGTGCGATCAGGGTGTCGAGATCGTGGCGCGCACGGGCCAGCCCTGTTGCCGGGTGCACCGCGGTCAGCCGGCGCGCGAGCTCGGCCAGCATCGTCCCGCGCGCGAACAGCCGCTTACGCGGGTGCAGCCCGGTCAGGCGATGCGCCAGCGCGTTCAGCTCGGCGCGCGTCGTGGCCAGCCAGCGCTCGCCGCGCGCGTGCAGCGCCATGGTCCGGTGATCGAGATCCTGGCGGCTGCGATCGACGCGATGCCGGATCTCGCGATCGAGCCGGCGGCGCTCCTTGCGCAGCTGGTCGCCGAGCGCGGCGCCATCGGGGACCGCCAGCTCGGCCGCGGCGGTCGGCGTCGAAGCCCGGGCATCGGCGGCGAGATCGGCGAGTGAGAGATCGCTCTCGTGGCCGACCGCGCTGATCACCGGCACCGGGCAGCGCGAGATCGTGCGCACGACGCGCTCGTGATTGAACGCCGACAGATCGGTCGCAGCCCCGCCGCCTCGCCCGACGATCACGACGTCCACGCCCGCGCGCACCACCATCGCCAGCCCCATGACGATCTGGTTCGGCGCGCTCGGCCCCTGCACCGCCGCATCGGCGATCAGGATCGGCGTCGGCATCCGGCGCTGCACGGTCCGGATGATGTCGTGGATCGCCGCACCGGTCGCAGATGTCACGACCCCGATCCGGCGCGGAAACCGCGGCAGCGGCCGCTTGCGCTCGGCGGCGAACATCCCCTCGGCCGCCAGCTTGGCCTTGAGCTGCTCGAGGGCGAGCGCCTCGGCGCCGAACCCCGCGGGCTCCACGAAGTCCGCGTAGAGCTGCATCTTGCCGTCGCGGTCGTAGACGCCGAGCCGGCCGCGGACCCGGACCCGCTGACCGGCTTCGAGCCGGAATCGCATGCGCCCCGCGTCGCGGCTCCACATGACCGCCGACAGCACCGAGTCGCGGTCGCGGAGCGCGAAGTAGAGGTGGCCCGACGCTGGCTGCGAGACCTGGGTGACCTCGCCCTCCAGCCAGACCAGGCCCAGGCCATCGAGCACGCGGCCCGCCAGGCGCACGACCTCCGCGACACCGAGCGGCCGCTCGCGACTGCTGGGGGGACGCTCACCGGTGGCCACGGCAGCTCGACGATATCACTTGCGCGACACGCGGTTTGCACCTTATCGGCAATTGTCGCGGCGGTGAAATCTCATGAAACGCGGTCGGGTGGCGCGTTGTCGAACCGCAGGATAGGATCCCGATGTCCGCCATGGCCGAGTCTCCGACGATCGCGCAGCGCGAGCCCGGGGCGCCGATCGCGCCCGGCGAGATCGACCCCGATCTGGTGAAGCTCGCACGGTCGCGACCCCGAATCGGGATCATCACCGCGGCGGGCCTGGTGGTCCTGTGCCTCATGTTCCTGCTCCGGATCGGCGACGATCGCCGGTTCGGGTGTGCCGGGGCGCAGCCCGCGACCGTCACGGTGGGTGACATCGTCGCTGGCAAGGTCGACACCGAGCAACTCGTCACGGTCGCCGCCGAGCCGCTGGTCTCGCAGGCGATCCGCGCGGCCAAGAACGTCGGCAACATGGGGCTGCGTGTCGCCCCGGTGCGCGGCACCGCCGAGCGGCTCTGGATCGTCGCGCCCGGCGATGGCTGGCAGCCGGCGGCGATGGCCGGCTACACAGGCCGGCTGCGGCGGCTCGACACCCTGGCGTTCGCCGCGGCGATCCGGCGCTACGCCGCCGAGCATCCCCGGCCGGTGTTCGCGGCGGCGGCGGCCGTTCATGCGGGGCTCGCATCCGGCGCCGTCATGACCGTCGCCGGCGACCAGGTCATGCCCTCCGGGGCCGATCGGGTCGGGCTCGACACGGTCGATCCCGGCGCCTGCACGATCGCCGCGTCGTTCACCGATCGGCTACCCGATACCACCGCATGGACCGCCGCGCTGGCGACCGCCGGGATCCACCCGACCGGCACCGCCGCACCCGACGTCGCGCTCGGCCAGGTCCGGTTCACCGTCGCCGCGCCCGTTGCCACCGTCGCCGCCGCGCTAGAGACCGCCACGCTGTGGGGCGCACGGGTCGAGCCCGTCACGCGGCACGTCGAGACCACGTGGGCCGCGCTCCACAAGTCGCCGCCCGCCGCGCTCGACTTCGCGACCAAGCTCCTGCCGGACGGTCAGATCGATCTCGTCGGGCTGTACATCTCGCGCGCGATCCCCGACGACGCCTACGCGGTCGTCACCGGCGAGCTACCGGACGACTACTGGTACGTGTTGCCGATCGCGATCACCCTGGTCGTGATCTTGCTGCTGTTTTCGTGGGCGCTGGCCCGCGCGGTCCGCCGCGACCTCGTCGCCGTGCGCACCGGCTGACCGGCCTGACGGACGCCGCTGGCGTTGCCAGCCGCGACCTCGTCGCCGCGCGCACCGCCTGACCCACCTGACGGACGGGGCAGGCGTTGCCAGCCGCGACTCGTCTATACTTCGGGCGTGGCCGACGGCAAGCCTTCCGGCAGTGACGCCACCACCGCGGCAGGCGCACCCGACCCTACCGGCGCCACCCAGATCCACCACGCAGACACCTCGAGTCCGGGCTCACCACCCGCCTTGCCGCCAGACCCTACCGGCGCCACCCAGATCCACCGCGCAGACACCTCGAGTGCTGGCTCACCGCCCGCCTTGCCGCCAGACCCTATCGGCGCCACCCAGATCCACCACGCAGACACCTCGAGTCCGGGCTCACCGCCTGCCATGCCGTCCGATCCAAGCCCCGGGGCGGCGATGCTGCCGACCATGCCCCGCACCGCGATCGGCGCGCCGGTCGGCAGCGCTCCGCCTGCGATGCCGGTCGCGACCCCCAGCGCGGGACCCGGTCCATCGGCGGCGATGCTGGGTGGGCGCTACGTGCTCGGCAAGGAGATCGCGCGCGGTGGCATGGGCCGCGTCGTGGAGGCGACCGACACCAAGCTCGACCGCACGGTCGCGTTCAAGGAGGCGTTGACCAACGACATCGACACGCTGCGCCGGTTCGAGCGTGAGACCCGGATCACCGCGCGACTCGAGCACCCATCGATCGTCCCGGTCTACGACGCGGGGGAATCGGCGAACGGCGCGCGGTTCTACGTGATGCGCAAGGTCTCGGGTCGACCCCTCGAGCGGCTGGTCGCGAGCGCCGAGACGCTCGGCGAGCGGCTCGCGCTGATCCCTCACATCGTCGACAGCGCGCAGGCGATCGCCCACGCCCACGAGCGCCACATCGTGCATCGCGACATCAAGCCGGCGAACATCCTGGTCGGCGACCTCGGCGAGACCGTCGTGATCGACTGGGGCCTCGCCAAGGTGATCGGCGAGCCCGACGAGCAGATCGGCCGGCCGCTCGTCGATCTGTCCGACTCGCTCAAGACCCGCGCGGGGATCGTCTACGGCACGCCCGGCTTCATGGCCCCCGAGCAGCTGCGCGGCGCCCCGGTCACCGAGGGCTGCGATGTCTACGCGCTCGGCGCGACGCTGTACCACCTGCTGTCGCGCAAGCCGCCGCACTTCGCGAAGACCGCCGACGAGATGATGAAGGCCGCGGTCGCCGCGCCACCGACGCCGATCCGCGAGCTGGTCGACGGCGTACCGCGAGAGCTCGAGGCGATCGTCGACAAGGCGCTCGCCCACGATCCCAAGGTCCGCTACCAGAACGCCCGCGCGCTCGCCGAGGACCTCCAGCATTTTCTCGCCGGCCAGCTGGTCGCCGCGCACCACTACTCGCCGCGCGAGAAGCTCCGGCGGTTGATCCGCAGGAATCGCGGCGTGTCCGCGGCGGTCACCGCGCTGATCGTGGTCGGGTCGCTCGCCGTGGTCCGGATCGTCATCGAGCGCAACCGCGCCGATGCCGCCGCGCGCGTCGCCCAGGGCGCCCAGGCGGTCGCCGAGCACCAGCGCGCCGAAGCGGTCCACCGCGCCGAGGAGCTCACCCTGGCGCACGCCCGCGACAACGTCGACCTGAACCCGACCAAGGCGGTCGCGATGCTGAAGCCCCTGGCGCCGATGTACTGGCGCGAGATCCGCGCGATCGCCGCCGCCGCGCGCGCGAATGGGGTCGCGTGGGGGGTCCGCGCCTCGCGGCAGACGCGGTCGCTCGAGATGAGCCGCGATGGCCGGCGCGCGCTGTCGGCCGGCGACGACGGCGTGGTCCGCCTCCACGACCTCGCCAGTCGCATCAACCGCACCGTCGCCGACCTCCACACCTCCGTGATGGCACGGTTCGCCGACGACGAGCGCCAGATCGTGATCTGGCACGACGCGGCGCTGGCGATCGTCGACGCCAGGACCGGCCACGCCCGCGACGTCGTCACGGCGACGCCGATCCTCGATCTGGAGGTGATCGGGACCACGGTGTACTGGGTCGATGGCCGCCACGCGCTGTGGCAGCTCTCGGTCAGCCAGCCGGTCCCGCAGCCGATCGAGATCCCGCTCGACGAGCCGGTCCACGGCCTGACCCCGTCACCCGACGGGCAGTGGATCGCGCTGGCGGGCGACGATCACCTGTTCCTCTACGACCGCACGCAGCCCGCGCAGCGGCCGTTCGAGGTGACGCTCGGACAGACCCGGCAGATCGCCTGGGCTGCCGACAGCGCGAACGTCGCTGTGTTGATCGACCGCTCGGTGCTGGACATCTCGATGTCCCCGGTGCCAGCGATCGTCCACCGGGTGACGGTCGGAGATCGCAAGTTCGTCGCGCACAGCGGCGGCCGTATGTACACGGTAGGCGCGACCGACGTCATCGCCATGTCGCGGACCGACGGCGCGATGGTCGCGGCCGATCGCGAGCAGCTCCGCGGCGACGCGGTGGGCATCGCCGTGGCGCGCGGCGGGACGGTGATCGCCGCCGCCAGCGAGGGCCTCACGATCATGTCCGACGATGGCGATCGCGTGATGCCGCTCCAGGCCGCGCACGTCGAGACCGTGGTCGCATCGCCCAGCTCGCCGTACGTGATCGCCCAGCTCGAGAGCCGCTTGCTGGTGTGGAACCTCGACGACATCCAGCCCCGCCGGCTCGCCGGGCGCCCGCCTGGCGGGGCGCTGTTCGCGAGCTCGGACCAGGTGATCCTCGGCGGCGTCGACGACACGCCCGCCAGGTCGATCGATCTCGCGACGGGCGCAGCGCAACCGCTCGGCGACTGGCCGGGGCTGCACAGCGTCGAGGCGTCCGGCCGGCGGCTCGCGATCATCGATGCCGAGCACCACCTCCACCTCGTGGACGCCGGGCGCCCCGCCGGCGTCCTCCCCGGCGAGATCGACCTCGCGGGGTTCGCGACCCCCGACACGCTCGTGCTCGCCGCCCTCGACGGTGCGATCTACGCGCACGCGATCGCCAGCGGCCAGCGCACGACCCTGATCGCCGGGCGCGGGCGGATGATCGGCCTCGCCTGGGGCCGCGCCCAGCATCCCTGGGTCGCCGCCGCATTCCTCGACGGCACGCTGTGGCGCAAGAACCTCGTGACCGGGGTCGAGGCGACGGTCGCCCGGACACCGCGGTTCGATCCCGACCACCTCGCACCGCGCGATGGCCATCTGCTGGTCGACGCCGATGGCACCGTGGTGTTCCTCCATGACGACGAGCTCCACGCCTGGCGCGGCGACGGCACGCTCGGGCGGCTCGCCAAGGTCCCCAAGCCGATCGACGACCTCGGCGAGGCCGGCCCCGACCACCTGATCGCGTTTGCCAGCGACGCCACGATCTACGGCGTCGCGCGCGCCGCCCCGCATACGGTCACCGAGGCGATGCCCAGCATCGAGTCCACCTCCGCGGCGATGTCGTCCGAGACCGGGCTCCTGGTCGTGCTCGAGCACGGCGCGCTCATCGTCGTCGATCCGCTGGTCCACCAGCGCTGGACGCTCGCCTCGCCCAACCGCGTGACGTTCGAGACCCCGGCGATCTCCGCCCGCGGCGACCGCGTCCTGGCGCTGTCCAGGACCGCCCTGCTACTGTGGTCGATCGAGCTGCCGGCGAGCGCCGCCGCCACGGCCGCTTGGCTCGACGCCATGACCAACGCCGTCGATGACCGCAGCCCCGGCGGGCTCGGCTGGCGATGACCCACCGCATAGCTCCCATACGTCGGCGCGGGCAGTAGTGCTACAACCGATCGGGTGACGCCCGTCCGGCTCTATGATTCATTCCGTCGCGAGAAGGTACCGTTCGAGCCGCTCGAGCCGGGCAAGGTAAGCATGTACGTCTGCGGGCCCACGCCGTACGCCGCGGCGCACATCGGGCACGCATACTCCGCCGTGGCGTTCGACACGATCCGCCGCAGCCTCCAGTTCCTCGGCTACCAGGTGCACTACGTCCGCAACGTCACCGACGTCGAGGACAAGATCATCAAGCGCGCCAACGAGATCGGCGAGGATCCGATGCACCTCGCCGCCCGGTTCGCGGCCGACTACAACCGCGACATGGCGCAGTTCGGCGTGCTGCCACCCGACGTCGAGCCCAAGGTATCGACCCACATCGCCGAGATCATCGCGCTGATCGAGCGCCTGGTCGCCAACGGCTCGGCGTATCCGACCCACGGCGATGTATACTTCGAGATCGCGACGTTTCCGCCGTACGGTGAGCTCAGCGGGATGAAGCTCGCCGAGCTCCGCGAGGGCGCGCGCGTCGAGGTCGATGAGCGCAAGCGGTCGCCCGATGACTTCGCGCTGTGGAAGGCGGCCAAGCCCGGCGAGCCGGCGTGGGACTCGCCCTGGGGCAAGGGCCGGCCCGGCTGGCACATCGAGTGCTCGGCGATGACCGCCGCGCACCTCGGCCCGACGTTCGATCTGCACGGCGGCGGCAAGGATCTGATTTTTCCGCACCACGAGAACGAGATCGCCCAGTCGCAGGCCGCCGATGGCCCGCACACCTTCGCGCGCTACTGGCTGCACAACGGCCTGCTCAGCTCCAAGGGCGTGAAGTTCGGCAAGTCGCTCGGCAACGCGGTCGACTGCACCGAGGTCACCAACGCGGTCGGCGGCGAGGCGCTACGCTTGTTCTTCGTGTCGCATCACTTTCGCTCGACCATCGACTTCGACTTCGAGGTTGCGCGCGATGCCGAGCAACGCGTGATCAGCGCCCGGTTCCACAGCCTCGAGGCCGCCGATCGCAAGCTCGAGTACTTCTACGTCACGCTCAACCGGATCGATGGGCTGGTCGCGCCGAGCAGCGATCCGGGCCCGGGCCCGGTGATGCCCGAGGCCGAGAAGCTGGTCCCGGAGGCGCGCGCCGCGCTCGCCGACGATTTCAACACGCCGGTCGTGATGGCGGCGCTGCACGAGGCCGCCGGGCTCGCCAATCGCTTGCTCGACGAGCCCAAGGGCATCGACAAGCAGCTGCGCCGCCGCACGCTGGCGCGGATCGCGCGCGACGTGCGCAGCGTCGGCGGTGCGCTGGGCGTGTTCACGGCCGATCCCAGGACGTACCTCACCGCGCGCCGGCTCCGCCTCGTCCGGCGCCGCGGGATCGATGTCGCCGCGGTCGAGCGCCTGCTGGCCGAGCGCACCGCGGTGCGCGCCGCCAAGGACTTCACCCGGTCCGACGCGATCCGCGCCGAGCTCGCCGCGCTGGGCGTCGCGCTCCACGACACGCCGCAGGGCACCGACTGGGCGGTGCACGACGAGGCCAGCCACCCGGCGCCGAGCCCGCATGGCGAGTAACCCCAAGGACACCGCGCTGGTCCCGGTGCGGCCGATGATCGCCCGCGACCTCGACAAGGCGGGAAAAGGCCAGCTCGTCTACGTCGGCCGCGATGGCGAAGTGAAGGATCCGACCGGCGTGCGCAACCGCCAGCTCGCCGCGTACCTCGCGTTCGGCGGGATCACCGCCGCGGGCGTCGCCCTCGCCGCAACCTCGTTCCCGCTGCTGATCCCGTTCTACGCGGTGCTCGGCAGCCGGTTCATCGGGACCGTGCGCGCGGTCCGCCGCGTCAACGAGGCCAGCGTCGCACTCTCCAACGGCGATTCCGTCACCGGGCGCGCCCTCGCCGAGCCGATCGCGCGAGCCTGGTGGGCTCCCGCCCGGGTCCGCGCGCTCGCCGAGCTTCGCGTCGCGATCGCCGACGCGCTCGACGGCCACAGCGAACAGGCGCTCGATCGTGTGCGGCTCGCCCGGGCCAAGCTGTCGCCGCGTCTGATCCAGTACCAGTTCTCGTACTACACCGAGATCAATCTGTTGACCGCGCTCGGCCGCGCCAAGGAAGCGCGGGTCGTGCTCGATTCCCGGGGAGGCGTCCCGGCCGGCGAGGTGCTGCGGCTGTCGTACTGGATCGCCGAGATGCACCTGGCGATCGCCGAAGGCAAGCTCGAGATCGATGGCGCCGAGCTCCACGATCGGATGCGCAAGGGCCTGTCGATGACGGCCGGCCGCGATCTGCTGCTGCTATGCGCGTGGGCCTACGCACAGCGCGACGAGCCCGACGAGGCGCGGTTCGCCTGGCGCCATGCCATGGAGCGCGAGGGCAACCAGCGGCTCGAGGTCGCGATGCCCAAGCTCGCGGCGTGGATGACCGAGTACAAGCAAGCCCGGCCCGAGCTCGACGAGCCCGAGCTCGACGAGACTTGATCAGCCCGACGGCGGCGCGCTGGCGCCGGCGAGCATCTTGTCGAGCGTGCCGGCGCGCTCGAGCGCCTTCATGTCGTCATAGCCGCCGATCGGCTGACCGTCGATGAAGATCTGCGGCACCGTGGTGCGCCCGGTGGCCTCGACCAACCACTGCCGCTTCTCGCGATCGCCGGTGCAGTCGATGTTCTCGAACGCGACGCCTTTATCCTTCAGGAGTCGCTCGGCGGCGGTGCAGTACCCGCACCATTGCCGGGTGTAAATCTTGACCTGCGCGGGCATGCTCAAAGCTACCGCCGCGCGAGCGCCCGCGCGACATCTCGGCCGCAGCTACTTTTCGTCCGCGTCTTCCGAGAGATACGCCAGGATCACTTCGTCGAGGCTCTTCTCCGAGATCAGGCCCTGGCCGAACCCGCGGCCCTCGTCTTCTCGCGCCTTGCGGATCCGCGGCACCGTCCCGACCGACTTGGCCGGCGTACCGACGATCACCGCTGGGCGCGTCATCACCACGCCGCTCGCCCCGGTCGAGCCGACACGGCTCGGCGTGGGCCCCGGCGCCCCAGGCACCGCGACCCGCGAGGGGGTTGGCACGCGCGGACGCAGCGGCTCGGTCTGCTGTGCGACCCGTGGGGGCGGTTGCGGCACGCCCGAGGGCGTGATCACCGGATTGGGCCGAGGCGGTGTGGTCGTCGGGGAGCCCGCGCGTGGCCGCCCCAGCCCGGCCGGCACCGGCACGCCGGCCGACCGCTCGTTCTTGAGTCCCTCGATCGGGATCCGCGTGCTGATCTTGTTGTGCTGCGCGTACTGACTCGAGCGTTCGCTGGGCGGCAGCTCGGCCGAACCGGGGGCCGGCGAGTAGACCTCGATGGTCTCCGACTCGCGCCGGTTGCGATCGTCCGGCGAGGCGGCCACCGGGCGGGTCACGACCGGTGGCTGCGACAGCGCCGAGCGCGCCGGGGGCCGCGAGATCGGACGCGCGGGCGGCAGCGTGGCCGCGTTGATCGTGGATGGCCGATCCCCGAGACGGCGCGGATCGACCGCGGGGATCACGGCGCTCGACTGCCGCATCGCACCGGGGACGCCATCGCTGAGCCCCGAGGCTCGCTTGGCGTCCTCGATGGCTGCGCCCAGCGAGGGCCGGGTGTCGTTGACCGTCGGCCGCCTCGGCTGGATGAGCGGCACCTGGTTCTCGGTATCGCGCGTCGCGCGCCGCTGCGCCACGACGGTCGCGGCGTCGCCGTCGTCATCGACCTCGAGCTGGATCTCGATCTCCGGATCCGGCTCCGACTCGAACGTCGGGATCTCGGTCCTCAGCGTGTTGTCGACGGGCGCGGGTGTGTTGCGTCGCGGCGCGGTGAGCGAGCGCTCGGTGGTCGGCCGAGCCGGGATCGGCGGCGGGGTCGGCAGCTGGCGCGTCGGCGGTCGGCCCGGCAGCGGTGTCTTCTCGAGGTTCACCACGGGCGTGCTCGCCTCATCCACCATCATCGGGATCATTTGCTCGGTCGGTGCTCCGAGCGCGGCGTCTTCCACCGTGCCTTGCGACGCCGGTAGCTCGATCTCACTGGTGTCGCTGGCCGCCTCGTTCGGCCGCTCGGCGGGCTCCTCGACTCCCCGCGGCAGCAGGCCGGGAGTGCCGCCCAGGTACGAATCAATCTTGTCGTCGAAGTGGCCCCGCCGCAGATCTTTCAGCACAGCCTTGTGCTGAGCCTGCATCAGCGACTTGATCGATTCCTCAGCAGACCCGGCGTCGTAGACCAGCTTTCGGGTCGAGACGATCACCCCGTGATGGAACAGGTGGGTGAACAGGTGCGGGCTCGCAATGCCGGAATCTTCGGTCTGAACGTGAAAAATCAGACCACGATACCGGACGTTGTGGTTGAACCCCAGGATCGGTGACCGCTTGCCCACCGGACGATGAATCTACCATGGGACAGGCTTCCGCGCGCGGACCGAGCGGTGTGGCTTGTATTTCCCCTGCGGGGTTGGTACTCACCCTGTTCAGGCTTCACTCTCGAAGCTTTGTTTGGAGGCCCCGCTATTGCGGGGTACGCATAATCCCCGTGACGAGTATTGCTGAGGAGTCGAAGTTCGTCGACATGGTGCGTGGTTGGCTGGTCTCCCTCCCCCACGACCTCAAGATTGCGTTCGATGCGATGGACGACGAGAACCTGCCACGTCCGGTGCGAGAGGTCGCTGCCGGCGTGATTGCGTACGTCGTTTCGCCGAACGATTTCGTTTCGGATCGCCACGATGCGGTCGTCAGCTACGCGGATGACGCTGTTCTGCTGCGCCTCGCGCTGCAGAAGGCGCTCGGTCCCGGAGAGGACGAGCAGGCATTTCGTGAGCGGTTTCCCGAACTGTTCGAGGGTCTGGAAGACAACCTGACCCTGTGCAAATCGATCATGGGCGAGCTCATGACCTGGCTCGAAGGCAAGGTCACCACGCTCCCCACCCTTGACTACAAGGGCAAGAAGGTCACCAAGTACCTCGACGATGACGAGGCGCGCGAACAGCTGTTCGAGGATGGCCTCGTGTTCCGGACCGACTATCCGGTCGACGAGAAGACCATCACCGACAAGCTCAAGAAAGCGTCCACCATCACCGATGTGATGAAGCGCCGCCAGGCCGAGGAAGCTCGCGCCAAGGGCGTCAAAGCCCGCGCCTGAGGGGTCGATCAGCACCAGCGAGCCGCCCGTGCAAGCTCGCGAACCTCGAGCGCCCCGTTGGTGCTCCGAACGTATCCTGGTCGAGCCTGTGAAGAAGTGCGGCGCCACGCCGTCGCGGCGTGGTTCGCACCCTCGGAAGTAGCCGAAAAGACGCGGCGACCAGTCGACGTTGTTCGACACGTCCGGGCGCGGTTTCCGTACCGCTGCAACGCTGCCGTGCTCACGCCGACGCGCGGCGCGACAGGCTACAGATCGACGAGCTCGAAGCCGGTCAGCGGCTCCCCGAGGAAGCGCGGCGCGAGCTCCTCCAGCCGCGACGTGTCGGTGGCGAAGCAGTCCAACCGACCAGCCTGGGTCCGGCGATTCGCGCTGCTGCCGAGTACCTCGCGGGCGGCCTCGGCCATCGACGTGGCCGAGTCGACCACGGTGATCTCGTGGTGCGCGAGGTCGCGAGCGACGCGCGTGATCACCTTGCGCAGCAGCGGATAGTGCGTGCAGCCGAGCACCAGCGTGTCGATCTGTGGATCGGCGGTAAACAGCTGCGCGAGGTAGCGACGTGCGACCAGCTCGGCGACCTCGTCGTCGGTCCAACCTTCCTCCGCCAGCGGCACGAGCAGCGGACACGCCACCGCCGTGACCTTGGCCGCCGCGCTGTGGGTCCCGATCGCACGGACGTACGCCTGCGAGCGCACGGTGGCCAGCGTCCCGATCACCCCCACGTGGTGATTGCGGGTCGCAGCCAGCGCGCGCGCGGCGCCCGGCTCGACCGCGCCGATCACCGGCACCGGACTCGCCGCGGCGAGCGCCGGAAGCGCGGTCGCCGAGACCGTGTTGCAGGCGATCAGCACCAGCTTCACCCCACGGTTCAGCAAGAACTGCTGGCACGTAAGAGAATATCGCTCTACCGTGCGGGGGCTCTTGCTCCCGTACGGCACGCGGGCGGTGTCTCCGAGATAGATGACATCCTCACCCGGGAGTACCGCGCGAAGTGCCCGAACTACCGTCAATCCGCCCATTCCGGAGTCGAAGACTCCGATTGGGCGACGCGCGTCTGTTCCTTCTTGCCCCATTTGCGCTCCCGTATTGCGACTTCCTGTCACACCAGGCTCAACTCTGAGCCCACATCGTGGCAGGTTCGCAACGAAAACGCGTTAAGGGCGCTGACGCTTCCGGGAAACAACCGCCGTCGCTCGATTCGCTTCATATGCCCAGACAAGCTGCAGAAACGTTGCAGGTTTATCGTCTAGCTGAGCGTAAAAGCGGCTGATGCCCGGGAAACTGCGTTCGGCCAGTGGCAACTGGCGCTCCGTGATTCGACCTTGCACTCGTCGCGGCAACCAGCACGACCTGTACCAGTTCGTGGTAATTAGCGCGCCCCATGAGTCTAGCCGGCGATATCAAGGTCGCTGACCGACTGCGACCGCTGGTCGAGGCCGACCCGATCGTGCTGCTCGAGATCGCCGGAGCGATCTCCAATGACGGCGGCCGGGTGCCACCCGATAGCATCACCGACCTGGCGCACGAGCATGTCCCACGGCTCGCAGACGCCGACAAAGTGCGCCTGCGCACGGCGGTCGAGCACGTCATCATGGGCCGCGACGTCGACGCGGCGCTCGAGTGGCTGCAGGAGGCCGGCATCATCGCGCTGCTGTTCCCGGAGCTCGCAGCGACCGTGGATCTCGTCCAGGAGACCGGACGGCAGCACAAGGACGTCTGGGCCCACACCAAGCAGGTGGTCCGCCAGACGGTCGGCCGTCCACTCGTTCGCTGGGCAGCCCTGCTCCACGATGTCGGGAAGGTCCCAACTCGGACGTTTACCGACGACGGCGTGCATTTTCACGGTCACGCCGAGGTCGGCGCGCGGATGTTCGATCGGATCCACACGCGGTTCGCGTTCGCGCGCGACGAGCGCCAGACCATCCGGTTTCTGGTCAAGCATCACCTGCGCACCAACCAGTACAGCGACCAGTGGAGCGACAGCGCGGTGCGCCGCTTCCATCGCGAGATGTTCGCCCACATGACCGATCTGCTCGATCTGTCGCGCGCCGACATCACGTCGAAGCGTCCGGGCCGCCGCAAGCAGCTGCTCGAGCAGATCAGCGCGCTGTCGGACCGCGTCCACGCGCTCGCCGAAGCCGACGCCAAGCTGCCGCCGCTGCCGACCGGCGTCGGCAACGCCATCATGGCCGCGTTCGAGATCCCGCCGTCGCGGCTGATCGGCGACCTCAAGCGCGCGCTCGAGAAGGCGGTCGAGCTCGGCGAGCTCGAGGCGCGACGAGAGGACGCGTACTACGTCGCGCACATCGCGCGCAGCGGCCTGGTCCCCGACGCGGCGCCCGAGCGGATCGCCGCGCTGATCGTGGCCGGCGGCGCGTTCGGCGACGAGGCGGCCCACGACGACATCGAGGGCCTCTACAAGGGCGTCGACCCCGATGATCCGTCGCCCGGCGTGCTCGCGTGCGGCCACGATCCCGACAACGATCCGTGCGTGCACCGCGACGCCGAGCCCGACGACCCCGAGCTCCATCGCCACTGACGCGCCGGTGCCCCGGTCACTCGCGCCGGCGCGGTGAGACCACGGCGTTCGCGATCAACAGGCCGGCGACGATGCCGGTCGCGGCAACGAACGTCGCGAACACGCCGTCGACGCCGCTCAGGGTGTCGCGATCGAGCAGCGATGCCATGCCCTGAAACCCCATGCTGCCGGGGACCAGCAGCAGCACCGCCGGCACGGAGACGACCTCCGCGGGTCGCTTCAGGCGGCGGGCGTAGAGATTGGCGAGCACGCCGAGCGCGAACGCACCGACCAGCACGCCGAGCGGGCCGCTCATCTGGGTCCCCGACGAGCTCCCGACCTCGCCGCCGAGCCAGGTCGTGCCGGCACGGCTGCCGACGTAACCGATCGTGCACGCCGCGGCGATCCAGCCGAACGCCCGCGGCTGCGCCTGGACGATGACCGACACCCCGAACGACGACGCCGCGAGCGCGACCCAGCGCGACCACTCCGGCATCGCGACCGGGATCGCCTGATGGACCTGGACCAGCGCGCGCGCCGCGCGATCGCCGAGCGCGACGCCAACCACGAGCTCGAGCAGGACGATCACCGCCGACATCAGGCGCGCGGTGCCCGAGATCAGGTTGCGGGTCGCGAGCTCGGTCATCGCCACGGTCAGCGACAGCCCGGGCAGCAGGATCAACAGCGCGGCGACCGTGATGATCGACGGCGTGGTCGCGTACCACACCGACGACGCGATCCCCGCGGTGAACGCGGCGAACGCCGAGCCGACAAGCTCGAACACCCGCGCTTGATCGGTCGACCGCCGCGCGTACTGCGCGAGCAAGCCGACCGACAGGCCGATCAGCGCGGCGATCGCGACGTCAGGCAGCGAGCCGCCGATGAACACCGCCACCGACCCCGCGGTCAGGCCGTGGGCCAGGGTCGACATGCGGTGGCCGAACTGGCGCGGCGACACGAGGATGGCGCCCAGCTCCCGCACGCCATCGGCCGGCGACATCCGCCGCGACGCGACCGCATCGGCGAGCGCATCGACCCGTGCGAGCTTGCTCATGTCGAGCTCTCCGCCCTCGACTCGCATCATCCGGGTTCGCAGCTCCCCCGGATCGCCGAAGCTCATGATGATCGCGGTAGGCGTCGTGAATACCTCCGCCTGAAGGCCGAGCCGCCCGCTGCACTCGAGCAAGCCCTCCTCGAGCCGGTGGGCAGGTGTGCCGAAACGATGCAGCGCGCGCCCCAGGTTGAGGACAAATTCGACAGCGCCGGAGGCAACCACTCCCGGGGATGGGGTGGTCGTGTTCACGGCAAGGCCATCGCCGAAAAAGCACGAACGCCCGGGCGGCAACCCAGGCGTTCGTTCCAATTAATCCAACTAACTAGGTAAGGCGCTCGGGCCTGAATAAATAGACTGAATAGACCGAGCTGAAATTTCGCCAGTGCGGCAACACCAGCGCGAGCCAAGGTAAAGCAAGCTGCGGGCCAATCGCACGGCGTTCGCCGCAATACCTTGTATTGATAAGGTTCTCGTGTTACCGAGGACCCTCGACCCGCATTACATCGAGCCAAAGTCACGACACCGATGTCGCGATGCTCCGGAGCGGGCGCAACGAATTGCAGAGCTTTCATGCAGAACATGCTCGTGGTCAACGCAGAGGGCCCCGAGATCCGCGTAGCGGTTGTCGAAGACGGGGCCTTGGCTGAGTTCTTTGTCGAACGTAAACGCGATCGGGGAATTGTCGGAAACATCTATCGAGGAAAGGTTACGCGGGTCCTGCCAGGTATGCAGGCCGCCTTCGTGGATCTGGGACCCAAGGTCGAGCGGGCCGCGTTCTTGTACGTGGCCGACGTGCTCGGCTCGGGCGACGAGAAGAAGCTATTCGAGGACGCGGACACCGACGACGCGGGCGACGATTCGCCCGAGGGCGCGGCGTCGCGGATCGCGCGGTCGCGCAAGCAGCTGGCGTCGCGCAAGATCGAGGAGCTGCTGAAGCCCGGGCAGACCGTGCTCGTGCAGGTCGTCAAGGACCCGATCGGCGCCAAGGGCGCGCGCGTCACCGGGTACATCTCGCTGCCGGGTCGCTACTCGGTGTTCATGCCGCACGTCGCGCAGGTCGGCGTGTCGCGCCGGATCGGATCGGACAAGGAGCGCCGGCGATTGCGCGACCTCGTCAACGAGGTCCGGCCGAAGGGCTCGGGCTTCATCGTGCGGACCGCGGCCGAGGACGCCAGCGACCAGGAGCTGCGCGACGACGTCGACTTCCTCGCCCGGCTGTGGGCGGAGATCGATCGACGCCACGACCAGCTCACCAGCGCGGGCCTGGTCTACGCCGATCTCGATCTCGCGCTGCGCGTCGTTCGCGACCTGCTGCGCGAGGACACCAGCGAGGTGATGATCGACGACGACGAGCAGTACGACCGCGTGAAGAAGTTCACGCTGGCGTTCCTGCCGCGACTCGCCGAGCGGATCAAGAAGTACGAAGGTCGGCGGCCGATCTTCGACCAGCACCACATCGAGCCCGCGCTGCGGATGGCGGTGGCTCGCAAGGTCCCGCTGCGGAGCGGTGGCTCGCTGGTGATCGATCAGGGCGAGGCGCTGACCGCGATCGACGTCAACACCGGCAGCTTCACCAACACCGGCTCGGGGAACCTCGAGGACACGGTGACCGCGAACAACCTCGAGGCCTGTGACGAGGTCGCGCGCCAGCTGCGGCTGCGCAACATCGGCGGCATCATCGTCGTCGACTTCGTCGACATGGACAAGGAGGGCAACCGCCGCAAGGTCTGGGATGCGTTCCAGAAGGCGCTGTCGCGCGATCGGGCACGCACCAACGTGACCAAGATCAGCGAGCTCGGGCTGGTCGAGATGACGCGCAAGCGCACGCGCGAGTCGCTGGTCCAGCTGCTGACCGAGCCGTGTCCGATCTGCGAAGGCTCGGGCGTGGTGAAGTCGGTGGTCACCGTGGCCTACGAGATCCTGCGCGAGGTGCGCCGGTCCGGCACCCTGGTCGACAACGAGAAGATCGAGATCGAGTGCGCGCCGCGGGTCGCCGAGCTCTTGTCCAAGCAAGAGCGCGACTACCTCGACCATCTCGAGAAACGGTTCCAGAAGCTGATCATCGTGATCGGCCAGAAGGGCTGGAAGCCCGATCAGTACCGGGTCGCGGGCAAGATGTCGTCGGAGATCGCGGCGGAGACCGCCGCCGAGGCGCCGAAGGCCGCTCACAACCATCCGCCGCGCACGACCAGCGCACCGGCCGCGGCGGGCAGCAGCGGCGGTGGCGGGCCGGATCGCAGTGGACGCCGGCGCCGCCGGCGGGGCGGCAAGGGCCGCGACCGCGCGGGCGTTGCCGACGCCTAACCTGATCGTGTGGCGTGCGGCGCCCTGCCGCAGCCGCCTACGCGCGGCGAGCTAGGAGTCGGTCGCAGCGGCGTCTATGCTCTTGCCGGTGACGCACCGGATCCTGATCGCGCGCCCCGAGCACAAGTTCTCGTGCGCGCACATGACGGTGTTTCCGGACGGCACGAAGGAGCGCTTGCACGGGCACAACTACACGATCGCGCTGCGACTCGACGTCGCGCGGATCGAGCTCGCCGCGATGATCCCGTTCGCCCCGATCAAGTCGGCGCTCGGCGAGCTGTGCCGCGCGTGGAAAGAGCACGTGCTGCTCGCCGCCGAGAATCCGTACTTCGCGCTGATCCGCGACGACAGCGAGCTCGAGTTCACGCTGTGCGGTGACCGCTACGTGATGCCGCGGCGCGACGCGCTGCTGCTGCCGATCGACAACATCTCCGTCGAGGCGCTCGCCGCTCACGTCGCCCATGTGATGCGGGACGAGCTCGCGGCCATCGGCGCGCGGCCGCTGTCGCTCGAGGTGACGATCGAAGAGAGCCCCGGCCAGGGCGCCAGCTGTACGCTCGCCGTCGCGTAGCCTCGCCCGCAGCAAGCCGACCGGAGCGATCAGCGGCGGAGCGCGAGGCGCGCGAGGCCGAGGCAGATGAGCGCGTTGACGGCGAGCCACAGCGTGCCGATGCCGAACATCGCCGGCACGTGGACCGCCGTCAGCGGGACCGCCGCGAAGAACGCGAGGTGCGCCGCGACGCCGATCGCGAGCCCGGCCAGCGGCGCCCGCGCCGGAGGGAGGCTGTAACCGACCGCGAGCAGCGCCAGCGGCACCAGCGCGCTGAAGAACACCGCGTTGCCATGGCCCGCAGGACCCAGCACCGAGAGGTCCCAGGACGGCAGGCCGTGGGTCAGCGCGTGAACGATCGGCACCGACGACAGCCCCGGCGCGAGGTAGGGCAAGAAGAACAGGCCGGACGCGCCGACCAAGACGCCCACGAGGTAGCTGGGGCCGAGCTTGACGCCAAGGCCACCGCGACGGCGTACCGAGGCGGCAACCGCACCCGCCATCAGCAGGCCGAGGCCGAGCTGGTACCCGCCCGTCGACGCCCGGGCCTTGAGCACGGCCTTGGGTGCATCGAGGATGCCGGCGCCGTACTTGTCCGAGGTGTAGGTCTGCTTCTCGGGCTTGCGCGCGCTGTCCTTGAGGACCTTCTCGACCATGTCGGGATCGGTCACGCCTTCGCCGACCACGAGCGCGGCGACGCCCGCCGCGTGGGGCGATGCCATCGAGGTACCCATGAACGGGAAGTAGCCGTCCTTGGTCGGATCGCCGATCACGATTGTATTCTGGAGGACCCCGCCGTCGGGGTTGTTGCGGCCACCGTCGGCGCTCTGCGTGTTGCCACCCGGCGCGGCGATGTCGATGTCTTTGCCGTAGTTCGAGTAGAACGTGATCGCGTCGTCGCTCTGGGTCGCGCTGACGGCGATCGCGCCGGGATAGGCGGCCGGGTATCCGACCCTGCCGCGGCTCTCGTTGCCGGCTGCGCACACGACGGTGACGCCCTTGCCGTGGGCGTACGCGACGGCCTTCTTGAGCTCGCTCGACGGGAACGCACCGCCGAGGCTCATGTTGATGACCTTGGCGCCGTGATCGGCGGCGTACCGGATCGCACTCGCGATCCCGGCGACCGAGCCCGACCCCGAGGCCGACAGCACCTTGAGCGGCATGATGCGAACGTTGCGCGCGACGCCCGCGACGCCGATCCCGTTGTCGGTCACCTGCGCGATCGTCCCGGTCACGTGCGATCCGTGGCCATGATCGTCGTTGGCGTGCTTGGTGTTGCCGACGAAGTCGTACGGGTCGACGAACGTGATGCCCTTGAGATCGGGGAGCAGATGGAACTTCTTGTAGTCCTCGTACGCGACGCCGGTGTCGAGCACGGCGACGATCACGCCGTTGCCGTCGGCGAGCTTCCACGCCTCCGGCATGCCGATCTGCCGCAGGTGCCACTGCTTGGCGTACAGCGGATCGTTGGGAAACCCTTCGTGGGTCGGCGCCGCGACCGCGGCCGTCGCCATCTGCTCGTCGGGTGACAGCGAGATCTGCGCGTCGGGCTCGACGATCTCGACCTCAGGGCGCTTGGTCAGCTCGGCGATCAGCGCGTCGCGCCGCTCGGGGGCGACGTGCGCGCGGTACAGCTTGGTTGCGGCGGCCGTGTCGTCGACCAGCACCAGGGTCACGCCGACCTCGCGCTCGAGCGCGGCGATCACCTGGGGCGTCGCGTCATCCTTGAGATCGACGATGATGTCGTCGGGATCGGTCGCCGCGGTGAGCGCGTCGGCGCGCTGGTCCTGCAGCGTGGCGCCGGCATCCGGGTCGGGCCGGAAGTGCCACCACAGGCCGCCCACCGCGAGGAGCACGAAGACCCATAGGAAGCGCCCGGAGCCGCGCTTGGATTGTTGCTCGTCCATCCCGGCAGTATAGGTCGCAAAGCCAGGCGCCGCCCGTGTTAGTCGAGGCCTGGGCTACCGGCCCGTGCCACCTGACCACGGGACCAGGATCCATGGTTCGCGATGTCTCGGTGTGCGGCCAATACGTCGAGATAGCTCCTGATTCTGGCCCACGCCGCCACGGTCCGCGATCTGGATGCTGCGCAGGACCGACCGCGCGCCGGACAACGCGGCAACACGACAACACGATGAACAGGCCGGCGTCATGCTCGCCTTGGTGAATCACCGCGCGACCAGCCGAGACATGGTGGCCCGAGCGAGACCACACACCCTATACTCGACGGTCGCAGGGGGACTCGTGAAGAAATGCGCTAGCTGCACCAAGGATCTGCCGGACGCCGCGCTGCACTGCGTGTTCTGCGGCGCCAAGCAGCCTCCGGCGCCTGTCGCACAGCCGGGGTTGGCCAAGACCGCGTTTGGTTATTCGGCGAGTGATGTGGTCGCGCAGCTGCGACACCAGGGAGCCGGGCAAGCACGTCCCGCTACGCCGCCGCCGCCTGCGCACAATCCGCCGCCTGCACCCGCGTACAACCCACCGCCTGCACCCGCGGCACCGCGCTCAGCATCGGTGGTGACCCCACGGCCTGTGCCCCCGTACAGCTCACCACCGCCGATGGGCCTTCCCATCGTGCCACCGCCGCGGACCGGACCGAGCGCGCCCGGTCCGAGTGGGCCTGCGTATCCCGCCGGGCCGCCCGCTGCGTTCATTCCAGCCAGCGCGGCGAACGCAGCGACGATGTTCGTGCCGGGTGCACAACCGCAACCGCCGCAATCCCCGCACCTGGCGGCCACGATGGTGCCGCAGCAGAGCGGACCGCGTTACAGCCGACCGCAGCACCAACCAGCGATGTCGCCGACCGTCGTGGCCCCGCCGCCACCACAGCCCCAGGTCCCGCAGGCCCAGATGGCCCAGGTCCCGCAGGCCCAGATGCCGCCCCAGATGCGGATCCCTGCGGCGCAGCCGCCGCCGTATCTCGCCGCGCAGACCGCGTCGCGCGCCGGCCGGCCGATCGAACCGTGGAAGGACAGCCTGCGCCAGATGATGTTCCTCTGGGGGGTCGCGCTGCTGGTCGTGTTCGCGACGCCGCTGGAGACCTCGCCGAAGCTGGTGTTCTACTGGACCTTGATCCTCGAGAGCGCCGGTACCGCGCGGCTACCGCCGCTGACGCTCGCTGCCGTGGGGTTACTCAGCATGACCGTCGCCGGCATCCCGATGCAGCCCGCCGCTCGTGGCCTGCTCGCGGCGGTCCTCGGGCTCGCCGGCATCCTGGTGCCGGTCATCCTGGTGGGTCTCCCGCCGTGGCAGCCGCTGCTCGTGATGATCGGGACGATCGTGATCATCCCGGGCCTGTTGCTCCGCAGCGAGTACCGAGACGCGGCGTTGCCGCGCATCCTCGTCACGATCGGCGCGTTGGGGGTCCTGCTACCGCACCTGGTGCCGGACCACGGCGCCATCCCGCTGGTCGGGATCGTCAAGGCCCTGGTCGAGCTTCCGGGGGCGCAGAAGATCACCCAGGCGTTCGCGCTCGGCCAGGTGTTCATCGCCGTGATGTCGCTGCTCGCCTGGCTGCCCAGCCCGGTGACCGGCGGCGCGACGCTGTGGGCATGGCTCCTGATCCTGTGGGCGCTCGTCATGAAGCTCGCGCTGATCCTCGTTGGCGGTAACCTCGGCGCCGTGGTCACAAGCAAACCGAACGAGACCCTGGTGTCGTGGATCGCCGGCGGGGGGCCACCGCTCGGCATTGGTCTTGGCGCCGCGTACCTCGTGCTGGTCGGCTACGGGGTGGCGTCGGTCACCGGCAAGCAACTCGAGTAGACACATGACACGACGAACCACACGCACAGCCGCCCGTGCCCTTCGCTGGTCGAGCAACCCATGAGCCATCGCCGCGAGCTGGTGATCGGCCACACCGTGCTCGGCCGCCCGATCGAGGCCGTGCACTTCACGCCGCCGGACTATGCCAAGCCGCGGCCGTCGGCGTTGTTGTTCGGGGCGATCCACGGCGACGAAGCCGTCACGCAGCTCATGCTCGAGCGGCTCGCCGACGAGCTGATCGAACGGCCGCCCGGGCGCGATACCTGGATCGTGCCGTGCCTCAACGTCGACGGCGTGATGGCGGGAACCCGCAACAATGCCAACGGCGTCGATCTCAACCGCAACTTCGCCGCCGCGACGTGGGGGGTCTCGCCACAGCCCGGATACCACCCCGGCGGCGCCGCAGAAGATCAACCCGAGACCCAGGCGCTGGTCACGCTGATCGAGCGCAGCGCGGCGCACCGGCTGATCGCGCTCCACTCGACGTATCGAATGGTGAACTGGGATGGTTGCGGCGCGGCGCTCGCCGGCGAGCTGTCCGAGCGCTGCGGCTATCCGGTGACCGGCGACATGGGATACCCAACGCCAGGATCGTTCGGAGCAAAGTACGGGATCGACAAGAATCTCGAGGTCATCACGCTCGAGGTCCCCTACCTCGACGTCGACGAGCAAGCGTGGCTCGAGTGCCGAACCGCGCTGCGATGGTGCGTCGATCTTCCCGCCTGAGGAGGTCGATCACAGCGCTCGTACCAGCACCGAGCCCGGCGAGCTCGATGTCGACGTTGTCCCCTGACCATCGATCACAAGTACCGAAGCGTGTTTCGTAGCGTTGACGGCCTTGCCAAGGTTTGCGACGGCTGGTCACACTTTGGTTAGCTTGCAGACACCTTGGTGGGCCGGCCTCGACCTCCGCGTGCTGAGGCACGTGCGAGGTGTGCTGCGCCGCCGTGAGCTCGAGCTGACACTCGTCGAACGAAGGCCCGAAGAACCCGCGGCATTTGCGGCGATCTCCGCGGAGGCCGAGGGCCCCGGGCTCGCCGTGTTTGCGCCGCAGCTGTCGACGCCCGAGCTGGCGCTGATCGAGCTCATGCTCGGCGAGGCCGCGCTCGATGTCGCGCTGGCGCTGCGCGAGCGCAAGGCGCCAGGCGGGCCCGAGGCCGAACCCTCGAGTGGTCATCCCGCCGAGGCCGCCGAGGCCGCCGCCGATCTGCGCACCGGCTACCACGGCATCATCGGCACCGCGCCCGCGATGCAGGAGCTGTACACGCTGCTCGACCGGATCGCGCCATCGGATGCCACGGTGCTGATCCAGGGCGAGAACGGCACCGGCAAGGAGCTGGTCGCCCGGGCGATCCACGTCGGGTCGGATCGCCGCGACCGCAGGTTCGTCGTGACCAACTGCTCGGCGTTCAACGACAACCTGCTGGACTCCGAGCTGTTCGGCCACAAGCGCGGGTCATTCACCGGCGCGATCGTCGACAAGCCCGGGCTGTTCGAGATCGCCGACGCCGGGACGTTCTTCCTCGACGAGATCGGCGACATGTCGCCGACGCTGCAGGTCAAGGTGCTGCGGGTGCTGCAGGAGGGCACGTTCAACCGCGTGGGCGACACCGACATGCGCAAGGTCGACGTCCGGATCATCGCCGCGACCAACCGCGATCTCGCCGCGATGGTCGCCGCCGGGCGGTTTCGCGAGGACCTGTACTACCGGGTCCACGTGCTCAGCGTGACCTTGCCGGCGCTGCGCGAACGCCGCGACGACGTCCCGGTGTTGATCGAGCACTTCCTGGCGCGCCACCACCGCCAGCGGCCGAAGCAGCTGACCGCCGAGTGCTCCGCGCGCATGCTCGCCTATCCCTGGCCGGGCAACGTCCGCGAGCTCGAGAACGAGGTCGAGCGCCTGGTCGTGCTCGCCGGCGACTCGGTCGCGATCGGCCCCGAGCTGCTGTCGCCGCGGATCCGGCAGTGGGCGCCGTCCGCCGACGACCCTCCCGAGGTCGGTCTCAGCTCGTTGCCGGCCGCCGTCGAGGCCCTCGAACGCCGGATGATCGGCGCGGCGATGCGGCGCCACGGTGGCAACAAGACGCGGGCCGCCGAGGAGCTCAAGGTGTCGCGCCGCAATCTGATCCGGCTCGTCCAGAAGTACGACCTCAAGTAGCGCTTGCGTCAGCTGCGGCCAGCGCCGCTTCGAGCGTCGGGTGCGTCCACCGGAAACCGACCTCAAGCTGCGCTTGCCTCATCTCGCGGCCAGCGCCGCTTCGAGCGTCGGGTGCGTCCACCGGAAGCCGACCTCGAGCTGCTCGCCTTCAGCTCGCGGCCAGCGCCGCTTCGAGCGTCGGGTGCGTCCACCGGAAGCCGACCTCAAGCTGCGCTTGCCTCAGCTCGCGGCCAGCGCCACTTCGAGCGTCGGGTGCGTCCACCGGAAGCCGAGCTCGAGCAGGCGGCTCGGCATGACGCGACGGCCCCGCAACAGATAGGCCGAGAGCTCGCCAACCGCAGCGCGCACCGCGAACGCTGGCACCGGCAACCAGCTCGGCCGCCCCAGCGACCGGCCCACCGCGCGCGCCAGCTCGGCGTTGCGGACCGACCCGGTGACCAGGTTGATCGGGCCCGCGTAGCGAGCATCCGCCAGCGCCGCGATGTAGCCGCGGACCGCGTCGTCGCGGTGGATCCAAGGCGTCCATTGCAGCCCGCTGCCGACCCGTCCGCCGACGAACAGCTGGAACGGCGTCTTGAGCTTCGCGAGCGCGCCGCCAGGCCCGAGCACGAGCCCGGTCCGCATGCAGGCCACGCGCAGGCCCGCCGCCTCGGCGGCGTAGGCCTCGGCCTCCCAATCGCGGCAGACCCGGGCGAGGAACGAATCGCCGGGCGAGTCGCGCTCGGTCACCTCCTCGTCGTCGAACTCGGTGTCCGGGGCGAACGGGTAGTAGTCGGAGCCCGAGGCCGAGATCAGCGCGCGCGGCCGCTCCGACGCCGGGAGCGCCGTGATCACCTCGACCAGCGTGCGCGTGGCCTCGACGCGGCTGTCGCGGATCCGCTGCTTCTGGCGGGCGTCCCATCGCCTCGCCGACACCGACTCGCCGGCGAGATGCACGACCGCATCGGTCCCCGCGACCGCCGCGGTCCACGCTCCCTGCTGCTGCAGATCGGCGGTCACCGCCGTGACGTCCGGGCCGAGCACACGTTTGGCGCGTTCAGCATCGCGGCTCAGGGCGATGATCGAATCGCCGCGGGCGACGAGCGCGCGGACCACCGCGGTTCCAACAAACCCGGTCGCTCCGGTCATCACGACCTTCATCGGGCGCGCCTCACACGATCGCCGCCGCGCCCCGCCCGGGTCGGGCCGGGGCCACGATCCGCGCCGCGACGAACAGCTTGGCGGCGCGACAGGCCTCGACCAGGTCGGCGCCGAGCGCGAGGTGCGTCGCGATCGCCGACGACAGCGCGCAGCCGGTGCCGTGCACGTGCTCGCCGCCGGGCACGCGCGGACCGCGCAGGCGCTCGACACCGGTGGCGCGGCACAACAGATCCACGGATTCGCCGGCGCCGGCCCCACCGCCGGCGCCGAGGTGGCCGCCCTTGACGAGCACCGCGGTGGCGAGCCGCTCCGCGAGCGCTCGGCCCACGGTGGCCGCATCGTCGACGCTCGCGATCCGCGCCCCGGTGAGGAACGCCAGCTCCTGGGCATTGGGGGTGAGCAGCGTGACGTGGGGCAACAGCGCCGCGACCGCATGACTGAACAGGCTGTCGATGAACGGGACGTCGCCGCGCGACGGGTGGATGACCGGATCCCACACCACCGGGGCGTTGGTCAGCGCGAGCGCCTGCCCGATCGACTTCGCGATCTCACTCGAGCCGATCATGCCGAGCTTGGCCGCGCGGATCTCGACATCGGACAGCAGGAACTCGAGCTGCTCGCGGATGTGCGCCGCGTTCATCGCCTCGGTGTCGATCACCGCGGTCGTGTTCTGCACGGTCAGCGCCGTCACCACGCCGACCGGCCGGCCACCGAGCTCGGTAACCACGCGGACATCGGCGATAAGGCCAGCGCCGCCCGACGGATCGATGCCGGCGCAGATCAAGACGTCAGGGCGAGCGGGGGCACCGCCGCGAGCTGGAGCGCTCACGAATCGAACGCCGCGAGCCCGGTGACGTCTTGGCCGACGACGAGCGTGTGGATGTCGTGGGTGCCCTCGTAGGTGTAAACCGACTCGAGGTTCAGCATGTGCCGGCCGCACTGGTAGTCGTCGGTCACGCCGTTGGCGCCGAGGATGTCGCGGGCGTCGCGCGCGATGTCGCGGGCGATCGAGACGCAGTTGCGCTTGGCGAGCGAGATCTGCCCCGAGGTCATCTTGTCGGCTTCCTTCAGCCGGCCGAGCCGCCAGCACAGCAGCTGCGCCTTGGTGATCTCGGAGACCATCTCGACGAGCTTCTGCTGGACCAGCTGGAAGCCGGCGATCGGCTTCGAGAACTGCACGCGATCGCCCGCGTAGCGCAGCGCCTCGTCGTAACATGCCATCGCCGCGCCCACGGCGCCGTAGCAGATCCCGAACCGCGCCTGCGACAGGCACGACAGCGGCCCGCGCAGCCCGCTGACCCCCGGTAGCACCGCGTCATCACCGACCTCGACATCCTCGAGCACCAGCTCGCTGGTGACGCTCGCCCGCAGCGACCACTTGCCGTGGATGTCGCGTGCGGTGAACCCCTTGGTCTTGGTCGGCACCAGGAAGCCGTGGACCCGGCCCTCGAGCTTGGCCCACACGAGCGCGACGCCAGCGACCGAGCCGTTGGTGATCCAGCGCTTCGTCCCATTGAGCCGGTAGCCGCCGGCCGTCTTGACCGCCGTGGTCAGCATCCCCGACGGATTCGAGCCGAAGTCAGGCTCGGTGAGGCCGAAGCAGCCGATCATCCGGCCCGCGGCCATCTCGGGCAGGTAGCGCTGCTTCTGGGCCTCGGAGCCGAACGCCCAGATCGGATACATCACCAGCGAGCTCTGCACCGAGCAGAACGACCGAATGCCGGAATCGCCGCGCTCGAGCTCCTGACAGACCAACCCGTAGGCCGTGGGGCTGATCCCCGCGCAGCCATAGCCGGTCAGCGATGACCCCAGCAGACCCAGCTCACCGAGGGCCGGGATCAGGTCGTGCGGAAACGTGCCCGCGGACCAATGCTTGCCGATCGTCGGCATCACCCGCGCAGATACGAGCTCGCGCACCGTGTCCCGCACGAGGCGCTCCTCATGGGTAAACAGCTCATCGATGCCGTAGTAGTCGAGCGCAGCAAATGCCATGGGATCTCCGCAAGGAAATGGCCGATGATTCGACCCTGGCGGTATACTGCGAGGGTGGTGCGCGCGGCAACGATCACTGCGGCGATCACCGTCCTTGCGCTGATCCCACCGACGACACCGGCCTGGGCAGACCCAAGCGATCCGCTGCGTCAGCTAGGCGAAGCATACCGGGCCTATGATGCTGGCGACCTCGCCGGCGCCGGCGCGAAGCTCGGCCGGCTCGACGCCTCGCTCGACGGTCTCGCGATCCGCGACTATGGCCTGTGGCTGCGCGGGATGGTCGCGCTGCGCAGCGGCGATCCCACACGCGCCGAGCTCGCGTTCCGCCAGCTCGCCAAGGTCGCCGGCTCGCCGTTTGCCCGTGAGGTGCCGTGGCGGCTCGCCGACTGCGCCTGGGAACGCGGAGAGCGCAAGACCGCCGCCGGGAGCTATCAGAAGGCGATCGCGGCCAAGGATGCGCTGGAGATCGGCGACGTCGGCACCGCGATGTACCGGATCGCGGAGACCCGCAGCGGTGCGGCCGCGATCGTGGCGTACCGGGCGCTCGCGCTCGAGCATCCCGCGCACCCGCTCGCGATCCGCGCCGAGCAAAAGCTCGCCTCGCTGGGCGCGCCCGCGCTCACCGCGCCCGAGCGGATCGAGCGCGCCAACCACCTGGCCGATGCGCATCTCTGGGACGAGGCCGTGGCGGAGCTGTCGCTGATCGGCGATGCGATCCCGCCCGCCGTGGCGCGCCAGCGCGACTACACGCTCGGCATCACGCTGTTCAAGATGCGACGGCGCTACGCCGACGCTGGCAGGCTGCTGCTCGGGACCTACGCGCAGCTGGGCGCCACGGCGGCCGAGGCGATGTTCCATGGTGCTCGCGCGCTGTCGCGCGCCGATCGCGACGACGATGCGATCCGCTGGTACCTGCGCGTCGTCGCCGACTACCCGGGGACGGCCTATGCGCAGGAGGCCCAGTTTCTCGCCGGCTGGCTCGAGTTCAATCGCGGTCGCTACCAGGCGGCGATCGCCCCGCTCGAGACCGCGCTCAAGCGCTATCCGCGCTCGAAATGGGTCGACGACTCGCTGTGGTTCCTCGGGATGGCGCACTACTTCCTCGGGCAGTGGGGCCCGGCCCGGATCCGGCTCGCGGCGCTGGCGCGCCGAACCGGCGCGCTCGAGGGCGGCAAGGGCACGTACTGGCTGGCGCGGATCGACGAGCGCCAGGGCGACCACCCCACCGCGATCGCGGGCTACACCCAGACCGTCACGCGGTTTCCGTTCTCGTGGTACGCGCTGCTCGCCCGCGCACGGCTCACCGCGCTGGGGATCACAGTTCCGCCGTTCGGGATCGCCGCTCCGCCGCCCCGCGGCCCCAAACTCGCGGCCGAGGTCGACGAGGCGCTCGCCCGCGACAACCTGATACGCCGCGCCGATCAGCTGATCGCGGCGGGGCTCGGCACCGAAGCCGGCGAGGAGCTGTCGCGCAACGAGCGGCCGTTCCTCAAGCGCCACGATAGAGCCGCCGCGTTCGCGATGCTGCTCGATCGCTACCGCAAGGCCGGCAACTTCTTTCGGCCCTGGATGCTCGCCGTCAGCTACAGCGGCAGCGCGCTCGACGGACCCGCCGAGGCCGACGCGCGGCGGTGGTGGGAGAATGCGTATCCGCGGGCCTACCGCGACCTGATCGAGAAGCACCAGGCGCTCGGCAGTAACCCGGAGGGCTACCTCTATTCGATCATGCGCAAGGAGAGCGGCTTCAATCCGCATGACCTGTCGTACGCCGATGCCCAGGGCCTGCTTCAGATGATCCCACCGACGACGATGCGGGTCGCCAAGCTGCTCAAGATCCCCTACGACGAGGGTCGGCTCTACGAGCCCGAGTACAACATCCAGACCGGGAGCTGGTACATCGGCCACTTGCTGTTGAAGTTCAAGGGCCAGGTGCCGATCGGCGCCGGCTCCTTCAACAGCGGACCGCGGCCGGTCATGAAGTGGGTCGACCAGTACGGCGATCGCGAAATCGACGAGCTGGTCGAGCTGGTGCCGTACACCCAGACCCGCGAGTACATGAAGAAGGTGACCGAGAACTTCGCGCGCTACCAGTACCTCTACGAGCACAAGATCTACGAGCAGCCCCTCGTGGTCGACAAGCGCTACCTCGACGATCGTCTCACCTACTGACCCGTGGGACCACGCGGCGAGCGTCACGCAACGCCTTGAAACCGCAAGCCACGCGTGATCCATCAGGCGGCTGGCCCGGAAAATTCACCAGGAGCCTGACGAGACCAAGCAGCGCGAGGCACATCGCGGCGCACGCCCGGAAGCGCAGCGAGGAGCGCACTAGACGTACGCGTCGAGCGAGAACCGGCCGTACGTCGTGAGTTGCCCGCGATGCGCAGGGCGCAGCCAGCGATCCGGTGAATTTTTCAGGCCAGAATGGCCGGTGAGCCAGGGAGCAGCTATCGTTGAACGATGAAGCTCCAAGGCACGATCCGGCGCAGCGAGCTCGAAGGCGGACTTTGGCTGCTCGAGACCGCCGGCGGTGAGCGCTACCAGCTGACCGGCCAGCTCGGCGGCTGCAAGGACGGCCTCGCCGTGGAGATCGAAGGCAAGGTCGACAAGAACGCCATGGGATTCGGGATGTCGGGGCCGCAGCTGGCCGTGCAGAAGATCACCGCCCGTTGATGGCGCGCCGCGACCGCTCAGCTATCTGCTGACCTGAAATCACCCGCAAGCCACTGATTTTCTTCCTCGAAGAATCCGCACACCCGCGGGGGCTTGGCGAGCCCGGACAATTCACCACAAGCCTGGCGAAACCAAGCAGCGCGAGGCGCATCGGCGCCCGGAAGCGCAGCGAGGAGCGTACTGGGAGCACGCGACGAGCGAGCGAGGTACCCGCGATCCCCAGCTCGCAGGCGGCGATCTGGTGATTGTCCGCGTCAGTTCGACGACGAGCCGGCCGCAGGGGACGCCGGGGCTGCCGCTGGGTCCACGGGCGCCGCACTAGGCGCTGGCGCTGTCGCAGGTGGCTGATCGCTCGGCGCGGGCAGCTTGAGCGTTACCTCGGCACCTTCCACGAGGGCAGGGTCGGGCGGGCAGGCGACCTTGACGCCATCCGCCTGGACCTCGGTGACCGCGCAGGCCATGTGCTGCTCGGCGTTGCCGACCGAGAGCTCGACGCTCGTGTTCACCCCGATCGCCTTGGGATCGGCGAGCTTGAACGTCGCGACAGGCGTCGCTTCGCGCTGGAGCCTCGCGACCACTGCGGCAAGCGCGACCTTCTGACCGAGCTTGACGGCCGGTGCGAACGTACCCGCACTCGGGGCGTACATCAGGAACTTCTCGAGATCGGCGGTCTTCGTCGCGAGCAGGCCCTGCTTCGTCGCGAGCTGAGCTTGCCGCGTCGCGAGATCGTTGCTTGCAGCGGTCTCGGCGGCCTTGTTGCCGGACGCGCGCGCCGCGGCCACCCGCTTGCTGGCGGCGTCGATCTGATCCTGGACGCGCTTCTGATCGCGCAGGATACTCGCGCGCTCAGCTTCGATCGGCTTGTCGCCGACCAGCTTCGCGACGACGTCGTGGTCCTTCACGATGGCCTTGTCGGCGAGGATCGTCTCGATGACCCCGGCCCGCGTGGTCTTGATCTCGTCGGGCGGTGATGCCTCCATCGCGATCTTCGAGGTGGGGGCGGGCGGGGCGGGCGGCGGGGGCGGCGGGAGTGCCGGCTTCACCTCCGTGACCGGTGCGCTCGGCGCGGGCTCGATGGCCGGCGCTGGCTTGGCGAGTACGTACTTCCACACCAGGAACCCTGCCCCCGCGAGGATCATGATGACGAGCAACACCGTCAGGAGCCCGCCGCCACCCGTCTGGGCAGCCGCTTGGGCCCCCGTTTTGGGCTCGGCCGGAATCGGTTGCTTCGGTAGCTCGACCGGGGGACGCGCCGGGCGCGCAGAGGGCGTGGCTCGCACGGTGTCATCGACGCCGGACACGGCGGGGACCTCGGCGGAGCGGCTCGCGGAAGTCCGCGGCTCCGGCGCACGCGGCTCCGGCGCACGCGGCTCCGGCGCACGCGGCTCCGGCGTCCGCGGCTCCGGCGTCCGCGGGAACGGCTGCTCGGGCGCCTTGGCGACTTCCGGCGGCCGATCGAACGCTGCGGCTCGCTCCGGCGGACGCGCGATCGACGGAGTCTTCGCGCTCGGCTTGTCGAGCGGCAGCTCGCGCGGCTCCACCGCCGACATCACGCGGGATGCGCGAACGGCCTCCTTGACGTCATCGGGCCGGACGGCCACGTGATCGCTCAGGTCGAGGGAGACATCCTCGGTGCGCGAGGCGCTGGGGGCCTGCGGGCGCGCGGGTCTCGCCGGTGCGCTCGATCCAGGAGCACCGAGCGCCACGTCGTCGACCGCTGCCGACGCCCTGCGCGCTGCCGCGCCGGGGGCGCCAAGCTCCACCTCGGCCGCGACCGGGCGTGCCGGTTCCCGCTTCGGCGCCGGCGTTCCCGCGGACCCGAGCTCGAGCTCCGGGGCGGTCGGTGGCTTCGCCGGCGCTACGACGACGATGCTCGCCGCGAGCTCGGGCTGATCGGTGCCCGCGTCGGCGGCCCCGGTGTCAATGAACCCTAGATCGCCCAACGTGGCGATCACAGAGCGGACCTCTTGCTGCGAAGGCGAGAGCCCGAGCTCGTCCTGCGCCCATTTCACGATCCCCGGGACGTCGCGCTCGCCATCCATCCCACACGCCAGCGAGTACTCGACCTCGTAGAATCGGAACAGGCTCCCACTATCGGGATCCATGACATCGATGAACCGCGCGCCCTGATCGTCGATCAGCTCGGCGACCAGATCCTGACGAAACCGCGGTCGATCGAGGCGATCGGTGGGTTCGCTGCGGCCCGGCGATGTTTGCATCATCCACCCTTGCGGAGCTCAGTGAGCACGAGCTTCGCCACCGCCTTCAGCGTATCGAACACGCCGATGCCTTTGGGCGCGACGGCCTCGAAGCTCGGGACCTTGGTTGGGTTGAGCGCCTCTTCGAGCTCGCTCATCTCGAGCGCGTTGGCGAGATCGCGCTTGTTGTACTGGACGACGTACGGCAGCTTGTCGAGATCGTAGCCCTGCTCCTGCAGGTTCTGGCGCAGGTTGTCGAGCGATTCGATGTTCGCTTCCATGCGCTCCATCTGCGAGTCACCGACGTAAACCACGCCGTCGACACCCTTCAGGATCAGCTTGCGGCTGGCGTCGTAGAACACCTGACCGGGCACCGTGTAGAGGTGAAACCGGGTCTTGAAGCCGCGGATCTCGCCGAGCGACAGCGGCAAGAAGTCGAAGAACAGCGTCCGCTCGGTCTCGGTGGCGAGCGAGATCATCTTGCCCTTCGCCTCCGGGTTGGTCTTGTTGTAGATGTACTGGAGGTTCGTCGTCTTCCCGCACAAGCCCGGGCCGTAGTAGACGATCTTGCAGTTGATCTCTCGCGACGAGTAGTTGATGAAGCTCATGGGGTCGTACTCATCGCCTAGTCGTTGAAGAGATTGTCGATGTCGTCGTCGGTGATCTCCGAGAACACGGAGGGCTGACCGTTGCCGGTCACGCTTTTCTTGACCATGACCTCGAGGACGACCGTCAGCTCGGCCGCAGCCTTGCGGACACGCAAGCGCACCAAGCCCAGCGAGCTTCGTTCGTCAAACAGGACGACGAGGATCACGCGCTGCCCGACGATCGAGATGTGGACGTTGGTCTTTTCGCCTTCGTGGAACTGGCCGGCGAATTCTCGCTCGGCCAGCAGCTGGGCGATGCCGCCGGTTGCGGCGACGTTGCCTGCGGTCAACGACGACAGCGACGTCACGTCTAGCTGCTGCGTGTCACCCGCTTGCGCGATCGCTTGGCCGTTCTTGTCGATGACAAGAACCGCCTTCGCGTTCGAGTCTCGGTGAAGGATGTCGCAGATACTGTTGATCTGCTGCAGCTCCTCCTCGTACATGACGAGCTGTTGGATCATCGCGCCTTGGCTCCCTGGAAACTCGAACGATGACCGAGCCGCTCGAATACGTGAGCTCCCGGTCGTCGAGTCACGGTAGCAACCCATCAAAATTCATTCAACGTTTTGGCCCATCTAACCGACGGTGCCCGACGGTTTGTGGCCTACATGGTCGCCCGGCCAGCCAGCGCACGGGCGATCGTGGCCTGATCCGAGTATTCCAGCTCACCGCCCACCGGGAGTCCGGTCGCGATGCGAGATACCTGGACGCCGAGCGGCTTGATCGTGCGCGCGATGTACATGGCCGTCGCTTCACCGTCGACCGAGGGGCTCGTAGCAATGATGAGCTCTCGCACCACCCCGGCTTCGGCCCCGGCGCCGAGCCGCCGGACCAGCTCCGCCAGCCGGATGTCGTCCGGGCCCAGGCCCTCGAGCGGCGACAGCAGGCCGTGGAGCACGTGATAGCGGCCCCGGAAGTGCCCGCCGCGGTCGATCGCGATGAGATCCGACGGCGTGGCCACGACACAGATCGTCTCGGTGTCGCGGCGCGGATCTGTGCACATCGCGCAGGGATCCGCCTCGGTCATGTTCATGCATACCGAGCACAGCCGGATCTTGTCGGTGGCATCGAGCAGCGCCTGCGACAGATCGCGGATCTGTTGCCGATTTGAGCGGATCAGGTGAAACGCCAAGCGTGTCGCGGTCTTCTCGCCGATGCCAGGCAGGCGAGCCAGCTCTTGCACCAGTCGCCGGATCGGATCTGCCATCGCCGCGACCGCCTCAGAAGCTCGGCATGCCGGGGAGCCCAGCCATCGGCCCCATGACGGTCGCCATCTTCTCTTTGCTGGTCTCTCGCACCTTGGTAGCAGCGGCGTTGATCGCCGCGGTCACCAGGTCCTCGAGCATCCCGACATCGCTCGGATCGACCACCGACTTGTCGATCTTCACACGGACGACCTCGAACTGACCATTGACGGTAGCGGTGACGAGCCCGCCGCCGGAAGCGCCTTCACAGGTCATCTTCGCGAGCTCCTCTTGGGCTCGCTGAACGTCCCCCTGGAGCTTCTGGGCCTGCTTCATCAGAGCGTTGAGATCGGGCATCTTTCCGTTAGACATCGGTCTTGATCTCCTTGATCTGGGCGCCAAACGTCTGGAGCACGTGCTTGGTGATCGGATGCGCACGAGCCTCGGCTTCACGCTTGGTGCGTTCAGCCGACGTGCGCTCGCGCGTGGTCTCGAGGATCGAGCGCGCGCCGGTGGTCTGCGATTCACTCGCGTCGAGTAACCGGATCGTCACCTTGACGCTCTTCAGCGCGGCGCCGAGCGTGCGGACGATCGCGGCGAGCTCGTCGCTGCGGTCGCGCGCCATCTCGCCCATGCTGTGATCGTCGAGAGGAAACCCGAGGGTAAGCTGGTCCGCGGTCCATGCCATCACGCGGGCATGCCGAAACAGCGCCGCGAGCGAGACTTTGCGCAAGGTCTCGAGCTCATCGAGCACGGTGTGCCACGCCCGAAGCGCCTCCGTCGCGTCCCGCGGAACCGCGAGCTGCGCCGGTCCCGGCGCAGGCTCGTCGTGGGGACCTGACCCCGTGGCGACCGCCTCGAGCTTCGGCACCGGCCCCGACGGCATCATCGACGCACGGACCGAGTCCTCGCTCACGATCGACGACGCTGGTGCGGCAAGTGCCGCTACCGACGGCGACGCCGCCGCTGCAGGCTCTGCGGGTCCCCTCGGTCCGACGCTCGACGCATCCGGCGCGCGATCGACCCGCGGCGATGCGCCAACCGACGGCGATGCGCCAACCGACGGCGATGCGCCAACCGACGGCGATGCGCCAACCGACGACGATGCGCCAACCGACGGCGATGCGCCAACCGACGGCGATGCGCCAACCGACGGCGATACGCCAACCCCTGCGCCGGTACCCGAGGCACCGCGTGGATCCGGATCGCGGGGTGGCGCCGCGCTGCGGGGCGGCGGCGCCACAGGCCGCGCCGCCGGCGGCGGCGGCGCGGGCCGCGTCCCCCCGCTGCCGCCAGGGCGCGGCGACCTTCCGGCCAGCCGGCCCTCGAGCTCGGTCAGCCGGGCGAGCAGATCGCCGAGCGGGACGAGCGGCTCGACCGTGGCGACATCGATCAGCGCGCAGTCAAGGACGAGCCGCGGCTGCAGCGTCTTTCCGAGCTCGTCGCAGCATCGCAGCATCCGCTCGAACATCTGTGTGACCCGCGATCGCTCGAGCCCGCTCGCGAAGGGCTCCAGCTCCGCCAGCTCCTCGTCGGTGGCATCGACCAGACCACGCCGTCCTGGAGCGACCTGCAGCACCGACAGATCCCGCAGGTAGCGGACGATCGCCCGCGCTAGCTGGACCTCGTCGACCCCGCGCTCGATCGCCGATTCCACCGCGGCGAGCGCTGCGCCGGCATCGCCATGGGCCAGGGCCCGCACCAGCGTGCGGGTCAGCGAGCGGTCCGCGACACCAAGGACCTCGGCGACATGACGCTCGGTCATCGAGCTCGCCGCCCCGACGTAGGAGATCAGCTGGTCGCACAGCGAGAGCGCGTCGCGCACACTGCCGCCGGATTCACGCACCACGAGGCTGACGGCACCGGGCTCGATCGCGAGCTGCTCCTTGGCGAAGATGCCCGCGAGGTGCTGCGCGAGCCGCGGCGCCGAGACCAGCTTGAAGTCATAGCGCTGACAGCGCGACAGGATCGTGTTGGGCAGCTTGTGCGGCTCGGTCGTCGCGAGCACGAACGTGACGTGCGGCGGCGGCTCTTCCAGCGTCTTGAGCAGCGCGTTGAACGCCTCGGTCGTCAGCATGTGGACTTCGTCGATGACGTAGACCTTCTTGCGCAGGACCGCCGGTTGATAGCCCACCGCCTCGGTGAGCTCGCGGATCGCGTCGATGCCACGGTTCGACGCGCCATCCATTTCCCGATAGTCGACCGCGCTGCCGTTGCTGATCGATACGCAGGCCGCGCACGCGCCGCACGGTTCGGCGGTCGCCATCGGACCATCGGACCTGGCTCTCGTCTCGCAGTTCAGCGCTTTACCGACGATGCGGGCGAGGGTCGTCTTGCCACAGCCCCGCGGCCCACAGAACAGGAACGCGTGGTGCACCCGGCCCGCGGCGAACGCGTTTCCCAGCGTCCGGGTGACGTGGTCTTGGCCGACGACCTCCGCGAAAGTCGAGGGGCGATATTTACGAGCGAGAACGAGGTACGACATGCTGCGACCGCGCCGGCACTATACCCGTAGCCTCCGTCGCTACAACGCCAGCGTCTCGCAGATCTGCTTGGCCTGGATCAGCGTCTGATCCCGATCATCGCCAAGCCGATTCGAGTCGGCATCCTTGTACGAGGATCCGTAACAGATCAGACGTTTACCACCGTACAAGACCATGTAGCGAAATGCGGGCAGCCCCGATGCGTCGTTGCCCTCGAGGAACCACGCCGAGCCGCGCTGCCGATCTTTGAGGTCTCCGGTCAGCGCCTTCGAATCCTGCAAGAACTTCTTGTATTGGTCGCGATCCGCGGGCGCCTTGGGGTCGTCGTAGCCGTAGTGAAACGTGAACGTCTTGGTGGACTGTGTGCCCTTGATCCGCACCACGTACTGGAAGGTGCCAGCTTCGTCGACATCGCGCTCCCAGTTCGGCAGCAGCGAGAGATTGATCGCTGCCAGGTCTGCGGGGACCTTCACGGGCCCCCGCCGCGCAACCTTGGGCGGCGGGAGCTGTGGCATCTCGACCTGAGGATCCAAGATCGGCGCTGCGATCTTGGACTTTGCAGGTGCCGATGGTGGTGGCTCCGCCCGCGCGCTTGGGGGGGCGGGATCCATCCGAGCGCCGGGTGCGGCAGCACTACCTGGCTTGGCCGCTGCACTGCCTTCGCCCCGCTTGGCCACAGCGCCGCCCGGCATCGCCCCGGCGTTGCTCCCGAGCCGGCCGGCACCGGCGATCGCAGCGTCCGGCTTTTTCGCAGCCGGGTTGCGTTCCGGCTTGCCACCGGATCCGATCTCCTTGGCGAGATCGGCGCTGAATCCTCCGCCGGAGCCCGACTTCGCAGCGCTGCCCTCCGGCGGAAATGCGGCCGAGCCGAAGGCATCCCCCCCCTCGGACTTCGTACAGGAAGCCGAAAGGATCAACGCGCCCAGGATTGTGGCCCGGAAGAGCATCTTGGTTTCTATAACACCCGAAAAGACTGCGAGCGACGATCCTTGACGGATCGCCGCTCACAAGAAAGGTGGCCCCAGGTACCCGCTAGTTCCGCTACCGTTGCTTCCTTCCGGACCTGGCGGGGTTCACAGACGTTGCGTCACCCGGGACCATAACTGTTCACGCAGTGGTTTCTAGGCGGCGGAGGGAGAGGGATTCGAACCCTCGGTACCTTTCAGTACACACGATTTCCAATCGTGCACCTTCGGCCACTCGGTCATCCCTCCTCACGAGGGTCAGCAAAATTGGGCGGAGGGGGAGGGATTTGAACCCCCGGTGCTTTCGCACATCTGATTTCGAATCAGACACCATAGGCCACTCGGACACCCCTCCAGAAAGGTCATGATGGTTGGTAACTCGGACCGCGGCGTAACTCCGCGAAAAACTCTCGCAACACCGCGGTGCACTCGTCCCCGCGGATCCCGGCAGTCACCGCGACCCGATGGTTGAGCCGGGGGTCGGAGACGAGCTGAAACAGGGTCGTCACCGCGCCTGCCTTCGGGTTCGAACAGCCGAACACAAGCCGAGAAATCCGTGCGTTAACCAGGGCTCCCGCACACATCGGACAGGGCTCCTGGGTGACGACGAGCGTGCCTTCTATCCGCCACTGCCCCAGCTCGCGTGAGGCTTGCCGCAGCGCGACCACCTCGGCATGTGCCGTCGGGTCGCGATCAACTTCCCGGCGATTGCGACCGCGGCCGACGATCCGGTCACCGATCACGATCACCGCGCCCACCGGTACATCACCGGCGGCGGCGGCGGCTCTCGCTTCATCCAGCGCGATACTCATCCAGTGCTCGTCGTTCATGGCGGTTACCTTGTACCGATCGCGACAGACATTCTGACGCGACCATCGCGATACCTCTGAGCGGATCCGAGAGGGGTCGAACCTCTAACCCCCGGTTCCGTAGACCGGTGCTCTATCCATTGAGCTACGGATCCTCATTCACTCACGTCTCGAAGCGGAGAGAGAGGGATTCGAACCCTCGGTACAGGAAAACCCCATACGCCGGTTTAGCAAACCGGTGCCTTCAGCCACTCGGCCATCTCTCCAGATGGCTGCGCCTGCTTGCCAAACAAACCCAACCCAAACGACATGAAACACACATCGAACTGGGCGGACGCGCGCTACGGGACGCGTCCCGCCCAAAAACCACTTGCGTGATACTATTCAGTTATCAACTAACCAGCGGAGGAGGAGGGATTCGAACCCCCGGAGCTTGCGCTCGGCGGTTTTCAAGACCGCTGCCTTCGACCACTCGGCCACTCCTCCAGGCGTTCCCAGAGGCAGGGGCGCAGTATAGGGATCGCCATTCGCTTGTAAAGTAGGTTCTCGGAGAAAGCGGCAGCCTTTCGATCGTGCGGCGGACCTCGCTGATCCACCTCCTCATGGGTACCAAGCCACCGGCCACACAAGCAAGCGACTAGCCGATCCGATCGACGCCCCCCATGTACGGTCGGAGCGCCTGCGGTACCAGGATCGTGCCGTCGGCCTGCTGGTATTGCTCGAAGATCGCGACGAGCGTCCGGCCGACCGCGACGCCGGAGCCGTTGAGCGTGTGCGCGTAGCGCGTCTTGTCACCCGCCTGCGAGCGGTAGCGGATCTTCGCCCGCCGCGCCTGGAAGTCTTCGCAGTTCGAGCACGACGAGATCTCGCGGTACGCGTCCTGGCCCGGGAGCCAGACCTCGAGGTCGTAGGTCTTCGCCGCGCCGAACCCCAGATCGCCGGTGCACAGCGTGATCACGCGGTAGTGCAGCCCGAGCCCCTGCAGGACGCGCTCTGCGTCCAGGCGCAGCGCTTCGAGCTCGTCGTAGCTGGTCTCCGCGGTCGTGACCTTGACCAGCTCGACCTTGTCGAACTGATGCTGGCGGATCAGGCCGCGGGTGTCCTTCCCCGCGGACCCGGCCTCGGACCGAAAGCACGGGGCGTACGCGCAGTACCTCCGCGGCAGGGTGTCACCGTCGAGGATCTGATCCATGTGGAGGTTGGTCATCTGGACCTCCGCGGTCGGCGACAGGAACAGGTCGTTGTCGGCGACGTGATCGGGCCCCACCGGGATCTCGAGCTTGAAGACGTCCTCGCCGAACTTCGGCAGCTGGCCGGTGCCGCGCAGCGACGCGCGGCGCACGATCGCGGGCGGCCAGGCTTCCTCGTAACCGTGCTGGGTGTGCAGATCCATCATGTAGTTGATGAGCGCGCGGTTCATCCGCGATGCTCCCCGGCGCAGCACCGTGAAGCGGGCTCCGGAGATCCGGGCCCCGCCCTCGAAGTCGAACACGCCCAGCTCCCTGCCCAGCACGTCGTGTTCCTTGGGCGTGAACGCAAACACCGGCTTGTCGCCCCAGGTGTGGAGCACCGGGTTGTCGGCCTCACCAGCGCCGACCGGAACGCTCGCGTGCGGTGCGTTCGGGATCACGAGCAGGTGCTGCTCGGAGCCCGCCTCGAGCTTGGTGAGGTCGAGCTCGCCGTCCTTGATCCTCGTTGCCAGCGCCTTCATCGCGTCGCGCGCGGTGACGAACTCGGCCGATTTTTTGTCGAGCTTGGCCATCGTCTCGTTGGCCGCGTTGCGGGCTTGCCGCAGCGAGTCCAGCTCGCCCTGAAGCTTGCGGCGGCGCTCGTCGAAGCTCCGCCACGTCGCCACCAGCGTGGCAACATCCGGGGCGCCGCGGCGAAGGACGTCGTCCATCCGGGCAGGGTCGAGCATGCGTGACTCCGTTCCTCGTTTTAGTAATGATCGAAATAAGTTGGAGGCGGAGCCTACCTCGGGCTTAACCATGCTTGCAAGCCCAGGGTCTGGTGAGCCGTGGACGCGTTTGTTGCCGGATTGCCTGTGCTCGAGCGGCCGACACGCGTGACCTCAGAGGACCCAGATCGCGAGCTTGCCGAGCGATTTCAGAGCGGTGAACGCGCCGCGTTCGATCTGCTGGTCCGCCGCCATCAGAAGGGCATGTGGCGGCTGGTCCGGCGCTACGTGAAGAGCGATGCCGACGCTGCCGACGTGACCCAGCTCGCGTTCGTGCGCGCGTTTCGCGGGCTCGCCGCGTTCCGTGGGACGGCGAGCGTGCGCAGCTGGCTGTATCGCATCGCGATCAACTGCGCGCTGTCGTGGCTGCGCGATCACCGCCGCGAGCAGCCCGCCGAGCTCGCCGAGGACGCCTTGACCGAGGCCAATCCGGCCCCCGCGCGGATCAGCGCCGGTGACGACCGCGCCTGGCTGCGCGCGGCGATCGACCAGCTGCCCCCGAAGCAGAAGCTCGTGCTCGAGCTCCGCGTGTTCGATGACCTGTCGTTCCGGGAGGTCGCGGAGCTCGCGGACTGCAGCGAGAACACCGCCAAGGTCAACTTCCACTACGCCGTGAAGCGTCTGCGTGACATCCTGGGAGCCGATCATGAGTCGTGACCCCGGCGAGCCGATCGGGCCTGCACCCGCCGCCCCTGGTGGCTCGAGTGACGAGCTCCTGACCGCATACGTCGACGGTGTCAGCGAGCTGTCGCCCGCGGACCGCCGCCGGATCGAAGCGCGACTCGCGGGTGATCCGGCCGCGCGTGCCGAGCAAGCCGCCGTGCGCACGGTGCTCGATCAGCTGCGCAGCTCGGCGACGACCGATCGCGCGTCCGGTGCGGGCGAGCCCGACTGGGCCGCGATGGAGCGCTCGATCCGGCGGGCCGTTAGCACCGAAGTGCCGCGGCCGTGGTGGCGGCGATGGAAGTGGCTCGCCCCGGCGGCGACGTTTGCGACGGCGACCACCGTGATGGTCCTGATGTGGTCGCGGCCCACGACGGTCGACGGACCGGTGGTGATCTCGCATCCGGTGACCGACCGGACCACGCGCGACACACCCCCAGCGCCGGACGCGGTCGTGCCGCTCTGGCTCGACGGTGACGAGGTCGATGTCGATCTGTCGGCCGGGGACCTGCTCGGCGATCCCGGGTTCGGCGACGATGAGCCCGAGCGGACGACCGCGACGGACGAGGTCCGCCTGTTGCCGGCGACCGATCTGGCGTGGGTCGACCAGCTCGACGACGCAGCGCTCGAGCGTGCGGAGCGCTGGCTCGCGGGGAAGAAGGGCTGATGCGCGGCGCGCGGCTCGCGGTCGCGCTGATCGCCATGCTCGGCGCGCTGGGGCCGGGCCCGAACGCTGGTGCGCAGCCGCAGCGCTCGGGCCTCCCCGCCGAACGCGAATCCGGCGCCCGGCCGTTACGCCAGGATCGCACCACCGAGCGCCGCGAGCAGATCAAGAAGAAGATCCGCGCCCTGCGGGCCTACACGCTGACAGAGGAGCTGAGCCTCGACGAGCAGACCGCCGGCAGATTGTTTCCGGTGCTGGCGCGCTACGACGACGAGACCGACCGTCTGCTCGAGAAGCGCGTCGACGTCCAGCGCCGGCTCCGCCGCGCCGACACCGTCCGGGACAGCCGGACGATCGATCGCGCCATCGATGACGCGATCGCGAATCAACGCGGCTTCTGGGAGCTCGAGGACAAGCGGATCACGGAGCTGCGAAAGATCCTCACGCCGGTGCAGGCTGCCAAGCTCTTGGTCGTGCTGCCCGCGCTCGAGCGCAAGATCCAGAACCAGCTCCGGCGGGCGATCGTCCTGCGCGGCAATGCCCGGGACAACGATAGCAACGATAGCAACGACGGCGATGACGATCCCCAGCCCGATGAGGTCAGGCCGGTGCAGCCAAAGCGGCCGGTGCGCAGACGTGAGCTGCCACTTGCGCCCGGGGCGCCCCGCGGCGGTGCATCGAACGCTCCCGGCAACGTGGCCCCCATGTAGTCCCGACACCGAGCCCTGCCCCCGCGCTCGCCGGAGCTCGGTCGCATGCGCGCAGATCGATCCGCTTCAGCGAAGCCCTGGCGGGAGCGCGCCGGGGTATGATCGGCTCGAATGATCGAGGCCACTTGTCCGGCCTGCGGAACGCTCAATCGGGTGTCCGAGGCCAGCGTGTCGGTTGGGGCGAAGTTTGTCATCTGCGCCGACTGCAAGTCCCGTATCGCGATCGCGGTGCCGCCTCCGCTCCCCGCCGCGGCGCAGCGGCTCCCCGCCGCCCCGAAACCGCCAGTGCCCGTGCCGATACCACCATCGACCAGGCCGGCCGGGGTCATCGACCTGGCAGATCTTCCAGCACCGAAACGCCCCAGCGCGCTGGGCCCTGATCCGTCCAGGGCAGCGAAGTCAGCCGGATCTGCCGGCGCGCCCCGGTTGCCAGGACCGGCCAAGCCACCCGCGCGCTCGGCGCTGGCCGCTGCCCTCGACGCAGATCTGCCGGCGCCCAAGGTGACTCGCGCCGCCGCCCCGATGCCGGCCCCCGGGATCGATCTCGACGAGATCCAGCTGGACGCTCGCCCGGGTGCGCTCGATGACATCGTCGATCTGCCCGCGCCCAAGCGAACGCTGCCGCGCAGCATTCCGGATCCGTCGCGCGGCGACACGCTCGACGATCTCCCCGAGGATGTCGTGGATCTACTCGCGCCCAAGCCGGGCGCCGTGATCGATCTCCCTGCGCCCAAACGCGCCGTCAAGCACGCCGCCGACGTACCGAAGGCTCCAGGCCCGCGGCCCGCCAGGCCACAGGATCCGGACGCGATCACGGATCTACCGGCGCCGAAGCGATCCTCGAACGTTCCCGAGGTCCCGATACCGCGCACCCTCGACGCGCTGGACGCATCCTTCGGCGACGTCGATCTCCCCGCACCCAAGGGCTTCTTCGACGACCTGCCCCAGGTCGAGTCGCAACCCGCCGAGGACATCGATCTCCCCGCACCCAAGGGCTTCTTCGACGATATCCCCGGGCTGCCCAACCCGAACCGGCCCGAGCTCCCCGCACCCAAAGGCTTCTTCGACGACCTCCCTCGGCCCGCGCTCAAGCAGCGGCCCGAGCTCCCCGCACCCAAGGGCTTCTTCGACGACCTGCCCCAGGTCAAGTCGAACCCGAGCACGACCCCCGATCTGCCCGCGCCCAAGGGCTTCTTCGATGACATCCCGGGCTTGCCCAGCAAGAGCAAGCCCGAGCTCCCGGCCCCGCAGGGCTTCTTCGATGACATCCCGGGTTTGCCCAGCAAGAGCAAGCCCGAGCTCCCCGTCCCGCAGGGCCACTTCGAGAACATCCCCGGCCGGCCGATCAAGAAGTCCGAGGAGCTCGCACCCAAGGGCTTCTTTGACGACCTCCCCCAGCCGGGGCCCGCGGCGACGGGGGAACCGCGCAAGCCGGCGGCTCCCCGCGCGCCTGCCGAGCAGGAGCTCGAGCCCGGCGCCGGCCCGGAGCTAGACCTGGTGTCACCCGCGAGCGCAAGCGCGGGCTCGTTCGATGATCTCGATCTCTCGAAGCCGTCATCACCCGTTCGGTTCGAGTCGCAACCCCAGCCCCGCGCGGCGAACCTCCAGGTGCCGGCCGCGGCGGCGCCGCGGTTCGACGCCGGCCCCTCCCTCGAGCTCGAGGGTGCGATCCCCGAGGCCGAAGCGGCCCGAGCGGTGCTCAAGCGGCCGCACAAGCCCCCGGCGGTGGTCGAAGGCGCGGCCGCCCCGCGCGCGAAGCCGCGGCGCACCAAGCTCGTAATCGGGGGGCTCGCGCTCGTCGTCGCCCTCGGTGGGGGCGGGTTCGTTCTCTACCAGCGCCATGTCGCGGCCCAGGAGCGCGCCGCGGCGATCGCGGAGCAGCTCGAGATCTCGCGCAAGTCGTACGCCGCGAGCGATCCCTTGCACTGGCAGCGCGCCGCTGCCGCCGCCAAGCGCGTGCTCGAGCTCGACGCTGCGCAGCCCGAAGCGATCGGGATCGGCGCCGAGTCGCTGCTCGCGAGCGCGATCGGCGATGGCACCGCCATCGCCGCCAAGCTCGGCCAGGCCCGCGCACTGCTGGAGACCGCGAGCGATGCCGGCATCGCCTCGCCTCAGATCGGCCGGGCCCGGGCACTGTCGCAGCTGGCGACGCGCCAGCCCGACGCCGCGATCGCCCAGCTTCAGCCGCTGGCCGCCCGGGCTCCCAAGGACGGCAACCTGGCGCTGTATCTGGGCTGGGCACTCGCGGCCAGGGGCGATGACGCCGCGGCGGTGAAGGCGTTCGACACCGCCATGGCCGACGCCGCCGCCAAGCTGGGGGCGCTGTATGGCCGCGGTAATGCCAGGCTCGAGCTCGCCGATCTCGACGGCGCGCGCACGGACTTCGCCGCGGTGCTCGAGCTCGCCAAGGACCACATCGGCGCCCAGGTCGGGCTCGCGGCGGCGCAGCCATCGTCGGCCGTGCAGCAGCAAGAGGCCGATCTGCTCGCGATCCTCGAGCGCAAGGACATCACCGCCGCCGATCCGCGCGTGGTCGCACGGGCCTGGACGCTCGCCGGTCGCGCCGCCGCGCGCGCCGGCCGACTCAGCGTGGCGCGCGAGCGGTTCCGCAAGGCGCTCGCGGTCATCCCGCAAGATCTTGCCGCCACGACCGGCCTCGCCGAGACCGAGCTCCAGGATGGCAAGGTCACCGCCGCCGCCGAGCTCACCGCCGTCGCGCTGAACCTCGCGAAGGACAATGTCCCGGCGCAGCTCGTCCAGTCGGAGATCGAGCTCAAGCAAGGCAAGCTCCCGCTCGCGGCGCAACGGCTCGCCGCGCTAGCCAATCATGCGACCCCGCTCACGCCACTCGAGCAAGCCCGGCTGCACCTGATCACCGGTCGGCTGCTCGAGGCCCAGGGCAAGAACGACGACGCGGTCGACGCCTACACGCTCGGCGCGAAGGCCGCCGGCGATCTCGATCTCGCCCCGCTCATGGCCGCCGTCGGCAAGCTCGCGGCGATGACCGCCGCTGCCACCGAGGCCAAGGATGCCACGCGCGCCGGTGAGCTGCGCGCGCGTTCCGAGCAGATGCTCGGCGAGCTCGCCACCGCCGCCGAGCACGATCCGCGGCTCGCGATGACGCTGGGCATGGCGTACCTCCAGCAGGGCGATCCCGCGAAGGCCGAGCCGTGGTTACGCCGGGTGATCGAGGCGCGCCCCAACGACGCCGAGGCGCGATTCCAGCTCGGCCGCGCGCTACTCAAGGCCGGCAAGAACGACGCCGCGCTCGAGATCCTGAAGTCGGCGCTCGAACGCGATCCGGCGCGGGTCGATATCGGCGTGGACCTGGCGCGCGCCTACGAGGCGCTCGGACGAGACCCCGAAGCCGGTGCGCTCTACGCCAAGCTGCTCGCTGGCAAGGACCCCAGCCTCGAGCTGCGCACGCGTGCCGGCAAGTACTTCGTGCGGACCGGCGCGCCTGAGAAGGCCGCCGCGCAGGGCGCCAAGCTCGTCGAGGCCGATCCACATAACGCCGCCGGGCTCTACTTGAAGGGAGAGGGCCTGCTCGCCAGCGGAAAGGCACAGGAAGCCAAGCAGGCGTTCCTGCGGGCGCTCGAGATCGAGCGCGATCCGCAATACCTCGACGCGGTCGGCCGCGCCGCCGAGGCCCTGGCACAGGACAACGACCGCGCCGCCCAGGACCTCGCGCTCAGGTCGTACCACGACGCGGCCGAAGCGGTCCCGCCGCCGCTGAGCTCGCTCACCGGCCAAGGCCGGCTCTTCGTCGCACGCCACGAAGCTGCCAAGGCGCTCGATCCGCTGCTGGCGGCCTCGCGGATCGAACCCAGGAACGCCGAGGTCATGTTCCTGATCGGCGCGGCGTATCAGGAGCTTCAGAAGAGCACCACGGCGCTGCAATGGCTCGAGGCATCGACCCGGATCGGGCCCCGCGCCGAGGCGTTCTGGCGGATCGGCCAGATCTACCGCGACGCCAACCAGGGCGCGCGCGCCGCGGTGGCCGTTGACAACGCGACCCGCCTCGCCGCCGAGGCCGAGAAGCGCACCGGCAAGCAGGTCCCCTGGTTGACCGACGCGCTGTACCTGCAGGGCCGGGTCAACCTGGACCTCCACAACGAGGCCCGCGCGCGCGAGGCCTGGATCACGTACGTGGCGCGCAATCCGCCCGCGTCGGCGCGCCTCACCGAGGTCCAGCAGTTGCTCGCCACGACGCTGCGCTGACGGGTGTCGGACGCAGCCGTTGCGGCCTGGTCTCGACACTCGGAAGTCGCGCGTCGTCGAGTGACTCAGCGACGCGCGCCGCCGTGACCTTGTTTCTCCGCAGGCACAGCGGGGTCCACGCCAGCAAGCCGATCCGTCAGGCACGCGCGACGGCCATGACGCGTCCGGCACTCGTGTATCGTGGCCGCGTGCTGGATACCCTACGCAAGGGAGTCACGCGGGCCCGGCTGTTCGCCGATGCGCTGCGCTCAACGGGAGTCGTGCAGCCGGTGCGACCCACGCGACTTCTCGGGTTCGCACGAGACGCGCTGAGGTCGCCGTTCGGCCCTCACCTCGCGGTGATGTTCTACGCCCAGGTCCAGCCGGACAAGGAGGCGCTCGTCGAGTATGCGGCGACCGGTGTCAAGCGCCTGTCGTGGAGCGAGCTCGATGCCACGATCAACCGGCTGGCCAATGCGTTGCTGGCGCGCGGCGCCGGGGGCGGCAGCCGCATCGCGCTGATGCTGCCCAACGCCAGCGAGTACCTGATCGCGCACCAGGCGCTCGCCAGGATCGGCGCGACGGCGATCCAGATCAGCTATCACCTCAAGGCTGGCGAGATCGCGTACATCCTGTCGAATGCCGAGCCCAAGGCGACGCTCGTCCACGCCGATCAGCTCGCGGTGATGACCGAGGCCCGGGCCCAGGCCGGCCAGACCGGCCCGATGATCGTCATCGGCGCCACCGTGAACGAGCCCGGGCCAGCGGTCACCGACTGGCACCGCGCCCTGGCGGCGGCATCCCCCGCGCTACCCGTCCGCCAGCGCGGCGACGCCGATGGCGGCGTGATCGTCTACACCTCGGGAACGACCGGCAAGTCCAAGGGCGCGCACCGCACCTGGCGAGCCACGGGTTACGAATCGGTCATCGACATGATGCGGCAGGTCGGAATTCGCGGCGATGACCGCCACCTCGTCGTCTGCCCGCTGTACCACAGCGCCGCGCCGGGGTTCGTCGTGATGCTGATGGCGCTCGGCGCGACGATCATCCTGATGAACCACTTCGATCCGGCGGGTGCGCTCGACATCATCGAGCGCGAGCGTGTGACCTGCACGCTCATGGTTCCGACGATGATCCTGCGGCTCGCGAACCTGCCGCGCGAGGTCCCCACCGGCGCCCGCGCGGCGTCGCTGCGCTGGGTGATGAGCGTCGCCGCGCCGCTGCCCACCGACACCGCCCGCCGGTTCATGGAGCGGTTCGGTCCGATCCTGTGGAATTTCTACGGCGCGACCGAGACCGGCATGGTCACGCTCGCCGGCCCCGACGACCACCTGGCGCGGCCCGGCACGATCGGGCGCGCGCTGTTCGGCAACGAGATCCGGCTGCTCGACGACACCGGACGCGACGTGCCCAGCGGCGAGGTCGGCGAGCTCTACGTCCGCAACTCGATGCTGATCAACGGCTATCACAAGAACGCCGAAGCGATGCACTCGGCGTCGCGCGACGGTTCGTTCTCCGTCGGCGATCTCGGCCGCCGCGACGCTGGCGGCTACTACTACCTCGAGGCGCGCAAGCACGACCTGGTGATCTCGGGCGGCGTGAACATCTATCCGCGCGAGATCGAGGACCACCTGCTCGCGCACCCCGCGATCCTCGATGCCGCGGTGCTCGGGGTCCCAGATCCCGAATGGGGCGAGTCGCTGCGCGCGTTCGTCGTGCTGCGCGCCGGGCACACGGTGTCCGAGCAGGACGTCATCGCGTATTGCCGCGCCGGGCTGGCCGACTTCAAGCGGCCGCGCCGGGTCACGTTCGTCGCCGAGTTGCCCCGCAACCCGACCGGCAAGGTCCTCAAGCGCGAGCTGCGCACCAGGCCGTGATCCCGAAGGCGCGCTAAGCTTCCGCGCGGTGTCGCATCCGATCGTCCTGGGGACCGCCGGTCACATCGACCATGGCAAGACGGCGCTCGTCCGTGCGCTGACCGGCATCGACACCGACCGCCTGCCCGTCGAGAAGGCGCGCGGCATCACCACCGAGCTCGGGTTCGCGCGCCTCGACCTCGGTGGCCGGCGGATCGCGGTGGTCGACGTCCCCGGGCACGAGCGGTTCGTCAAGTCGATGGTCGCGGGCGCGACCGGGCTCGACCTGGTGTGCCTGGTGGTCGCCGCCGACGAGGGCGTGATGCCGCAGACCCGCGAGCACCTCGACATCTGCGACCTGCTCGGGGTCCGCCGCGGCCTGATCGTGCTGACCAAGCGCGACCTGGTCGACGACGAGTGGCTCGCGCTGGTGCGCTCGGACGTCCTGGCGGCGGTGCGCGGCACGTTCCTCGACGCCGCGCCGATCGTGGCTTGCTCGGTCCGGACCGCGGACGGGCTCGACGCGCTGCGCGCTGCGCTCAGCGGGGCGGTCGCGGGATTGCCCCCGCGCGCGCCGACCGGCGTGTTCCGCCTGCCGATCGATCGCGTGTTCACGATGAAGGGTTTCGGGACGATCGTCACCGGGACCATGCTCGGCGGGACGGTCGCGCTCGGCGACGAGCTCGCGGTGCTGCCCGGCGGACTCGCCGCGCGGGTCCGCGGGATCGAGGTCCACGGCACCGCGGTCGACCACGCGAGCGCCGGGCACCGCGCCGCGCTCAACCTCGGCGGCGTTGCCGTCGACGACCTCGCCCGCGGCGACCTGCTCACGCACCCCGGCCGCGTCGCGGCCTCGCACATCCTCGACGTCGAGCTACGCCACCTCGCCACCGCGCCGGCCGCGCTCGCGGGGCGCACCAAGGTCCTGGTCCATCACGCCACCGCGCAGGTGCTCGCGACGCTCGCGCTCATCGACCGCGACCGGCTCGCGCCCGGCGAGACCTGCCTCGCCCAGCTCCGGATCTCGGCGACCACCCCACTCGGGGCGCTGCCCGGCGATCACTTCATCGTGCGCGGCTTCGTCGCGACCGCGACGCACGGCTCGACGATCGGGGGCGGGCGGATCGTCCGCGTGCTGGCGCCCAAGGCCCGCAAGGGCGCGCACCACGCCGCAGCGGTCGCCACGCTTGCCGGCGCGCGCCAGGACCAGCGGGTCGCGCTCGACGTCAAGGCGGCGGCATTCGCCGGGCTTGGCATCGCTGACCTGGTGCGCCGGCTCGGGGCTCCGGCCGACGCGCTCGCCCCCGCGCTCGCCGTGCTGGTCGCGAGCGGCGAGCTGCTCGTCACCGGCAGCGCTGACCACGCGCACTACGTCCACGCGGCTGCGGTCGCCGACATCGAGGCGCGGATCAGCGCCGCCGTTACCAGGAGTCCCGACGGCGCCGCGCGCGAGCTGCTGCGCACCCAGCTCCCCGCCGCGCTTCCCGCGCGAGCGTACGACGCGATCGTCGCCGGGCTCGTGCGCAAGGTGGTGATCATCACCGACGGCGAGCGCCTGCGGCGCGCGAGCGGTCCGCCCACCGCCGCGCCATCCGCCGCCGAGGCCACGCTCGCCGAGCAATTCCGAACGTGGGGCCTCGAGCCGCCGCGGCCCAAGGACCTCCCCACCACCCTCGGCCTGTCCGAGGTCGCCACCCGGTCCCTGCTCGAGCGCCTGCTCGCCGCCAAGCGCCTGGTCAAGATCAAGCCGGAGCTCTACGTCCACGCCGACGTGATCGCGGGCCTCCGCACGCGGCTGCTCGCGTTCCTCGAGGCCCACAAGACGATCGATGCCCAGCAGTGGAAGGAGCTGACCGGCGCCAGCCGCAAGTTCACCATCCCGCTGGCCGAGTACTTCGACGCCGAGAAGCTCACGCTGCGGATCGGCGATGTCCGCCGCAAGCGCTAGAAGAAGTACGCCGCCGACACGCCGACGAACGGCAGGGTCCGGATGCCGCCCTCGATGTTGATCGTGAGCTTGTCGGTCGGCTTGATCTCGAGCCCGACGATCGCGTTGACCACCGGAAATACCGGCGGCAGGTTGTACGCGACCTGGGTCTCCCCGCCGGGATCCGGGCTGTAGTCGGCGGTGCCGCCGAACCGCATCGGCACGCAGCCCGGCTCGGGCGTGGCGTTCGTGGCTCCGTTGCACAGGATGTTGTAGTGATCGAGCTCGCCGAGCAGCACACCGACCCCGAGGCCGCCGCCGTAGCGCACCGCGAACGTCTTGTTGATCTCGGCGTGGTTCAAGAACGTAAGCTCGACGGTGAACCAGCTCAGCTCGTGACCCGAGTGCTTGGGGCTGAGCACGTAGTCGACCTCCGCGCCGGTCGCCACGTCATCGCCCTTGTTGATCCACACGCCCTCGCCGACGGTGATGTGCTCGTACTCGAACCCGAGCTGCAGCTCGGTGGTGCCGCGCCGGCGCGTCAGGTCGACGCCGTAGCCGATGTTCTGCGCCCCGTCCGCGGCGCGCTCGATGAACAGCTGGAGGATCGCCTTGGGGACCCACACGCTGCGCAGCCGGAGCCCGACCCCGTATTCGACCTCGTCCTCGCGGTCCGCCTCGGTGGCCGCGTGGCAACGGCCATCGATCCCCGCGGTCTTGCAAACGGAGTCCGCGGTGGACGGCGGTGGGCTCTTGGCGTTGTCGTCGTCGAGCGCCGGCCCGGCGGAGGCCGATGAACCTGTAACTGCAGCCAAAATGAGCAGCCTCAGGCTGAGCGCAGGCAAAGCTGACCGCATGATTAAGATCTCCCCGGACAGTGCATCACTATATACTCTCAGACGGCGCAATATTCGGCGCAGATCCACGTCCGATGCCCCGCGGCTCACTCGCAATCCTGATGCTGGTCACCCTCGCCGGATGCCCTGGGGGAAACGGCGCCCTCGGCGAGTCGTGCCGCGGCAACGACGACTGCGCCGGAGCGCTGCAGTGTCTGAACAGCCGGTGCGTGCTGCGCTGTGCGCGCGCCCCCGACTGCGGCGATGGCTACGCGTGCGACGAGCGCGGCCTGTGCCAGGCCGCCGTCGATGAGTCCGGCGAGCCCTGCGTGAGCGAGGTCGACTGCTCCGCAGGCCTGGCGTGCCAGATCGACGGGGCGACCGTCGATGGCGACAACCACCTCCTCGCGAGCTGCTCCGCCCAGAACACGTCGCGACCCGCGGGCGCCACGTGTAGCGCCGATGCCGATTGCCGCAACGGGACGTGTGCGCTGGGGCGCTGCGTCGACCTGTGTCGTGAAACCCGCGACTGCGGCGCGGGCACCAGCTGCGTCTACATCCCGCGGGTCGCTGCCGGGGGCGCCCTGTTCTCCGGCTGCTTGCCAGCGGAGGGCACCCTCACCTGGTCGATCCCGGTGACCACGCCGTCGGCGGAGGTCTTGCTACCGGTTCCCGCCGGGGCGCTGTCCGTCGAGCTCGTCATGAGTGTCGACGACGCCACGCAGAAAGTAGGCGCCAAGAGCGTGCTGTCACCCTCCGGCGCGCGGCTCTACACCGTGCCCTGCTCGCCGCTGTCACCCACCGATCCGTGCACGCCCACCGAGGCCCTCGACCAGTACTTCGGAACCCCGGACCAGGCCCAGACCAGCGGCAACAAGCTCCGTCACCTTCCCGCGCCGGGCCAGTCGGTGCTGTTGATTCCGTCGGCCCCGGCGATGCAGATCCAGCCTGGCGACTACGTGGTCCGGGTGTCATCGTTCCGCGCCAACGGGGTGGATGGCTCCGCTGTGCCGCGGGTCACCGCGGTGATCCAGCTGACCCCCGGGGTGACCCTCGATCTCCATTTCTTCTTTCTCGATCTCAGCGATCAACCGTGCGCGGCTTTGCCGAGTGGCGCCGCTCTCGACGCGACCACCGCGCCGACCGCAGCGGGGTTCCACACCAGCTACCTCGCTCAGCTCGGCGCGATCTTCTCGCATGCGGGACTGGCGCTCGGCCCGCCGACCTTCGACAACATCACCGATCGCCCCGAGCTCGATGGGCTCGACGTGGCGAACGCGGGCGCGCTGTTCTCACTCGGCAAATACGCGACCGGGATCAACGTGTTCTTCGTGCGCTCGTTGTCGCCGATCGGGCTGCAGGCGTTCGGCCCCAACCCCGGACCGGCCGGGCTCGCCGGCACGTCGCAGTCCGGCATCGTGATCGGCCTCGATACGCTGTGCTATCGCGACTGGACCGCGCTGGCGCGGCTCACGGCGTACGAGATCGCGCGCTACATGGGCCTCTACCACAACGTCGAGCTCGAGACCGCGCTGCACCCGACCTGGCGCGATCCGATCGGCGACAGCGACGACACCAGCGAAAACCTATTGTACTTCTCCGAGACCGGCGGCACCGCGCTCACCGCCGACCAGGGCAAGTTGCTGTCGCGCAGCGCGGTGTTGCGATGAGGCTCGGGTGGGTCGCGACCACGGCGCTGCTGTGCACGCTGACGGCGCACGGCCAGATCGCCGCGCCGTCAGAGCACGCGCTCAACGCGCTGACCCAGATCGACGCGTTGCCCGCCGCGGCCGCGCTGACCGACGCGTTTGCGCCCGCGCCTGCATTCGACGACCTGATCCAGCTCGCGCTCAACTCGGATCACGCAGGCGACCTCGGGGTTCAGCTCCGCGCGATCCATGCGCTGCCGACATTTTGCCCCACCGAACCAACCGCTCGGGTCGCATGCGCACAGAACACCTTGGTCCACGATACGCTGATCCAGATCATCGAGAACGACCAGCTCACGCAGCATACACCGCAGGATACGCTGTGCCTGCGTGCCGCGGTCGAGGCGCTCGGCGCGACTCGCTCTGGCCTGGAGAGCGATGTCATCGAGCTCGTGCCGCTGCTCGGCAACGGCAACCGCGATGTCCGAGCGACGGTGGCTCGTGCGCTTCACAATATCTGTAACATCCAGGCAAAGGCTCCGCTCCAGGCCCGCTACGCGATCGAGCCGATCCTCCAAGTCCGGATCGAGATCTTGAGTGCGATCCAGGACCTGAATCAATGCACTCCGTGACGACGACGGTCAAAGCGAGCGAGCGGCCCACGCACGACTTCGCAGCTTGCAACCGCGCCTTCGCCCGCTGACCCACGCACGATTTCGCGGCTTCCACGTGCGATATCGCTCGCCGATCGTACACACGGTATCGCAGCTTCTACGTGCGATATCGCTCGCCGACCCACCCACGATATCGTAGCTCCGACGTCGCAGCTCTACGTGCGATATCGCTCGCCGGCCCACCCACGATATCGCAGCTCCGACGTGCGCCGCCGCCCGCCCACCCTACGCGCGGTATCGCGGCTTCCACCTGCGGCTTCGCACGCCGACTTCGCGCGATATCGTAGCTTCGACGTGCGCCTTCGCCGCAGGGTTCGATGTGCGCCTTCGCCCGGCGAGCTGCACACGCGTCCGCTGCTCGGATCGTTGCCATGCGAAACACCGTGTGCGATCGCGCAAGCGAATGAAATCGGCTGGTAGCTGAGTCGCCACGTTGGATCGTAGACTCGGACGTACGTAGCTCGCCGACTCTCTCCGCGTGCACTGCATGACGACCCGCCATCCGCGCTCACGCGTACACCGAACGTCGGCGACATCGGGTGGGCGTGCGGCGTCCGCAGTAGATGACAGTCGCAGCGACGGTGAACCCACCGACTCGTTGAGCCTCGGCCCCGACGAGCCGAGCGCCGAGATCGCTCGACCGACGGTGGCGCCGGAATCCCTCGCGCTCGGAACCGCGGTGCTGCCGGCGCGGTCCCGGCGACGACTGGACGTTCCCGACGATTACATCGGCGGTGTGCTCGGGAGTTACCGCGTGCTCGCGTTGCTCGGCAAGGGCGGCATGGGCTACGTGTTTCGCGCCGAGCACGTCAAGCTCGGACGCGAGGTCGCACTCAAGCTGCTGCGCAGCGACTATACGAGCCGGCGTGATGCGGTGTCGCGATTCTTTCAGGAAGCCCGTACCGTCAATCGCGTCCGTCATCGCAACATCGTCGACGTAACCGACTTCGTCGAGCTCGACGACGGCACGACCTACATCATCATGGAGCTGCTGACGGGGACGAGCCTCGGCGTATGGGCGCGAAGCGGCGTCGACCTGCCCCGCGCACTCGCCGTCCTCGTCCAGATCTGCGACGGGCTTGGCGCCGCCCACCAGGTCGGCGTCATCCACCGCGACCTCAAGCCCGACAACGTGATCGTAGTGCCGACGGCCGACGGCACGGAGCTCGTAAAGCTGCTCGATTTTGGGGTCGCAAAGCTGCTCAACCGCGACGGCGAAGACGTCGGGCTCGAGACCGCCGTGGGCTCGGTGGTGGGGACCCCGGCGTACATGTCTCCCGAGCAAGCCGGGGCCATGGTCATCGACGCACGTAGCGATATCTACTCGCTGGGCGCGATCATGTACGAGATGTTCTGCGGCCAGCCGATGTTCCGCGGCCGCTCGTTCGGCGAGTACGTCCGCAAGCACCTGACCGAGGCGCCTGTGCCGCCGCGCCAGACGCCTGGCGGCGCCTTCCTCGCCCCAGCGCTCGAAGCCGTGATCCTCCGGTGCCTGGACAAGGATCCGGACCAGCGGTTCACGCACATCGGCGAGCTGCGCCAAGCACTGCTCGCACTGCTCGCGCGGCCCGCGAGCTTGGCGCCTCGCGGCCCCGCGTGGTCGGCCCGACCGTGGGCGCGGTTCGTCGGTGGCACGCTGGTAGTTGCGCTCGGCGGGATCGCGGCGTTCTGGTTGGCAGGAGCGCACGAGCCTGAGCCTGCCCGGTCCACCGCCGAGGCCGCCGCGTGGACCGAGCCGGGCGAGGCGCCGTTGCCTGCCCCTGGGCTGCACACGGTTCCGCCAACGGCACCGATGATCGCGCCTGCCATCGCGCCCTCGCAAGCCGATCCACCCACCGCACCCTCGCAAGCCGATCCTCCCAACGCACCCTCACAAGCCGCTCCTCCCAACGCACCCTCACAAGCCGCTCCTCCCAACGCGCCCTCGCAAGCCACTCCTCCCAACGCACCCTCACAAGCCACTCCTCCCAACGCGCCCTCGCAAGCCGCTCCTCCCAACGCGCCCTCGCAAGCCGCTCCTCCCAACGCGCCCTC
>Ga0307509_10000059_pt1 | contig 154832 bp, 146 predicted proteins | sample 10_EM_MG_FD_202245 | JGI IMG/M metagenome (GOLD analysis project Ga0307509, IMG submission 202245) | Populus trichocarpa ectomycorrhiza microbial communities from riparian zone in the Pacific Northwest, United States - 10_EM | ecosystem: Host-associated > Plants > Roots > Unclassified... | reverse complement strand
CTTAGGGGCTAAACTGTGGTGAAATAGGTAATACTGGCGGGGTCTCACTTATGAGTAAATATTTTAAGTTATACCAGGGACGGGTAACTCATCTTTTCCCATTCCGATTACTTAAAAAATCGCCGAGCAGACCCAGGCCCCGGGAGAGACTTGGCAAGCCGACCAAAGCAATTGTCGTATTAGCATGTCTTGGCAAAACTAAGACCATCCACGCCAAGACTTCCAGATGCGGTTTGATTCCAAATAGTGAGTGTTCTAGAACCCAACTGTTATAAATTATAACTAAGTGAGAATATGATTTCACATAACTAATAGTTATTAGTTATAGGTATATTATATGTTTTATACAATGATATTACTTTAACTTATAGTTCTCATATAAGTCAGATTTTTGTGTTATTATTATGTTATAATTGATGCTTGTATGACTTGCTATTGTGAGTCATGATAATATAATGACTTTTGCACATGACTCAAATTATGAGTCATAGATTTCATGCATATGACACAATTAGTGCACATGACTTGTATTATTAATTATGATTGGATTACAGTATATTGTATAACTCATATGAGTCAACTGATAAATTTCAGAATATGACTAATTATAAGTCATAAGACCATATGACTAATAGAGATGAGTCACAATGGTTAGGGTTATAGGAGAGCAATATATGGAGATCTCAAACCCAGGAGAATAAGCTCTTCATAGAACTATCCAAGTCTTTCTTATACTAATCTTGCTCTCAGATGAGAATATACAAGTTCTAAAGTATCAGGTTTCTATCTTATAATTATATGAATAAACCAGTATCTGATATTTTTAATAAGTCTAAATATCATAGTAGTTCAAGTGATACTTTGTATTTCACTAACCAATTTTTCTTTTCTAATCAAACACTGTAATATTAACAAGCTTTGCAATTCAGAGTAAAATAAGGAGATTGGCATGTATATCATACTGGCTAAATAGTGGAACACCCAATGTGCCTTTCTATATTATTCCAGCCTTATATTACCCTACTTCCTCATCCAATTCAAAACGTCTATACTGTGAGAGGAGCAGATCTCGTAGAACAGACCACTTCACCCGTCGTATTGAGGGCAGCCTTCGGGCCTAAGCTGCAAACGCATAGCATCCGATTCTTAGGTTCCAACCGGGTACATCCATTTGCAATCCATCCCATCCCTACTATTATATTTCACCTTATACCTGCCATATGGATGGATATCCCCAGGCGTGTTTTGGCTGAGACATCGGAATTCCCTTATGCAAGGCTATTTCGGGCTGCTTGCAATACTGGTATGATACTATCATAGCCAACGTACTACACTTTCCCATGCCCCCCAGGGCTCCTTTTTATTTTTATTTTTATTTTACGATAGTCGCACACTAATTTCTCGATGTCCAAGTTTCCTTGGCTGAGGGTGTGTTCATAAGACCAGCGATACCGCCAAAACTCGCCAATAGGAAATACGGCAGCTTGTGCTCTGGATGTAAGGTACCTGCCGATGGGGATACCACTTGAGGATCTTCCAGTATGACTCCGATACTCTACCTGTGGAGCCCCCGGGTGAGTTCACCCCAATTCATAAAGGGATGGCTATTTCCTACTGCAAAATCCTAGGGCATTCGATCAAATACTACCGAAAAGGCTTAACGTGCCCTATGGCTACCGGCAGTCGAAACACACGGTGATGCCAAACAACGATGTAGAGTATAGCTCAAGGTCAATTATTAACGAGTATCATGCCTCAACCCCGATACCAATATGCTCCTATACACCTCAAGCTTGTGATAGGTGGTAACGTAACTCTCGCCCTTTTTGGGTCTGGTTTTAGGTGCCGAGTGCGAGTTCGATACGCTGTTCTGTTATAAAGTGGCTTGCCATAGATATTTTGAAATAATAGAGTTTTTATAAAAATGATTGGTTTCTTCCATCTAATAACTTTACCTTAAGCAGATATCTACATGATGAAAGCCACCTTAGGGTGTGGCACTTGTCGATTGAGATATTCAGAAAACCGGCTAGCCGTGGGGCACGTTATATCATGCCAGGCAATCACTTTCATCAGTAAACCAGGGATAACCCCCAAACACCCATCAAAGCCTTACTTTACTGACAACGCCCCAATCGCGCTGTGGATGTCCCCATACTGGTATCCTGTCCTGATCTAACCTTCAAAACCACCTTTAAACCAACATCGGTAATTTTCCAGTGGAGAAAGCCGCCTCCTATGTTCTATCAAATTTTGAATACTCGAGTGCCTTGAAGAGGCGCAAAAACAGTGTTTCGGGACTACTTAATACTCCTGGTGATCCACTCTTGCTAAAGAACATTTGATAGTGAGTGCCGCCGGCTCAGTGAATTCCTCCCTCCCACTGTTGCTTTTCCTCCTCCCGCTCTTACCCCTCCTGAAATCCCGAACGAAGCATATCCTAACAAGAACCCCGCTTAGACGGACATCCATTGCGGCTATGGAGCACAACTATGACCTCCCCTGCTGGCATAGCATCTTAACCCGTATCTCTCGAGTAGGTCACCCAATCCTCTCTTTTTCTTGTTTTTCTTTCTGGAAACTTCTCTCAATCAGTAATTGGCCAGGTAAGAATGCAAATATAATGAGATGCCACAGTGCTTCTCAGTGGCTAGTACCCTTGTTTAGAGAAAGTAAAAACCTGGGGTCCCAGGAGATGATGGAGAATTGATGGGATACACCCCTAGAGTGTTGGACAGCTGTTGTTTCTAGGTTGATTGCTGACATACACAAGCCCTACTATCTTGATGCCTCAAGAATTAAACTCAATGCAGGAAGGCAAAACAACTATATCTAACTCTTATCCTAATCCTGTAGCTTACCCACGGCTAGAATAACGCAAATTTTGGAAAGAGCGCCCCCCGACTAGCCCAAAAGCGGAAACTTTACTTTATCATGAAGATATAATATTCGAAGGAATTAGAGAGATCAAAATAGAGTTTATTCATTTCTCTTTACTCTTCACTTGTGGCTATATATGACCCCTTTTCTTCTATATCACTAGGACCCTTTTGGTCCATGTCACCATCCTTATTACTAGCCTCTCTTCCGAATGTGCGCCCCCCTCCTCCGACAGCCTCTTACTGGTCCGCCCAGTGGCGCTCTTTCCAAATTTTGTGTTAACTCCCCAACCCTGTTGGACATGCCCAAGAATCTACCCGGTCAGTCCCAACCACTACATTCCCTGGGAATCACTCGAAAAAGATGCCCAGTTTCCCAAAAGTAGGCCAATTAGCCTCGACCACCGCTCAGTGGAGCCCAAATTCCCCATATTTCCTGAGATGGAACTTAAGAGAATAAGAAGGGACAAAATATGGTATATGATACCTGGTGAAACACAACTGGAAGTGCCCTCTGCCACGTATCCACTTTAGTAAATACCCAAATTATTACAGCGACAAGGCGTTACGGTGATCGATGATACAGCTGTCAGCCGATGATACTCCGGGTCCCCAAGAAGCACTGGCGCCAACATCTCCACTACCTTCTCCCTAAACCCGAGTGACACTCTATGACAAATATACGACCCTACCATCAAACATTTTCTCACCGCTGCCCCGCTTCATTGACTACCGATCGGTCCTCTTGCGTCCCCCAGCGAGAGCTCTCAATTCCAGATACCCCACCCACAAGTTCTGGCTCGGAATAGCTTCCCGGGGGCAAATACCAGGGATGTGGGGGTTGAAGAGCCATCCGAGAGCCACGCGTCCAAAACAACACACCACAATTCAATCCTCTTATCACTCACTTCCTTCTCTAGTACCGTAAAAAAAACTCTTCCGATTCGCTGTCTCTGTCGACTCAGGCTAGGTTTATTTTGGCAAGTTAGAAGGATTGCGTATGTCAGTTAATAATGAGGATCCAACAAGTCTTGAAGGCTGATCTTATCCATCACAGGAAAGCACTAACCCTTTTCAAGACCTTTGTCTTTGATCTCGGAGATACGGCCTCCTGCGGAGATAGCGGGCGACGAAGGTTTTTACGGTACGGTATTCGAGTGGTGGTCTTCGAATTATCCGCTGCACGCGGCTGTGAGGCAAAAACGACCTAAAGAAAGAAAACCACACATCTTTCATGTACAATTGAATACTAGAACCCAGCATCGATAGTGAGGACCTAACTCAATCATTCGACATTTATCACAGACCGATCAGAGCAAGATCCCAAACTGCCCCTGCTATCCCTTGGGCGGTCTGAGACACTAAAATTCGTTGCCAGCGCGCTAAGGCTTTTTTGGAGCGATTTGAGTGGAGAGACTATTTAAGCTGACCAGAATCGCTGAGTCACTTGAGGTCGAAAAGGCTGAAAAAGGCCATTTCCTGACCAAGTAGAGCTCATAGCTACCTAATCAGGCTTTAGCGTGCTGGCAACGAATTTTAGTGTCTCAGACCGCCCAAGGGATAGTGCCGGACACTGCCAATCGACACCTTTGTTAATTCGCTGTCGCTTACTAAGCGACAATAACCTTCCTAATTGGGACAGATAATTTGAAATCGTGAATGATCAGCGATGTTTATTACCGCATTGGGTATACTCATGCCAAGATATTACCCAATACAGTAATTTTGGAGGGTGTTAATTTTTGCTCCTCCCTGCAAAATATGGAAATCTTTGAACCACTCTAGCACTCTTGGAAGTTAATATTTCCTTAAATCCCTCTGTAATTCTTTAGAGAACCATCACATAAAGACTTTTACAGAAGCCTTTGAGCTTATCGGTTGTTGCTGTTGACTTAGAGCAGTTTGAAGTTGGTAATGTTTGGGGTTGGCGGAGGTGTTGATTGGCATTGTCCGGCACCGTACCGGTAACTAAACACATTTCTTGGGTTTTTTCCACAGGCAGCCGGATACGCTGTATTATACTCGTACAAGATACCTGTATACTGATTTTACTGACGCAGTCCTGTTCTCCCCAACTGCTCGGCTCACTATCGGAGAGGATGGAACCTGCTCCGCTGGTAGATCGGATCCGCCCCGCTACCAACTCTCTGCTAATTTAAACCGGAAAGCCTACCCTGGAAGCTCATGATCTTTGCCCAATCCCCCACAACGCTTGTGTCAATCAAGGGTACAGCATCCCTCTCCCACGGGAAACAGTACCCGAGTACCGAAAGAACTGGGATCATTGAGAATCTCGCTCGGAGGTTGGAGCTGCCTCTCCTAGTAAGGTTTGTGGTATTATTTTTTTCCCCCAATGGCCTTATTAGCTAAGGGCTGTAAGCGAATTTTTTCGCTGAGTTTTTTCTCCCCTTGACCCAAAGGGGAAACTCCTGGACGTCCTAGCGTCATTCCAGATTATTCCACCTCCAACTATTGCAGGGGCATGGAACTTAGTATGCGAGTGATCCGCTGTGAAGTAGACCCCCGGAATCATATGGCTTTATGGTGGAAAGGGGGGGGGTATCACAAATGGGACGAAGCCATAGCAGTTTATTTTTTGTAGGGGATAGTTGCATCGCGTAGTTGCATCGTGTATTGTAATATCTTGGCTACATAAGGCTGATTGGCATTTTTAATAGAGATTTTACGAGCAACAAGCCTCATAAATGTGCCGCCCAACTCCACCTGCCGGTGCTATGATTAGATAAGGTTTTGCGAACGGGATCAGGTTGATGCGGGCCCATATTATAGCATAAAAGGCTCTATATAAAACTTATGATACTTTTAATATATCTCCTAACTCAATTCTTTTTGCCTTCTAAGTTGAAGTTCACCATTGGTATCCTAGCGCCTATCCTGGCTTTATTTATTTGCTGACAAAAAAATTCCTTCCTTCTTCCCACATACTCCATCAAGGTTTATACTAGTGGTCATTCTCGCAGAGCCAAGATGGAGCCAAATATTTCTTTGCAAAGCCGTACTATTTATAAAGAGTCGCCAACAGTGTTTGCATCTCCTAAAGTAAAACTTTTATAGAATTAAGGAGTGTCAAGTGATGACATGGTCACGATACGAACAAGTAGCGACAAATCACTTCCCCCCCTGCCAGAGTGTTTTACGCCCCAGTATCTTCTCAAGTCCTGAATTTCAAGCCACCCAAACAATCGATCTCCATCTCTCTTCTAATCTGCCTCAATCTTCTCCCTGGATGCTCCTCAGCTGCACAGTCGTAGTGCTACAGGGCTGGGTCTCTGTATCCAATGACAACAGCACCATTTCGTATAGCACTGGGTGTTGTTGTTTGTCAAGATGCCCCCAGGTGACGATCTGTTATCAAGGGGGGGGGCGCTCTAAGGCACAAGGTTGAGGAGGTGGCTGGGATCGTTGATAAGCAGCAGGAATAGACTAGATTAGACCAGGTGAGCCCTCAGCGAGGCGATACCCTCAGCGAGGCTTGGCAAAGATTTGTTAGCAGTTTGGTTTGATGTGTACGGAATTTGGCGCCAAGCCTCGCTGAGGGTGTCGCCTCGCTGAGGGCTCACCTGGTCTACTTGTAACGAGTTTAAACCATCCAGCAGAAGCTTGGGAAGGGGCGCCCTGGAGATCCGAGACAACCAGGATGTGGCAATACAGGCAACTCGGATACCGGTGGTGGCTGCTGTTGCGCTAGAGCCGTTGTGCTGTGCTGTGAGGTAAGGGTGTTCATATACCGTATTATCTTGAATATAAGAGAATCGCGCTAAGAGGTCTTTGACACTCCATCACATCAGTATTTAGTAAGTGAGACAGCCGATCAGTGTCTGAGACAGAAAATAAGGAGAGAAGCTGAACCTCACCCCAAGTGAGGTAAAATAAGATGGCAGGAGGGAAGAAGGCCAACAAAAGAAATCTCGTCAACTCTTCTAGTATTACCACACTCGACGTGTTTGTTATCTGAAAAATGATAGAATCTTCTCGTGCTACCCAGGTTCATGCCAGTATTCTTAATACTGTAGATGTTGATGTCTTTTATGATCGTATCTCCACTCAAGTACTGGTAGCTAAGAAACACCCAGGACCTAAGCGCGTTGCAATTTCTACCAACCTCTGACCTGATACCAGATTTCATCCTGCAGTCTCAGTTGCGAGAAAGTCTTATACAATACCGTACAAGCTCCAAGTTCCTGCATATTTACATCAGGCTAGTGTTCCAGATAGCCTACAATCCACCGATCAAGTACGAAAGCCCACCCTTGCCGAGACTTCTCTCCGATTCAAAATCCCTGTGGCAAATATATCACGGTAGAAGCAGGCTGAATCAAAATTACTTACAAGAGTGGGAACAGAGAGAGGGTTCAGGATAGGAAAGAGAAAATGGCCGGCTCTTGAGAAGGAGCTCTATGATGCTTTTCAGGCACACCGCAAGCAGGGAAAGATCGTGCATCAAGGTTTCTTTCGTATTAAAGCCAAGCTGTTATTTAAGGACTATCACCCTGACCAAGAGGTATTTAAGTTTTCTAATAGCTGGTTCAATGATATAATTAAGAATAGAATTCCTGGGGGTAGTTGAATGAAAGCTTATATAAAGTACTCTAATAGGATTTCTCAATTGGTACAATATTTTGCTACAGTTTGGCACAAATAAATCAACTTTGATACCGATGGATCTATTTAATACATTAGCCAATTTTGCGCGCTTCAACCGTCGCAACTCTCAGATGTGGGATAGGGATATACCAGCTACCATTGGACGATACCGGTTACGCAACATATGCAACATGGATCAAACCCCGCTTCCCTTTGAGTTTTTAAGTGGCCAAACCTATAATACAAAGGGTGAGAAGACTGTCTGGATAAAAGGGGCAACAAGTGGTTGGAATAAGTGACAAGCTACTCTTCAGCTTACAGTTTTTGCAGATGGAGGGAATTATGTAAAGCCATTGATCTTTTACGGTGGCAAGGGCTTGGGACCTAGTGTTCTACGAGAGATGAGAGAGTATGACCCCCGGGTTGTGGTCAAGTTTAACCCTACTGCATATGCCAATAGTGGTAATATGGTGGAATGGCTACAGGAGCAACTCATACCTGTTTTAGAAGGCTGCCCAACCCTTTTGGCTGTTGATTTATTCACTGGGCATAGAACTGAAGAAGTTTTAAATACAATGAAAGCGAATGATATTACAGTCTCAGTCATCCCAGCTGGATGTACAAGTATTGTGCAACCATTAGATGTCTCAATCAATAGGCCTTTTAAAGAGCTGTTACGGGTATTTATTATATCCTACTCTAGTGGCCTAAGTTTTTTCTCTGTTCTGGTTGTTTAATATTCCAGACCTGCAAGTCTTGGCTAACTACTCTTGACCGGCCCTCTACTTTTGCTAACATATTATCTGAAATAGGAAAAAATTGAGGAATGGGAAGAAAGGATGAGAGAGAAAGAGGAGGCCCTTATTGCTACAGGAGGAAGGCTGGCAGGTAGCAAAGTTGGTCGCAGGCGAATTATGACAACATGGGCTATTGGTGAGACTTGGGAGGAGTTTTGTATTGAACGGTGTCAGGTTATCATTTGCTCTTTTACTGCAGTGGGACTTTCTTTACCAATTGATGGTAGTCATGACCATAGTCAGCTTTCCTTAAAAGATGTAGATATGGAGAGGTTCACGGAGGATGTACAAGATTGGCGAGTGGGTGGAATTGAGCATGGTGGAGATGAGGACTCAGATGATGAGGAAATCATCCCGGAGGCAGAAGACAATAGTGAAGAAATTGACTACATTGTCGGTCCCCTAAGGACTGAAGAATGATATTGCCGATCACTCTATTTTTATAAAATTGCACAAGTGGATGTCTCAGCCTTGATTTAACCTCTTAGCGCGATTCTCTTATATTCAAGATAATACGGTAGCTGGTGCCAGTTTCTCTACTCGAGTACAGTACCCACGATTGCCGTGCCGTTATCATCCGCCCATGGCAACAACGGAAGTTTGATGCTTTCGACCTAGCTAACCGTCCAGGGGATGTCAATTTCGCAGGTGCGCTATGTCCTGGTTTCTTTTACTCCAACCCCCTACCCGAAACCTCTCACAATCAACTCGGCCATCGCAGTTTAAGATACAGCACCCGAGTACCTGTAGATCTAGGTATCCCTTGGGCGGCGTGAAACAATGGAATTCGCTCCTAGCACACTAAGCCCGTTTTCGGAACTATATTACCGTAGTATGGAGAGTATTTAAGCTGACCTAGAGTGCTGAGTCATTTGAGCATTGAAAAGACAGAAAAATCCGATTTCCCCACCAAGCATAGCTACCGGCTGCAAAATCTGGCCTTAGCATGTTGGGAGCGAATTTTACTGTTTCGCACCGCCCAAACAGTAAAATTATAGCTAAGCGACAGAACAAATCTAATGGAACGAGGTTACATCCGCAAGGGACAAGACTGGTCACGAGGCAGATGGTGGATAGGTTGTATCAGGGCTCCGAGAGTAGACTAATGTGAGAAGGAGCGGACAAGAACTCGAATTATCCTGCGGAGTGTTTTCGTTTGGCACTTCTTGCGTCCTTTTCCATCTTGCTTTCAGTGCCATCGTGACCCTACTGTAATAACCCCTTTTGCCAAGACCCAGAAAAGAACCCTGATCCCCGGAAGACATCCGACGGTACTCTGCCCGTGCACCTACTCGCTCGTACACCGCAGTCCAGTCCCTCTACTACAGGGGATTCCCCTCAGAGACCAGTTCAATTCCCACCCCCCCCGCACTGTGAGCACTTGTTCTCTGAAACAGGCCTTTTCTTCCCCCCAACAGCTCTGCGACCTCGCCCTTTGTTTTAGCATATCTTTGCCAAACAGGTTCCGATAGTATACGAGGTACTGCACTTGCCGGCCTCAGCTGATAGCCTTCTAAGCGCAAGTATGCCTCTGCTTCCACTCCTCAAGCTCAGTGCTAGGGCGATAAAATGGCAGCGATGGGGTCTTTCTGATTGCTTTTTTTAGAGTCCTTGCCTCATGTGAAAACTAAGGTAGATACTGGTGACCAGAGTTTTTAGTAAATGACCAAGATGACCTAGTTGTTTTTCTATACAGTAGTATCTCCTGTTACCGCATAGGTGTCTTTCTAGAATTTGCACTAGAGCCGCAGAACGCCCAAATACACTGCCCGTAGGAGTGCATAATAGTCCCGAATGATTGCCCTGTAGGCTGAGATTACTGTGTATTTGGAGGGTGTGTACCGGTATTTGGGTATCCCGAGACTCTACTCGAGCAGGTGTCAAAGGAATCATGTACCGGTACTCGAGTATATGTTGCGTGGTTTGTATTCACATGTTCCAGAGGCACTGCCGAAAATATCCCGAAACCCAGAGCCGTGAAACTAAAGGAAGGGGTCACCAGGTAGATCGTGCCAAGAATAGCCCATTAGGCTGTGTGCTCCACAAACAGACCCTCGAGAAGTCAGCTACATCCAGTTCGAGGACCAAAAAGGAGCCCAAGACATAGTTTTCAGCCTCATTATTTTATCGCTTGGTGTGATCGAGATGCTGCTCTTAGCAGCACAGTAGCTTGAGACCACGCCATGGTCAGTTAGGTGGTTGACGAAAACAGCTTGCATAAACGGTAGAGTCCACCATACCGATACTCGAGTAGACTACAACTTTGGAGGCTGATGTTCACTACCGGTAGTACTACCGTATCGGACCAATTATTACTGGTACGCTATCATACTTCTGTGATACGACGATCTGGTGGCGCATTGCCGGGTAAGGCGGAACGTCAGCCAAGCCAAGGAGCCAGAAAGTGACAGTAGACAAACCCGCTGCTTTTTGCGGCTTCATAGTCTTAAATCCGGTTGACAATCCCCGGAGAAATACATTCTGTCCCGTGGCCGTGAGCTACCTTGAGTAGCTGATCTTCCCCCATATCCCATGATGCGATACCACTGAGCTAATCTTGGCCGTGACAATTCGGACCTCAGGCTGCAATTATCAGTCAAACGGTATCATGCACCAGTGCCTTGTCATTGTCGATGCGATATCTTAATATCTCGGGGGGCTCGACACTTCGCTGCTGTTGCGGCAACAGTTGAACCCAGTGAGTCCGAGACTAATTACGTCAGGGCAGAGTTAGTTAGATGGTGTGGAGTTCCCGGAAGTATGATAATTATGCGTCCTTTCGCGCTCTCCATCCCCCTGGAACGTGATACGTCAACTATAAAATAAATCAATTTTCGAGGACTCTCAGTGCCGCAATTAAATTTGTTGGTAAGGAGGAGGAGTGCACGTACTGTAAATTCACTCCTTATTCTCCACCCACGAGAAGAGTACGGTATTCGAGTACAGCGCTTGGATACTGGCATTCAACCCTCTTAATAATTCTCTCGCAGCCGAACCACCGGAACTAGCCTCATTCCAGAAGGTACCGGAACAATTCCCACAAACAAGGCAATGCCAGGATGAGGCTGAAGACTCTTCTGGAGATAATTTGATACCAACAAGCTAGGATGGATCTTGAATCCCTACCAAGGCGACAAATGCTTGCAATCACCCTCTAGCCAATTTACAATTTACAATTTTCACTTTTATTTTCATTTTTCATTTTTCATTTTCTTCCTCGGAGAGAGCACCGGGAAGGCGAATAGTTTATCAAATAATCCATCTACCGCCTTACTCACGTTGGGTTTGGCTCTAGGCACACTGTGACACACACTAGCAACGGGAGCAGTACGCCGGATGCTGGTTAGCTAGCCAGGGGAGTACGGATACGGCAACGGACTGAGGTGGGGGGGACCTTGGAGAGGCTGCACTCGAGTGGATGAGTGGGAAATGCGGACGCGCGTCCTTGTGCTGTTTTGGAAGAAACCCTATGGGGGGGAGAGAGGTAAATACCTGACGCAGTTATTTTAACCCACAATCATGATGCTGGGCGAGAACCAATTGTCCCTGGAATAACCCACCACTGAGTGCCCTCCAAACTGGAGAAGATGAGGTTGGATTGCTGATTCCATCTGGTGATTCCTATCGGAGACAACCTGGCGTCCTCACTTCCCCAGCAACAGCATTGGGACCAGGGCTTGTTTGATAGTCTATAGAAATACCGATACGGTACTCGAGTACTCTGCTTGGCCATATGTTCTCAACCTTAATAACGGCAAGCCTCTCCCTATCAACTCGTGTGGCATTCTGGCTGTTACAGCAAGGGACACTTGTCTATCCTCCTTCGAATTGCGAAGTGGCTACGGCCCCCCTCTACAATTTAGAGAAAATACAATAAAGAACTAAAAAAGCTTGTTCTCTTCCTCTTGATTATATAGATGGCCCACCCCTACCACGGAACCATCCACTCGGAGCAGGAGAAAAGAACCAGATAGAAGCACAAAACATCCCCAGCAGGGCCGGGCATGTATCCACAAAACTGATACCGATACATCCGAGATACCAACCTACCCCTACTCGAGCACGGTATTGCAAACAATATCCTACCATTACCTTGATCCACCCAAGTCCTCGAACTCACCTTCAACCCAAAAAAATTGCAGCCATGGCTTTCATCTTTCAACCAGCTTCACGAACGGACCCAAAACCTCTCCTGCGGCGTCTAGACCCGAGCCCGCGAATCTCTACAAGACTTTTCACTCGTCGACTGTTCCTGCGTATCCTCAGTTTGCTGTCAATTTGCGTGGTACTTTATAATGTTGTTTACAACGCCGAGCTGCGGGGACGACTAGAGAAGGTTCAAGTGTTGGGTGATGTGAGCCAGCCCCATGATGAGGTGAATGCAACCGAACCGAAGGACAGCTCCTCGAGCGCAGCCTGTCATGACACCGGGTTTGGCCAGAATGGAACGGAGAAGGCATCGTTGGTTATGCTCGTGAGGAATAGTGAGCTCCGGGAGGCCTTGTCTTCTATTAGGATGGTCGAGGATAGGTTTAATAGACGATTCCACTATCCATGGACTTTTCTTAATGACGAACCATTCACCGACGACGTAAGTGAATATCTGATTTCAAAGAGGCCCTCGCCCGCCTATTCCGATTGGCCTGGTTTCTGATATCACGATAGTTTATCAAGTATACAACTGGACTCGTCAGTGGCCCGGCCGAATACGCGCTTGTCCCGGAGGATAATTGGTCCGTTCCGGATCATGTCAACACAACAATTATGAGAGCAGAAATGTTGCGGATGGCAGGGGAGGACATCATTTACGGTGGTTCCTTATCTTACCGGTATGTCTCAAATCAAGCTTTTTTTTTATGCACTAACTGCAGCTGACAATGTCCGGATGCCCAGACACATGTGCCGATTTAACTCGGGATTCATTCACAATCAAGAGATTATGAGGAAATATGATTGGTACTGGCGCGTTGAGCCCGGAATCGAGTTCTACTGCGACATTAACTAGTGAGTAGGATTTTTCCCAGTCTTCTAAGTGATAAACTCAACGCTATTAAAAAACCTAGCTAATGAATAATTTACAGTGACCCATTCACCTTCATGCGGGAGAACAATAAAATTTACGGTTTTGTGATTAGCATGTACGAGTTCAAGGATACTATCACGACACTCTGGGACAAAACGAGACAATTCGTGGCGGAGAATAGTCAATTCCTCCACCCGAACAACTCCCTCGACTTCCTTGTCGATGGAGCGCAGCCGTCAAAACCCGGTGACAAACATCTCGGAAACGGGGATTACAATCTCTGTCATTTTTGGAGCAACTTCGAGATTGCTTCTTTGGAATTTTACCGTAGCGAGGCCTATTCTAGATATTTTGAGTTTTTGGATAGTACAGGGGGATTCTTTTACGAACGATGGGGCGATGCCCCTGTTCACACTATCGGGTTTGTCTATCTCTTCCCCCCAATTCCTGCCCTATCCTATAATATCAGTTTGCCTGACGTGGCACTTCTAGAGTTGGGCTATTCGCCCCTAAGGAATCGATTCATCATTTTGCGGACTTTGGCTACTCGCATCCGCCTTGCTCTCGTTGTCCACAGGACGACGAGTCGCACACTAGCGGACGGTGCCTGTGCAATCGAAATAGAAATTTTGACACAGATAACTACTCATGTCTCCCACGATGGTGGAAAGTGGCTGGCATGAGCAAGGGTACGGCGTGGATTTAATTTTGTCTTCCGCCCCCTCCCCCTATTTCCTATTCCTTTCTCATTTTCTGTAGAATTGTTCCATACCTGGTCATACACTTTATAAATTTCAGGAGTTGGGGGCATTTGTGGGCTTCTGCACGGAAAATCTTCGGTATATAGACAATGAAACTCGCGATGATTTCCTTATGGTCTCCGATAATCCCATCTCGTCTACAGGAAGAAGAGGAAGGGGAAGAGAATATATTAACCCGAAACACGTACCGAGTGCGCAATGGACGTCTAGAACACACCTACACACGGTAACTTTACGGGCTTTATTTACGAAAGCTAGAATACCAGCACTTGATATCATACGGCACAACACAATAGATTCCCACAACACCGGCATACCTACCTGCCTACCCAATCATACTACATCACTGCCTGCTACGCAAATACAAACACTTTTATCATTGCAGCGTATACACTACCTCATTATCATAGCAGAGCAGGCAGGCCGTACCCCGAGGAGCATAGGGGATGTAAATATTTCATCATGCTACCATACTATATCTACTAAGTTACAACCTACTGTATCTACCTCTCACACCAGTACTTAGCTTTTCACACACACACACAGCCAAGAGAATAAGGTAGGCAGTGTGCGTAAACATTCCATCAACTCAAACGTACTGTACCAGTACTTGTACAGTACTTTTCAAGAGCTGTAGATGTATCATATGCCCAGCGCCAACTAACTTAGCCAGTCACAATAATAAGCAAAAACGATCCTTCGGAAAAACGTACATCCGAGCACGAACCCGATACGGTCCAGACGGCGGCGAACATGGTTTCCAAGACTCTTGGTACACTGCACAGTGCCCATAGCAGGCAAAAGGTGCCGCGAAAAAAAAACCCTTGTAATCCGCCATCTCCGGCACTGTCCCCCAATCTCCGGGTTCAAAAAAGACATCAAGGTCCTGGAAAAAAAGTGAAAGGGTTTGCGCTTTCCTATCATGGTACTGTACAGTTACTCGTACATGTACAGTACAAGTACCAGGCATGATATTTTCGTACAAGAGTCGCCAAGCAAAGTCTTGAGGAGGTGGTGAGAAGAGCAAAAACACCGAACACAAGTCAGTGCAGCAACATGTTGCTCTGTTTTCCTATGCAACGAACTTCGATGTCTTAGACATCCCTGCTATCCACATTTTGTACGAAAACATCTTGCCTGGCGCTTGTACCGCACAGCACCAGGGGGATGTTCTCGCGCCGTGCAAGAAAAGGCAGCTGGCTTGTTAAGATAATCCCTGTCTTGCACGAAAACAATCTCCCTGGGTATGTGTACCGCATACAGTCCTTGTGTCGGTATACAGTACTTGTATACATAAGACCAGCCCCCGCAGGAACATGTTAGATCCCATTGCTGTGACTGGGCGCATATGGGTAATTCTGTCAACTTGTTAGTACCGAAATTTTGAATAAATGTCAACTTGTCAAATTAAACCTATCCTGGGGGTGTGACGGAGATATAAGTATGATAGCGAATCGCGGGAATTACGACGATTTCACGTTATCGTACCCGAACCCGGGGTCGTGGATCTGCAAGAGGCAACCCAATTTTTTGTCATGTTATTTTACGGATCCCTGTTTTTGCGGCCCGGTGGACTACCGTACTCGTACTCGTACTCGTTGCTTCTTGCTTGCTGGTTGCTCTCGGTTGTCGTCCAGTCGGGCAGCATTCGATGGCCGTCCGACGGAACCGCCGCTAGTCCTGGGTGGGGTGCGACGCCAAGGTAGTCTTGGCTCTGGGGATGAGGGCGAGTCCTTGTCATTTCATCTCTTTTCTTTCTTTCTTTCTTTCAAATCACTAAGGTTCCTCGACAAACTCTTATATCCGTTTTTCTCTCTATTTTCCGATGGACGTTAATCTGGAGATTCGGAAAGTAGAAAGAAAGAGGTTTTAAATATATTAATTCCCGGAAGAACTATAACTCCCGCAGGATGAGACACCCTACCCGAGGTTATGGTGGGGGGAAGTCTTAAACTGGAGCACACAGGATACCGTATTCACTTGGCTTAGTAATACATTTTAACTTTGTGTTCTAATGTGTTCGGCATACCCAATCTTTAAGCCTCTGACAAGAGCGTCAGGAAAGGCCGAGATCCAAAATAGCGACGGCAAGTGACTGGCTGCGGCTTCCGCGAGGAAACCCTAAAATGCCACCAACGATAGGGGGCCAACTAGCAGCATCTTTCATCATCATAGCAAGATTCGTCTGCCGCTAGTACCAGCTTGTCAAAAGGAAGTACAGTGAGTAAGGGCCGAAGCAAAACATTCAATAATGTTTATAAAAAATTTTGAGCTGAAAATGGACCCGGTTTTGACCATGAAAAGCCAAGTAAAGGCATTCCGTCGCGAATACGAGACTGGACAGACAGAAAACTCTCCCTCCAACGTATCATATACTAGCCATAGGTGAATCTCCGATAATGCGGTACCAGGTACCACCTTCTAGGATCTTGCACACAATATTTATCGTTAGATATCCCCATGCTATATAGCTCCGCTATCCACCCTTCCGAAGCCCCAAGAAGGATTGAACGCCGGCTCTACTCAACTGGGTTCCGTGTCGTAAAAACCTCCATTACCAATCAGGCACTTGAGCAACTCCACCAGGCTCCCCAAATCCTCCAACCTTTTGCTCCCAAATTTTCTTCACTGCTTGTCCTTTCCTTTCACCCTTACAGACACTCCGCCTGCCCCCACCGAGGAGCCTTCCTTCCATACCACCCATCTCTGGGTTGCCGAAATCTCTCCATACACGCCTAGTCCCCCCCTCCCCTCCTCCGGGCGCGCGCACACACATACCAATGTTCCTACATACTCCCCAATCCGCACTCTACAGCGGGGGAACAATTCGTCGTTAACGAGCTAGCCTGGAGTATAGTAGGGCAATATACGATCGACCGAGGCTCTTTTTTTCACCCTTTTGAAATCGATGACATCGTGGCTACACATCTCCCCTTTTCCCTAAAATCCTCCGCCAAAAAAAAACATCTCCGAGTCACAGACCCCGAAGAACCCGCAATCCAGGTGCATTAGCCACTCGATTTTCCACCACCTTTTGGACACAGAATGGTGTTGGAGGTCGCACGATAGAGGCAGGAGTCAAGGTACAAAGTAATGGGACTGATCAATGAAAGAAGAAGAATAATAATCGCTGTCTTGCTTAATTGTCTATCAGCGCGCCCAAGGCAGCCCTACTTATAGTAGTGCGCAACATGAATGTATATCAATATGACTCTGGTCACTTCCCAGATTCCGACTTCCAAGGTGGCCAAGTAATTGGCCCAACACTTTCGCATCTGCCATCACACTGAGATGATATTTCCGACAAATGGTGTTGAAAAGTGCAGTTCTATCGCCGGACTTGGTGCGGGATGTGCCAGCTCTCTCTGCCCGCAATGGCCGCAGTGGTATACGTACGCACTAGTGAGAGGACGCGTCAGCCTGTATTTTTGTTTCCACCTCCTTGTTTCTACCTTTCTTCCTGTCTTCTCTCACGACACAACCTTTGCTCCTGTACACAACTCTCCTCCTCCTAACTTTCCTTTCATCAACTTAACACAATCAATCAACGATCTTCATCTCCGTTGAAGCGGTTCCACTCTACTGCATAGAATCCCAACCGTAAATCATTTCCCTCAGAACCATTATTTGCAACAAATGTGTTGAAGCATCCTTCCATATCAGGTATGGTTGACTGTAGAGCGGTGATACATTAGTCAAGGAAGTGGTGGAGATGCAGCGGCGAGTGAGGCCGCATGAACCTCGGGTATTGTGACTGTGTCTCTCTTGTACACATAGCCGGGGGTTACTCCCCACCTCTCTCTTTCTCCCTTAATGAAAATCATCAGTCGTTCCAACAAAATGGCCTCGGGGATAGACGAGTGATCGCGCATGAGTACAATGTCAGCCTTATGCCTTGACCACTAATAAGCCTACGACCCCGTCTCGACAAGTGGGCCCAGGCTGGGTCACAGTGGGGGGAGCACTATATTGTGGAGATGTCATCGTGCCTGAAGGAGAGCACGTCAACACGATTATAATAATATACAAACATACCCTAACACCTCCCACCCCCCCCCCCCCCCCAACCTCTCACCCGCAGGCAACCCATACCATGCACAAAGACACCGCCAGAAACAGAAATGTCGTTAAATTTACACCAAAAACCACCATCAGAAGTGAACGAACAAATAAAATAAACAAGACCATCAACCCCCTCCCCCCCAAACCAATCTAGCCAAACCTATAGACCCAGCCAGAACCAAAAGAGAAAAGGAAACAAATCCCACGCATATATACAGTTCAAAAGGAGCCCGCATAAAGACTTAAAATAAGTCCTTCGCGTCCTCTCAACAACAGCCCGTCTAACCAACTAGCTTACCTTACCTTGCCACCCCACTCACAAAGATTTCCTTCCTTCCTTCCTTCCCACTTTCTAAAACTTACCTTACTTTCCCACTGCAGTACAGTAATAGTATACATACATACATACATAAGCCCGGTCAACGCAATTTTCCTCCGAGCGAGCGGGGCACACTCCAACCCCTCCGCGTCATGTGCCATCACTCGTAGATGAACGATGTCTACATAATATAATATTATACAACTGGAAAGGATGGAAAGGCGTGCAGTATCATACTAGACGGACATTTCCCCACCTGGTATATAGCTGTTGCTTCCTACTACTCTTACAAGTACATACACACACACACACACACACACACACCGTCCTCTACACCTTTTCCTGCCTGCCCGCCTGCCCGCCCGCCCGGTGAAATTAGTCTCTTTGTTTTGTTTTTTTCTATATCCGCGCTTCCCCTTCGAATCCCCTTGTCCACGACTTATGAGAATATAGTCTACTCGTCATTGTGAAAGTTAGCGGAATATGTAGCGCATATAACCCCGCCCCCCCCCCCTGGTGTAAAAGTGGGAACCGTAACTAGATGGCCGGCAGAAACTCCACGGTAACCCCCACGAGTACTATCGATCTTGATGGAACTACCCCCCCCCTCTTCCCTAATTAATACCCGGTTTTACCTGCAGATGACATTATATTAAACCATGTTCCATGTTTAAAAAAATTAAAAATTAAAAAAATCATCGAAAAACGCCCTTGCATAGATTATGTTACATAGACACGTGCTCTCGGTTAAGCAGGTTTATTAATTAATTTAAATTCTTCTCGTGCAAGATCACACTATATTGTTTTCATGCCGCAGGCTCAAGCTCACAAAGTTGGCAAGTGACTTACCGGACATATACTATCGTAGGCTTTAAGCACAATTTCAAGCGGTTTATAAGTTGGTGATAGCGATGGCGAGATGCGTAATACCCTCTCTCTATCACAATTCAATTTCATTACCATTACCATGGCGAGAAGTATATATGAATACTGCTGCAGTAGAAAAAACACCCGGACAGCAAACGAACACCTCGCATGCAAGATTGTGCACGTGATAGATAACTGGAAATTCAGACAAAACAGGATAAGAAGGCAGTGGGGCAGTTTTAGAGATACCAAAACTGAGTATCGAAACAGAATTTAAAACGAAGGAACGTCCATCTATTGCCTAGCGCCTACATCGTTATCATCAAAAAAAATGAATAACAAAGTGGGGAGAAGTGGGATGAAAAGAAACGCGAAACCAGATGCGATGATGAGAAATAACGCGAAAATGAGGGGCGAGAATCTTAGCAAAACACATACTCAAAGAGGTATTAGTCAGCTAGTATGTAAGAATTAGACTACCTTCCAACTTCGAATACCCGTTGTAAGGCATTTTGGAACACCTGAACATTGAAATCGACCAATCCCTGTTTCTCAATGCTGTCCTTACGCATTAGACAGATCAGGGCGAGGTACCTGTTCAATTAGAAGACCGTATTAGCCAATGAACCGTACTTGTGGCTAACTAGTAGGGGAGTCTGGAGGGCAGGTATCATGCAAATTCATCTAGGTGGAAAAAAGGAGATTGAGGAGTAAGGACAATGACTTATTGATTTCCCGAAGATAAAGAACCATCCCATTTTGCAGCCTAATTATGCTGCTCGCTTCCAGCGTTGCTTCGTCTTCCTCTTGCTGCGCTTCGCTCGGGGCCTCCGAGGTTGGTGAAGAGATTTGGCCTTGAGGCTTGCGGTCGTAACTAATGATTAGAGGTTAGCAACCGGCTCACCCGGTGCGATTAATGGGTCCGCTGCATACCCGTAAATTTCAGATACATCAACAATCACGTCTATATAATCGCTACAGATCTCATAGCTCTGCATATCGACAGGGCTGCTATCTGTCGCGATATATATCTTGCTCAGGACATCAAATAAAAATGCCTTTTCAATTCCAGAATTCGAGCACAAGATATTCAATAAATTCTCCAAAGTTCCCAGCTGTGGGATCAACTTCTGAATAACCTTGGAAAATGCCTCGAAAATTGAGTGATCATATATCGAAGTCAGATGATAAGAAACTTGCACATTATCAAGCCCATTATCAGAAAGCTCGTCTTGAGTCCGCTGCATGATATCACGTTGAGTATCAAGTTTGTATTCATCCGATAGTCCATCAACCTTGTGAACAAAGACTTCAATATTGATGGCTGGGTAGAAACGCTGGATGGCTATGATTGTCGAGTGCAATTTGGAAAGGGGTTCCAGATACTCATCTTGAGCATCAATAACCCAGATCAAAGCGCCGAGTTCGCCAAAAATGTGATCGAAGTCGAAGGTGGGGTCCAGGAAATTGAGTTGGCCGGGGAAATCCCAAACTTGGAAATCCATAAAAGAACTATGCAGAAGGTAAATTTTTCAGTAACGAAGCCCCGCTGTAGAGGATATACTGGCACTAACTGGATCGGTTCTTTTTGGATTCGAGTTGTGGACTCAAGAAACAAAGTCTCAGTAGGTGGCATTTTATGGAACACTACTGAGCTGATTGACGATTTACCGCTCCTGTATGGAAAATGTAAGCCAATCAATCCATAAATCCACGCATTTCGTTTCTAGACTCCAATCGGTAATACAGTCGAATGAAAGGAAAACTGAGTAAACAAACCTCCGCTGCCCCATCAAAAGCAACCTAGGCTTCCTGCCGCTTGCTTGGCCTACCCCAGGATATGTGCCCAAGCTAGAAGTTGGGCTCTGTAGTGCCTGTGAACGTGACATGGAGCTATGAGGACGGTAACCTGACTTATGTGAGGTGCGTGGAGATGGAGAGGTAGGTTCCTGTAAAAAGCGTTCTAGTGAGTAAGAGTTCTTTTTGGTCGATTGTGAAGAGGCTGAGCAATCCATCTTCGAATTAATTGGGACAGAGTGATAGGGTGGGGTGGGCGGAGGACGGTAGGAAAATTGTTCTGAAGAGGAGGAAGAGCTTGAAGAGAACGGCATATGGACAGTTTGCAACCCAATGCGCGGGTAAAAATTTAAGGAAATAAAAGAGGGCAATAAGAAAAATGCCAATGTCTCTGTCTAGCCCTTAATCCTAGGGGTGAAGCACGATACCAGCGGCAAGTGCGACGGCGACGAAGAGGATACTGAAAGGCATATGACGGACCTCGAGATGAATCCAGATCAAGGGGTTTGTTTCTGAAGCGGGGCAATTGCTGAAAGTTTTTCCTCTTTTTTCTTTTTTTTCCTTTTTTCCCTCTGTGCTGCGGAGAGAAGAGGGGACAATTATGCAGCCAAACGCAGTGGGGGTGTAGCAGAGCGGTGAGGAAGGCCAACAACCGACCCAAACCACAGTGTTGGCGTCCGCAGTAACCCGGACCCTTGGTTTAGATCCCAATGAGGCTGCAAAATTGGGTGCGGCTACTCTAGCTCGGACGGGGAAGTTTGGTGCCTGACTCTTAGCCCTGCGGGCCAGTGGACACCTATCCCCAGGCGGACGTTATGATGGGGCAGCTCTGCTGCGTGCAGCAATCCCCTTCCGGCCAGCAGCCAGCAGCCAGCACCAGAGACAGAGACAGACAGATGGAGGGCTCATAGAGAAGATGAGCCCGATGCGATGGAAAAGGAAAAAGAGATGCGCGAGTGAAAGGGTAAAAACGATAAAAAAATAAAAAACCGAAACAACCGTGAATATCATGCGAGAAGAAACTATCAATTAAGGTGTCGGGATTGTGCCTGCTCGTCCTTTCTCCAAGAGCAAACTGCCCAAGGGGGGGGGGGGAGCGGAAGAGGAATCCATCAAAGGAGTGTTACAGCGATGAAAGTCCATATTACCATGTTTATCTCAGACCTCTCAATAACTCTCTGAGGCAAAAAAGACGGGAATGGTGTGACAGAGAAGCAAATGTATCTCTCGAATGTCTCTCTATTCAACCCTCACTCCCACTTCTCTCTCCCTGCTGTCCCCGGCACGATATGACCCCCCAATCCCTCCTATTCCTTTGCCTAACCTCCGGCAAGGATGCCCTCGCTCCTCTCGCTCCAATAGACCCCTTCCTCCTTATCTCAGGAATCGTTTACTCACAAGTTTGATACTGTGTATCTTCCGAGGTATGGGCTACTGTGAATCAATGAGCCGTGGATGCAGCGGTAAATGGCTCAATCCCAGCCTTGCACCTCACTCAGCCGCGTAGTTATGGGTTGGTGAAGGTGGTAGAGGTTCGTTTGTGGTGCGCGGTGCTGGGTTGGGGCTATCAGTGGTTGTATGTAGTGTTGCGTCAAATTCCAGCTTTCAGGGAAAGACCAGATGCTTCGTTTCGTGTTGTTATCCCCTGGGACGAGTCGAGAAGTTTTCCTCACCGTCAGCGATACAGTAGTTTGAGACGGGGATGGCGGGATGACCAAACTGACGGGCCTTGCTTACGCCTTTGTGTGGACCAGGAAAAAGAGCCGTCGGCAGATGTCTATTTCCTCATTTTTTCTTTTTTCTTCCTCTTTTTTTTCCTCCTTGCCCCTCTCATACCGGTGGTAAGTATGGGAAGTGTGACATGATGTTGTTGCACAGAAACCATTCCAGTCGAGATGGGATGATTCTGCCACCCAGGTAACCTGTCGTAAGCGATGTTGATACCTCCTCAAGTATCACTTGTACTCGAGCACAGTGCCAGTATGACAGGCAAAACAAAAACTCGAGTGATATTGGCGCCCTTGAAAAATTTTCCACACAATTTGCGAAGCTGATTATGGCACCCCCCTTCTTTCTTCGCCCCACACTACTACAGTAGCGGCAATGGATTGTGCGTGTGTCCCAATATCATACGAGGCTCAAGCATTGATAAGGAAGTGTCTGCTTCAAACCTTGCTGTACGAGTACTGTACTCGAGCACGGTACGCCTGCATTACTGTGCCAGAGCCCCAAAATTCACAAGCTTGCAAAGTTGGCTTGCCCCTCTGAACCAAATTCCTTGGGGTCCTGGATTCACGGGGATCCCTCGCTAAGTTAGTTGATAGCCAATAAAACCTAACTTATTGAAACCGCTCGGTCGAGACAAAATAAAAGGAATATGCAGAGCGAATTTCTCGAAGAGTTTCTCGAAGAGACAAGTACTGTGCCCGAGTACGAGTACTAGTACTCGAGCACAGCGTCTTAGCACATGTTCTCCTACTGTACTGAACTTTTACGGTATCATACCCCATCCAATGCATTGGACATAAAAGGGCCCAAGGCTGAGGCCTGCCATTGCGAATGATGTGAGGCTAAAACCCAAGTGCCAAGATATCACGGATAGATGAACCCCTCGGGCCTCGCTCCTTCTTTGGATTGACCACAGCCGTCGTCCTTGCCCCTTCATATGACCGGAAAACCTCATTTCACCTAACGTTCCAGTATGGATCGGAAATACGCTTCCTCCCGCAATCGTGCGTATACGATGATGCTAATTCATTACATGTCATGAACACTATCAAGGCCTACGGTACTCGTATATAGCGTATTATACGTGATACAAATTCCATAAACTACTCGTAAGTATGACCTACCGGCACAGTACCGCATGGGGAAAGTGCGAAAACCTCATACTTGAAATGAACTCCCGAGCCCTGCCGTATCCACAAGCCCGACAATAATCTAGGGGTGCCGAGGCAGTTTTATGCACGATGCATACTCGAGTACTCGTACCGTACCGGCATTGGGATAATTGGTGCTCGAGGGGAGGCTGACGATGAAGCATAAATTTTCGTGGCGAGAATAGCCGCCGTGACAGGAAATTTGGCTTAAGGTTGGGGTCGCCGGCATTCGGTTGATATGACAACCTGGTTCCGGTACGATACCGGTATTGAACCATTCCCGATTCGATCTCGACAGCCTCAAATCTCAAAGCCATCGCCGTTGTCTCCGGCAGCCAACGCCCCGACAACCTCTGTTCTGACGAACCCGGTTGACTGCACCACGATACCGGTACGATATTACCGTGCACCTTTGATCTTGAGGCGAGCCAGCTCCCGGCGAACGCTGTTGTGAAGCGTATCGTACCATAAGCCTCTCGCCTTCGGATAACCAATCCACAATACCGCCATGAATCCAGCCTCTACTTCTCTCCTGACAGAACATCTTCGCTGGACACCTCTTGTAAGTTTGTCCCGGCACCCTGCGGGGGTCTATGCCAAGCTAAAACCAGCAAGTCCCTTATAGATGACATAATAAACACTGTGAACGCCTTGCTCTACCAATCTGTATCCGCCGTCGAAACCTTTCTCCTTTCGTCCCCACCTGGGTTGCTGGGCTTTGCCCCGCCACCTGGTTCAATTCCGGACACGGATGGCGATGGAAACGTAATCTATTCTGAGAGGGAGGAGGAAGAAATAAATAAGGGAATACATCAATTGGAAACCCTACTTGAGAATGGCGTGGATAAGAGGTTCGATGCATTTGAGCTGTATGTGCTGAGAAACATCTTGGTTGTTCCGCAGGATCTCGTGGGATGGGTGAGACTCGCGCACCATAAGGTTAGTTTATTGAATTGTTCTCTCCTCCAGATCCTATCACGCACCCAAGGGGCACTAACAGCTCTAGAACCTTGACTTCACATCTGTAACCCCTTCGGCGCCCACAGATCCCAATTCATCTGAACCAATTGCAGATGCCCCCGCACTTCCGCCGGCCCACGAGGCCCAATCTCGACTTCGCACCCTCCGTCAAACACTTCTAGCCTCGCATGCTCTAAACCAAACCCTGCAATCAGAAGTAAGCTCTAACGAGCGAACCCTCACACAGCTGCGTGCCCTCGCCGGCTCCTCCTCAGATAATAAAAACCCATTCTCCTTCATCAACTCGTCTTCAATACCTACGAAAGAGCTTAAGGATACTGCCTCATTTGCTGTCTCTCAAATTGGGCTCATACGCTCTCTCATAGCGCAATTGAAGCCGAAGTATGCCGAGCTACGGCGACAGCGACAGAAGGCGCAAGAAGAGGCCTCAGACGATAAAATGGATGTTGATGAGGAAATCGAAGGGAAGGAAGAGGAGGGCACTCCCGAGGAGGAGAGGAAGAAGTATATCGAAAGGATGACCAGGAGGCATATGGAATCCTCCAGGGGATTACGGTTGAACGCCAAGGGCGAGGTTGTTGGTGGCGGTTTCGAGGAAAATGTTGCGAGAAAAGGGTTAGGTGAAGTTGGGGAGCTGGAGGGACTTGTAGAGGGACTCGGCGAGGGGGGCCCTTAGTGCAATCCTACCCTTCCTTAGAAATAATAGTGATTTGGACTCTAGTATAGTATACTTTTGTGGCTTGTTATGCTGGGTTAGAGTGTGTCATGAACTTACCGTATTTGGGAAATGTAATTTATCGGGATTCGCGTGAGGGATTGCAAGAAATTGGTCTCCCAATTCTCAAAAGGACAGATCGAGTCGTCACCCTGGCAAAAACCATTATTTAATACTGGTATCTGCGAAAGATTACGACCCGTCCCGGGATAGCTAGTACCGAAACAGACCAACATCCTCTACGGACCCCGGGCATCCAAAATCCTATTTGATGTGTCCTCGAGCACCCTCGTGAAGACCTTCGATAACTTAGGTGATGCATGTCGTTGAATAAAAAACGTACAGTATCACGAGGGGGCACACAGCAGAGGCCCTAACGCCTGGATAGCTGTGTGTTGACATGCGTTTAATTCCAATAGCTGGTGGTTTGGAAAAATCAAGGGGCAAACCTGGAAAATGTGAATAGCTCATATCGTCCCTGCATACAATCTATTTTGTTTATGAAATGTTATGCATGAAGACGCATTGTGTGGCTGGATGGGAAGACCAATGTCGCGTCTCCACGTGATTTCATATGTTTCTGAAGTTTGCCTGACAAATCTCGCGTAAAGTGGGTAACCCTAACCCCACCAGGCGCGTTGGAAGAAAAACTAAGGCCCAACTTGCAATGATCCCTCTTTCTCTTTCCTTTCCGCCCCTCCTCCATAGCATCACAATTCCCCTCCCCTCTTTCTCCAATTCTTGTTTCTGCGTTCCAAATCCTTCACTGCTATTTACCTTGATACCCCGCACCAAGCTTTTCTATACTAGCCTTCATTTTACTCAAACCTCGAGATGTATGTTGTGAAGCGAGGTAACATTTCTCTCATTCATTGTATTATTTTTAAGGCCTCCTAAAATTTCTCTTCGAAATTTTCAGCCTGATTGCTTAGAGCTTCGCTGACAATTCACAAAAATAACGTAGACAACCGTAAGGAGCGCGTCCAGTTTGACAAGATTACTGCCCGTGTTTCTCGTCTCTGCTACGGCCTTGACAGCGAACATGTAGATGCAGCCACTATTACCCAGAAGGTCATTTCCGGAGTTTACCAGGGCGTTACAACTATCGAGCTGGACAATTTGGTGAGTTAAACTTTCTGAGTTCTGGCTTTGGGTTGTCTCTAACAGGTTTCTAGGCAGCGGAAACTGCTGCGTATATGACTGTCACTCATCCGGACTACGCCATTCTTGCAGCTAGAATTGCTGTCAGTAATCTTCATAAGCAGACGAAGAAGCAGTTTTCTCAAGTCATTAGTGATTTGTATCACTACGTCAACCCTGTGGGTTCCATTTTCTTCTCAAATTTGATTAGGTTCTTAGACTGATGTTTTTAAGAAAAACGGTCGTCCCGCCTCGATGATTTCGACTGAAACTTACGAAACTGTCATGCGCCATGCGTCCGAATTGGATTCTGCCATTATCTACGATAAGGACTTTAACTACAATTACTTCGGCTTCAAAACATTGGAGCGCTCATACCTTCTTCGTATTAATGGGAATGTTGCTGAGCGTCCTCAACATATGCTTATGCGTGTGGCTGTCGGAATTCACGGAGAGGATGTTGACAAGGTTATCGAGACATATAACCTCACATCCTCAAAGTATTTTACCCACGCTTCGCCTACTCTCTTCAATGCAGGCACACCATCACCTCAACTTTCGTCCTGTTTCTTAGTTAGTATGAAAGGGGACTCGATTGATGGCATTTACGACACCCTCAAGACCTGTGCTATGATTTCAAAAACCGCCGGTGGCATTGGGCTCAACATTCACTGCATTCGTGCTACTGGTTCCTACATTGCCGGTACTAATGGTAGCTCTAATGGCATTGTACCAATGTTAAGAGTGTTTAATCATACCGCCAGGTATGTTGACCAGGGAGGCAATAAGAGGCCTGGGGCCTTTGCTATATACATGGAACCATGGCACGCGGATATATTCGATTTCATTGACTTGAGGAAGAATCATGGCAAGGAAGAGGTAATTAGATATTCAACAGATTATAGCAGTCGCAAGAGTTACTGATTTCTCTGCAGGTCCGCGCGAGGGATTTGTTCTACGCTCTTTGGATCCCTGATCTATTTATGAAAAGGGTTGAGGCAAATGGCGAGTGGAGCCTCTTTTGTCCTAACGAAGCTCCAGGTTTGGCCGATGTTTGGGGTGAGGAGTTTGAAGCTCTCTATAACAAATATGAGAATACCAAAGACCTTGCACGCAGGACCATCAAGGCGCAAAAACTTTGGTATCACATTCTCGAAGCCCAAACTGAGACTGGCAACCCTTTCATGCTCTACAAGGACGCCTGTAACCGCAAATCCAACCAGCAAAACTTGGGAACCATTAAATCGTCCAATCTCTGCACAGAGATTGTGGAGTATAGTGCGCCTGATGAGGTCGCAGTTTGTAATTTGGCTTCATTGGCCTTGCCTACATATGTTGATGTTCAAAGAGGCGAGTATGATTTCGCCAAGTTGCACGAGGTGACCAAGGTTGTCATCAAAAACCTCAACAAGATTATCGACGTCAACTATTATCCCGTCCCAGAGGCCAAGAAAAGTAATATGAGACATAGACCCGTTGGTGTTGGTGTTCAAGGTTCGCCCTCTGTCTCTATTTCCCTTTGTCGCAACTGCTGACTTGATAAATGTAGGCCTTGCTGATGCTTTCCTGGCTCTCCGTATGCCATTTGAGTCACCTCAGGCGAAGCAACTCAACATTCAGATTTTCGAGACTATTTATCATGCTGCTGTTGAAGCTTCCACCGAGTTGGCTGAGATCCAAGGCCCCTACTCCACCTATGAAGGTTCTCCGGCTTCGAAGGGCCAGCTTCAATATGATCTCTGGGGTGTCACTCCCACTGACTTGTGGGATTGGGATGAATTGAAAGAGAAGGTGAAAAAGCATGGTCTTCGCAACTCTCTTCTTGTGGCTCCTATGCCCACCGCTTCGACCTCCCAGATCTTGGGATTCAACGAGTGTTTTGAGCCTTATACCTCAAACATTTATTCCCGTCGCGTTTTGGCTGGCGAGTTCCAAATCGTCAATCCCTGGCTGTTGAAGGATCTCGTTGATATGGGGTTGTGGAGCGATAACATGAAAAACCGCATCATTGCGGACAATGGTAGCATCCAGAATATCCCAAATATTCCGGATGATATCAAAGCTCTTTACAAGACCGTTTGGGAAATCTCGCAAAAGAAGGTTATTGAGGTATGTTCAGGGCCCGGGTACAGGCATAGCGGGTTTTCACTAACGAGTTTTATAGATGGCTGCCGACCGTATGTTGACGCCACGAGGCTGCTGCCCGGAAGATGCTAATAAACTGGTTTTATAGGTGGCGCCTTTATCGATCAATCGCAATCTCTCAACATCCATATTCAAAACCCCACTATGGGAAAACTGACTTCCATGCACTTTTACGGTTGGAGACTGGGATTAAAGACCGGAATGTACTATCTTCGCACTCAGGCGGCTGCGGCTGCAATTGTGAGTAGTCCCCTAGCTCCCTATGGATGGTCAAAGCCCGCCCATAAATGAAAGGGTAGATGTAACATTGGTTTGTGTTTTTTGTGGTGGATCGAGACCTACTGCGCTAATAATCCAATGTACATAATATGATGGGGGATTTATGCCTGATAGGTTCATTCTTAGCTTTTTTCCTTCAACTGTTTTTCTTTGTTGGGCGGATTACATGCTCCCTACTTTTCATGTTCCCTCCCATTTGTTTACTTCTTATATTAGGCGCGGTTCTGCCCGTTTTCGTTTCGGTATCGCTCTGCCGAGCACTGACTGGGATATTATGCTAACTCTCGTTTCTAGCAATTTACTGTTGACCAGGAAGCGCTTAAGGTTGCCGATACGAATGTAGCACGTGCCCTTCCTAACAAGAAGCGTCTTCCGAACACCGGCTACTCTTCTACAGCTGCTATTCCTCGTCCGTTGGGCGCTTCCACTTCTCCTGATTCTTCATCGAGTCCAAGCACCCTAAAATCAGCGTCTAACGGCATTATCACGCCAGTTGTTGCACCCCACGCTAAGTCTGAGCCTTCTCCTAAGCTGCTTGTTGCCGAACCTCCCGCCGCGGCCGACGAGATTGAGGAATTGGAAAAGAAGAAGCCTCAGGATGAAGATAGTCAGGACCTCAGTGAGGAGCACGAGGGGGACATCTATGCAGATGCCGTTCTCAGCTGCAGTATTGAGAACAAGGAGGAGTGTATGATGTGCTCTGGTTAGACTATGCAAGTTTCTTCACCTATGACCTATCATAAGGGAGAAAAGGTGTTTGTGGCGCAAATTATTCTAATTGCAATGAAGGTTACGCTTATGGGGAATGTCTTTATGTTAGCTAATTGTCTTCGTATCCGCATTCCAAAAATTCAAATGTGATACCCGTTTTCTACTGTTTTGCCTTCCTCGATGTGAAAAATGGAATGAAAGCATTGTTGTTATTTCATGATTTCGAATACGTGCCGAACACAAACATTAAATAAATATGATAGGAAAAAGCTCTGCTACCCGACTATTCCAAGCTATGGCTTCTTATCACCTTTGCAGAGCTCCCTAACAGGTGTCCCGCTCAAATCGGGGTGCGCGACCTTCCCAATATAAAAGTACTTGTCATGGTTGTTGAAGAAGTTCTCCCAGTGAGAGACAGCCTTCTCAACCTGGGCCCACGCCTCTCTCCTTCGCCTATCCCTCCGCTTTTTCAAGTATCTAACCCGGCTATCGTTCTCCCCCGTGCTCTCCAGCCTCGAAATCTCGCTAAGCTCCTTATCGTCTTGCTCCCTCGCCTCCCCAGTGATATACATCTCCTCCAGCCCCCTCAAATCCCAGGTAAGGTCCTCCCCGAAGCACCCGGACACGAAAGCCCTAGCCGCATCCTTCCCGGAGAAGAAGCCGTACGCGCCGCCGGGGCCATAAGTCTGCGGCGAGGCCGAGACGTCGAAAACGCTGCCGTTGATGGCGACATAGATGGGCAGCCCGGGCTTCAGGCCAGAGTATTGCGAGAGTTGCTCGTCCGTCAGGACTAGTGGTGCTTTCTACCCGCCCGGGCCAAAAATTAAATACTGATTAGTTTATACTCCTCCCTCCTCGGATAGGGGGGGGAATAGTTAGTTAGTTACGAATAAGTTCTTCAAGCCATTCCACCTCAGATATTTCGGCTTGTAGCCCCAAGTAATCGACTCCCCGTCCGTCACGAACCAGCTGAAGATCACGCTGAGCAGGAGCGCGCCCGTGAGCACGCGTAGGACGTCGAGCAGGCTGATTCCCTTTGAGATGTTGGCGTCGTCCGTCTCGTCTGTGGGCTCTAGGCCCAGAGAGGGAGGGGGGGGAGGAGGAGGGGTGGCGGCGGCGGCGGCGGGTAGTTTGCGGTTGCGGATCGTGTCTTCTGCCATTTTGCGCTTGCTTGCTTGCTTGCTTCGAGTGGTGGGAAGGTGGGTTGGGTGAGGAAGGGAGGGTGAGGTGTGGGGGGGTGTTAGGAGGTGCACGGTAACTAAGTAATAGTAGGATACAATATAACTTAACCCACCTGAAGAATTATGCCAAGGGCAGGTAGGTTGTTGGTAAATAAATAAATAAATAAATAAGTAAATAATGACCTTCTTCCGGGGGTTTTCTTTTTAATCACCTTAAAAGGTTTAGGCAAAAACGATAAACGGTGCAAGCCCCTAGGAACTCGAGAAAAGTTCCACTGTTCCAGCCTCATCAACATCATGGTGGTCCATCGACACCCCCCCCTTGGAGATCTACTGTTATCTAATCTAATCAAAGAGAGCCACAATGATGCCTCCGGCATCCCGCTTACCTGAATAGGATCTTATCAAGGAAGGGCTAAAACCCTTATTATTGTGCGAGTCACGACAGCAACCACACTTCAACACCCGACCACAACCCATCGCCACGAAACAAACTCGGCAAGCAAGAGCGAACGAGCATCAATAGACCACACGGCAAAAAAACATCGATACCTCAACGTTCAACCTTGTGAATCGATAATCTCCTAATCATGGTAGACTAACCTCTCCCTCCCTTCGCGAGCTCCGTTACTTTTCCTCCAGGGAAGGCAAACTAACCAGGGAAATCAGGCCCCCGCAGCAGCGCAAGGTGGAAAGAAGCAGAAGAAGAAGTGGTCCAAGGGAAAGGGTAAAAAAAATTTCCCCCTCTCGCTTTTTTAGGCCAATGGGAGGATCAGACGTTGAAATGGATTGAATCTGTATAGTCAAGGATAAGGCCCAGCACGCCGTCGTCGCCGACAAGACCATTCAGGACAGACTCAACAAGGACGTCCAAACTTACCGTCTCATCACCGTCGCTGTCCTCGTCGACCGTTTGAAGATCAACGGTTCGCTAGCAAGGAAAGCGCTGGCAGATCTGGAGGAAAGGGGCGTTATCAAGAAGGTTGTCGGTCACTCAAAGTTGTCGATTTACAGTGAGTTTTACCTACCCGCCTAGGAACCTCCTTTCGGAGGGGGGGGCATGTGTGTGGATTCGGTGCTGACAGACGTTATAGCTCGTGCGGTTGCGGCGGCGGAGTAACCTTCTTGTGAAATAATGGGTTTAATTAAATCAAAAAAGTGAAAGTTCAAATTTTCTATCCTTGCCACGTTTGAGAGGGTCTTTCTAGAAGGGTTTCTTAGGTCGATCCGAGAGGGGCTGGGACGGATGGTTTTTTTCCTTGGAGAACATTATCTGGCGTATTCACGGGCTACATGTCGAAATTAAAAATTAGGTTCACTTGACATCGGAAATTTTGCATTGGAAGGGTTGAAAGTAGGCGGGACACTTAAAAATGCTAGGCTTGTGGAGGGTATACTTGAGCAGGCTCTGCCCGAAATATCGTTGGCCCAACCATAGAATAATTTTGTTTGCTACAGCTCCGGATCAGCAGCCTAGCCAGCCTAATACTATATCAAAGCCACAATCCAGTATCACCCGAGAGTCTCACACTTCTTCAAACATTCGGTGTCAAGTCCTTGCTTGCATTCAATACATTAAAGTCTAAGAAGCAAGGTCGAAATCCTAAAGTGATTCCATGTGGATAATCTCTAACGAGTTTTGCCTTAAAAAAACGCTCCTAGCAATTCATTGAGCGCCAACTACCCCAGTATCAATATCCGAGGCCCCAACGCCCTACATAAGCGTGTCAGTAACTACGACTAAACCATTAGAGCAGGGCCGGATTGCAAACCTATTCCATCCAAAGAAAGTCGTTCCAATCGTCACAGGGCTTAATAAAATTAAGCCAATCCTGTGCAAGTACGGCGTTCCAGCCAGCCATACATTCAAAACAACCCATGACAGCCTTTCTATTCTTCGGCCGGCAAATGCATGGCGGGGTCCTCGGGTCAAGTGTGTGATCCACCGGCTCGGGATCTACAATCTCCCCGGCATCTATCTGTCGGCATTTCTCAACCAGCTTGTCCGCATTCCCACAGCTATGAGGACACGCGAATGCATCGAGTTCGTACACACACACCAGATACGAGTTCAGCAGAGTGGAACGCCAGTCGACTTCGTTCCTGGTATGGAAAAGGCAGTCAATGCATTTGGGGGCGTCTTCCATGAAGTCGTCGCTCTCGCATAGCAAGCCACTGTCGAAGCCATAGGGTCTGGAGTTTGTAGGGACTTGAGGGGGTTCAGTTATAAGGCCAGACGCTAGATACGTTAGCTATGGTGGCCTTAGTAGCAGCAAGAAGGGTGGGGGTACCAGCGTAGGTATAAACGCTGGTGCAGGGAATTATGCATCTTCCCGGTGGGGATTGTCCTTGGATTTCGTTGGGATCTTCCCGAGGTCCTGGATCCCTTTTGAGTAGGGGATGGTCCAGAGGTGGGTAAGGGACCGCTGCAAGAGCTAAGAGGGAGTAAATTAGGGGTAAGAGTGAGATGAACATTGAGGATTTATGAATAATTCAGGGGTCTTGAACGTGAGGTGAGAGATGATGATAATTACCGATGACTTGGTTTGGAGTATCGGAGGAGGGAGGGAGGGGGGAGAGAAACAGGAGGCACCGGTGGTTAAAAGGGAGAGTTTTTCTTTGCAGAGTAATGAGTATGGATTGCGTATACCACTAGATCGATTCCTCATGTATTGTGGCCGCGTATCACACGTATTTGTTTCCTACCGAGTGATTCCCTTCCAAATTTGTGCCTCGAAGCCATTCTCAGATTTCCTGCTATAATACTAGATTCACTGCTCCCAATTGCTTACCCTTCTCCTTCCCCGCTTGTTAAGCCCTTATGACCATAGAGAACTTTCTACAGTGAATATGTGAATAGAGGGAATCACCGACCACCCGTCCCCATATACCATAGCCAAACCCCTATCATAACTAATGTTGCATACTGGCATCTAGTATTACTCTAGCACTTGCTAACCTTCGTCCAATAACACTATAAACCAATGGCACTTGTATTCAAGGTGTGTCCGAACACACAATTCCGGTCAATCTCAAACCTCTTTGGCCAAAGTTTCCTGCCAATGCAAAATATACAGGAAAGGCACAGAAGCCGAAATATTTCTCCTACCGAAAGAAAGACCCCCCTCATCATTTCATTTAGTATGATAGCTAGAGAAATTACACTTTCCGAGTCGTGGAGTGACTTCATAGGCCAATCAGAAAGGCCAGGCCAGTGAATGAATAGAGGGGAAGGAAAAAACCTTATCTATGGACCCTGGTTGCTTCCGCCTTGGCAACGGCCGTTGATAACCATTAACGTGCTAGATGCTAAGATAGTATAATACCCTCACATTCTTAGCTCTATGGCGATCTGTCTATCCACCGATTAACCTATTACTACTTTCTTCTTCCTCTTCTATCCTAATCCAAGCACCACTCCTATTCCGCTTCTCCTCCGCTTCGCCAACCCCAAGACCCCCGGCCGACTCCTCCCTCCCCCATCGACCCAGCGTCCCCAAACAAATCCATCAGTTTTGTTGAAAAAATTGTCCAAAAGCCGAGAAATATACCGGAAGCATAAGAGAACAAGAGATGCCCAAGAACTTCCATTCTATCCAAGATGGTCAGGAAGACCTACTATTTATACAGTGAGGCAGCACTGTCTATCAGCAGGGGAGAAGGGATCAAAGCGAGCAGTATGGAATACAGAAGAAAACAAATGATGGGAAGATTACATATCTGGTCAACGGACCAAGAGGTGATATCATATGAGCGAAGGGTGAAGTCCAACAAGAGGAGTACGGAGAACCGTAAACCGACACTGAGAGTGAATGACCGGCTTTGTCGTACTGTAGACGTGAATGGTGCATATCCGAAGGGCCCAATTTCAACCAAGCTTGCAGCCAAGATATCGAGTGATCCTATGTGATTCCGAGAGAGAAAGAACAAGTAATAGCGTTATGATACCAGTTTTTACTCCATACGGTAGCTGTTCCAAAGCTCTATGATGGCTCTTGAGCGGTGAAGCCCGACATGTAAAGAGAGGCACATCGGTGGCATGGCCAGTTCTGCGACATCTCGGATCCAACTGTAATCACGCCCGTAATTGTTTTTCATTCTTCACCGTAGTATTATTGTGCCTGGACAAAATTAGCCGATCAAGGAACGCTCATAATTTTCTCCATGATGTTGTCAACCTCCTCGACACAACCACCCCAATCCAACCAAGAAAAATAAGTAAAAATAACTTAAACATATGGCAGTAATCAGTACTTGGTATACCTTCTATCAGCATTAATAAAAGAAATAGAAGGTATTATGAGGTGGCTGTTGAGTGGTAATGATTTTTGTGGGGGTCCGGAAGCGATGGGTTGCCATGATCATCCGGGTGATCGGTTAATTTTCTCCACCCACAATACCAGCTAAAGCTATATACGATACCTGAACAATTCCAGCGTAGCGCTTTTTTTCTTCTGATTTGTCTTTTTTTTTTACTGAAGGCGTGAAGAGCGCCATTTCAGAGGACGGCGAAATGCCCTAAATTCCTGTGCACTTTTTAACCTACTCGAGTATACATTTCCCTAAGCGAGATTAAGCTGCCGCTTCTCCAAATATCGGTATCGGTATCGGACCGGCGCACTACAGTACTACGATATGCTCCTGATCCTCCGTCGCACTGTGAGAACTGGAAGAATTGAACCCCCACCCTTGGGCAGTTGGAGCTGCCTCTCCCAGTACCAGTATATGGTCTGCTATATTTTCCCCTTTATTTGTCAGCGGAGGACCGAAAGCCAGTGGTTTTTTTCCTCTTTTTCCTTTCGCGGGGTTGTCCCCCCCTTATATCCAAAGAGGGGAATTCTGGACCTCTCAGCGTGAGGTTCAATTACTGTATTCTCAGTAAAATTCGATCTCAATGAGCCCCTCTTGTAGACTCTTAGACTACTAGAGCAGGTCGGCCCATATCCACCAAGGAGCACCAGTTCAATCATGGAGAGCGGCAGCATTCAACTGGACTGGAATCGGGGCATGTTCGTGCAAAGGTGGCCGATTTGGATAGCACTCGTGCCTACTGTTTTTATCTGCCATCTTACCCGATCCATTTTTATAATGGCATCGATTTGAGCCGTACTCCTACATTCCACACACACTCACGCTCTGCTCTCTCTCTCCTCTCGCACCTTCTCTATTACTATGCCTACTAGTATCACTGCTTGACGCTTGGACCCGAGCACGGGCTCGATATGCGACTCTAAGAGTTTTACAACCCGGATTCATTTAGAAATACCAGGACTCAGTAGGGGGTTGGTGTTAAGTCCTTATCCCTGCCAATCCACTCGATCGTGGTCGCCATGGCGGTTTCAATGATGGGTTAGAACATGTGCTTAGCAGCAACAACAAACTCCCTAGAGCTTAGTGCTCTACTAAGCTAACTACTCGAGAAGATGCCTACCGTACTAACCGGGACAGGCGGGGATATATTTGACTGGTTAACCTCGAATAGTTGCCCCATAGAATCTGGCAGGGCCCCGCATCAACCTAATTGCCAGCTACCGTACAAGTGTAAGCTCACGATGCTTAGTTAACAAGTGAACAGAATTGCGACCGCCAGTTAATGAGATCCAACATGCCCGCCCTCGGGCTATCCGTGTCAGGCAAACATTATTCCTCCTTAGGAGGCTTCGTCTCTGAATACGGATATTGGAGGTTGGAGGGTATTGGATTGCACAAGGTTTTTCTTTATTCAAAGGCAGCCTACGTAAACACACCCTCGCACCAGCCAAAACGGCGCTTGCAGCACCCAACATGATTGGCAGGAGTCCAATTCCTACAAAGCGCTGGTCTGACGGTGCGGTAGAAAATAAACGCTCGTTTCGTACGCAAGCAGGCAAGCCAATGGCAACGTACCGCAGGCCGCAGGCCAAATATCATCAGAACATTCTGACCTTAATTATGTTAAGGGAAACCCTCGATAAGGATGATATGAGGAGGAAAACATTCCATCCTGAAACGACACGGGAATTCGACCTGACCAAGGGGCTTTTAGCTCTGAGGTTATGCTGCGCCCGATTAAGTAGTATTAGTATCATACTGGATCATGATACAAATGCCAAACATCCCCTGACCAAGCCAAAACTGTTGGAATGCTCGTTTTGGTTAAGCGTACCTACCTAATGCCAACCTACCAACCTTCCTTCCTTCCTTCCTTCCTTCCATCTCTGTGATAAACCTCCCGCCCCTTTCTGGACTGCAGTTAACGTGCTTACAGTATCAGTCAAGCTACAGTACCGGTATTCGAGTACGAGTACCCGTACTCGCCCAATAGGCTGCATTTCTACAAACACAATAATGGCTGGGAGTACTCGTACAATACAACCAGCCCCCCTTCTCCACATTCTCCCTTCCAGACAGGACAAAGTGCCCCGCAGATCTGTGCGGATCGCCGGTTATTATATTGCGATGCTGCCGGCACCCATGCCGCACAAACTACTGTGGGCGCACCAATAGCTCTCCCCACCAAAATATGAGGGAGAACATGCCGTTGAGACTTGTATCACTACATGATTCTTCAAGTGCTTCAGGAGACAGTGAGATACTGACATGGGAGGAATAGCCATAACACCTTCCTTCCTCCGACCGTACCCGTTCCGTGCAAGTTGAGAAAGGAAAGGAGAGGGGAAAAAAGAAAGAAAAAAAGTCCAACCCCCTTGATTCCCTCCTTTATTCCTGGGGAATTCTCGTTTCTCGGATGGAGACGTTATTTATAAGTGTTGGAATCTCGCTCGAAGAGTCTTTGTCATTCTTGTTACAATTTCCCTCACCTTCTCCAACCGCTCATCACTTAATCTACCCATCTCCTTTCCACCCTCCCCCCTCCAGCCTCTTTCTTTTTTTTTTCTTTCCCTTCTTCATTTCATTCTCTTATATTAAACCGGCGAGTTCGGTAGCGCTAGTCGCATTCACTTCTACGAACAAAACCCACTAAAAATCCAGGCGAACGCTCGAATCTGTTTTCCTCACTTCATAGCAATTCCAGTATACTCTAGCCTTCTTTTCGCAATCAGTCCATATCAATTCATCTAAACCATAAACAAAAAGGCAAAAAAAAAAAGATGTTGTTCAAAACCGCCCTCCTAGCAAGCACCTTCGCTCTCCTCTCGAACGCTCAATCCACCACCGCATCCAACAACCCACCAACTCCAAGTGGAAGTGTAAAACAGCACGTAGTCCGAGTCGGCGATGCGAGCGGTGCGTTAACCTTCTCCCCGGACACCGTGACAGCCGTTCCCGGCGACATGGTGCAATTCCAATTCTACCCCATGGTAAGCTTATACTCCCCTCTCTATCTCCTCCCCCTTTCCCTCCTCCTTCTAGGGAGCACTTCACACGAGCAAAAAACATGAAATTAACAGTTACATTTTTAAAAAATTGAAATTAGAACCACTCCGTGGCCCAATCCTCCTTCGACAAACCCTGCGAACCCATTCCGCAGACAAACGGCACCGCGGGCTTCTGGTCCGGCTTCATGCCAGTTTCCTCGTCCAGCACCACGATGCCGACCTTCTCCATTGTTGTCAAAGACGACAAGCCGATATGGTTCTATTGCGCCACCGCTAAGCATTGTCAGAATGGGATGGTGGGCGCCATTAACCCCGCAACATCAGGAGCGCGTACCCTCGATGCGTACAAAGAGGCTGCCAAATCGGTCGCGAAGACCGGAGTGCCGACTGGCGCTGCGGGTCCCGGGGGGTCAAATTCAACTTCTGGGTCTGGGTCCGGGAGTGGAAGCGGGAGTGGGAGCAGTGGCAGTGGAAGCGCAACTAGTAGTGGTAGTTCCGGTAATGGTCTTGATAACCCGATTCCTGGGAATATTACTAACGGTGGAGCAGGACCGAGCACTACACCCTCTCCTGGCGCCGCGGGTGAACTTCGTGTCTGGAAGGGATGGGCCGTTGTGGTCGGTGGGATTGTCGGATTGATGTTGGTATGAGTACGATGATAGTTAGTCGGTTTACTCTTTTCACCTGTTTTGTTTTCTTGGTATCGCCCTCTCGTGATTACTCTAGTTTGGACGGCAGGATGATTGTATAGTGGCAATATAGAGTATATCACGCTGGACGGATTTTGTTTGTTTATCTGTTATTTAACTTTTTTTCTTCTTTTCATTCGTTTCAAATGATTTTGACAAACAAGGAAGCTAAAGCGGGAAGAGAGTTTTTAAGTTTTAATATTTGTATAATATAAAACCCCCACCGCAAGCTTTGTCATATTCAATCACATGTTACCTACAGAAAACCAAAGCCAAGACCCCCAGCTCCAAACCCCAGAAAACTTATTCCCGAGTGATGACCCATGACCACTATTCTACACAATACCATGCTTATTGTAGTCTAGAACATTACCTATTGTACCGTACTCCCCCCCCAAGGAATTGGACATTTTCTAACCTAACCCACTCACTCACTCACCTAGACTTAAAAGTTAAATAACAAAATGTGTATTAAAAAAAAACTTTTTCAAAAAAAAAGTGGTTTTTATATATAACTTGTACTAGTGCTTTGTGGTTACTGCTGCTTACTACTACTAACTAATGCTGCTTTATTGCTAGAACTACTATACCAACTACCGCTTGTTCTCCCTCTGTTGCGAGGAGGCCCACTACTACCACCACCACCACCGATCAGGATTTGTCCGGGTGGATCCCTTGGATGGCTGTTCTTATCCTCGGGAGCTGGAGCTGGTATGTACTCGAGTATCATACTGTAGTGGGTGGCTGCTGTCTTAGCTGTCCGGCCGGGTGGGCCTGGGTGGGAGGTCGTCGTCTACGGTAACCGGTTATTACCAGCCCCAGCTGATAATAATAGTAAGTAAGTAAACGTGAAGCTGGGGGGGGCTTTTGCACTGACTGACTGCCTGATTGGTTGCGCTGGTTGACAGGCGCAAAACGAAACGAAATGGGGAAAATAAACAATGACGAAACAAGAGAATGATAATAATACAAAGAGTGACGAATCAAGATTGTGGTGGGGGGGGGGGGGAATAATAGCAAATGGGCAGGGAAGTATCATCTGGGCAACTGTAGATAGATAGATAAGAGCAAATTAAAGCTTTTCCCGTCGGTCGATCAATGGGTAATGGCAACCGTTAGACTAGGTTAGCAACATCACGTATAATCACTCGATTTCTTTGTTCCTTCCGGGCTGTTATCATACTCGTTGATCACTGACTTGGCCTGCCGGTATAATACTGGGCGGTTCATCAAGGATAATATTGTCGGATGATGAATGAATTGGCGCCAAAAAGTTACAGGGCTTTGGTGTTTATGTTACCGTATGTGCGTGAACTAGGTATTGGGGGGGGGGGGGTGGAGGATGGGCATCGGCGTCAATTTTTGTCCGAATACTTTTGTAAATTCGCCAAGTAATCCTCACCGAACCCATCCGCTCACTTCCTGCCGACCGATTGACTCACTGACAACTTTGTTTACTCACTCACTTTCTCGGTCGGTCCTACATTCTTGTGCGGTACTTATTTCCTCCTCCCCCGAACTCTCGTGTTTCCCCAACCCCCCCTCGCTTCCTCTCTCTCTCCACGATATTCCGCGCGTACAAGTGTGAGATGATAAAAAAATAATATCATAGTGGGGTACAGTACAGTACAGTACAGTGCTATTGCATTAAACAATCATAGAAGAAAGAAGGAAAGAAAAGAGCTTACGCACACCCCCCCTCTTTTGAGTTTAAAATTCCACGTAATTAGTCTAGCTTACCCTTCACCCATGTGGAAGTGCAAAAGAGCGGAAACGAACCGAATGAAGAAGTGTACGGTACAGTACTGTACAGTTTTCCGCTGCCCACACACGCATACATAGAAAAACAAGCATGCAAGCATGATAGCGGTAGGCACAGCGGAAGAAAAAAAAGAGGAAGAAAGAAAAAAAAAGGTATATTAAATTCCCTTCTTTGAATTGAATTCCATTTATCCCCTGCTTGTCTGCCTGCCTGCCTACGTACTCCGCGTTTTCCCACTCCAAAGCAAGCCAACCGAAAGAGCTAAAACAGTGATTTAGGAGAAAAGAGAAAGAAGAAAAAAAAAAGGACATAAGTAAACAAGTAAAAAAGACAGCTGGAAAAAAGACAAAAACCCGTCCAAAAACACACAAGGAAAATAAAAAGCGAATACCCGTTAACAAATGGAATGATACTGATGAGAAAAGACAAGGCTGAGGGGGGGAGTAGGGGGGTGGAAAATAAAAAAATAAAAATTGTACGGCAAGGTATGAGACAGTGAGAAACAGAGAATGAGAAAAAAGGGTGGTAATGTTTGCATCAGAATTTGAGGCAGATGGTGTTTTTGGAATGAATAGGCACAGGTCAAGGTCCGGCCGTCGCTGTTTGGACGAAACAGAAACAGTTGGAAGGAAATTGAGATGATATAATGGGAAGGTATCATGAGGGTGAGGTGAGACTCGTACGGACATCCTGCCATGTGGAAAGAAAAAGGAACAAAAAATACAAGACTGATATAAGGCGGAAACAGAGTTTTGTTGGAGGGGGGTAAAAATAATATCAAAACAGCAGCTAAGGTCGATGAAAACTCCCGTGCGTCTAAAGTCGTGTAATTCCCAACCACCTAAACTCCAGGGACCTACCAGCCAATGCTCGAGTAAAAAAAATCAAGAGCAACAAGTTTGACATGGTACAATGTATATGAAGGCTTTAACAGATCTCCATAACGTTTACTGGCCACCAACAACCAACCCAATCCTTCTGTAGATACCCTCAGCAGCATCCAACATCCTATTTGCTTCTCCTAATGTGCTCTCTTCGACCTCCTCGCTCTTCTCCTCAACAACCTCTGGAGATTGCTCTGCAACGGCCTCTTCAAAGAGATCCTCCGGTTGAGCCTGACCTCCTGCAATCATTTCCAGACGTTCAAGCAACGCCTCGACACCGGTTCCAGGGAACAATTCGTCGAGAGTTTTCTTCTCGTCAATCTCAGTCTCCTCCCTGGTATAGTACTGCATCTCTTCCTCGTAAACATCGAAGAGATCCTCCGGCGCCTCATACTCGTCCTCCTCGAAGTGATAGTCCATGATATCTGCCTTCTCGTTGCGGATGGGGAAAAACCCATCAGCAACAGGAAGGGAACCCAATTTCCAGTCCTCATCCTCAACAACCTTTCCACTCAAATCCTGGATGCTTGGAGGACCTTGTGGAAGTTCGAGAACACTAAACACTTGCGGTGAGTTGGTTCCCCACGTGTTGTACGCCAAAGGCCACTCAGAATCTTCGGAAACCGGGGCAAGGTTAGGATTGATATCCTTGCGGGTATTGGGGCGAAGGGAAGCGTCATTGTTGGAAGGAGCGGTTTTTGGTTCCGGTGCGGCGGTGGGGTTGGGAACCTGCTCCAAAGCATCATTCTGGGCGGTCGGTTGCATGGCGTCCAAAAATACTGAAAACGCGGGAGAGCTCAAGAGCATTCTAGTAAGCTCACTAAGTTTGTTATTCTCTTCCCTGAGTCTGGTATTCTCATGTTGGAGGTCCGTAGCTTCGTTTGTCTTGGTAGAAACTTCCTGCTCCAAGTGGGTGATGTATTCTATAAAACTTGTAAGCAGATGTAGACAGGCGACTCCGGGGACCTATGGTATTACCCTTTCTCCTGCTTCTGAAGGCACGGGCAGAAACCTTGTTTCTGAGTTGCCTCCTCTCCTTGCTAGTCAACTTCTTTCCTTCCTCACTGGCGAGTAGACGCTCGTCCTCATCCATCTCATCCTCCTCCTTCTTGAGCTTGGCAATGTGGGGTAAAACAGGGGGTATGCCGTTGGCAGAAGGATGAGGAGCGTTGCTCTTCATGGAAGTCAAGATTTTGTCTACACGCTCATTGACACTATTCTTCGGAGCAACTTTAAGTTGTTGCTGTTGGGATAGCGGAGCTTGCTGTTGTGCTTGCCTCTGTTGCCGCTCTCTGATTGCCCTCTGCTGTTGTTCATAGGCGGCTTGGTGTTGATGGATACCGGCGTAGAATCTACCGGCGGTAGCCATAGGGGGGGCAGTCGGGCCAACGGGGGGGACTGTGACAGTAGGGACTTCCATCTTAACAGAAGATTCCAAGTTATCCATCATCGGTGAAGTTCCCAGGACTAGACTAGGGTTAACAAAATTGGCCGAGCTCTCACCAGCAGCGGTGCTCTCGGGGTAAAAGTAGGCTGGCATCATGCCGTTCGAACTATTTAGCGAGGCGGAAGAGTCGTTGTCGAGTTGCATGAAACTATTCTCATGGGGAGAAACCGACATGGAGGCGGTTGGAGGGAAGAAGTCGGGATAAAAACCGGAATTTACGGGAAGCGAGCCCGTTTGCTGAGTGTGAAGATCGTATTGATGGCTCGGGGCGGGAAATCCTGTAGCTGACAGGTGGTTGTTGCCCGTCACCTTTTGGTTCATCGAAGGTGTACTAGACTGCGATGAGGAGAAAGAGGACCGAGATAGAGTAGGCGAGGGCATGAAGGAGTTAGGGCCGTCGTAGTCGATGAAGGCGTCGATGTCGTTAAAGGAAGAGTTCTCCTGGTTGAAAGATAGGGAGGAACTCGAGCGGTTTCTGCTCATGTTATTTTGTTGTGACATTTCAAACGAGGAAGGCCTTTTCGTAAAGTTGGCTCTCGCTCGCCGGTCCGTAACAGTGAGAAGGTAAGCTAATTTCCAACTTGACTCCTTTTCTAGTTTATGTCTGTAATTGTGATGAGACGATAGGATAGTTGTTTCTGTTAAAAAGTCAAGACGAGTATTTACTTGTGTGAATCCTAACAGAGAGGGGGAAGTGAGGGAAGGGTTAATGGTGTTGATGATGATGATGATGATGATGGTGATGGGTAGCGAGTGGGGTGGTAGTGGTAAAGAAAAGAGCGAGGAGAACTTGGTTGTATTGTTGAGTTGTGAGGGTGTGCGGGCAGGAGAAGGGAAGAAGGACAGGACAGGTAGCGAGATGAAGAAGAAGGTGGGCTGTGTTGCAAGATTGCTGTGTTGTGTGGGTGCGGTGCTGTAGGAACGGTGGTGGTAGCAGGTGGTAGCAAAAAGAGGATTACAAGCAGCGGCAGGAGCAAAAGCTGATTCGGTTGACGGGGGGAAAAAGTACGGGGGGGTTGCTCCCAGAAGAGACTCCTATTGGGCAACAAAATGCACGGAGAGGGAGGAAGGGGAATTTACGACCTTTTGGGGGGGGGACAGTAAGGAAGGGGGAAAACGGGGCTGTGTTGCAATATCCATCCACCTTTTCCACCTCCTCAACCAATCCAACCTCATCGAGGAAAAAAGTGAGGATCCAAGCCAGGCCCAAAGGACCAGCATCCCGGGACAAGATTCGTGTTCACCCGCGTTCTGCTGCTCGAAACGGTTGTTGAAGCGCTCGGCGCCCCCCATTCGAGTGCTTGGATTTCTGGAAGCTGTTTGAATTTGAGTTAAATTCCGCCGCTTCAGAGCCCGGGGTGCAGCATTCTACCATTTACTCAGATGTGTACAGAGCTCGTCATGATCCTAACAATATCTCTCCAATCCTGCCGCAGTCGTACAAAGCCCTCGCAGCAATTTTCATCAGCATCCGACTAGCCCACCGGGGCAGCCCGTTGACAAGAACCTTCTTCGTCGGCCGCTCCGACGATCTTTTTCTTTCTTTCTTTCTTTCTTTCTTTCTTTCCCTCTCCAAAAATCGCAACCATCCGACACTTCACGATAGCAACCGTACCCGTAGACCGGTACTGTAAAGTATGGTAGGGTATTTACACCCTACTGCTGCTGGTACAGCAGTTTCCCGACAAGAGAGCTAGGACTCTACGCGTTTATAAAAACACGCAGCACCCCATTCCTGTCCCCAGACCAACTGGCACACCGGGCCTCTGCCATACTGTAAGTGCTATTTGCTACTCACTTATCCTACCGGTATTTTTCCAACTGTTACAGTATTCCCTCGGTGCTGCTCCGCACAATGAGCGAGAAACAAAAGGCTCCCTTGTTCCCCAACTTGCTTCAATCTTCTCATCATCATCATCATCATCACCTCCACAATACCGGTAACGTAGACTATCGGCTCATCCTGCTTTTCTCGCTAAACCTTGGAAGCTCTCAGCAATGTCCAATTCCTGATCGAGACACCTTGAATTGCATTCCGTTTATCCGACACGAGGCTTGCGTCACGCTCCATGACGGATCTCTTGCCCTAAGCCCTGCTTTCACTTAAGCTTTCTTCGCTGCGGATATTTCGGGCTTAGCTTTTCTAAAAACAGATCAGATGGACGAATGAGGAAATGATTTGCCCGACTCCCACCCGGGGGAGCTAAGAAAGAAAGAGAGAAAACCTTGTTCAGCTGAAGTGAGACCCCCGAGATCCCCCGTTCTGGGTCGCTTCTGGCATGCGTCTAGAAGGTTTTCACCAACCAAACGGATCTGCTTACTTGTAAATAGAGAAGGCACTCTCGAAAAGGATAAAAATGATACCGTATACGGCTTTTTTTGAGACGATATTACCTGGGAGGGAGTCCTGCAATTTTTCATGTCGACGGAAAGCAAGCGTTTTTAAGTGGCTTCTGGGAGGACGTTGCCAGCACAGTTCCTCCTGAGGCCCCGGCACCCAGATGGTTCGAATCACAACCGCATTCCATGGAACAGAACCACTCCTGTTTGGAGAATTTCCACCAAACATCTTCCTTGTGGAATGGAGATCAGATCGTCGGGCATTGAAGCAGCTCAATGATCACGATAATCTAGCCAGTCTCACTCGTTCTCCATTGTGAAGCTCGTCCACTACGCACTCAATCTTTCCCTAATTTTCTTCCGGCCGTCCCGTCGTCTGTAAATTTACCGAATTTCACCCGTTTTTAGCTTAATTTAATATGTTATCCCCGCGCATGTAAGTTACCAGTGCCTAGCGCGGTGATAGGCAAGGCCATCACCCTAATTGCCGGTGGTACGAATGTCACCTCTTGAAGGAATACTGTACTCGAGTAGGCTCACTCATAGTGGGCTGGTCTAGCCAACCACCAACGAACTTGACCTTCCCCCACTTGAAGATAAACTATCGTCTATACCTTTTGGAGTTAGGAGGTGGAACAGAACCAGTGCCTGAAAATTGGTTAAGGGATAACTTGAAATGTCATAAACACTAGGCTAATCCCAAACAGTTTTGCTGGCCACGGTACCGGTACCAGTATGTCGGCCGTCGTTCAAAGCTAAATTTCCCGCTCTCAGTGGACAAGCACTAGTACATGTACTTGGCTATTTAAAAAGTCTCCGGACGCTTTGCATTTATTAGTACCTATCTTGGCACGAAAGCGTCCGGAGACTTTTTAAATGGCCAAGTATCATACACAACCAATCAGCTTGCAAATTTTTCTTTCTCCTCGCCTAGCAGGTAGCTAAGTTACCGTACTGTATTGTACTCGTTCTTTATCCCATGAGCACCATATTGTACCTGGTTCAGGCTTGTCGAACCCGCCGCATATTCACCTGCTCCACGAACAACAACACTACAATATTTCCTCCTCTTCTGCCCCCTTCCCCCGGTCTGCCGTAGAGCAGTATCTAAGTATATTGTCACAGCCAGTCACTGCCATACCCGTGCCATGGCGTGACAGAAAGTTGACGGACCCTCAGAGTGCTCCAACCCACGCACGGGCTTCGGTGTACCGATACCGCAAAAAACTCGTGTTATCCACTATCTCCGCCTGGCCCCTAATCTCCATCAATCCCTGCCTCTTGGCCCACTATAGGTTTAGTTTGACAGGTTAACATTTATTCAAAATTTCGGTAAACACCAGGAAGCATACCCATCCGGGTCCTCTATCCTACAGCAGTACATGTCCACGAGGTACGCCAGCTCTACCTGCCTAGTCCGTAGTATATATGGAAAGTACTACCAGCGCGACGCATAGGAAACCCCGAGCATCCAACTAACATACAGCAATCTTCAAAATAAACCATCCAACTAGGATACAACAAAAGAAATCCACCTCCCTAACTTCCCCCAAATACTACCACATACAAGAGGCCCGCCGACATTCCAAGTCCGTAATCCGGCAGACCGGTCACGTATGCCCAAAACAAAATCAATTTCCCCATCCCCCTCCCCAACCGGAAGCCCCACTCCGGCGGTTTTTTCTCTTTCCCCATCGTGCAGTGTTCTTTGCCTTCTGCGAGGCGCCGCCAGCCACAATCACCCTCCAAGAATGGCGTCTTCGTCGCCAGAGGATCCTAACCCCCCGGTCGTTTCCGTGTGGTGGCTTCCCAAAGCAGGCCAACCCCCTTCCCTCGCCAACTCGTCATCCCTCCTCCTTACCAATCCCATCATCTGCAATGGTATCAACAGATCCAAAACTGAATCCGCTTCCTCAATCAGGTAATCTCGAAACCTGTTGACATCTGTTGCCATTTCTGGCACCAATTCGTCAGCCGGGGCTGACTCATCCTTGTCCTCCTCTTCATCAGCCACACTGTGGCTTCACTCGATCGGCATTTCAGCCACACTAGGTGCAGCCTCACTAGCTGATTCCCTAGCCATAACCGGCGCGGCTCCGTCGTCTGAGTCATCGTCAGCCACCTCCTCACACACCTGTGGCTCCGCTCCCCAATCCTCGATTTCCACAGTCGTAGTGACCGTGTCCTGTAGCCCGTCTCTTTCTATCGTAACGAAGTGTAATCTTCGAGATAGTATCGAGACGGGATGTCGCAACAGTGAAATTTCTGCCTTGAGGGCAAAATTCTTCTCGATCGCCCGTGATAATACCACCGACCCCTTAGCGACAAAGGCGGCAGAAAAAGTTGAGAAACCTCGCTTAACCATATCGAGCAAAAATAGGAAGAATGGATAGTGATGAGGGTTCTCGAAAATTGAATGAAAGAGATAAAGTGATCTCTTAAACAAAGATTAAAGTCAGAGGAAAGATCTCTGAAATTAAAGACTTGAAGCTATCGCGAGATTGACTCCAAGGATCCGATAGGCTCAACCACTGAATGTGACATGTCACAAGATGTAGCTGGTGTGTTGTAAGGTTAACAGAATTGTGAATACCAGTTAATGAGATCCAACACAGTCAGGACACTTGGACTTGACCGTGTGAGGAAAAAACACTAATCCTTCCTGGAGGTTTTTATCTCTAAACACGGAGATTAGAGACCCAGAGGAGGCATTGGATAACACGGGGTTTTTGCGCTATTCGAACGGCGAAGGTTACGGGAAGAAGTCCCCGCCGACCCGAATATCACGGGTCCGGGGGATTCCCGATCCGAATCCCTCGGAGAGCTTTCCGTGCGGGTCCGTTTCAGGCTCCTTATTAACTGATGCTTGTCTGGTCTAGCCCGATGGGGTAGGGGATTTGAGATTTCCATAATCGCGGTTTAGATTAAAGGGAAAGCCGAGACTCCCCTTATTGGGCTCTGAGGCTTGTCTGATGGTATTTAAAGAATGGGGGCTTACAGTTGATCATTTGTGCAATTTAGGCTGCCATGTATGGTTAGTCGATTCACGTAGTATCACTCGGTATGTCATTTACCCCAACTGAGGGAATGTTGGGGTTCAATACTCGTACAGATTACTGGTGCTAGCATCAGGAGGGATGGGTGGGAGGCGATGTTTTTGGATTCGCTGTCTGTTTCCCTGAGACCAACCCCATGCACACACGCACACCTATTCCTTTCCCTCCTCGGTCGTAATCCTTGAAGAATCTCTGCGACATCGAGTTAGATCGCCAATCGAATTTCAATATAGCTCGGACCACAGCGTATCCGATTCATGCTCTCCTGTCCAAGGCCGTCAATATTATTCTGCTGATCCCCCAGGCCACTTCTATCGTTTTTCATTGGAAAAGTTCTGGAGATGGTGAGTCTGCTCTGCAAAGGTGGTCCGATGGGAAGGCGAGCCAGGAATGGTTGTTGGGTACTCGAACACTTGGTACCTTGGGCAGGGGTGATGCTAGTACGGTATTGCAACGCATTGATCGTATGGAGCGAACATGAGACGGCGCGTGTGTGAAGCTTAGGGTTATGAGGAACAGGGTATTATACATTTAATGGTATTTACGGAGGTACAGCCCATAAGGTTTGTATGTTTTACTAACAGGGGGTGTTGCCCTAACATGGGGTAATGTAGCAAATTGGGTATAAAGGCAGCGAAATAGGTATCATGGCTACCCAATTCGCCCACTCACCCCATGCTAGCGTAGAACCCCTGCTAGTAAAATATACAAACTTTATGGGCTGTACCTCCGTAGAGAGCTGGGTGTGCGGCGCTGGGGTCGGTGGAGGGTGGAGGGGATTGGTTTGGGGCATCGGCGGCCATGTACGGTACTAGTACTCTTACATTACCAGTAGGGCCATGCTTCGCAAACCTCCCACAGATGCGTGTAGTATTTTGAAGCTTCTTTTCTTGTGCTTATAAACACCTAATGAGGAGGGGAAATATATCTCTAGGTTGACCTTGGAGGCTGGGAAAAGTTCTCTGTCAGCGGAGAGTTGGCTATCACTGCCGGATAGACGGGAACTTATGTCACTGTTCAATCCCAGATTGGACGGCGCAGTTAGAAAATCAAGAATTTGGCAACAATCCAGACTCGATCTCCGGAGCCTAACGTGGGGATGGGCATTCCGCATCTACTCGAGTACCACAATAGCACACTAAGTCGTTCGGATAAGAGCCTGCAGAACTTTATACCTTTCAGGCAATGGCCTGTCACTACTCGGCAATCCCATTTGATTAGTAGTTTGCGTCGCCTTGGACCCTCATACTTCCCAACCTCATCATATATACCACGACGAGGTAGCAAACAATCGCTCTTTTCCAGGGCGGGCTCAAGCACTCAAACCCGATGTCTGATATTACTCCTGAAGAGTTCTCCTCCAAGCCCTTCGATTACCTGATCGTTGGGGGCGGCACCGCCGGGCTTCTCCTCGCCGCACGCCTCTCCGAGAACCCTAGCATCCGAGTAGGTGTTCTCGAAGCCGGGAAAGCACAGTTCGATAACCCTAAGGTGAAAATCCCGGGACTCCTTGGAAGGTCAATTGCAGATCCCGAGTTGGATTGGGCCTACATGACCACTCCTCAGAAGGAGCTCGGTGGAAGACAGCTGCTCTATCCCAGAGGGAAAATGCTTGGCGGGAGTTCGGGGATTAACTTCATGTTCTGGGGGAGAGGGGACAAGAGGGACTATGAGTGGGAGAAGGACTTTGGGATGAAGGGGTGGACATGGGATAGTTTTTTGTTAGTCCTCCTTCTATGGTTTTACTCGGCTTTCTTGGGTAACATAAGTGTTTATTATTTCTTAGGAAGTATTCGAAGAAGTCCCAGAGTCTCAACATCCCGACGGAGCCTGAGCAATTGGCTATGCTCCCCACACCTACGCATGTTCCAGAGTTCCACGGTACTGATGGTCCTATACATGTTAGCTTTTCGAGTTGGTACGAGGATGTGATGGAGTTCGTCATGCCCGCTTTTGCGGACATTGGTGTTCCAAGAAACGTGGAGCCTATGAGCGGCTGTCCTGTTGGTTCGAATATCGCTGCCCTGAGCATCGACCCAGCCACAGGGGCTAGGTCCTATTCCGCGAATGCTTACTACAGACCTAATTCTAGTAGGGAAAATTTAGTCGTTTTAACCGGTGCTCAGACTACGAAGGTCTTGATTGAGGATTTTGTGGCTGTTGGAGTGGAGTATCTTTTTAATGGAAAGACGCACTCTGCTCGTTGCTCGAGAGAGGTAATTTTATCTGCGGGGGCAATTGCGTCCCCACAGTTGCTTGAGCTTTCTGGAGTTGGTGATAGCAAGCTCTTGGAGAAATATGGGATAGAGTGTAAGGTGGAGAATCCAAATGTCCGAGAGGGAATGCAGGATCACCTTAGTAAGTGTGCGGATGCCACCATGGAATGGTCCAGAGCTAAGAAACCTAGTAACAAGTATTGAATTTGAGCTCCGCCCCGGGACTCGCACCATGAACGACCTGGGCGACCCTCAAAAGCTCGCTGAAGCAATGAAAGAGTACGAAGCCTCATTCTCTGGGATATTAGCAACAGTATATACACATTATGGTATGATCCCACTTTCCAAAGTCATGCCTCAATCCGAAGTAGAACACATAAAACAGACCATCAAGAAGGATCTTGAGACTACCGCAAGCCCGCGTGATCGCCTTATCTACCAGGTTGAACTCAACCGTCTCAACTACCCTCAGGACTCCCTCGGGCAAGTCGAGATCATGTCAGCACCCTTCGGCTTCCAGGTCTTCCGAACCGAAGAAGAAGACGTTCCAAGGAAGCAGTCCTTTAACTTCTTCATGGTCGGAATGCACCCCCACTCGCACGGGTCAGTCCATATTTCCTCCCAGAACGTAACCGACCAGCCAACTATCGAACCGGCAGTCTACTCCTCCAATGTCGACCGCCACGTCCTACTTCGCGCCACACAGCTTGCCGATAAAATGGCTAAGGCGCCTCCATTCGCGAAGCTTCTCGCAAAGCGTATACAACCGCCAGAGGGAGAAATGACCGAAAGTGACTGGGATGAGTTTGTTGGAGAGTCAACGGGGGCTTGCTGCCATAGCGTCGCTACCTGTGCTATGTTGCCGAAGGATAAAGGAGGGGTGGTGGATGAGAAACTCAGGGTTTACGGCGTGAAGGGATTAAGGGTTGTGGATGCTAGTGTCTTGCCGGTGCATATCTCACATCATATACAGGCAACCGTCTATGCTGTCGCGGAGCAGGCAGCCGATTTGATTAAGGAGGAGTGGTAGAGATATTACCTCTAGACTTTGCGGAGACCGGAAGGTATATGCAGAGGTTAGCACACTGGCTCACTGCCGGTAGTGAACGGAATGGAAATGCGTTGCTAGAAGTATGGTGCAAGAATCTTTAGGGGGTGGCCCTCGCAGCGAACTTTTTCAATTTGCTCTTGATTTTGACCAAGAGCCCTAGTGGTTTAAAACTTTGATTCCCGCTGTCGAAATCCGTTTTGGGTATGATACATTTACACTCACCCTCTAAATTTCTTGCACTATATGTTGGACTTGAACTAGTGGCGCGACTTAGGATATTGTCACCTTGTATTGGGAGAATCACAAATGGCCTTGTAATCGGAGAGGCCTTAGCTTTCATAGTACCGTACTGTGCTAGCATCTTACCACTGTGCTGGTATCATAAAAGAGGCAAAACCTGCATAATGAAGACATTTGTAATGTATGGCAACCTACTCTACTCCAAATTTTTGTGGGGCCCTCATCGGCGCAGATATTCTACATCGTTTTGCCTATTGTGGCCGGGGGCGCCCGGTCATGAGCGAATCACTCGAACTTTGGGAAAATGTGTTGCGCACAGACCACCTGTTTTTCTTTCTTGAGGCTCAAGTGACTTGCTGGAATGTATCGTCCACCGTTCATTGGCAACACCCACACTCGACCACACCTTCGCCCCACCATTGCTCCAACAAAAATGGCTTCACCCTCGCCCCCGCCCACAAAACGGGCAAAACTCGACGCGCCCAGCCGCAAAACTTCCCCACAGAGAGAGCTTGAGCTTGCAGTCGGAATTGCTAGTTATGTGCACCCAGACTTACCTGGATGGCAAGGTGTGTTCAAGAAGCGGTACGCGGACTTTCTGGTGAATGAGATTGGGCTCGATGGGAAGGTTGCGCACTTGACGGATTTCGGGTCGGAGTATTTAAGGAAGGGGGGGAAGAAGAGGGAGGAAAAGAAGGCGGATGAGGCGGAGTCGTCCGTTTCTAGCATTGTCGGGGATGTGGCAGACAAGACAGACAAGACAGGGGGGGAAGATATCGGCCCAGAAGTATTGGCTGCCACTCTCCGGGCCCAGCTCAGGCTAACAAGCCAGCAGAACCCCAAACTTCAAAGCATCATTCGATTGACCGGTTCTGAAACCGCCGAGTTCTGCAGCAAATTACTGGCGAGCATTAACGGGGGAGCAGTGGGGTCTCACCCAGAACGTATAACCCAGAGCATAGGCCGCGAAGAGCGAGGCCTCGTCCACACCGCAATTCGGGAGTTTTCCTTGGGAAAAATCGACTCGGTTACCTTGAGCGGTGACCAGGAAGGGTGTATCAGAATTTATGCGGCTACCGGGCAACCTGGCGTGCGTCAGAGGAAGCGGGGTAATCGTGCGGGACGAAGGAGGAACAAGTCTGGTAAAGGCGATGGGGAAGTAAGGCTTGATTATTGTCATTTTTTGGTATATAAAGTGAATAGGGATACCATGGATGTTATGGGGGTTCTACCTCACTTAATTGGTGGGGCTGGGGGGAAGAATCCGTTCTCGTTTGCTGGGAATAAAGATAAGCGGGCTATTACCGTATCCTGGTTCTCTGCATATAAAGTTCGTGCGGAGCGGTTGGCCCAGCTAAACCAGGGAGAGGGCGGGCTTAGAGGGTGCCACGTGGGGAATTTCTGCTACAAGGATACTGGTCTAGGGCTGGGCGATCTATGTGGAAATGAGTTCGTCATTACTCTCCGGGAGTGTATTTCTTCGGACAAGAGCAAAAGGTTAGAAGAGGTTGTTGGCACTGCAATGCAACGTGTGAGGGAAACCGGTTTCATAAACTACTTTGGGCTCCAGCGCTTTGGCAGCCACGGTGTCGGAACATGGGAAGTCGGGGTGGAGATGCTGAAGGGTAACTGGCGCGGTACTGTCGAGAAAATCTTGAGCTACGACCCCGCGGTTCTGGAAAAAGTCGATGATTCTGTCTCTAAAGAGGAGAAATCCCGTGCACAGGCTTGTCACATATTCCTTACCACCTACGATTTCCAGAAAGCTCAGGAGCTCGTGCCCCATCGGTCGAATGCTGAGAGAGCGATCCTCACATCCTTCCGGGATCGGGGTATAGAGGCTAATGAGCATGGCGGGAGGTTAGATTACATGGGGGCGCTACAGGCTGTCCCAAGGAAGATGAGGACGATTTATCTCCATGCTTTTCAGAGCTTTGTCTGGAACTATGTTGTTACTGAGAGGATTTCTTGGGGTACTAAGGTCCTACCCGGCGACCTGGTAATGGTGGAGCCCGCTACTGCCGCCGAGAACAAAGCGCCTAAACCAGCTACTGCCGATAATGCCCCGGAAATAGACCAGGATGGCGAAGTCATCATCCGTGCTCCTCCTCCGAGCGATGCGGGAGTAGCTAACACCAACCCGGAAGAAGAAGAGTTCAAGCGGGCCAGAGCACTCTCCAAGGAAGAAGCCGAGTCAGGGAAATACACAATCAAAGACATCGTGCTCCCGACCCCGGGCTGGGATGTAATCTATCCCCAAAACACTCTCATGGAGGTCTACAGCCGGGTTATGAAAGGACATGGCTTGGACCCTCTAAACATGAAGCGCAATCACAAGGAAACAAGCCTTCCAGGATCCTACCGTTACGTTATTGGCACGTTTATCAACGGCGAAGCCAGCTATGAGATTAGAAAGTACCATGGAGACGAGCAGCTCGTCAGGACAGATCTTGAGGCCATCAAGCAAAAAGAGGCTGTCGCCGAGGGAGCTGCGAAGGATGATGCGGTTAACATGGAACTCGATGCTCAACCTGAAGAGTGCGCTGTGATTACTGCGGAGCAGGAGGAGAAGGGAGAAGAGAAGACAGCAGTGGTCTTAAGGTTCCAGCTTGGTACAAGTACCTATGCCACTATGGCACTCCGGGAGCTGATGAAGGACGGGGTTAAAGCGTTTGTTCCGGAATTTAGCAGGGCATAGGCGGAAAAAAAAAGGCCAATGAATGCGGTGGGTTTTCATCTGGTTTGGTTTAAAGTAGTTTTGATTGGATTGGATTTACACACACATAGTGAAAAGTTAACGCGTCGTGTCATACCTGGAAGCCTTTGTTTACAACAGGTGGGCTATCGGCCTATGATATGTGCCATAGAAGTGATTGGTGTATTGTAGAGTTCTCTTTCGAAACGACTGGACCGTACTAGTACTCTCTTGCATAGATACTGTGAATTCAATTTATGTCTTGGCCCGTGATTCTCCCCTCCTTCCACATCCAATATATAATGAGGGAACTAGCCCGGATAAGCATGCCGGATGAACATTATTGGTGCAATCCTAGAGCCGACCTACAGTATTTACAATGCAGTACTGTACCTCCTGACGGGCACGTAGTTACATAATATCGTGCAGCAATGCCCGAACGGCCCCGAGCCCAACCTCAACCCCGTCCCGCACTCATTCCGATACAAGTACCGTATGTAGTTTACCCCCTCATCAACCCAGCGAATCGCCGTGCCCCTGCTACAGATACGAGGATGGAAAGAGGTTAAGATGGGAAGGGGAAAGAAAAAAAAAAGGGTGATGAACGGATTATCTACAGATGCTATATGGCATCCTGGAAGAGAGGTAAATCTGGAAAGGTTTACTGTATAATACCTGCCCAATGCCCGGGGATATTCAGCGGGGGTACGGTAGTGATGGGGGTTTGTACTCTATACCGGTAGCAGGTACGAGTACCGTACAGTACTAGTAGTGCTTCTTTTGTGCTACGGTTCTGTGATATATTAGATCTAGGTCGCGCATTTTACGCTGGTGCAACTACACGCAAATACGGAGTTTTTCGGAATTTTTTATTATATGAGAAAGCAATTCTTGTAAGAAGGAATTTATGTAAAATTTCTCTATCACTTTAAGATATTTTATTATATACTGGGGGGCGAGAATAAGTATGATAAGTCCTGGGACAACGGGCGCAGCCACTATCCACTGCGAAATTCAACCAGGACAACTGCGATACTGTTAGAGATTACAAGCACAACTATAATTACTATTAATACTAAGCCCTCTATATCTACGTCCCTCTTTTTCTTTTGGCACGTAGGATCTGGTAGTAGGACGTTTGATTTTGACTGTAGCATTGACTTGAGTTCTTGTTGGTATTGTGATTGTTGGGTGTTGCGGAGAATTCTGGATTGGGCGCGTTGTCTCAGGACTTATTCTCGCCGCGAGTAGAGATGGGCTACGGTAGTTAATTACCCATGTTTAGGCACTTTTTGGTGGGGTTTTAGAAAGTGGGACAATACTTTTGAGAGGTCATTGTATGAAGATAGTGGGGAAAGAGATGTTTGAACAGTGTCAAAGCTTTAGAGTACAAGAGATGGGAAGAAATATGTTTTCGTACAAGACAGGGATTATTTCGCTGGTTAGCAATCCTGGCTTGTACGAAAATATATTGACTGGTACTTTTAAACAACGTAACGACATTGCATAGTTTTTTCGTCTGCCGCTATGGGTCCATGCGCTCACCTGACAGCACCGCGCTCGAGCAGTCTACTAGCTGATTTTTTTAATATCCGGACACCTTGGCACAGATTTGTATGTGTCTTGGCGCCAAGGTGTCCGGATACTTTTGAAAACGGCTAGTACTCGAGTACTGTAAAGCTCTACTACTACCGACTTGGATAGAGATTTATGTTGGAATAGCTAAGTTTCCTATTTTGACGAGGACGGGAGAAAATAAGTATTAGCAAAACAAAGCAAGGAGTTTACTTAAAGGGGAGATTTTGGAAGTTCTACTGTAAGGCAGATTCTTCTTATTCAAGTTAATGCGGTACAGTATCCCGATATTGAGGCGAAGACCTGGGACTGGGTTACCCAATGCTGTGGCTTACCGGTAGCGGTACTCTAATCTACAGTAACTATGATATGACCAGGAAAAAATGATCCCACCAGCCAGCTCTGAGCGTGGGGTCTTCCCTATCCTAGTGCGCATCCCACCTTTTACATAAACTCACAAATAAACTCTCACAACTCCCCCTCCGTGCTACCCATCCCCTCCCCCTTTTTACTAATTTATTCCCTTTCCCTTCTTCTTCTTCTTCTTCTTCTTCTTCTTGACTTAATTACCGAGCGACAATGCCCTCTCCCGCTCGGATCCTACAACGACCTGCTCTTGCGGTTATCAGAGGGGCTACGAGGGGATTTACCGGTGGTTCGACGGCAAGGTTAAAACCCCCCGCTAGCGGCGCGATACAAGTTCGAAAGGAGCCTGAGATTGGAGTTGCAGGGCCGCTGCTAGAAGTGGAGCCACGAGCGTTACCATCCAGGCTTGAGAGGATCAGGACCGCGAAGCCATTTTCCGAGTTTTTGACCGACGGGTTCGGACGGAGACATACCTATTTGAGGATTTCTGTTACGGAGAGATGTAACCTTCGATGTGTGACCCCCACGTTCCTTATAGAAACTTCCTCGGCTTGCTGATTTATGGGGGACTTGTCTATGCAAAATAGGTGTATACTGCATGCCCGCTGAGGGAGTTCCGCTCTCGCCGCCCGCGCACTTACTCTCCACTCCGGAAATTTTGGAAATCGCAAGGCTGTTTGTGAGTCAGGGGGTCACAAAGATTCGACTAACTGGTGGTGAACCCACCGTGCGGAAGGATATTGTTGAGTTGGTCGAGGAGTTGGGGAAGTTGCGGAGTATTGGGTTGAAGGAGCTTGCTATTACTAGTAACGGGATCGCCTTGCACAGGAAGTTGCAGAGAATGGTTGATGCAGGACTCACGGGGCTAAACTTGAGTTTGGATACGCTCGATCCGTTTCAGTTTCAGATTATGACTAGACGGAAAGGTACTTTCGCTTCTGCAAATAAATTAATAAGGAAGGAGCTGATGTTGCCTTTGCGGTAGGATTGGAAACAGTCTTGAAGACAATTGATACGGCACTGGACATGGGCTTCGGCGAAGAGAGTAGCGGGAAAGTATTGAAGATCAACTCCGTCGTAATGAAGGGTGTGAACGACCGTGAGATTGTGGACTTTGTAGAAATGACCCGAGACAAACCTATTGAGGTCCGGTTTATCGAGTATATGCCTTTTGACGTAAGTCAAACTCCCTACTCCCCGTACTTATCCACCTCCTCACAGCAAACCTTTCCTGACTCTCCTCCTCTAGGGTAACAAATGGAGCAAAAACAAAATGGTCCCATACAACGACATGGTAAATCGGATCAAGGAGACCTATCCAACCCTTCAGAAGCTCCTCGCCCAGAGACCAAACGACACATCGAAAACCTGGGGCGTCCCAGGCTTCCGTGGAAGGGTGGGCTTCATCACCAGCATGACACATAACTTTTGCGGGAGCTGCAACCGATTGCGCATAACTGGCGACGGCAACTTAAAGGTGTGCCTATTTGGCGAGGCGGAGGTCAGTCTTCGGGACATGATGCGGAAGTACCGCAATAGGGACCAAGAAGTAGGAGGTGTCGAGGGAGCAACGGGTGGTAGGGAAGAGATGGAGAGTGAGTTACTACAAGTAATCGGCAAGGCCGTTGGAAACAAGAAGGAGAAGCACGCTGGCATGGGTGAGCTAGAGAATATGAAGAATCGACCGATGATATTAATCGGTGGGTAGGTCTCTCTCGTTTCCTCCCTCCTCCCGATTTCTTCAGTGAGCAAAAGAGGCAGATAGAAAGATACTGAACCGACTTGATATTCACAGGTAACAACAAGAAACAAAAATCAGTAGACGACAAATCCTCTTCATCATCCAGCGTTTCACAGGCATATATCTACGGCGCCATCTTCCCTTTTATCACACCATCACAATCTCTCACTCATGCCAAACCCATCCGCGCATACTCCACCAGCTCCACGAAACAGCCACCATCATCGCCCTTGCCACCGGCAAAAAATGGGAATCCTAACTTCCCACCAACACCATCCCCACTGCCATCCCCATCTCCCATTTCACCGCCTCAACCCCCTACCTCCTCGCCCCCGCAAAGCTTGACACACATAACCACCACCGGCGAAGCCCACATGGTCAGCATATCTGCCAAACCCCCCACACTCCGCACCGCCACCGCCCGTGGCCGCATCGTTTTCTCAAACCCTACAGCTCGCGACCTCATCCTGAAAGGCCTCAATAAGAAGGGCGACGTTCTCGGCGTGGCGCGGGTAGCGGGTATCATGGCCGTCAAGAAGACGCCGGAGGTGATTCCATTATGCCATCCTATACTGATTGATGGGGTAGATGTCAGGGTCGAGTTAGGCGGCCATGGTGGTGGGGGAAAGGAGGAGGAGAATGGAGAGAATGGATATGTGGATATTTGTGTCACAGTTCGGTGTGAGGGAAAGACGGGGGTTGAAATGGAGGCGCTCACTGGAGTTAGTGTTGCAGCGTTGACGGTGTTTGATATGTGTAAGGCGGTAGATAAGAGGATGGTGATTGAGGGGGTGAGAGTTGTTCGGAAGAGTGGGGGACGAAGTGGGGATTTTGTGGAGTGATAGTTTGTGATTTGGTTTTTGGCCTTTTGCTTTACTAAATCCCCCCCCTTTTTTTTTTGACTCGCAGTGGTCGTGTATAGATGTTTCGTTTCGTTTTTTGTTTTAGGGTCATTGGTCTCCCCCTTGCTACATAGTTAATGATGGTGATGATCATGAGGACGGTAGGTGGGCTGCATTAGGCTAAGATAGAATAGCAACAGAAGCAAAAACATCCCAAGAAAAGAAGAGCCATTGACAATAATTCGCCCGTGGTATGATATGTGATAACGCATCTGTGAACAAGAACTCCGCACCATCTCCCTTGTTTCTCCTTGGAAAAAACGATCCTACTCCCCACTTCCCTATTATATACGTGAAGCGACCAAACCGAAAGAAGAAAATGGAAAGGAAAATTTTTTCCCAAGCTACCACTCGACGGAACGTTCACCACCAACATGCTTCCCGTGAAACCCAAAACCGACCGCAATATCCAGCTCTGCCCTGGCGACCTCTACCAGGTCCTTTGCCCGCAGCACTAGAAGGTAGCTCTTCTTCGCAAACCCGTCAAGCACAACGGTCAGCAAGACACCATCGTCTTCCTCCGTGCCCCGCGGGTCCGGGACAAAGATGCATTCGCCAGGGGTATGTCCATGCACCTCCCAAACCAGCGAAGTCCCAGTGGTAGAATCAAACTTGACGATGCCATCCAGCAGCGTGGACTTTACGCGGTTGAGCAATCCGTAGGTGAACCTGTGCGGTAAAGTGACAAAGTTGGGGTTCATGGTGGGCAACTCCATGCTCGAATCCTTGTCCAGCTCGAATACCACCTCCGCCTCGCTCCCGTCAACCGCAGTATCCATCCTCCAGCGGGTCAATTTCGCCCTGCCCTTTTCCGCCCATGCCCATGCTGCCTTCGAATCGCCCTTTAAATTCTCGAGGTAAAATTTCTTGATGATGTCCAAATTTTCGTACGCCGGTACCTCCGCCACCACAGTGTCGCCCTCTTCCCACGCGTTGACCGAGTGGAAGGCAAAGAATGGCGGGCACGGGTGCGAAGAGACGACCCCTCGACTAGTGTCAGTTCTGTCAATGACGTACCATCTTGTCTGTTTGTTCGGGTCCCAGGTATCGATTGCGTCTATCACGTTCTTGTGGTAGAGCATCTTGAGACCGCCCATGGCATAGTATGCTCCCCAGACGCAGAGCACCACGTAGCGGGGTGTTAGGAAGAAAGAGTGGATGTATGCTCCTGGAGCGTCTCTGATGCTTGCTAGAATCGTGGTCTTGCCCGTCGCCCTGGATACTTGGAAGATTTTGTATTGCGGGTGCTTGCCTAGGGTCAGGTTATAGTTGAACATGTCCCCGGTCAGTGGATCGCTCCGTGCGTGTGAGGCAGAGCAGGGCCCCTTGAGCTCCGGGTGAAGAGAGAGCTGATTTGTAATGCCTATGGGCTCCAGAGTTTCCGGGTCTAGGGCCTGAAGAGTCGTTGCATCGGTCTTGTTGTACAAATTTTTGACAGCCCCGGTAGCATTAGGAGCGTCTGGGAGGCCGGGATAGTTTGTTGATATGGTCACTGCGACATTGACCTTTGATGCGTTCTTTGCACCACCGGCTACAAGGTCCACTCGTGGTTCGAAGAGGGATACAAACTTCTTGAAGAAACTTTGGCACGGGTCTCGACGTTGGCCGAAGGAGAAACCTGATGGTAACTGGCCCGTCTCTCGCATTTGTACCAGCAGGCCGTCACAGGTGTGGCGGGAATTGTAGAGGACTTTCGTGGGAGAGACTAGGCTAAAGCGGTGGACTTGTGCAAAGGCATCAAACCAGTGTGACATACTGACTGTTGTGCCGGAAGTAGTTTCTGTCTGGTAGCCCCCCGGACCTGTCCGATAGAGAACGCCACTATTATAAATATTTTATTATCAGCTTACTGGATAATTAACATTTTTTGCATCACGAGAGATATTCATACAGAGCATACTCCGGAATTGACCCGGTCACTCTAAGTTCAATAGGGGTTTTTTCCTCGTGGAAAACATCAAACTTTAACGTATCATTTGGATATAAGCCATAATCCGTAAGGCTGATACGCAAATGGGATGATATGGAGGATACATACCCCCTCGGAATTAGGCCAATTCCCAAAGCTCTCTTCTTCTTCTATCGCGACGTGTATCAGTTTCGCTGCTGTCGTTGTGTCAGGTGCGTTTGTTGAAGGGTTCATTGCGCCGGTATCAGTAGGAGGTGGGGCCTTCCTGGCAGAAAACGACCTTGCTAAGGTACTTAGTCTCCGTTTCATGGTGCTACTTTCTCTAGCGATGATTCCAGCGTTCGGCATAGATTTCTGAGGTCGGTGCCTCTTCCCAAAGATGTGCGGGGTCTCTGTAATGGACGGCATAGTGACAAACAAATAGAAAAGGTGATATTCTAACGTAATAACAGAGAAAGCAAGTATTGGCTCCGAAAGAGAAACAACTGTCGGCCTGGAACCCCGAATTAAGGTCGGTGAGGTTTATGGTGACTTTTCGAAAGTTTGGTCAAAAAACCAACTCCAGAAGCTAGTGAGCAGAAACTATATAGCGGGAGAAGGGTGGAAGAAGGGGAAGGAGCCGAGGGAGGAGGAGGGGAAATACTTGGGGAAAACTGATGACCGGGCATATTTTTACTATTTTATTTTTCTGATTGCCTTTGTTGTCCCAAGAAAGCGAAGGCGAAACAAGACTGTTCGTTCTCAGTTGAGACCTCGGACGTTGAGTGGCCATTTCCAGGCGAGTGCTCGCTTCCTTTCCTTCCAATTCAGGAAATTTTAATCGAGAAGCTTGCCAGCCATAGCTACCCGCACATAAATTACTAGCGACGCACTTTTAAATTTCCGTCGCCAAGTCTTATCTGTCACTCAGCACTGAATAAACACTGGAACTTCCCCCTAGGGCTTTCTATTATCGAAGGACCTCGTGAGCGTTTTTTTTTTTCCTTTTTTCTTTCTTTCAAGGTTAAACTTGTCACTCCTCGCGCAGCCCTAAGGTAGTGCTCAAGGGGTCATTGGGTGTGGTATGTATCTGGATGAGGCCACTGGGCAAGTGTCTCTCACATCATATCACCAGTTCTCCACTCTTTCCGAAGCCCAAGAACCCCGCGAGGGAAAATATGAGAAAGCACTAGCGAGGCTTGCAACCGTATGATAAGTCCGTAGAGAAGCCATACCGGTGTTGCCTTTACAAACCTCAATTCGAGTTGTAGGAGTGTTCCTGGAGCTGAACTTCCATGCAATAAAACTACCATGTCCGAACAGCGATCCTATTCGTCTCATTTGGCGAGAGATGCTGTACTAGTACACGATTATTAGTGCTCCTTATCTTACACAGCATGAGGCAGAAAGCATACCATGCTGGAGTCCGTATTCTCAAAGATCATATCGTGCTTCGACAGGTTTGATTACGGCGGATCATATTGTCTCATCGGCCAAAGCTTGTTTGCGGTGCTGTACGAGTAGTGCCTTCCAATCAACATGTCGAGGGATTTATTATCTTTCCCTTTCACCTTAGCCCAACTAGATCGCACGATACGCGAACTGTCTAGACAGTACCAGTGTGAGCCGCATCGGCAAGTAGTGTGAGATACCCAAGTTAGACGCTCAACAACTCTTCACACCGCTCAAGGGTTTGATTAGGGTTGTTGAACGAGGAGCCACAAGTCCCTGCCAAGTGATTGGCACTTCACCAACAACCTTTTTGATCAATTGTCATGGCAAATCGGCAAAAGGGTGCTTTGGGCTACCGTATGTCAATGATTCGTGTGAAGCACCCCCTCTATGCCGGTAAGTCGCGTTAGGCTATCGGCCCAGTGCTCCGCGCCTCCCATTTCGGTTGTCCCTAAGAGGGGCCAGAAGAGTAGATCCTTTTAGATACAAATGCTGCAATCGTGCCTGCCAGTGCAGTTGTGCTTTCGTTCTCCCCAGAAGTGTAAATTGATTATGGAGCCTAAAGCACAACCCTAGTTTAGGAACCGGGTTACTATACCTGCACCTCTTGAGAATCTATTATACGGTACAAGTAGCATATCACAAGGTACTGGTCCAGGCATACGTTGCTGTGATAAAAAATGGACCGCCTCCAATTGGGCAGGCCTTGAAGGTCCTTCAGATAAAACACTTAAACCAGAAATGAAGAATAACTCGCGCAAAATTTCGGCGACTAAAATGAGAATATTCCGGTAATCTGCTCCGAGAACGCCCCGACTTCCTAGGATTGTCCGTTGCTAAACTCGCTGTTTCAACACTGTACCAGGAGATTGTTCCCAACATCGTGTTATCGCAAAAACACCCTTCTGGCAGACGTACGCCATAGATGCATAGAGCCTCACTCGGTACCCAATCTACCGGTAAGGTGGGATAAATTCAAACAGAACTCGTTCTGCCATCGGAACCACCCCCTCAATGGCTCGGTCAGGACACCAGCCACCATCCCTGCACGGTACCGTACCAGACTCCCGCGAGCGCTGACACGAGGGAAAAAAAAAATCAAACTTGAAACATGATTCCGCGATATGCTCCCCCGATTTCGATCGAGGTACTCGAACACGAATAAATGAACTACCGGTAGTACCGCTGCCCATAAGGCTTCACCTCACCGTGACTGACCAGCCAACCAGATCAACCCACCTACCCGGTGCCCCAGCGGGTCGGCTCTGTGACTGAGCTGGCGTGCTCGCGCGATGACGTCCGTGCTTCCATTACGATTCAAACTCCAAGCGAGTGGGTGGAGCCTAATTTTTTATTAAGTAGGGTGCCCGAGTGATTGCAAAGCCCTGATTGGCCCAGTAAGCGAATTGGAAACCAGGAAGCCGGAAAAACAAAAAAAAGATGTTTAAAAACGTGTGTGACAGACGGACCTGACCTCGCTTCTTGTAGCGAATAGGAATGGAGAGGGAGAACAGGAGGGAGGGAAGCGGGTATAAACGTGGGGGATTTTTCTTCTTCAAGAAACGTGCTGATATGATCCTTGATTGCGGGCCTGCTTTTCTCGGTTTTATGGAGGTTTATGTGAGGGGCAGGGGAAGAGGAGGAGGATTAGTCAAGAGAGAGGTTTCGGAGCAACAAGTCAAGGGTTAGGGCTGCGGCCTCAAGAGATGATACCAGACGCTTAGTTCTGGCTAAGCTCAGCTTATCATAGTAGATATCCCGAGCTTTTCGATGCCTTACAGCAGACCATCATCGTCTTTCCCTCGAATATGGTTCGAACAATCCAAAAGGTGCATGAGAAATTTTCAAAATTTCAGATTCGATATCCGTTACTACTAGACCATTGGCAATTCTACCCCCCCACTAAGTGATAAAGAGGTGAATAGTGCCTAGGGTGTTTTCTTTTTAAATTAGTATGATAGCCACTGGGGGCTGTTAGTTTTGAAAGGTTGCATTTTGGTGGAAGCCACTTAAAAGATGTTATCATACCTCGGCCACACTTTGGTCGGCTTATTAATAGTCGAGCTTGTATCGTATCGTGTTCGAAAAGTAGGCTTTTGAGCGGTAATAACCTGATCCCTCTTTTTACTCTCTCTTGGCTCTTTCTGATTACTGGAGTACTACCGGCAGTACATGGTTTCTCCTTTGACCTTTGGTTGTTTATTTCTTTTTTTTGTCTGGCATTTCATCTGAATTTTTGTCATGGTAGCAGTGAGGTTGCAGGTATGATACTTTTAATTATCTGCCACACCATAGCACAGAGACATCTTGCCCCTCCCGCCTCTCCCAATGCTTTACCCCTGCTCGAGCATCTCATTGGCTGGTGAGAGGAGAGAAAATGTTGTGCAGTCCCTGCCAGTGTCTGGGACATGGGTTAATAAGCAACATCCGTTAGCTACCACAAATCTGCAGACGTGCAAACTGCAGACCATAGCTAATCTTAGCTCGATGATCATGCCTACGCATATCGTCACTCGAGAATACTGAAGGGTGCACCTTAATCATCTCTGTCTCGACATGAGAGCAGCGGCATAACAATTTCCACCCTCTCACTACTGAAGGTGAGAATACCTGGTCATAAATATAAAACCACTCTCTTATTAGGGGCTTGCTAGAGATAGCGAGTCGCAAGGGCCGGTACGGTTCCATACTCGAGTAGGAACTGGAATAATCGCTAAGACGTCCGAAATTCCCTCTCTTGGATGGGGCCGGGGGGGGAGGGCGAGAGCGCTGCTAAAACTGACCCCCCTCAGCCTTGGACTCAAGAGAAAAAACAAAAACGAAGTGCCAGACCTTACCAGCAAAGGCAATTCCAACGCCCTAGCTTGAAGTTTGATTATTCCAGCTCTTACGGTATGATACTCACTTGATTAAGAAAAGAAAAAAAAGAGCCAGGTCCATAGCATTGGGAGCGACTTTTGTGTACTGTAGCTCTATCGAAAGTTTTCCTTAATTTTGAATATTCATTTTACGATAGCTGTGATCACAAGCTCTATTTCACATGCCTGGCATCACTAAACCTTAACCAACGCCTTGTCTTGGCGAAAACTTGTGTAACCCGGGACAATAAACCGTCTCTTGGTAATGAATCCCTAAAGCTGATGGATGTCTCATGCCTATCCCTTCGTCCGTCGTCTGCTGGGCTCAAAAGGCTTTGTTTGGAAAAATAAGGAGAGCTGGAAAGCATCTTCCTTAACTGGTAATAGGTTACTCGAGTTTTGGGGGAGAAAACGGCTGAGATCTTATCCCAACGATCTCTTGGAAGCATAAATGATTGACTATTGGATATTTGACAAAAATCTTAGGTAAAATGGCATGTTCTACAGTACCTACATACCTATCTCGGACCCACCGAGCAGCAGGTGCTCGTGGCTTCCAGCTACCTTCTCTGTTTGTCGGGTTTAAAATAACTTACGGCAGTTGACGAATTGATGACGCACTGCAAGTGATACATACAAAAGTTGTGTCGGCAAAGGTATTCGAGTATTAGGTATCAACTCCCGTTGTGAGGCCACTGCCTAGTCTTCCACCTTGTTCGGAAATCCCACATGAGGTTTTTCAAATGCCGGTATCCTATCATCACAGGGTGCCTTCGGTTTGATGCGATTTGGGGTGACCGCTGTTGACCAACTACGGGGTTCGTGAGGCTTATCCTTCGGGAAGAGTGGGACTGGCAATTCGGATGATTATATGTGTTGATTTCTGCTATCATCCGGGGGATCCTGGGGGGGAGGCTCCTGCTGTTAAGTCTCAATCGTTGGTAGGGAGCACTAGGGGTTGGTGAGGTGGCTCGAGATTTGGATTGGTGGTAGGCTTTTGTTCATTTTGCGCGTTGTTTGTAGTTCTCAGTTGTAAGGAGAGTTTATAATTTAAGTGCCTATAGGGGGGCTACAGCATATCGAGAGGGAGGTACAAATAATCTGATGACAATATTTGGGGTTGGCTACAAATTGACAAAGAAAAGAGAGACAGGGGGTTTAGAGAGACGATTGTTGGAGTTCAGCAGCTCCCATATAAATGGCTGACTAGTTCTGGCACTTAACTTGTTTGCTCGGAGGGTATGAGGGTACCATTGGTGACGGCAGCTCCGTGAGCTCTTGCCAAGAACGCATATGCGGTGAGGTATCTGATAGAGAATGGTTAGTATGTTTATCATTATGGGCCCGGGGTTAAGGAAGGATGCTTACTTATCGAAGAATGGCAGAAGCTCAGCAGCTCCGGGGGTGTTTCTCCAGTCCCTCATGAGCTCCGCCGCAATCGCAAACATTCCCATGACGCTAACACCGGCAGCTCTCATACGGTCGTTGGCCTCGGTTGCGACTCGTTGGTCGAAAGTTCCGCTTGCGTCCGAGTTGGCAAAAACTTCATATCCCTCGGCCCTGAGAGAGAGGGAAAGGAAAGCAGTGCACACCTATTTCGAGAGATACCGTAAGCAAAAATCTTAGGTTTGAAACCAAAATGGTTGGACTAGGCAACTAACGTCGGTTGTGATACCGCCAATGACGAACTGTGTTTTCCCCGTAGCTTTGACGGCGGCGCGGAAATCGGGGTTATCCCAAGCATTGACTTCACCGTTACGCTTGATGATGGTAGCCCCTTGATGCATCTCAACGATCTCCCGCGGAAGTGGCCCATTGGGCCCAGTCTCGGCGCTCGTGGTCAAGATGGTTGGAATGTTGAACACCTTCGGGAGAGCAGCATGTGCGAGAATGTTGTTCCTGAATTGGTCTGGTGCGAAGTCCCGGACGAGAGAGAACAAACCCAGCTGGTGATCAACAATGAGGAAAGCAGTGTCGTTCTTCCTGAGCCGAGAAAAAATTTGGTTGTCCGCTGTCTGTCGTTAGTATAGCTTCCTTTCCCAAGGAATGAGGGGAGTCTCAGGTACATGCCTTGGGCTGTGAGGGACAAAGCTAGGGCCGTGAGGAGAGTGGGAACTGAGATTGAGAAGCGCATATTGCTAGTTCTTGTTTTTGGATATCTTGCTCAATGGAAAAAGTCGACTGTGTGTGATCTGAAGAGCGAGGAGTTGGATGGTCTCTCCATGGTTGCGGGTGAGCAGGTATTTATATAAAAGTCCCGATGCTGGTAGTTCAATGAAACACTGCCTACTCGTGTGGCCGAATTGAAGCCGAACGCTTCGCACGAGATCCACCACCTCAAGTGCCCAGCTTCAACTCAGCCGTGCGAGTACACCATCTCCTTTGGTTCCCTGTATGCCTTCGCCCTTAATTGAGCGGCATTGGCTGTGAGTTCGCGAGTATTGGCTGTAGTCTAATCATTATTCTATCCCGGCCCCGGGGGGTTGGATAGGATTGGAGCTCTGCCACTATTGCCGCATGCAGCCAGTGCTGGAATCGATGATTAATAACTTTCCTAGGCCAGTGAAACCTTGTGTAAGTAATGTACTCGTGCTCCTCAGCCAAGATTTGCCTTCCCCGTTTGTGGCAGCAGGTATCGGCCAGTCTTTTCTGCATGGACAGAGGGGGGCCTAACCATCTAGGGGATTGCGAGTACTCGAGTAGATGGGCCGCAACCTTCTGATTATAAGATTTAATAATTACCGGTACTTTGTACCTACCTCGATCCCCTTGAAGATTTGCCTGACTGCTTGTTTCTTAACCTGTCGACTGACAGCTTGGCACGCACATGAGGGGCAACAGTATAACACCTCTTTTACTCGCAATGTGGTGACATTTTTAAAACGGACCGCTATTGCATACAGTACTACCAGGATTTCTGAGGCTTGGCTAATTTTTTGGCTGTGTACTGTACAAGTATAGTACAAGACGGTAGCGGCCCGTTTTACAACCGTCACGGCATTGCGGGTAGTCGTCGACTTGGAAATACTCTTTCCATGAGGCATCGTGGATTGAACTTGCGACACATTCACGGAACCTCAATCTTCCCGATACTAGTTGCGCATTTGTCAGGCGCTACAGATACATTACCGGTGTCCCACTTGAAGAAATGAACTGACTGACACTCACTACTACTCTACAGATTGGGAAGCGCAAATTTTGGCAGAGAGGCAGGAGTAATCATGGGGCTAGGGTAGTTACGTGTAGTATCGTAGTCTTACTGTACCAGTAGTGGAGGTGGGGTGGGGCAGGAGGGGGTGGCGAATCACGGACGTCTTTGAAAGAGCTTATCTCAACATTTGCAGGCTCCCGTTGTTGCTTTGCTCACCCTTAACTAAGGTTTTGTGGCGGAGGTGCTCTGCTTAGTGGATTTTCCTAAGTTGTTTGGTAATTACTGGTACCGGTGACTAGGTTCTTTTTTTCGTCTCTATCCAGCCCGGGCGATCAGGCGGCGCTCAAATGTGCACCTCGTCTAAAGAAGCAGTCCCTATTGATTGGCTTGTAGGCCAGGTCTGACCAATCAGCGGCGAACGGTGTATTTGGACGGGATTCATATTTGCCCGTCCCGCTATTGTAGTCGGTAAAACATCTATAACACGGTAATAAATCCAACAATGGTGCATCGCACAGCCGGCAATATCCGAGGCCCCTAGTCAAACCGTAAAAACTCTTAAAATCCACTATCTCCGTAAGGCTTGTACTCGTAAAGCTCCAGATTCTCAGCCAAAAGCTCCCGAGAGGGATTAGTGTTTTTCCTAACGCAGTATAAGATCTGCCCACTGGATATGTTGGATCTTGTTAACGGGAAGTTCTCTTAAGCTGTCAAACTAAACCTTTCATGGGTTGATGCAGGGATTGACGGAAATTAAAGGTTGGGCGGAGATAGTAGATTTTAAGGGTACAGTACCTCTCATTCCTTCTAAGCACCCACTCCATCATATTCGTATTGACATCGTAACTTACCGGTGATCTACGCATGATGTGCTCGGCAGTGGGCAGTTAGTGTACTCGAGTACGATGAAGGGAGTGTTGTAGGGCAGGGATTTTCGGAGCTGTTGGGATTCATCTCCTTTCTTCTACTCTCTGTTTTTTTGCTCTAGGAGCTTGCTGAGTGGTGTAATAGATCAATTATACGCAATTGGAGCTGTGGTATCTCAAAATTTACATGCAATGCTGAGCAGTACGGTACATACGGCAAGGCAACATACATTTGCCAGCCTCTACCCGTTCTCTCTGCTCAGCCCCATCCCCATCTCCTTCCTCCAATATCCAGACTCCTTTTACTCCTCCTCCGAATAGTATTCCATATAGCATGAGTGCCGCAAGCACCACAGCCTTTGACCAAACAGGTACGGCAGTGGTCATTATTGGGAATTCTGGATCAGTCATCAACGCCTGTAGTAGATCATTGTACTTCCTTTCCATTGGCGAACTTGCTGGCACTTCAACATCAGTTGTCTACTACCGTATGTGATATATCCGGGCCACGAAGTGGGTGGTAGCGGGGGGAGAAAAATGCCTTCACCGGTATTCGGGCTCAGGCCAGCAGCGGGAGGGACGGGTGGGATGGCCTATTACAAAGAAGGTTTGCTGAATATACCAGTACGGTATTCGAGTTATTGTTGGTTGTGATGGTGCTTGTGTGATGTACGGTACTCGTAATGTCCTGTATGGGGCCAGGGGCTGTGGAGGGGAAGTGTGTAACCCCCCACTTCGATTTTTTTAACTGGCAGAAGGTTGTCAACTGGACCCTTTAGAAGTTTAGAAGTTTTAAAACCACAGTGCACTGAATATTTACATGCGAGCCGCTCTGTGACCGGGGGGGGGGGGGTTGCAAACTTCCTCCTTATCACTCCTGGCGCCATAACAGTGGGTGGACAGACCTACGGAGAATGGGACGTAATCAAAGGCTAAGAAGTAAGTCACTGTAGGTTAAATCTAGACCAGGTTTATTTGGGGGCGTAATACTTGTACTCGAGTATAATTCTTCGATCCTTGGCTCTGCGAGACGGGAGGTGGTGTGGGGTAACCATTGGGCAGCTGGTAGGCGTGTGGAGAGGCTTCGGATGGGGGGCAAATACGGTACTCGAGTACAGTACTAACAAAGGGGTGGGAATAGGGATAGGGGATGCAGTCTGGTTAGACTGCTTTGTCATGGGAGGAGGCTGGTTAAGTAGCTTATTGTATTGAGCTCCCGGTGTGATTACGGCATGAGGAGGAGGCGTGGAGGTCCCTGATTGCTTGAATGTGAGGTTTCATCTAGGCAGGGGAATGAGTTGGTTGTTTCCGGCGGCATGTAACAGCCAGTTTAAGATAAGATAGCCGTCATATCGGTACCGGTATCTGAGATGCCCCTCAATTATCGGTACAGCTACCGTCGGGGACATGGCGAAATTGGGCGAGTGACAAGCAGGGATTAATTTCTAGTATTTTTTATAATCCTAAGCTTAACGAATCCATTTTATTTATGAAGCACCCCTCTTCGCTACCCGCCAAGTTTCGCCATGCCCCAGGCGGTGGCTGTACTTATAATACCAAGATACGGTACTTGTAATCTTTTGAGCTTTCTTCTTTGTTGTTATTTTCCCCATGAGGGATACCGGTATGCAGCCTGTTAGGATTGAAACTAGCAGGCGGGGTAGCAGAAGGGTTAGTGGTGGACTCCAAAATGGCTGTTGAGTTGGTGTTTGTCTAGCACTCTGCAGCACTCCTATAGATAGTGGGCTGTCCGCAGCATGATAACGAAAATGTCTTTTTAATAGCACCCAATACCAATGTAGTCCTTCGATGGAGGAGAGAAAGGCTTACGATTTCCCCCAAAGGCAATAATACAACGTTATGTTGAGCAGGGCCTCTAGCTATATGCCATGCAGTCCCGACCAAAGTCTTTCATACCCCCCCAAACCACTACCGTATTCCACGGCATAGAGAGAACGCCCATCATACCGATCCATACACCCAAATAATAGCCACTGTTGAAGTTTCGACCGGGGCCCGACCAATTGTATTACTCAAATCTTCCGATGGCTGGGTTATGACGGGAGCTCTCTATTCCGTAGAATATGTTACTCTCAACCCCTTCCTAGCATTTCCCCAATACCGGTATCACTAAGCCCCTCCTCCTCCCCTGCTCTTGCGCGGGGTAGCAATACCAGCTGCCCCGAAGGAACGGTACTTATTTAGGACTCGTGTCGCTTCGCTCCTACCCCTTCAGTTTGATGTGGAGGATTAGCTTACTTGTAGAATAAGTTGCTCGAGTACAGTACTCGAGTACGGTAAGTAAACAAGCTTTACTTTCCGTGGCTGCAAGTAAATTTTCTAGGCGCGACGCTGTCTATTCGGAAACATTTATCCAGTCTAGTGGGCGACATTATCTGCCCTGGAACCCGCCTCAATCTTCAACGCCACTCATTGTGAGCCGACAGGATTCAACCCCACCACAACCCCCTGAACTATGTATAAGGACAGAGCCTATGAAGACTACACTAGCATATATATTACAATCACTCTATCATACCGGGGAATTTTTGCTCTAATCATGGTATGATAAGGTGTAGGGTGCTTAACCTCTTATTTTTGGTATTGCACCGGCAGCCTAGAGGGGGTAGGAAAAATAAAAATAAGCACCCACGAAGGTGCTTAACCTTAATATTTACAGATCCTAGCTTAACTACGGTAGCCTAGCTTAACACTGGCCTCTTCGGTTGCCCCGGTATGATAGTCTATCAAAAAAAAAAAGGTATCATACTTGGTTGATTGGGGTTAGGGTTGCGTTTCTATGTACTGTACGAGAAGAGGAATTGGGGTGCGATAGTACTCGTACAGTACTCGTACGGTATAAAACGGACCAGCTGAGGACTGCTTGGAAACATTGAGAGGAAGTTCTGGGAGATAAACCAGAAGCTCACGGATTTAGGACGGGCTTCCTCAAGCTTATCATCTATCTCTCCTTACTAAATTGCTTATCACACACCGTACTATACTTCAAACCATTGCCCCAGAAAAAAAGGCAAGACAAACACCAACTTAACCAATAGCGGAACAACAGGCCCGAGAACACCTTATAGGACCATGTCTAACCAGAACTCCAAGGGAAGAGACAGGCGAAGAAGAAACAAGAGAAAAAGCAGATAAATAGCTAAGAGTGAGAAGAAACTAGAAAAGCGCCCTGATCAGAGTCTATTTACGTCTGAATCGACGGAGGTCTTGCCTGCGCCAATTCCGCAAGCCCAGCTTAAGAAAAGAGAAAACAAAAATATGGCGGAACTTAGCAGCAAAGGCAACTCTAACGTCGTTGCGCGAGGTTCGATTACGCAAGTTCTTGAGGTAGGCGAGCAAAGCTAGTAAACAAAAGGAAGAGCCCATGAGCTGGTACCAGTTGAGCACAATTAGCAGAGTTGAGCGGGTAGTCTTGGGTTGAGCATTGGATTTCCGTAGACTGAGCAGGAACCTTAGGGGCCACAGGGAATCGGCTTGAGGGAGAACGGACGGTTTGGTTGCGGGGAGGCAATTATCTGGGGACGTTGAGATGGAGTCCTTGAGATCCAGTACTTGTTCCAGCTCAACGGAGTCTGCCGGCGGGAGTAAAGGCTGGCTATTAAAATCTGTGATGTCGGTATTAGGATCATGAGAGCTGAATTGTATCTCTACTAGGCATTCGTCTTGGGGGTGAGAAGGCGGAGGGAGGGATGTTAGGCCGCTGTGGCCTGATGCGTGGGAATTGACATGGCCTAATTCTAGGGGGATGGCTGTAGGTCCATCGTGTCCTTTTGGGGGTGCCGCCAGGGGTGGGGCTTGGTTCTGGTCGTCTGGAATAGCTGTGCGGACACGGTTCAGTTCAAAAAACACATTTACTACCCCCTCATGCCCGCCCTCAGTCGCCCACGAGAGTGGCATCCGGCCATATTGGGTATCTTCCTGGTCGGGATTAACGTCTTTTCGTTCCAAAAGCATCCTTACTACACCTTCATGCCCGCCTTCAGCCGCCAACGAGAGTGGTGTCTGACCATAAAAGGTGTCTGCCTGGTTAGGATTGACGTCCTTTCGTCCCAAAAGCATCTTTACTACCCCCTCACGCCCACTTTTAGCCGCCAACGAGAGTGGCGTCCGGCCATATCGGGTATCTGCTTGGTCGGGATTGACGTCTTTTCGTTCCAAAAGTATATTTACTACCCGCTCGTGCCCACCCTTGGCGGCCAACGAGAGTGGCGTCCGGCCATACCGGGTATCTGCCTGGTCGGGATTGACGTCTTTTCGTTCCAAAAGTATCTTTACTACTCCCTCATGCCCGCCCCTAGCCGCCAATAAGAGTGGCCTCTGGCCATATTCGGTGTCTGCCCGGTCAGGATTGACGTCTTCTCGTTCCAGAAGCATCTTTACTATCCCCTCATGCCCGCCCTGAGCCGCCCACAAGAGTGGCGTCCGGCCATATTCGGTGTCTGCCTGGTCAGGATTGACATCCTTCCGTTCCAAAAGCATCTTTACTACCTCCTCATGCCCGTGCTCAGCCGCTAACGAGAGTGGCGTTTGGCCATATTCGGTCTCTGCCTGGTCAGGGTTGACGTCCTTTCGTCCCAAAAGCGTCTTTACTACTATTTCATGCCCGCTCTCAGCCGCCAACGAGAGTGGCGTCTGGCCATAAAAGGTGTCCGTCTGGTCGGGGTTAACGTCCTTTCGTTCCAGAAGCATCTTTACTACCCCCTCATACCCGCTTTTAGCCGCCAACGAGAGTGGCGTCCGGCCATATCGGGTGTCTGCCTGATCGGGATTAATGTCTTTTCGTTCCAGAAGTATCTTTACTACCCCCTCATGCTCGCCCTCAACCGCCAACAAGAGTGGCGTCCAGCCATGTTTGGTATCTGCCTGGCTGGGATTGACGTCTTTTCGTTCCAAAAGCATCTTTACTATCCCCTCATACCCGCCCTGAGCCGCCCACGAGAGTGGCGTCCGGCCAAATCCTGTGTCTGCCTGGTCGGGGTTTACGTCCCTTCGCTCTAAAAGTATCTTGACAACCCCCTCATTCCCGCTCCCAGCCGCCAACGTGAGTGGTGTGTGGCCATAGTTGCTGGCTACATGATTGGGATTAACATCCTCTCGTTCCAAAAGCATCTTTACAACCGCCTCGTGCCCCGTGTAAGCTGCCCATGCAAGAGCCGTAGTCCCTGTGCAATCGCTTGCATTAACATCCCACTCCTTCATCTCCAATACCGCGGCGACCACCTCCACTATCCCGAGATATGCTCCTGCGTGGAGCCCGGTGAATCCTACAGGTCCTCCCGCCTCGTAAAATCTTGGGCCAAAGAAATTATGTTTCAAATATGACAATAGCAGCAGTTGAGCAGATATATGCTCGTCAAATCTTTCGAGAAGCCTCAGCCCAAGTATTTTGACATTTTCCGTCATCCCCCTTCTCGCGTGCCCCCCCCAGTGACAAGAAGCATATTCTAGAAGTGGCATCGCTAGGGGGTTGGAGCGAAGAGTATTGGTAGGCTGAAGATCCCTAACAGATCCGGAATTGAGATATGTCAAGCAGACCTCCGCAATAGTTGAGTGGGGACTATGGAATAGCGTAGGATCACTTAAGAGATGTTCCTGCAGAGTGAAGTGCACTAGTCGGACTGTGGAGGAAGATACCTCGACTGTGAGAAGACCCAGACAAGATGATACGAGTGTCCGTAAGGCAGGAACGTTTTCCGGATCCAGATCTATAGATCCTATCTCCACCCCTAGGGCATGACAGAGCTCCTTGGCAAGTAATGGTCTTTCCGAATACGACACCCACATCAGTGCCCTCAGCCCGAGCACTGACTTATTTCCCTTCTGCGCCTGCAGCCGCGTTAGGGTTGCCATGTAAGCATCGCTCAATCCGTTGCCTCGCGTCATCTCTTCAAGTTTCTTTCTTCTCTGACGAATTGTCACCTCCCCCAGAATAGCCTCAATGTTTAGCGAAGCAAGGAGGAATCTACACAGTCGTTAGTAAGTATACATCGTTGATAAAGGGGAAACGCCAACATACATAGTGGACATCTTGTCTGGAATAACTCTCAGAATATCGGCCCGTAAACTATTATCCATCGCCTCTGGCACGTCATCCCTGTCCAGCCTCATCACCACATAATTCCTGATATCATCCTCGTTAGGACTGATGAGTATCGTAACCGCCTTGGTGAAATGTCTGTGAATGGCTTCCCCGATATGGGGCCTCCCAGTCAGGAATATTCTCGTCCCAGGGGACTCCTGAACAATATCTCTTAGCGACTCAAGTAGCTTGGGAAGATCCTTCGGCAGGCATTCGTCCAGTGCATCGACGCAGATGAAAACTTGGGTCAACTTAGCAATCGCGATCCTCAACATTCCCATCAGATCCGCAAGTAACGGCCTTCTCCCGCCAACCTCTTTTGCCTCCTGAAATGCCTCCCGTATATCTTTCGGGATGCCCCCCCTGCTTACCAGTTGCTTCGCAATTGCCCCCACTGTGTTGATGACTGTCTGCTCTTGCTGAACGTTGTAATCGCAGTAGAACCATGCAACTGCTAGGCCTTCCTCCCTTGCCCGATCACATAGCCTGTCGATCACCAGGGAACTAGAATTTCTGGCTGTTAGTGACATACGGTACGCTTAAAAGAATCTGGTCACTTACCTCAGATGTGTCTTGCCCACACCCGGATCCCCGTAGCAAAACAAGACCGCCTGATCGGCTCCACCCTCCCCTCCCCTCCACCCTCGAAACTCGCTCGTTCCCAAAAGCCAATCCCCGACACTCTCAAATCGGTTGGTGCGCACGCTATGGTGTCTGTCACCCGGCTCTAGCGGAGAGAGCCAACGCAGAATCTTTGCATCCTCGTCGGAGGTATAAATGGTGGTGTTGTAGCTCCCTATCGTGATGCCACAGTAGGCATTGTTGTCGCCGAATGTGGTCGACTGTGTATGTATATTCTGGGCCATGATCTATCCAAAATACTTGTTAAGTGAAGAAATAGTACGATACAGCGATACCAGCACGTAGGGTTACGGTAATGGGGGAACTTACAAAACCTTTCGGTGTGCAAAGCTGCAGAAAAGGGGCTGTGTGGCTCCTCTTGTGGCAATAACCCTCCAATCGTTTCCATGCCAAGGAAAATAACAGCTCACGGTATTGGAAGTTTTGATGCATTACAGAGACATCACTTCGCCTTACAGATTACCGGTGGAGTAAAACACGGTGCTATGCAGTTACTCGGGTGGAGAGCCTCATTGATGTTTTTGGCTCCCAGAGGCTCTTCTTGGTTGGGTTGGGCATTCGATAGATAGAATTTATTTAGCAGGACCCCTTTCATCATAATTCGCGACTAAATACTAGGATACAGGATCCCAAACCGGGCCTCTTGCGCAAGGCAAAACCCCCAACATAACCGAATTTTTTGCTTCAAAAATTTCCCTCTCATTCCGTCGTTCATCCAGAGTGCTGAGTCTGCTACGGTACTTGAGTGAGATATAAACACTTGGAGTTCCCCTGCGTGCTCGAGTACCGGTAGTGGAAGCAAGAGCAGCACAGGGACTGCGGCGTGCGGGAAGACGCGATTCAACTACCGTAGGCCGTCGCCACCCCAGGGACCCCTCCTAGGCCTGTCCAGGCCCGAAACTCTGGCAGGGCGCATACGGAGGTACCGGTATAGTACCGTACTGCATTACCGTAGAACATACAGCGCCTAAGTTTTGTAGGTTCCACAAGCGAGCTTTGCTGCCCTTACCCTTTGGAACATACTGTTCAAAACTCAGGAGCTGTACCTCCGTAGTTGTCACTATTATACATCATTACACATTATTCTTGGGAATTGCAATTGTGTAAACTGCCCTCATACACCTGGCCTGTTTTCCGTGTGCAGTTCTAGTACGATGATAGGGGTCATGCAGGCCTGAGCTATGGTAGTGTACAGTACTGGCTGCGTGGAACATATCAGCAATTCTATGGCGGATACTGCTTATTTGTACCCCCTGTTATTCTTCCCAATAATGATGGGAGACTCAGCCCAGATAATAAATTTGGTACGAGTATGATACCGTAGGAATGTTCCCTTGGCAAGTCCGCTGGCTCGATTTGCTGACAGGGATTTACCAGATATCGAGGGAAGTTGGCTTGTTGGGTGTCATTAAAAATCGCAGACCTATTTCTACTGATCCCACGCCACTATGGATAAGGGTTACCGGGGGTGTCTGGATCTTGAGCATCCCGACAACCCTAATGGCTTAGCCCAGGCTGCGATCTTCTTCCTCTTTTATGTGGAGAGTGGGTGGTGAAGCTGTAGTAGTGCGCGGACAACTCCTGAAGTGTTTCCCAAGTCCCGGATGTCATCTTTCATGGCGCTGTTCGCTCCGAGGAAAAAAATGAAGATACCCATGACCTATGTTAGGAGTATGTCTACGCATGCCTGCCCTATAAGAATACACGTTGGCTTGGGTATCATATATCTACTAGGAAGATTAGAGTGGAACACCTTGCCGAAGTGAGTTGAACGCTTTGCTCACCGTCCACTTTAACTCGCTCCTTGTGGCATTGGGTATTTTCTTGTCGCATTGGAGGAACACTTCTGGGTGGATGGACACGTTCCTTCGACTGTAAAATGAAGGGCACAGAAGGCTTGCTTGTAGAGTTGGCATTTTAGTGATGCTTCATAACCCATCATACCATCAGGGATTTCAATATGGAATTGCGGACTTTTCTCTTTTCTGGATACACTCATCTTCGCATTTCTTCCACTCTGTTTTCCTCTCCTCTTACGGAAATTCCCTCCGGTATCCTGCTGGCTCCGCGTCTAACTCATTCTCCTAACGGAATTCCGGAAGCGGTGTGTCCTGGATGAGAGCTGGTTCGTCCACCCGTCATCGACGATTATCGCTATCATCGTCGGACATAATGCCCCAACAAGTTCCCGCAAGTTATCATAGTACCGTAGCACTACTGGTAGCACAGGGAGCAAAACAAGCTTTAAGTTAAGGTTGTCCCGTCCGCCCTACTCGTAGATTATTTTTTGCATTCGCGAAAGGGGTCAAAGCGGCGTGGGTCAAAGCGACGTCGGCCAAGGATTCTGGTTTATCATTTGGGTTTTGGCAAATGTATGGGAGCCGGGGCTACTCGAGCACCGGCGCAAGTGATATCAAACGCCACCCACGCCAAAAGTGGAGGTTTTCAAGATGCTATGCTACTCACTCGCTAGCACCGCAGTAAATGCGACCAAAGAATGAAAACAAGAACTCAAGACGCTTTCTAGGATATTCAAGCTTCGTGGAAGATGCTTAGGATTCCCCCCCACCCCCTCCACGGGAGTGGTAAGGAAAACTATATCAAGAGCTTTACTCTAGAGAATCCTTGAGTATAGTGCTTTTTTATTGAGATATACATTGCGGCCGGCGGATGTATGTTGTATAGTTTTTGAGAAACCATATATTCTTTCGGGTGTGCGGTTGCCCAAGAATTGTTCTTTTGAGTCAAGGACTAGTGAGCGAACATCCAGAACGTTCCCGAGGATTCCAATTTTATTCCGTTGCATCCCTTGCCATATTAATTTTGTTCCTATGCTGTACTAAAACATTGCGAGGAGGGGGATTACTTGTAGATGTTAGGGAATGTGAGACTGTTCGGTAGCGTAAAAACACTTACCGGTGCAGATTACTCAAATCCTGTGATCTTTTTCACAAGAGCTTGAAGACTAATTCATAGATGCACTGCGAACCTTAATCTGTGTCTGTATTCAAAGACATTAAGGCCCGTGTTATATATACACGTGCACGAAGGCACGAAGGCATGAAGCTCTTGCTAGCCGAGAATTGTGGGGGTGGAAGCTATAATATTGGAGAGCACAGAGCCTAGCAAAATGGTATAAACTCCAGGGTCTTCTGCCACAGTACCGTCTTCTTCCCATTGCTAGTAGACGTCAACCCATTACACTCTTCCCTAACTGCACATTAAGAAAGAGTTTTCCACATCTATTCTCACCACCAGAGTTCTAGCAACTGGGCCAGCCCCCCACCCCTCACCCTCACCCTCCGTCCTTTCCACCTCTTCAAAATGTAACTAACACACTCTAACCTCTGCTGCCTTCAATCAAGCCTGCGGAGAAACCGAATGTGATCCCTTCTTTACCGAATGTGCAACAGCAATTGACGGTCTCGAGGTCATCCGGTTGACATGCGATACCTCACATGCACCCCCAGTGTCGAGAATAGTGCTTATCGTCCTCTATCAAAGTTTACAGTACTAGCAGCTATGCCATGAAAACTGTCAAGATAGGGGTTTGAGCAAGGTCGGTGCGCAGAAGGTGCTAGGCAGATGAGATCACTTGCTGCCTTAGGTGTTGTGGGCGGAGAGGTAGCATGAGATTTCCGAAAGGAGCGGGGACACGCGGAGTGGGTGTGATGAGTCCCCCGCTTAGATATTTGCTTGAGTAAGGAGTTTCCGAGGAGTCTGTAGGAGAGAGTAGTATTTCTGGGGGAACGTTTTGAAGTTGGGATTTTCCCTGGACGGATATTCTGGTGGGATACCAGTATGGGAGAGCGAAAGGGGGATTAAAGATTGTTGGGGGCCAAGTCAAATAATCTAGAAGCCCAAACAGCACCCCCCCCCTTTAGTGAAAACACGATCCCCTGGGTATGCCCAGTTGCTAGCTGTTCTGTATCTGCTTTCGTTGGTGAGCCCTTGCTCATGATACTCAGTCATCAGAGCAGGCCGCTGTTCTCCACCGTGGTGCCAGTCCTTCTTAGCTTTAGTAAAAAGACAGTTCCCTTTTCAAGCCAACCCGCTGTGGGGATAAAGTGGTTCGAACATATACATCTTGAGAATTGCTTACTCATCTAAGTAGACAAAGGACCTGTCTTGGGATTCCAGTAGACCTGGGATTTTTGAATGAAGATTCCCTGTATGAGCCGCATCCACAACCGCCCATATGGTGAGAATCCATGATGCAGCTTCCTCAATCAGATACCCGCGACAACTCACAGGCTGCAGGGATGTTCGATATCTGGGCAATGCCAAATTCCCTACAGATAAACGGATCCAGTAAGAGAAACCCCAAATGGTCTGCTATACTTGTACCGGTACTTGGACAGTGCAGTACCGGCACTGGCAGTACGAACTCCGCATATTGCCGCTACCTCAACCAAAGTTACATGTGACTTACTGGAGGACCTACGGTATTATGATGAATGAGCTAGGCAAACGCTACCGTATCGAAGCTAGAAATCCTCCCTGATCCAGCTGAAAATCCCCAAAACCCCGAAGTGGTCAACGAGGCATCATACGGCACCTCCACAACACTGTGGCCAATTACTCACTTGTACTGTATCATCCCGATCGCCTCGGTCACACGAAAATGTTCTTCCGCCCCGGAAGAAAAAAGCTTAAATACAACCTCCTCCCCTTTAAGTTTTTCCCTCCCTCGACGTCCGAAAATCAATTCTCGGCATAGACAACTGAACTACCGGTATCGCATCAACAAAAAGCTAGAACGCAAATAAAACATCATGGCCGAATTGGTGAATGAGTATATTGCGGCTTATAGAGATATGTATTGTCCCGGCATACCCCTCCTCGCCTACGCGGCACAGCTCTGCAAACCCGGCTGTTTTCTTTTTTTCTTTTCCTAAACTATCGACCGCTAACACTTACCCTAGGGACTACGAAAAAATGACCAACCTCTGGCACCCCGAGTACACCTTCGCCGACCCGGCCTTCCCGGACTTGAATACCCTCCGTAGCCGTGCTATGTTCCACATGTTCGTAACGAACCGCGACAAAAGCAAGATGGTCGTCACGCACACCACCCCCGCCATACCCGGTACGAAGGAGAACACGTATGTCACAACATACACCTGCGACTACCTTTACGGGACCGCACCCGTGCACAACGAAATTAGAGCGACTATTGAGGTTAAGGATGGGAAGATCTGGAGGCAGGTGGATGAGTTCCCCTTGGCCACTTGGGCGAAGCAGAGTTTGGGGATTATGGGGAGTCTCTTGAAGCTTGTGGGGATGCTGGATGGGGTGGTGAAGAAGAAGGCAGCTGAGAGGTTGGATGGATGGTGCGCGAAGAATGAGGAGTTTAAGGGGAAGGAGTAGGCGGCGGGGCGGCGGCATATGTATCTCTGAATTGCTTGAGGATGGAGGTATACAAGTACATAAAGGAGCATGTCCCAGGTTGCGGGGTTTAACATGATACCCGATACCCATGATCTCACGAAGTTATCAAGCTACTTTATGAAATATTTCGGCACTTTTCTGTGCTAGGTGGCAGTGGCTCATGCAAACATCCCTGGTGGAGAATGCATTCCGAACCATTGAGCTTGTTTTTCGTGCGATCTTAAACTCTCTCTCCCAGGGACACCTTTCTCATCTGATGCAACTAACGTTATCGCTGCAACACCAGCGTTAACTAGTCAACATCCTTAGTCAACTGGGATGCTGATTTTTGCTCATGTATTGAGGAAGAAAGGACGGGGATTACGCTTCTTTCCCTCCCTCCGCAGAGATAACTTAAGCAAGAGCACATCCTTCTTTCCACAGCAAATTTCACAGCTCTCGGAGCACGAAGGAAACTGAATTACCGAGAACAAGCGCCGCGATGTTAAGTTCTATTACATGTGCATAGTTTGCTCTTAGACATCAATACCGCCGGGAATGAACACCAAAATTCCTCCCACCCGGGGGTAAGAATTTTCGTGTGATCTCCCACAGAAACTCGGTGATAACGGTTTCCAAGGATATCCCCTCCCTAGCCAACATAATAACCTGGGCAACCCGGGCAGACGAGTGATTCTATGGCATACGGCGACGGTGTTGAACAAACCACCGAGGAAGGAGTATATTGGATGAAAACGCGGAACTGTGAAAGACGAGCACACGATACCTGGGTAAGCAAATTCCTTGCGGCACAGGGTCTATACTCCGATAGAAGAGGACGGGCAACCACCCTAGTTGTGTTGTGGAGAGCATAGGACGGGGTTGAGGGTAAACCACTGATTGCGCACACATGTTTGTTAGTCCTATCTAGTTACCAGCAGCGTGCATCTGAGAATAAACAAGTTCTCTCTCACATCCACCACGTCCACCCATCCAACAAGGCTGTATTTGTCCTAGTTCGGGTCTTTCTCCTCCTACCCCCAACTAGCAACGAACTCATTTCTGCTTGCAATTTATTTAATCACTACCATCATATCAGGAAGATGAATCAGGAAGCTGCTACGCATACGATACCTCATCTTGGGAGGATGGTTAGTAACATTCCTTAATTCACTTTAGTAGACCAATTACTAATTATTAATAAACACCATAGCAGATGCCAGAAGAGACCCCCAGAGCTCTACCTGAGTCGATGCTCTCGCCATTGAAGGTTAATAAGTACAAAATTCGAGCACCACCTCCTGACGCAAATCTCCCTCCGATCCCGGGCAACCCCTCCACCCCAAACATCACTCAACCGTCATCTTCGATCAACCACAATCCTCAAAACAACCCCTTTCCTAGAGGGTTGCTGGAGGGTACAGATGGGGAAAACAATGAAAGCAAAGGGAAACCGACTGAAATGCTACCTTGGGAGACTCAACACTCAAAAAGCTCTGATAAAGGGTCATCATCCAACCCTGCACCCAGAAGGCAGCGTCCGAGATATGTGATCCAAGTCGTTCCAAACTCAAAGGATAAGAGCCTCCCGGCCGTTACAATTAGTCCAATGGATCAAGCATCCCTCTATGCATGGGTTGAATGTACCATTGTTCAGGCATGCAGTGACTTCTTGAGAAATCAGCAATTGAACATCGATATAGCACATCTCGAAAAAGAGGTCAAAAAATGGGAGGCTCAAAAGATAAAGCTTTCTACTGGTGAAACCAGGCATCGCGATAAAGTCATCGAGTTTATGTTTGGTATAGAGATCCAGTGCAAGCTCGTCGAAAAGAATATGAAGTATAACCCTTTTTGTCCCAGAATAGCCCATTTCATGCTAATATTTCGGACAGAAAACTTCGTTTTTCTGGCCCGGCGGCCTATAACCCTGGAAATATCATTTCATCTTGGAAAGCCATAATCCCAAGTCTCTCCCCGAGGACCTACTGTATCCCCGATTACTTGATCCTTGAACACTTTCGTGTGTTTGAGAAGGTCTTGGGCCTTTTCGGGCCTGTCTATTATGATGCGGAAAATTTTGCGAGTAGGTACTCAGAGCTCATGAAGCGTATTATGAAATCAGACGATATCGAGAGGCATCGCGTACACGTGAAGATGTTGGCCTCTTTAAGAGAAGAGCGTGAGAAAGCTGAGGGTGAGCTTCTGAAGGAAGTTGGTCTTCTTACTATCGGAGAAGGAAAATGATGGGACAGATTTTTAAATAGCTCCAGTGTTTGTCTTGTGTGCTATACATGTCTCTTAATAAGGTGTGGAGAGTGTATTTCTAAAACGGGTTTCCAGATAATCATTAGACACCCCGAGAACCAGATAAGTCTGAAAGCAGTAGAATAGTGAGACCATGTGAGTATCAATAATATATATATATTCTCATCTGACTCTCAGGGTATATCAAGAGTGATATCTACTACCGCATTTTTCCGTGCCATTCCTAGGGAGCTTAAGTTTCCCTCTTGCCCGACAGCAGTTCAGAGTGTAGGGTCCCAGTATCGACTATTCCTTGCTTGTAGGGATTATCGCCGGTCAAGTTGCACTTTAGTATGACACGTGCTGTTTCAGGCCCAGGAAAGCCTGATATTTATTCGGGGGAAAAGGTAAAATAACGGTTTGGAAAACAGTTATGATACCGGTACATGGGGGCGAAATTATGGTGAAGGAACTCTGTAGCCGGAGTGGTTTTGCCAAGAAAATATTGTCCACCCTCAACCACCAAAGGATTTTTCAACCACAGGTCTAATGAGAATTATGGCTCTACCGTAGTATTAGATGATAGAGCGGATGATCTTCTACACACTAATAGAGAGAAAATATAAATATCTCAAGTTTTCGTGGAGATATAGGGGTTTAAAGTTTGGCCAGTTACAAGGGGAATGCCGGGGGTATTTTCATTGCTGTTACGGTAACCTCCTTGAGATTGAAATGTCCGCTTGTTCCAGCTACCAGGTTCCCTCACCATAAGAGCTCGGGATCTAAGAGCTTTGACTCCTGTCTTTATTGTGAGTATCATGTAGGTTGCTGTATGCTAGTGTGATACTGCTGCAGGAGTGCTGGCTCGTTGACACGTCCTTTTGCGTTGTAAGAGATATTCCCCCCAACAAGAAATGTCTTGTTGAGGGCATGGTAGCGGTGTACTCGTACTGTTCCAGTAATAGGTCTAGACCGATTCCTGAATTCGGAATCCCCTCTCTTGTCCCAAGCTCAACCACAGGCCTTAGCTAATCGCCGTGCTTGTTATGTTGTGATAAGTTATAACTGTGGTATTGGCCAGGTTAGGCATGTGCCGACATATGCGGGTTGTGGCTTGGACTACCCAACTTTGCTCGGCAGCATACGCTACCCTATTATCTTGCCTCAAGATGCAATAATATAATACCGTACTAGTATAAAACCGGCACAGCACAGCCCATGAAGCAAAGGTGTTGGCAAGATGGCCATTCTTCACCAAAACCATTGAATCCTAACAACAACTTGCGGTTTACAGAGCACCAGATATCCCGGCCAGGGTTCCGGGTCTTAATTATTAGACTATAGCCCTTCCGGAAACTCTGATATGCATCCTATATACCCACTTTGGTCAAATGGGGGACTTTATGCAGTCCCAGAATCTTGAAATTTGTCGAAAGAGACTCCATTTTAGAAAACAAAATTGGGATGATGACGGGTATTAACAACTTCGAAGACGGGAAATTCAACAAATCAGAGCTAGGTAAACTTTGTGAGCGGTTTCTGGCCAAGTCCTGAAAGGAATATGGAACTAATTAGGCAGACTATGCACACTACCCGGAGGAATCCCGGCTCCCTTGTGTAAGCAAACATGGCACTGGTAAATTTAGGGGTTGCCCAATGGCCAGTCTACCGGTATTATGATAGCTCTGTTGCTAACGGGCTTTCAGGTCGAACTTTTGGCTCGTCTATCCTTACTTGGACACCTACTGCATACTATCATACCTTTTACTGTCGCCGTCCCTTTGGTTCTTCATAAAGCCTCTCAAGGTGTGTCACCAAGTGTCCTTTTGACCGAAATTACCCACCACCACAAAGGCTATGTAGGCTCGATTGGGGATATTAGTAGAGCAATCGCCTTGCGTCGGAGGTCAGCTCTTTGGAATGCTAGGACAATTACCCGTCTGACTTGAGAACTCATTTCCGAAACCAGGTACGGTATCGCTGACAATACGAAGAGGCATTTCTCATTCCGTCTTACGCTCAAATGTGCCCGAATGGCGAGGGGCTTCTCCAAAGACTCTTTACTCACCGCTCGGGTGATTGTCCCCGAACTCCATCTGGTCCCGGAGGGCGAGTAGTTTTAGCTTTCGGGGGGCTGGGCATGCCAGCAAAGGGTTTTGGTTCGGGTCGCGGGTTTCGCGATAGTGCTAGGTGGCTATTAGTAGTGGAGGGAGGTGGGCTGTTCGTGGTGCTTTGATGGGACCTCGGAGAGCTATCATACCGCTATCGAATTTAGGATAGCTAGTGTAGTATCTCTTTAGGGTTTTACAAGTCGTTATCAGCAAGCAATTGGCGTTGTTGTGATTGGACCTAAATTAGGTATCATTCTTGCATATTTTCCTATCCATTGTTTCCAAGGCGTATTGTAGGCACATTCCTCTAGATTTCGTTTACCCTTCTTTCCTCTTGCAAGTAATTTATGATAAGCAGGAAGGGGCCCTAACTCCCACTCAGCGCTATAATCTTGATATTATAGCAATCTATCACGAACCTCTCTTGAGCCAATCTCGATGAAGCTGTGGTGGATGGTCATAATCTGCACCTAACTCCTCGCTGCATCCCATCGTACTATGTGCCCTACCCTATAATTGTTAGGCGTTCCAGAGTTCTCTTCTTTCCCCTCTTCCCCCATTTCCGTCTCCACAGTCTGCCTTCTTAATGCGAATGGTTTACCCTTTCACTAGGAGCGTTTTGCACAGCCGTGGTGCTCATCTCCACTCCACCGGACACAGATATTGCCCCACCACTTTTTTTGACGAATGAGCCCCCACAAAGTATAATACCGTAAAGGCCGTATCGTGAAACTCTCGTTTAGTCCACCAACCCCAGAGAACCGCCTTCTTCCCCTCACAAACTAAACAAATAGACTATCTGCTTCACACCTCATGGTAGCGCACCTATATTTTCACCAAATAATCAAACCCCTGCAAACACTCCTTATATCAGGCTTATTCTCACAACAACCCATCTGGCCTCCTATACGGTAGAGCCCCAAGCCCTATTCAAAAATAGGAGTTTACACCAAGCTTAGACCTCGTTGTGTTACAGGCACTCCGGATTTCGCGTTGCACTAACCATGATATACGGGACTTGTACAAGTATGATACAAGTAATTGCACTTTAGGCGAGGGCAGGTTTGAGGTGCTTCAATGCGAGTATCGGAATGTTGCTGCATTGCCGGGTCTCGCACCTGTGCTACCGGCACTACCCCCTATTTCCGGAGGAGGTTTTTTATAATCACTAGTTGGGTATCGCACCTCGCCTGACGGCCTTCTTTGCTGCAGTTTTGCCCCGGAACCATAGGTTGGTGATTAGATGTGCATAATATGTGCGTTTTGATGCAAGTCTCTACACAGGCGCGAACGGCGGCGTAAAAGGCGTTTAATAATGAGTTGATATCATCCTCGCCACGAAGTAAGGGAGGCAGTAGGAACTGTACCGTAGAGCGGAAATCTCGCGGATGTTTTATCAGAATCACGCAACTAATTCCCCATCCCATCATTGCTGTAGTAAAGCACCTTAGGGTAGAAACATTGCCCCACCGCAATCTCATGATCTGTCGCGAGGCAAAATCCGAGGTTCAATCCGACTGCTCATTTCTCGTTCCGGGAGGGGGTTACCGCCTCCTTTAAGTGTCTCGCGGAAGAATGGTGCTCGAGGGCTGAGTCGGTCATCATATCTGGTAGCGAGATAATGCGATGGCGCGATCGATGAGGGAGATAAGGATACCAGCCCTCCGCCCGCCGGCTGGCACAACTGTGTGCAGAGCCTTAAAGTTCTTAAGGTCGGCTTCACGTGATAATTGAGAACAGTGCACAGGCTCGTTGATGTGCTGCGCCGCGTTCGCCCGCCATTAGTCACCATCTTTGCCTCGGGGCTGAGCAGCACAACCAACCATGTGGCGTAATCTGATAAGAGAAAAACTCACATTGTGGGCAGGAAAAATGTTCTCGAGGCTTGGTTTTTGTTTTTATGGATGCTCGGCGAAACACTCATTGATGATCTCGTGATTTTTGATGACCTTTGCCATGGGACAGCAGATCCGCCGCAGCCAAGGTCTAGGGTTAAGCCACATAAAACTCTTTCGGATACCGGCATGTGCCCCACTGTTTCAGGCCATTGCCGCCCTTTGTGGTCTGTCACTCATTCAGCTAAGGCGAGTTCAGAGGTATTGAGGCTTGAGAAGGTTCAGAGCGCGGAAATGACTACGGTGCGGCTAAATTACTGAGGGCCGCGGCAGCATGGTTATGCTTTCAGGCCAATATTTCTGAGTGGTGGACTTTCACTTGCTGGAACGCACTAGCTGAGCAGGAAGTGAATGACACAGCTCCTAGCGCTCATTTCCATAACGTGTAGTAATGGCCAACGAAAAGGTATCCTATGTTCTGGAACCAGCTGCTACTAAACAACTCACACTTTTTACACGTAGAACCCGGATCCTGCTTCCTAAGTCCTCGACTTCACAGTTTGCCGCTAAGGCCGATTGGTTGCCTAATGTGACAGCTTGGCCACTCGGGTGTGATGGATGATGAGCTGCACGATGAATCTGTGAGATTTTTCAGAAGCTCTCGGCGCCAAATCATGATCAGCTGTGGCTGGTATGATACTGTACAAATCTAGTCATTAGGTACAAGCACTGGAATAGCTAAACCTCAGAGGCCGAACAAGCACACAAGATGAGCACAGTACCACCACTCAGGGTATTATCGTTGAACGCCTGGAGCTTTCCTTGTGAAGGTAGCTATTGATCAATAAACATGTTCTTAATTCAGCGGACCGGGGCTTATAAATTTCGTAGGATTCAACTAAAGGGCACGTAGATTTGCCATTGCTACATCCCTATAAACGGCCTCAATGGTTCTTATGCATCTGCAGAATTTCCCCTATTAGGCCACTTACCTGTGAACGCTTTGAACCATAGATGTTAGGGCTTCCACCGGGATATCTCCCCGGCCAACTCTTAAGACATTTGGTAGTTGACCGTTTCCGAGGGAGACCCTGGATCATACGGTGAGTGTGCTGTACGGAGTCAGCCTAGGATCGCACCTTGCGAGGATTTCTAAATAAAAATATATATAAAAAAAGTGCCATAAACACTGCACTTGGGGGGGAATAAGGTCTGTTTTACAAAGTTATGCTAACGGCCCTGCATCGGTGGCGACAGGTGGAATAGATCGGGTTACTAGATGAACCTAGAAGTAGGGCTAAGCAGCATTACCCGAGTAGTGGGGGTACGAGTACTAGTGCATTTGTGAGATATATGCCAACACATTGATATAGCAACTTATCATAGCATGGCTGCAAGGGTGATACAGAGAGATACGGGAGAAATGGATAGCTAGTGGGTTGTTGATAGAAAAAACCCTAAGAGCTCCTGTTATGATACTGCTAGAAGGTCTCAAGTGGCTCGAGATGTCTTGCAACATAGAGTACTTGGTGCATGCCCATCTCGCCTAGGATAAGTAAAGGCGCAAAGGCACCAATACTGTGCTAGAGCAATACCAATTCTCTTAGAGCACCCCATATAGATCAGCACAGTATCCAGGAAATGCGGTGCCTGGGGCCGGTATATTTTGATAGTCTGGGGTCTTTTTTTTTCGCTGAAGTCTATCGTAGTCTTCGTGGTGTCTGTGAGCTAAGCCAAGATGATCGGGGGCGGTGTCAAGGCAGTTCCTCGTGAGCCCCACGATTGGGCTCTCTCACCACCGAGGCATGGCGAAACCGGGTGACGACAGGGTTTAATTTTAATTTTGTAACCCTGACCTCCTAAAGTAATCATCCCCCCGGTGGTGATTGTATAAAGAACACACAGCGCCCCTGACTTAACATCGCAAACCACACCTCCAACGATCAATTTCATAACCTCTCACATGGATTACTTCAAAAAAAAGTTGCATCGTCGCAATCAACCGGGACAACCGCCCGTTAGCAGGAGCTTCATAGATGATGGGAAGTCAGACCCATTCAAAGACCCTGTTGCACAGTTCCCGTCTGCTGGATTATATCCTCCTACACGAAGGCCTCCACCCTCAAGCAATTCAAATATCGCTCCGCCGCCAAGCTATGAATCTGCACTTATAGCCCCAGCACCTGCTATCAGACGTGGTACCTTCTCCGATACCTCGCCGACCGCCGAACAATACTCGGGACTCAAGAAATTCGATACAGTCTTCCTCATTGACGACAGTGGTTCCATGGCTGGCTCGAACTGGCAACAAACCGCATCGGCGTTAGCCGCTATTGTGCCGATCTGTACGACACAAGACTCGGATGGCGTGGACATCCACTTCCTAAATCACAACACGTCGCACACAAATGTAGACAGCGCGGAGCAATTGCAACTCATCTTTGCCTCCGTGACCCCGCGAGGGGTCACACCTACTGGGCGGAGGCTCGGCTTCATACTAGAAGAATACTTGATGCGATACAAGAAAAATAAGAAGATCAAGCCGCTAAACGTCATCGTCATTACCGACGGAGAACCTACGGATCCGGACAGGCTTGAGAAGAACATTGTCAAGTGCGCGAGGGAACTAGACGCTATGGGTGCAAACGATAGACAAATCGGCGTTCAGTTCTTTCAGGTCGGGAGCGACGAATCGGCTACCGATAGCTTAGAAGTGCTTGACAATGCACTTGTGGAGGAGCACGGCGTTCGCGACATGGTTGACACTATCAGCTGGAAAAGGATGAATGAGGGGAATGGGCTTACGGCTGATGGTATCCTGAAGGTTGTTATGGGTGCTGTGGACAAACGTTTGGATAGGAGACGGGGCTAGTTGACTCAGTTTTTCGTCTTGTTTTTACTTTTCTCTTGTCCAATGCCGGCACGTTCTACTGACCCTACCGCATTACGGTAACTGGCGACACTGGGAATGGAGCTTTCATAAATCAATCAAACGAAGTGTGGCTTGATGCGAATGAAGCTACCTTTATGTGAAGCTCATTTGGAGAGGTGGGGGCTTCGGCGGAAACAGTGCCTTGTGACAAGTCGCCTACAAACCTAGGCGGTCACCGGGCCACACCTCCCTACCCCACCTCCAGTGTCCAGTTAATATGGTAGCTTGGTCCGTCGCCCTGCCGCCCTATTTCTTTTTCTTTTTTTTACCACTCTTTCTTTTGGCGGCCCTCGGAAGGGATATTGGTGTAATAAGCCCGGCGAGTGTAGTGCGCCTACCAAAATACGAGAACCTCTAATGTCTAGGCTGGGTCTTTTTCTACCTTCCTCTTCTCCTTCTCATAGATTTTTTAACCTATCATACCATACTTTAACTAGCAAACGACGTTAAAACTGCTTAATTTCGTCCCTAGTCATGTTTCTATCATATTTGACCAGTGAATTCGTGTGAAGGGGACCTCGGTTCACACAGCTCATAAGTGATTTTAAATATTGCATGCATATCTTGCTGGCGTTTCATGATTCCGACCCTACGAGTACAAAGCCCGGCTAACTTAGGTACTCATTAACAACGTGGCAAAATTCCACGATTCGTTGAGCATAAGGGCTCGCTCGGGCCCCCTGGTGGTGAAGCACCAGCGATCACTCCCTCTCTCAGAATCTAAGATCGCCAGGAAATCTGCACTTTTGCCCAGCCACAAACTACTCCGAGCAATAGAGGCATCCACCGAAAAGCTGTAATGCAGGTTTTTCGAGCCCAAAAACTTTGGCGTGTACGTAACCTAACTGACATCAACTGGAACCTTGGCACTCGAAAAACAATTTTTTTCAACCCCGGGGCTAAATGCCTCTCATACCGGTCCGCGAAAAGCTTTCCCTCATTCTCACATTTTCTGCTTTCCACGCCTTTTTCCCACGCCTCCAGGTCATTACGCCATCGCCGCTCCGACCAATGCTAAAAGCATCTTAAAAACAGCACTTTAAGCCGAGAAAGGCACGTCATTTTAGCTATGATGTTCACCTTTTAAAAAAAAGAAGGCAGAAAAGAATTGATAAAAAGAACGCAGTGGACGGGGATCAAGTCGTTGGAGGAACACCGGTGGCCGGCGAACAGCGAGCCTTTAACAATATATCCTCGGTGAAGGGGATTAGTTCTTTAGTCAACTAATTGTGTCGTTCCGCCCCAAATCCATCCACCCGGACCACCCCGGAACCTGGTAAGAGTAAGAGGGGCCCGGCGTTGAGGGCCGACAGGCTACTGTATTGCACTGAGAAGATTGGATGTTCAAGATGGTGGAAGACTTAGTGCTAGCAAGATGAGGTTACTGTTCTTCCGGGTATCATATATATGTTCGCGGGTGTTTGGTGAAAGTCCCTATTCGTATTGGTGCTGGGGAAAGAAAAGTACTCGTACTTGGGGATTAGGGGAAGGTATGAGTAGACTCGAAAGTGTCAAGCTGTGGAAAGGATACCACACGGTTAAAGATGCGGCCCGCTACGCTTTCAAATCCGTCCACCATTGGCTTTGGCAGCCGCGTTGCGAAGTGCGGTTAGGGATTCAATCTTATTTATATTATAATAAAGGACACTGCCAATCCAGGCTTCGGTTAGGGAGAGAAACGGCAAACAGGTTTACCCGAGGTGGGACAAACTTTTCATCTCTTGCGTTGGTTCTACCGTTGGTTTACCACTCCCACGGGCTTTGGCAGATCTTCCAAGGGATGAAGTGGCAATTCTTGCACTACCGTAGCACGGGCTTCAACTTAACCATCAGGCGCCACCGCCAACCCCAACCCGCCGTACGGTAGCTAAGGCGGTCTTCCACAAAGCATTCGATCCTATTTTCACATATTAACCTGTGGTGAGGCCAGCCAACAGAAAATAGTTGGCTCAAATTTGGCAAGATGATTAACGACCAACATCCAACAGGTCCGAACTATTATACTCGTACTCACCCACATCTTGTCTATGGTTCCCTCCCTATTGCCTGACCTACTGAATAAACAAGCAAGCAAGATATTGAAAACCCCCAGGCGGCGTGACTACCAACCCCAGGTGAAGTCCTATACAGTAGTGTCTGGCTTCAATTCGACTGAGCTAGTGGGTGCACTTTAGAATGGCAGAATACTGTAGCTTAACCTATCCACAATTACCGGATCGAGTGATGTATTGCGGGCTTTTAGTCGTTTGATGGGTTCACTACGGCCTGAGTCCCGATTGTTATATTATAGTACAGTACAGGTTGCAACATTGGAAAAATTCCTGCCTTGGCAGACACCTCAAATCCAAGACCAAGGGAACAAGTATCTTAGTATGATACTTGATCATTTAGACAACATTTAATTGATGATGAAATTGCCAGTGTGTAATTGAACCTGTACATTTATACAAGCCTCTTAAAGAACTATTCCCAAAGCCCAGATTCTTTCCCCCTGGTCTCAATTTGGTCTTATACCACCAGACTCTTAACAAAACCCATAGATGTAATACAGCAGCAGCTACATTACTATTCCTCCAGGTTAATAGCATCCTATAACACCCCCATCTTTTCCACTTCCCCCTGATCGATCAGCGCCTCTATCCTTGTTTCCCCACCGAAGGTTTTCCGACCTTTTTGACCATGCCCGAGTAGAGCAACGTCAGGTTCCATCCCCAATGCCTCCTTGGTTCCTGCCGTTAATTCTTCTTTGGATTTCCCGTGCTATACGGTACGGTACAAGGTAGATGCGTAGAAGGGTTGGTGAGTTTGTGCAAAGGCAGCTAGCGCCGAACCGATCCTCATCACAGATATTAATCAAGACCACCTTAAGTTTGCGCAGACACTCGTCCCAAAGGTGGGTTATTAGGCTAATTGGTCCTATGCCACAGATAATTACTAAATCGCCTAGCCTAAGCTTTGAGCAATCGGTTGGGGTGACTCGACAGACAGACAGAGGCTCCAGGAGAGCGCAATCGTCGTACGAGTAGGGCATGTTTAGTGGAAGCATGTGGAATCAGTTTTCTGGATCAGTGACGTAGCGACGGAGGGGGCCAGGGACAGGTGGAGTTGATAAAAAGAGAACATGCTCGTATCCGTTATACAAACCAGTCGAACAGGGCTCGCAGGAATGGCATGGAATAGCCACACGATCACCAGGTCTTCGAGGTTTTACACTCGGGTGCACAGAAAGAACCTAGCAGAAATCAGCCCTATAAATAGTGGCAAGAAGAGCAAGCACCCTTTGTGATACTGTACCTCCCCAGCAGACCCATGACCAAGAATATGTTTGTCTTCCATTACCATGGGACCGATGCATCCCGTGTGCCAGAAGTGAATACCGGGCCTATGAGAGAGTCAGTTCTCATGAAGAAATAATTGATTCAAACGAGAGCCACGAGCCCACAGATACCCATGCCTCTGACCCCAACTCCAACCTCTCCAGGCTGGAGATTTTCCGGCTTCTGAACCTCTTCAACCGATGGTAAAGCGTCGGCGATGTAAAGGTCGTGCTGGTGGTCAGTAAAAAACTCTAATGTTTGCTTTCAAACCTCCAACAGATGCCCCACCTTTTGGTGAAGCCATCCCCACGGAATATTCGCCGGTGTAGTAGATTAGTTATCGGGTGGAATGAACTAAGACTTGGTTGGTTTATCAGCAATCCCCTACCTAGAATATAGAAGACAATTGAAGAATCCAGTCAGTAATTAGATGATATGATGTCGCCAGGGGAATACCAACGATGGCTTGATTGAATCAAAGAGAGCTGGGCGATGAGCACGCTTTATGCTTCAGTGTTTCTAAATCCTCAACAATCCACAGCGAATCTTTTTCCAGTACCGAGGTGAAGCGAGGATGCTCAAGTCATGTATCGTCACAAGCATAACGATCACTATTCTCCTATAATGACGCTAGAGAAACTATTAAGGCCCAATCCACCTGGAGAATAGTCTATATTTTTCAAATTTTCAATAGGAGCAATGTTCGTGGAGATAGTAAAATTTCGAATTGCCAATGCATGGGCCATATTGGAGGTTATTTTCGCCAAGAGTCACTTTTTGTGTGTATTACGTAAGCAAAGTGAATTGTCCATGTTGTCCATGGGTCCTGATTCCACCACACAGCTGCTTCCACAAGTCCCCATGCACTCGAGTACTCGTGCAGTACTTGTACTGCCAACTCTTTGAAACGCTTTGCCTGCCCTCCCTTCAAACTGTTCGGTAAAACAGATTGTGATAAAATTTTACAATGTCACTAGAGGCATATCCCAAAGCAGTCGTCTAAAAGACTCTCACTGTTTTGTCGCTGCTAATAGGTATTATTCTTGCATTGCGGATCTAGTACTCGAGCACTAGGTACAAAGAACCCTCAAATCCAAGGATCGGCATGTTGTCCCACTGGTTCGCCGAGGTGATACATCTTCATCGAGCATCGCTCTGCCAAGCAGAGCGCCGAGCCTCATTCCTAGTGGTTTAGAGATAAGAAATGCTTGAGCGGGCTTTCATCGGTTTCTATTATCATTAACCTGGATAATAAGTTTCTGATATATGCCCCCGCCCATCGCTCTCCCCACCCCACACTCAGCGCCTCACTTGACGTACAAAAGGTCAGATCCTGCTTCCTACCGCTAGCGACAGACTACCGGGCCGGCAAGCCGTATCAGCCTCTCCCCGATACCACTCGCAAAGCTGAGCATAGCCAGACAAAGGAAGTATGGGACAAGAGATAGTTTTCATGTATGATCAATACCTCCCCCTCGCCTCGCGGGCCACGCCATCAAAACTAAAGTTTCCGGGCTGCGAAGGCTCGCAATCGTAACCGCAATAGGCCTAACGCTCATGCTTACCCGCCCACCGCTGTCTCGTAGGGCTCGGCAGGAGCGGGTCGCAGAGGCAGTCAGGCAAGCCCAACGAAGGACGCCGGCTAGGCAGCGGGTGGACGCAGCTCGTGCGAACTCCATAATGAGGTTGGCATTTCTTCGACCGATAGGAAGGCAAGTTCAACTGACAATACCAGACCTCCGCCAGTTCATATGCATCCAAATACCCATGAAGAGATCACCATTGAACCCTTACCTGTTTACGAAGCACCGCCGCCAAAGTATAGTAGTGTCATCAAAGAGGCACAGCCACCGGCAGATATGAGGGACCTCGAGCGTGGTCAGCCTTCTGGAGGAGCCGAAGCAGGTAATGATCTACCTGAATACAACCAAGGGAGTGGAGCAGACGAAGCGACCATTGTTGTCAGAGCCGCTACGAGTACAAATGGAAGTCATATGGCCGCTCCAGAGGGTGAACCCAGGAGAGGGATATTTTCGTTGACACGGCCATTCTACGGTTATGGGATATTGGGCAGGTTGTGGAGGTAGTGGGTGAGCGATCAAATATCGTACAACACTCGAACTCGGTCGAAAATGGGGAGACGAACGCTTGCACCATCCTATTCCGAGACATAAGCTTAAGCCAAACGAAGTGTTTTCTTCATCACGTCGGCAGTAGGTTCGTGGGACATGGATGTTTTTAACGATAGATGCCGGACTCAGGGTTTTCACTCTTCCTCCTCTTTCCCCGAACTTTTACACTAGGTCCTACCCCCGGGTTTGAGTACCTTTCCTCCATGTCTACAAAATTTCCAGGTACTATTGTTGCTCTTGTCCTACAGGGGGCCCTTGGAGTTCTGTAGTGGGTAGTTTTTTTTTTTGGCTGCAATGCTTGACGCACGGCTGGTCTCTTGGTTTTTCCTGCTCATGCAAGTCTTTTGAAGTGGAGTTTGTATTTCGATCAGGGTGTTGTCATGCGTCTTTGCTTTGAAGTTTCAAGTTGAGGTCCGAGTGATGCCTAAATACAGGAAAAAGTCAACATAATTTAATCCTCAATGTTAACGGCTTAATCTCAAAAGCGAAAACACTTGAGACTACAAATTGCAGTACCGTAAGAACTCGAATGGAAGGAAAATATGCTAGGACGTTGGAATCTCCCATCTCAGCCATGAGGGGAAAACATCGCAAGCTCAGCCTTTAGTTGAGACAAAACAAAAGGAATATGGATGGCGCCTTACTAGGAGAGGCAACTACAACGTCCTAGCACATTTTTTCTTCTATTCGAGTTTTTACGGTATGACAAACCCTCAATTACAGCCGTGCAGCATATCAAACTTATTCCACGGGGTTCCCTTGATCGCTTGTATCTTCAACATCTAGGCGAGGACCGGATTCCACGCATTATCAACCCCGCTTGGATGCAGCTACCGTACCTCTTCGATCGAGAGCTACAGTATCTCGATAAAAGGCATATACTCCAGAATCAAAATTGAAACCTCCCAAATCGGAGAGCCGATGTTGTTGTTTTTACTATCTGTCTGTAAAGGGATGGTATGCGTCCACACCCCGGCCGGTGAGATCGAGAGTCGTATTCCCCCGCCGCCGGTGAAAATATCACCGTACCCACCGGAATGTTTGCTTCATGACACAAACTCCTAGGAACTCGGGGAAAGCCTTCTTTTACCCGAGTTAATGAGGATTGCTTTATATATTCTTCTTTTCCGGGCCTGCGTAAGTCTTTCTTCTCTTTCCTACTGTCCCCACCAGCTCTAATACGTCGCTGTACTGTACCTGACACTCTGGCTTTGATATTTGGCTGGCCTAAATCATCCCGTTCTCTTTACCCACTTACAATTTGACAGCCTATGTAGGGGACAGACTTCATCTATATCCCTCATCTTCCTTTCCTCCTATTTGAGATTTGATACTAGACCAGACCACCCATATCTCCAAGCCGATCTGAACCACATCTCTACTTGTCTCCTTGCTATTCGCTTCTCAAAAAACTGACCCATCATGGCCAACTCTAAATCGGCCAGGACGCTTTCCAAACCGCCCCCTCCCCCAGCAATACCTCTTCCACCAATCCCAATACAATTGTCGATCCCTGAAGGTCCTCCAGTTTCCCATAATCCCCCAAGTCCCTCGAAGGGTCAGCAAAAACAGCAGCAACCTTTCCCCCCACCCCCGCAAACACCCAAACGATCTCTGTCACTCCCAGCGGAGATCCCGGAATCAGATCCAATGTGTTTGAGAAGCTCTGGAGACGCTCGAGACGCGGTCCGGGTACCTCTTCTTTCACGCACCTCGCGATCAATCAGGAGAGCTTTCTCCGCTCGTCGTGCCCCGGCACCTGCGAACACGAGACGCCCGGTCACCACTGGGCAGATTGGCACACCAGTGCTTCATCAAGGAGAGAAGACGATGCAAGCACTCGCAAGAATGGGAGTCACCTTGGATGCAAATGGGAAAGGCACTATTATAGCCAAAGTACCGCTTGGATCGGCACAGCCGAAAAGATCACACGAGAGACCGCGCCGAAAGCCCGTTCCTAATAGAGACAAAAGCAACGGGGGTGGCGAGAGGGGCAGAGAAGCACAAGAGAAGAAGAAGAGGGATAAACGTCGAGGCTTAGTATTTGAGCCGGCACTCGAGGATGGAACAACTGTTGAGCCCTTGGAAACGGTCATCGCGCCGCTGAGGGTGCTGGATAATGTTCGAGAAGAGGGGGAAGATAACGAGTGTGGCAATATGGAAAACATAATGAAAGGGAGCGATGGAGAGGTAAGCCATATGAGCAGCCGTGAAGACAGTCCGGGGATGACCAGTTCTGCGAGGCCGGTCGAGAGGCAAAGGGAGTTAGAAGAGGTGAAGATGGAGCAACAGAGGGGGATCGAGCGTGGGGCCGAGAGAGAATTAGAGAGGGTAAGACAAGGGAGAAGCCAACACACACACAGACGCAGGGGGCATCAGAGGGAAGTAGAAAGAGGGCGGGGAAGGTCTAAAACGGAAGAACATCCCGGACGGGAAATAGCGAGGAAGCCGGATACCGCGAAAGAGGAGAAAGTAATCAAAGACAGTGAAGACCGAGAAGGCCAAGCACAGCTTGAAAAGGACCGCGATAGAGACCCCAGAGTCCAAGAGGCCAAAGAAAAGATCCGCCACCCCAAGAGCGCCTCCGGAGGAACGACCCAATCTCAAATCTCACCGGTCATGGAAGAAGAGTCCCTCGAAGATGTATCGTATCCAGACTGCATCTGCAAGTTCCTACTCGCCAGAGACAAGGGTCTCGCCTCCCTCATCCACCGTGAGAAAAAGGCCCTTCTGGACTCCCTCAGCGCAACAACGTCCCCAGCGCAAATGGCAGCCACAGAGTCTCACCAAAAACTCTCTACCCCGGTCCGCCGCCGTTGCTCTATCATCCGCGTAGCTTCCGGTTCAGAAAGAAAAGTGCATATGGTCAACTCTGCCCAAAGGAAATCACTCTTCCCTATACAGTCCCATCCCTCCCGCCGGTCTCTTCACCCAAGCATTGAACGTGCCCCATCCCTCTCCTCGTCGGCGTCAGAATCCGAACCGGAATTTGCCAATGACCACTGGTCGAAGGATCCTACCTCTGATAGCATAGGCGGCCCCCACGAGGAGTGGGGCGCCCCCGGTCCCGCGTATTCTAGTAATCGTATGAGTTTTGCCTTTACAAAAGATGAAATAATCAGGCTGAGCAAGGTCCTTGAAGGAGAGGATCACTTGAAGATTGTTGGCAGAGAGGAAGGCGATAGTATTGTGGAGAAGTTGCTCGATCTTGGGGAGGATGAGATAGACGATAGAAGAGATACTACCATTGGGTTGTACGATCTTTATGACCGCTAGTTTGGGATCTCAGATACCTGGTTGTTTTCCTCACGCCCCTTGGAGGAATTGTTACCTAGGTTGTCCCCCCTATATCCATTCTTTCCTATTGCACCCGGCCTTTTTTATATTTGAATCGTTCTTTGCTTTTCTCTTTTATTTTTTCTTCTTCAAGTTTCTCGGTTTCTTGGGGTGGGGTATGGGTCATGGCACGTCACTCGTATACAGGTTATCAGCTGTGACGTTTTTATTTTATTTTATTTTATTTTCCTCTTATTTCCTTATTTCTTGCCTCCCGATTTCTCTATTAGATCTTCTGTGACACTCTCTTTACGAATATCAAAATGGCCGGTTACCTTATCACGCAACCTTATAGACGTTAGGAAACCCGAGAGGGGTGGTGAATGAAGGAAAGGGGAAAGAAGGAAAGAAGAAAAAAAGGAGCGCTTCCTAAGCTAAAAACCTGCCACAAACGGCAGCCCAAACACATCCCAAAAACCAGCTTTCCCCACCACCCTCATATTATTATGATAACCCTCCTCCAAAATACCGGTGCCACGTGTAACCCCAGCCACCTCTCTGCCCAATTCCGAAAACAGTAACCGAGTGACCACACATGAATTGGTAAAGCAACTTTTGTTCAGATACAACAATTCCGATACGATAAATAACATGCATACAGTAACTCACAGCGAGGAGGAGGAGGAGAAGAGAAACCCCATAGAAGAAGAAAGAACCCTTCCTTATAATACAGGTGATAATTTGTATGGGGCATTCCTCTTCGTTATATCATACTCGTAATTTTCTAACGTTCGCAAACACACACACAACTGCTATTGCACACAGTATAGGCAGAATTTTGGTTGTCATGCAATAGCAGTCGCGTTGGAAAATGTTAGAAGGGGGAATCACGAGTATCATACTGGTAGAGTGGCTCTCTCTCTCTCTCTCTCGTCCTGCAGTGGAATATATTATATAGTACCTGTACTATATGCAGGTACGAGAATCAATCACCCCCGGGTGCTTATTCTCGTACGGTACTCTCGAGTACCGGTAGACATTCTGGGTGGGTCGAGGGTTAAGTGCATTGCCGATCATGTATAATACGGTATTGTTCGAGAGAACGCATGCAATGTAAATTATCATACAGTTAGGCGCGCGCGCGGGCATGCTACTTGTAGATGTAGCTCTCGTACTCCCCTCCTGTGTGCGTCTGTGTGCAGAGATGTCGGTGTTTACTCTAATCAATCGACGCTGGGGGGGGGGGGTTAGGTAAGGGAAAAGAAATAAGAATAGGAATCCGAGTGATCGATGATGGTGGTGGTATTCTCCGTTTGTTTTTCCTTCACACAAATTTACTTATTTTAGTTCTTTTTTCCGTTTTTGTTTCACACGTTGTGGAAATGAAAGTGAAACGAGTGAATAAATTAAATTAAATTGTTGGGCGATTGCCTTTTCTCTTTTCTTTCTTTTCTTTCTTTCTTTTCTTTTCAGCTTCGGGACTACGGTAGCAGAGCTCGGTTCCGGAGTGAACTTATCGTGTGTTCTTTTTTCTACTACAGTACGATACAGTCGTAAATTTAATGAGAGTTCAGCCCCATGGTGAAACCTTGACAAACTTGTGACAACAAAACGCGTTGTCAGCAGCCACTAGGCCGCACCACAACTTCTTTCTTGGTCTCGGTTATCGGGTGGGATCGAGGGGGGGAACTTGCGATTTTCAAAGTCCTCATTGGTCGATGCAGGAGGAGGAAAGTGGTACGGTGCTACAGTAGTTGGAGCATGATATTGTTAGTGAAAAAGGGTTGGTTTGGGTTAGCATGGGAATGGAATCCTGGTCTTGCATTGTACCGTTGTGGGCAAGAAGTTATAGTATGGCACAGGGATTGATGGAATATGGTCGTATATATCTGGGGGCAGCGGTGCTTGAGGATGTGTATATGAGCGAGTACTTGGGCGATTTGGAAGGTCTGCGGACGGTCTTCGTGCCAAGTAGAGGGTTAATAAGTGCGATACGTCTGGAGATTTGTTAGAGGCTCAAGTATTTGTCGTAGGCTATAAGAACCCGGGGGCAGGGGGGATGTAAATTTACTCGAGTAGGGTACGGTACTGTACCAGTATGGGCGTTGCAGGGGATTGGTAGGGGGAGTAAGGAAGGCCAAACCAGGATGGGGTAAGTCTGGGAGGACTTCCTACTGGATTACCGTATGATGGTATGAGGTTGGTGCATTTCCATCTGGCCTTAACAACTTGACTGGAGCTCAAGACTGCCCGCCCCGATAAGCCATTTCTTCCAAGAGATATGCTCTTCCGAAACAAGATAATTTTAGGAAGATCAAACGGTAAAGTTGTTTTCAGATTGCTTCTACTGGCGTGCTGGCATAAGGATCAATGTTGAGGAATAGTTGTTGCGGTCGGGTGCTGATATGCTTCTGGTTCGAGGTGAGTTTTGAGGTCCGAACTACCCGGTTGGTGGTTGCGCACTATGAGACGGACAAGGCTAGAGCGCACGGGGTTAGTGAGTGGATGGAAATAGACCAGCTGGTTTCTCCAACATGTTATTCTTTTATATGAGAGGCTCGATGTGTGAAGCGAGAGTGAAAAAGGAAGCGAAGGGAAGGGAAGGCTGAATGAATGGAAGGGGAGAGAAGTGCTGCAAAAATTCCTTGATTTTTGTTCACTTGGTGCTACCAAGGGAGGCTGACAGGGGGGCCTCGAAACTGGGGAACACCACTCAGAGGTTAGGGATAATTACTGTCTGTGTCAACCCTGAAGCGGGGAACGTTTGGGAGGAGTGAAGCATGGTGGAGAAGAGGAGGGAGATGATGCTGATGGATGCTTAGAGGACTTTACCATGGCGTAGAAAGTTTGGGAGCGCAGTGCGATGTCGTATTGCACGGTAGATTTCAGGATGAATTGGATGGATAGATTCGGAAGTTGTCTCAATCTGGCCGTGTTTTTTTTTGTTTGCGGGCGATACGCCAGGGACGGAAGAGGAGGAGGAGGAGGAGGGAGGGAGGGAGGGCCAATTGCGGTATTCCTCATGCCCACTCCCCCCCCCCCTCACTTCTCACTTGATCGGTTGTGATGATGATATGGCCATTGTCGGAGCGAGACACGGTCGAGTGGCCACCGTCATGCTCACTCGCCTGGTTGGAAAGCCTTGTTTGCCGGTAGCTGTGTGTATTTTGGGACACTGGGAGGGAGGGAAAGTACCGGTACAGTACAGTACTCGTACAGTAACAAGGTGAGTGCGGTAAGGAGGGCATCGCACACTACCGCTGCCGCACTCACCCTAGCCATGTTGTCAGTACTTGTACTAGTGCTCGAGTACAGTACTTGTGCTCTACAGACTACAGCACAGGTACTAGCACAGTGCTCGTACCTGTACCTTTGGGGGAGCTGGCATACTGATCCATATAGTACCCCGAGCGAATGTGGAAATACTGTGGTGTATCTAAAGAAAGAAACCAACGGGGGTTCACCATTTCCTAACCTGGATCCAAAGTGTCTCGGTTGCACCCAACCATCGTGCAGTGCCAACATGCTCTATGGAAAGAGAGACATGCCAGCGACTTATATAAGTAAGTAACACACTCGCGTACCAATGGCTTTCTCCTTCAACACTCCCGTCCCCCTCTCTCATTAATTCACAATTCTCTCACGTCCTTATATCCGCCTTTTCCTTTTTGCTCTTGAGGGGATAAAGGGAAGAAGAAGAAGAAGGAGAAGAAGAAAAAGAAGAAGAAGAAGAAAGGCGTCAGCCATACATCCCAACTTCAACTATTCCTTGATTGTTTGCCTTGCTACATACTCGTATCTGCTAGTCAGATCGGAGCATCCTTTCGTTTCTGCTTTCTATTTCACTTTTCTTGCAGGATACTCTTCACATTCATTCAACCCGTTAAATTTCGCCCCCCACCCCCTAATTATTTTTCACCTTTTCTCAGTTGAAATTATTGTGGCCTTCTCACTTTTTTTTTTCCTTTTCTTTTTTCCTCTTTCTGTATTCTCCGGTGCTGATCTGGTCCGTAGCTTTCCTTCTTTCTGCTTCAACCGTGCTACATACATACATACAATTTTTATCTTACCTACTCGGCTGGGTTTTGGCAACTTCCACTGCTCCCCCACATATGCGCGACATCTAATTTCATTCGTGTCTCTTATTTCCTGCCGTGCCCAGAGGCTTTTAGTATTCTTTAACTATTCGTCCACGATTTTCACCACCTTTCTATATCTGTCCTAGTCGTAAGCACTCTTCCCGTCCTGTCCCGTCTTAACATTAACAGCTCCCCGGCCTCCGTCCCCAAGCTGACCTTCCCTACCTTCCTCTCGTTTTCAGGAAATAAAATTGAAAAAAATCCAAGAAATTTAATTTAATCCGCTACCTAGTTCCCTTCATTCGCTCTTTTGAAGACCGCTATTCCGGTATTAGAGGTAATGCCTTCTCTTCTTCCACTTCTTTCCTCGGGCTCGTCTCCCGCCCCCTTTGCGGGCTCTTCCCCGCCGGCCACGCCAAAGAAGGTCCCGAAGAAGCTTCGTAGGCGTAATCCTCCTTCTCCTTCTCTATCCACCAATCACCAGAGGTTGCCGTCAGCTGGGTCGTCAACCATCTCATTACCGAAATCTCGACCATCATCTAGCAGGTCCACGAGCAGCAAACATGGTTGGTTTGGTGGTCCCGCAACTCCCCATCCATCCGGGGGTGGGCATAAGGGGGACTGGTCGCCCGGGGAATTCCCTTCCAGACCTCCTCTCCCGATTCAGCCGGCGGGCGTGATTACCCCTCCGGAATCCGGTTCTCCAGAGTTGAGGATGGCTAGGAACTTTCATGAGGAACATCATGGTAAACCGATGTCGACTTCACAAGTTACAACAGCCGAAACCCCGAAGCAAACGGAGCGAAGGGGGAGTCTGGTACCCGCTCCAAGCCAACCACCACCACCACCACAACAGCAACAGCAACAACAACAACAAACGCAGCGGAGACCGCCGAACTTGCTGTTAAAGAAAAATGGGAGGGACGTTTTCAAGGCCTTTTCCTATGAAATGTGTAGTAGCAACATGCCAGTTTCTCCACCTCCGGTTTCTCCGCCTCCCGGCTCGATCCAACCTTCGTATTTAGGAACTGCGCAATATCCAAATAATCTTCTCCAGCAGGCTCAGCCTGATATGGCTCCCTCACTACGCCCGGGCCCGCCAGCAAAAGCACAAAGTTTCCCTACGCCATTGAATACGAGTATACTACCGCTTACTCCTGCTCAGCAGAGGCTCGTTGGGGGGAGAACTCCGAATGGATCGCCTATCCTTCCCCCGCTTCCCTCATTTCAATCTGGTGGATTTGGTTTCGATAACCCTAATGAGCCGTTTTCAAAACCCAAGCCATCCCCGACTTATCCAGGCCGTAGTAAATATAAACCAGCTCCACCCGCCGGCCCGCCAGAACCATCTGCAAATGCTTCTGCCCCGTCACATCGGTCGCAGCAAGTCTTAACTCACCAATCCCAACAGGTCGAGAAACCGCAAGTGTTTCAGGAATCGGAGGCCAATAATGAGGTCACTCCTGAACCTACTTCGTTTCATGCGATCACGGCGGAAGAGCCTATCGTACTACCCTCATCGCCCGAAACATCGCCCCAACCATCCCCGGATTTTAAAAGTGCAGAGTTTGCCAAACCACCCCCGAAACCACAGGGCAGCGGAAAACCGAACGAGAGGAACTCTTTCCTTGGTGGATGGAAGTTGGCATTGGTAAATTCGAGAGGTGGGAGTGCTAGCCCTGAGGATGAAAAGGCAGCTAGCCCCGACGGTGATGCGCCGGTAGGCGTTGGTGACGGTGGTGGATGGATTCATAGGAGGAAGGGGAGCTTTTCGAGCACCCGGCCTCCAAGCGCCGAAAAGTCTAAGCATAAGCAATTCGGGCAGGAGTACAAAGAATTCCGGGCGCAAAAAAAGGCGGAGGGTGCTGCGTCTTCCAAGAAAGCTTCAAGGGAGAATAGTGCCCCTACAAGCCCGGTAGAAGGAACAGGGGTCAGTGCAATATTGGGCGGTACCGGTTCTTCGAAGGGTGGACTCAAGGAGAAAATGAAGGCCTCTGAGGCTCGCCAGATACAGCGGGAGGATAGCGGCGTGGATGCAAATGAGATTGTCGGGCTCGATACTGCAGTTAGACAAATGAATCTACTTGAACAACAACTTCGATCCGGCAAGCCGTTGAGTCCGCCTGATTCTAGGGACGGTGGAACCCCCCCCTCTGTAGAATTGGACAAAGGGTACCTTGCCAGCTCTGAACAGAGCAGAACCAGCCAGTCTTCATCCGCAGCAAGCAGTTCCGTACCATCCCCCACCGAGAGTCCGAAAGGTCAAAATCTTGTCCCAGGGCCGCCACCAGCCCATAAAAAGAACGACTCTAAAGGGAAATCCCGCTCCCCCCTCCGTCACGAGATTGGCTCCTCTTCCGTCTCCTCCTCGGCCACTACACCACCAACATCCGTGGAGAAAGGTAAAGGCAGGGAAGTAGATAGCAAGAACGCTCAAGAATCTACAGGGAACTCCTCAAAGCATCCCGCCAACTCGCAATACCCCCCGCCATCAGAATACCTTGGGCAACAAAAGAACTCACCCGTGACCGCAAGCGGCAGCTCTGCGGGGGCCCCTGCGTCGTCAAAACCAATTGCCAAATTGTTCGTTATTTGCTGCAAATGTAAATACTGGCACGACCTTCCGAGCATAATGTATAGGGCCATGGTTGAGAATGGCGGCGCTACTAGGTGTCCGTACTGTCTGCATGGCATGGAGGCTTCATGTTGCTCTGGGTACGTAGCCTCCGCTCCCCCTTCCCTTATAGTTTATGGGCTAACATAGATCTTGTCGGTAGATATACCTGCGTCGTATACTTGCACCAAAAGCACCACGGTCCCGATGTTTAGCATGGGAGCAATGCGGTCTGGGGTCATTTTGAAAAAGGGGGGTTTTGCGCGCACGGATAGATAGTGTTTGCTTTGTAATTTTACTACCTTTTTCTTTTTCTTTTCTCTTTTTGCCACATGGGTGGGTTCTGGTGTTGATGACTCAAGATAGATCAAATGAGGGGATTTATAATGTGCATACATGACGTTGCAAAAGTAATGGGATCTATGGGTTCATGGAGTGTCACTCGAGAGGTTTGTTGGGCGGCGATTTTGTCGGGGTGGCTGGGGGACGGTATCGTAACAAGAGCCCGTTCTGGTAGTTACTTAATAATTAGGCTGTGATTTGATATTTGGTCTTTATTACTGTACACATGGGAAGAGGGGGGTGAGGGTCTGTGCTGTAACAGGAACTGACGACCTGTGGTTAGTTTTAGGTTTTCGTAGAAATGTGTCATCTATCGAGCACGGCGGGTGGAGGCGTGTTCGTTCCCTACGATTGTAATTCGTATTGCGGTAGAAATCCGCGTATCCCGCTTCTGAACCGTCCCCGGTACCGTAGTCGACAATAAGGAGGAAGCCTTGTCGCCACTCTCCCCTCTCCTAAGCACCGCGCCTGCGACGGACGAATGGCTGAAGCAGCGCTCAAGCAGCACTGACAAAGCCTCACCAAACCAACCAACACCTAGCCAGTCCAGTGCCTTATCCATTATTAACAGAGAGTCGTGCCATTCTCCCCCACCAACTCAGCCTGGATTGGGGGGCGGGACGCCTGGCATTGAAAGGCGAGCCCGGACTCTCTTGCCCTGCGCTTCCCGCCTGTGCGTGTGTCTGCATGATTTAAGTTATCATACGTGCCCGTAGGCGCCAAGGATGCTGCAGGGCTTTGGATGAGGAGTTTTTTTCGTCCCTGGAGACATACTACCGTATAAGTTACTCGAGTACTACAATACCACTGTTGGGACTTGTTCCGCTTAGGTCGTGGTTGCAGTCCCGGTGATATCATGCCGTGTCCCGTGATCGGAGGAAGTCTTTGTCTTGCATAATATGATGATGTTGATCGACTATGGTGGCATCTGTACAAGTACAATTACAAATGGGGGGATTTTCTCTGGCTTTTTGGGATCACTACTAGTAGGAGACTGGGATAGGCTCAGCAGTTACAGTATCATACTTGTAGTCAGTCGGTCAGTCAGTCGGGTGAGATTGTCCTCCCCCACCCCTCTCCCTCGATTATCCAACATAATAGTTAAGTTAATTGTATGGAATAGCCATGATGGGTTATCACATGAAAAAGCCCAAAGCAAAACACATCCATCCCAATCCTGTCCAATGTTTTATGATCCGGAACCAACCGACGGCACAATCCTTCTTTCCTTCCTTCCTTCCCAGAGCAAGCAAGCAAACGCAGGCGGAAAAAAGGGGTGGGGGGAGAGGAGGGGGGACTACTGTACTCCTCCTGGGTATATGATACTGACGAGAAGAGAAAAAACACCGCAATAAGTTAACTAATAACACCCATTTTCATCTTTCTCATTTTAGTACGGTAGGAGGGGCGATGGGGGAAAACACCGATAGTAAGAAACCTTTAGTAAGAAAGCTTTGGTAATATTGTTGGATAAGTATATATTCTCCTGGAGTAAGTTACTAGCCCTTAAGCTGCCCCCCCCCCCCCTCTGCACCGCCCGCCTGACCGGAGGTGGTGTATATCAGCCTGGTGCAGTGATAAACCCGCGGTGAGCTTTCTTTGGAAGTTGGTCCCCGGCACTGCGAGTGGGGGCTGTGCACGTTGGTTTTGCTGATTGATCGGAGAGACATTGTGCTCGTTCAACTCCTCACAAGGAGATATATACTGACGTCGTGGTGGTGGGGGTGGGTGCATTTTGATTTCCTATAGCAGTTCAAGCAGATGGGGGCGGGGCGGGGATAACGATGGGGGCCATCTCACGAGTTCTCTAAAACTTCTTGCTATGCGAGGATCGTGAAGACTGGTCAGGTGTGTTTTTCTGCCTGACGGTCACCTTCCTAACTGGATGGTAGGGAGTGGGGTCTGGAAGATCCGTGGTATGGGGGCTTGGGGGGAATTTGGTCCCGCTTGTCGCGGGCGTGGACAGCGCAGGTATATAGGTTCGTTTTATTGGTGAGGTTAGGCGATAAGGTTTGTTCACACATGTTTGGCGTTTTGGGGGTCTTGTCTGTTAGGCTAGGTTCTTGGGATCTTGCCTTTCTGGATTTATGCGGTTGATCGTAGTTGGGCTCGTGGTTTGGTGTGTTTGTGCACGTGCTCTACTTTGAGCGGAATAGTTTGTTGAAAATGTTTTTTGGGAGGAGGTACCCCCCCCACCTCCAAGAGGAAGTTGATGAGTGATTTTCTATGATTAGAGGGACGATCCACATCTATAGAACGGATGGATAGATGGATAAATGTACCGGTATGCTATATTACTCTGGGGAAGTATCCTATTTCGTGCAATGCGGCGCTCGTTCCTTATGTCTCTTGTATCGGGTAGAACATAATCGCTCCGGTTGGTATGAGTGTTCGGTCGTACACCACCGGCTCGATCCTATTTCTGTCCAGGGTGTTTAAAAAGAAAACCGAAAACAGACCTCCTCTCCGCTACTTGAGATCGAGCCAGGTTGATCCTTATCTAAACGGAATGCTCTTGATAGTCACACTCGAACATCCAAAAGTTTCCTCCCAAACTGTGGAGTATAACTAGGGGCTTTATTAGAAGCAAGTATGATCTAACTAGAGCGCAGGATAAGTATAATATCATATCATTTCGAATTGAAACCCCCCCCTCCACAGCCACCTTTTAGACCAAGCACTTCCTACTTACTCCGCCCTACCACACGAGCTCAAATAAATGAGCTGTGTGCTAGGTACAGTAGTCCGGAAATTTCCTCCTTCTAGAACAATCAAACATAAGCCAAGGGCTGAAGGCTTACTGGGAACACCCTAGAGTTTGGTCTGTTTACCTGAGTTCCCGGAAATACCGTGGGCAGTGCTCCTTTTGTTCCGAGAAGGGGAAGGAGTTATATCTCATCTGATATGGAAGATTTCATGTGATATTGTGAACTGTGCCGAAGGGGATTGATTGCTCCAGTATAGTAAAGCAATTCGTTCGCGGTTGGTTTGTAATGAAGCCTTGGGGGTTTTTTTTGGTTATAACCTGGATAGCCATAAGACGGGTTGTTCGTGGATATAGTGAATCTGGCTGGTTGGCGGTGGGGTGTAGTTGTCAAGGACTTGGGGTATATAATATAAGAGTTTTTCATAAAGCATGGGTGTAATTTACTGGGATTTCACTTGGTGAATACGATACATTCCCCCTCTGGAAAGGATGTTATCTCTTCGCTCTTCTGATCCTTCCGACTGTTCCCAGTCGTTAAGGTCTTATATCTCGGCTTAGCTAGGAATGATCCTGCGCCTGCTGTTCCTTCATTTCATCATACTCATGTGATTTTTGGACCCCCGCTTTTTATCTAATTGTCTAACTTGGTTTATCTGTCTGTTTTCGACACTTTATATTTTCTGTCATTTCGTTTTCGCTCCTCCCCCCTCCCGATTCTTCATGTATGAGGGTCTTGTGTCGACTAGCTGTCCTCTTCGGTTTGGATCGAGTTGGGCCGGGCTGCAGGTACCAGGCTGGTGTATACCGTGCAGCTATGGAACGTTGATGTGAGACCGGCCTGGTCTTGGGTGCCTGGCTTTCCCAGAGCCTGTATGCCTGGTGGAGCAGCCAGTCTTTCACTATATGCTATCCGGTTACTGAATACTTTGCCAACTGGTGACATAGCAGATACCTCCGGATATACCCGGATATCTTCCCATAAGATGGAACATCCGAATATATCTGCCATTTCTGTGGATATGAACAGAAACATATAAAAAAAACACTCCCCTATGCTTAAAGCATTAAGAATGACATGGTTCTGGGCGGTTCCTTACCACTTGATATAGGAACCAACCAAATCCCTGGGACAAACAAAGAAATAGAAAGCTAACCCTGGGAGTTTTTGTGGGCTTCTTTTTGGAATGCTGTTTCTCGAGATGTCGGTTTGTGATGACTTGTTTTCACATTGAGTTGATCAGCAGTCAAGGGTCGTGAGTGTAGTTTTCGACTTCTCAAACCGCAATTTGGGACTAACTCTATGACTAACATAATACTGGAGGGTGCAAAACAAAAATGTCAGCCATAAATATTTGCACATACAATACGAAAACTTTCCCTAAAATTTGATTATGATTTCTGAATGCTATGATACATGCCATGCTCATGCTGAACACCATCGACATTTCGGGTCACGATTTGAGATGGCGAATAGCTCAAATCGTGGTCTGCCTGGAAACCACCTTAGTCACTAGGATGGGTAAATCTTTACTTTGCCACTGCGGACCCCAACTAAGAAAGTTCCCTACTTGCTGACTGAGATGGAATATTTTATTTGGATTTGGGGGGGGGGGGTTGGCATCGACTCTCACTCACAATTATCCAACCGGGATTATCGACTGCAACATTGAGTCCGGTGGTCATATTGGACCTTGCGAGTTTTGGCGGCAAACCACCACCCGGGGTCTGCGGGTGATAAACTGTGGATCTTGTTGTCGAAACTGAGATTTAGGGATTGTTTAGGGCGCCGTGGTGTATATATCATTGGAGGATTATCCTTTCAAACCGTGAGCACCGGCCCTATTCCGGAAGAATCTTACCATTCAGTGCGGAATTCTCCTCACCGACAGTTTTATAGGAAAATACTTTTAATGCGAATCACAGTGTCAAACATTTTGTGTCTAGCAACAAGCGACCCACGTAACCTAAGCTGCCTAGCAATACATTAAACCCTACTCAAGCCCTACCATAGCCTAACCCTGATACAAGAACCCATTGCACAAAAGTACGATACCGAATGCCACCTAGCGCTTTTTATCAACTTTGAAAACACCAATCAAGCAGGAATTCGCCCACGTCCCTCCTCAGTCTACCAAACGAGCCAATCCTTAGATTACCCGACAACCAGTCACCGCCTGACATGAGCTCCCTCCCTACCAAGGACAAAGGGCCACTTTGCGGAACTTCTGTCCGAGCCCTTCATCAACGCGGTACTCCAGGAGATCCTCGGGTTGGTTTTAACTCATGTAAAGGTGATGGGGGAGCCCATTTACATATCGCCGCCCGGTTACACAGGTTAGGGGCAGTTCGGCTACTTCTATCGCGGGGTAGCATAAGACTCGATATTGAAAGCAGCCGGAGGGCTCAGATAGTGAGTTGGCAGAGAGGGAAGGTTACGTCTGCTGGATCAACAAAGTTACCCCTGGTCACGGGTTGGAGGAATGAAAGAGGAAAAAGTTGTCCACCAACATCCATCACAAGGACAAGGCCGAGAGCTATGGTGAGCGTGGATGCTTCGGGTCGTATGGAGATTTTGTCTGTGAGCTACCCACGAGAGTCCCTGTGTGAGACCATTCCACGAGTGACCGACTATGAATCCACTCTTTCATTTCCAAGAATTACCTTCCCGTGCAATAGTCTACTGCCGTTAGGTTCTTTTCGAGAACAAGGCCTACGAGTTTGTACATGAGAGCAAGGGGACTGACAAACTCACGTCTGCGATAAAAATTTCTGCGATCAACGATACGCAATATCTGAAAAGACCTAAGTTAGCAGGTAACTGCCCTTGCTTATTCATTCATCACTGATCGAACCGCAAGCCGTATGATCCTTGCCAGCACAACCTCCAATTCAATGAACCATTGATCCAAATGGAGAGCACGTATCCTAAAGACGAAAAACGGTCATTTACGATAATATGCGATGGGATAACATAATCAAAGTTATAGCCGAACTCGAGCCTCCGCCGCCACCCCTTCACGAAAACCACGCCAACACAAAGCACCAAGAGCGAGTGAGCTTCCATGAGTGGACAACTGACACATATCTCTGACCCCATGTAATACCTAACTCCCTTCAGCCGTATCCCCAGCCCACCCCGGAGCCTCCGTGCGAGTGGCAAGACAGCTACCGCAATCAAACCACGAGGGTTGTACGCGTGATCATGGTTGATTCAGAACGATGCCCCCCCCCCGTACACGACACCAAGCTCTCTCGCTAGGGGAGGTAGTTACAGTAGCGTCGCCACCCTATCATGGTCCCCGCCCTTTCTCCCTTGGCCAAGGCCAGATGTGGAGTGTACGGACAGCTACCGGATTAGATGATTGGCCCCCAGTCAAGGTATAATACGATTTGACTGCCGTATTTACTACAATAGCGGATGAACAGGGAGGACGGTCGGTCTTGGATTTACCGGAAATTGGGAACGTTCTGTTGGAGCTCCTATTCGCTGGGCTTAGGAACTGGTGTTGCACTGAGGGCGGTCGGCGGGGTGGGTTTGCCTGGTCGGTTGGGCACAGTGAAATGGGGCGGGGGGTCTGTAATTGTTTACACATGTGACTTGATGACTTTTTTCTTCTTCTGGGGGAGAATACTAAGGTTGACTTTAGGTGTTGTCTTGGCCTGTCAATGCGCAGCCTGATAGAGATAGGGTATTGATACGGCAGCGGTGGAAAAGCCCTTTCGGTGGGGTACAGTGCGGGGGAGAATTGTGGTTTCAGGAACTTTGCTCGTTTCCCCTCCCCCTGCCAGACATTTCGACGGACGAAACTGACCATCAAACTCACTAAACGGCACCGGCCAGGCAAACTACAGGGTGAGTAGCCGCTTCTGGAAATCGATCTAGCGCTGAAGGTGTGGAAGGGGCTGTTTTTCATTAAGGAGACGGATGGTGTGCTTGGTAGTGGTGCCCAGGATTAGGTTGGGGAGAGCTACTCCAGCTCGTATGAGGGGTGATAATAGAGACTAGATGCAATGCACTCGAGCCATTGTGAACCGCGGACATGTTGGAGTTCCCATCAGCGTTGTTTGCGATTTCTAATAAGTGCAAGAAGGTTGTTTCAGCCTTACTTGGACTAGGAATAGCTTAGTTTGCGCCCTACAGAAAGACGCTCGGCCCTCTGCATTGACCTATCATCATGATGTGCTGCTGCGGCATATGGGCAATTCAATTCAACCTTTTCGATCGTGACCAGACGGAACCCGAATCACCTCCATTGAAAACTAGCCGGTGCTGTGCGCCTACGTGATGGCACGAGATGTCCAATAGACTCTTATACCGACCGTTTCGCAATCCGGCATATATGTGAAAACAACGTTATCCTCACTCCGAGAAGTGCGGTGCGGTGCACATTTCGCCCCAGAATCTCACCGGTCGGAAGGTTTGCCTCACAGTCCGGATCCTACCATCTCGGCATCTCTAGTAGCGCCCTGGGCTGAAGGTCAGGGAATGTCATTATCAAAGTCATCTCGTTGGAAATTCAAGTACCCCGACGACGCAAAAAAACAAACAACACATAACTCGGTATCAGCCGCTACCGGTATGTGTTCCGTGAACTTCACTAGTAGATAGACAGGCAAATTCCGGGGGTGAAGGAAGGTAAAAGCCGAAAATCACCGGAATATTACTCCTCGGTGTACTCGAGTGCCGGTGGCCCCATCCGGACCGACCGTACTTGGGAGGTGCCATCTTAACCAATCCGAGTTTCGGCTTCCCCCAAGATTAACACCCCTGCTTAACTTGTCAAAATTGGTTATTCCCTCTTTAGGGAGTTCACGCCTCATCGCTATAATGCCTGTAATACCGTGGCTCTCGGGGGAATATGTATTGCGGAATGGCAGATGATCACCTCAGACTTCGTCCAGTAAGGTCCAAAGTCCCCAATCCCCGGAGCTACACACAAAATCTAGGGCGGCATTCCAACAGGACCAAGTTGACAAATCCCATTAATGTAAGGCTATCGCCATCGTCACCACCATCATCATCACCATCATCATCACCAGCCAATTTTTAGTCCCAGTATCGTTACTATCAAGCAAGATATCACTCATTACCTTCCCAGCCGGAGCACAGCGCTAAATCTAGGAAACCCACCGCAGTCGCCGCCCAAATGGGCGCCTGATGCCCAGAGAAGATGTGGAATGTCCGACTTTGGGGGTTAGTGGTTAGCAGGAAAGCGTATTCTATCCTCGACCATTCAGAAATTGCTAAGTTATCAGGGACCGGGACAGTTGCTACAACCTATCTTACGCCTAGAGCACCACCGGAACGAGTGCTGTCATCAACATCGGACGAACAGGATATTCTGATGCAATGATTAAAAGGAGAAGAAAAAATAGAATCCCCAGGGGGTCGCATGGGAGGAAGATGAGGCAGCTATTCGGAAAAATCGCTACTGGTCTTCCACAAAAAGCATGATACTGTACTGTACGCACATCTATCTGTCTATCGTGTCTACATATATATGGCAAATACGCTAGCAAGCTACTTCGTCACCTGTGAGGCTCCGGCAGCCAATCAGATAGCCCCACATGCTTCCACCCTCACCGTGATAAAACCCTGCCAGAAAGAAAGAAAGAAAGCACCGTCGAAACCAGGTAATGTTTAAAAAAGCTAATCCATTCTGATCTAACCCCTCCCCCCGGGCTCCCCGCCTAAAAAGCCAAGATATCATACTCTTCAAAGGGGGAGAGAGTATTTCCAACCCATTGCGAGTTACTACCCTCAGGAAGTATGTCATACCGTACTGGACAGATCACTACCACCAACCACCCTCTGGAGACTACCGCCCTGCCCGTAGACTGTTGCCCAAATCAATGCATCTATCTACCGTACCGTATTCCCCCAGCAAAAGAAGCAACTTACCCACCCCATTTCAAGGATCGTTTTTTTAGCTACCCCGTACAAACCCACCAGTTATTCCTACTGTACCGTATCATTCATTACACAGGTGATCCAGTCCATGGAGAATAATACCACACAGAGGTTCCACAAATAAAATTTATTACTGTACCTCACGGCAGTTACAAGTGACTGTAACATTTAACCCTTTCCCAAAAAAACTTATTTTAATAACCCGGTAACCCTCCCGGGACACACCCATATCATACACACAATAGTCCACTCTCACCCCATCCGCTATTCTAGGCGGTATTCAACTTGGAGAAAAAACCCAAAAAGAGATAGGCGCATAGCCCAAATACAGACTTACATCTTCTCGGTCCTAACCCGGACGGGATAGGATAGGACAGGACAGGAGACGAGATAAGAGTGCTGTACTGTAGATGGATAGATGGAAAAGTAAGCAAGCAAGCAAGAACCTGGATACCGGACAGCAGGTTGTTGAGTTCCTGTATCGCATATATTGTTTGTCGTCCAAAAATGCGGTATCACCACCACCACCACCACACGAGAAAGTGGAGGAAGGAATGGAAGGAATGGAAGGAAAAGAAAACTTCGGAAAATTCCGGGAACTTTTTTTTTTTTTGTTAAGAATATCAAATCCTGCCGTACACCCCCTACCCCCGTCAGATTACCCAAAATGAGACATACAGTACCGCACAGTACTGTACAAAGGGAAAATGATATATCTCGCTCAGAATATCGGACGACGCGGCAATGATGCAGCTGTGTGACTTTTATTTATTCCATCGAGCGATGGGGATACCGCAACTACGGTATGCGGTATACATGCTACGTACTGTACCTTTTCAGGATAATATTAATGAGCCCTCTCCCTCTCGGCCGGCGAATTGCGAGAATAACTTCCCCATCTCCGCCCCCCTCCCGCCTTCCAAGTGTGTTACATTCCATTTTAGCCAACTTCCGAGTTCACTTCAAAGAGGATTAGAAGGTGGTACCGGTAACTTAACAGCCGCCCCCGCCACCCACCCACACACCTCCCGCCCTCTTCATGAGTGAATTATATACTGTACGTACGGTGCAAGGGTAGGAAGTCATTAACCGGAAGGGACAAGGGTATATTTAGCAGGTTAACCTCAGATAACTGTCCCATAACTTCTTGTAAGACCTCACGCGGCAGTTGAGCTCTGGCGAAAGGTCAGCCAATACCGTATGAGCCGGCACCATTTAAGCTAAATTCCTCTCCTTATCCTTCTAGTGCATTTCGGAGAAGAAGCGTACTCGTACTAGTAGGGTACTGTACGAGTACTTGTACCGGCAATAATGATATGTGACTTTGAATATGGTTCTACGCCCCGGGACTAGACCACAAAAAGCACATGTCCCAGGCTCGCACGTGTGAGTTCGTGGAAATGTCGGTGCAAGTAAACCCTCACCAATTAGAATTACCCCCACCAAACATTCAGATCCAATAATTGACAAAACAATTCTTTCAAAAGTGACTGGATGACGTCTGTAAGTATTTTCTCATTGACTTGGAGACTTTTTCCAAAAAAAAAAAGACATCTGGATGTGAGTCAAATGCCCTTCTGGACCAACCAGATCGCTTGGATTTGACTCTGGATGGGGAAATAGCAAATTCCCACTAAAATGGCCAAAGTCGACCAAGCCATCGGAATGTGGGTTAGGAACCCAAACAACCAATCAGGACTGCATCCGCGCTTTCTCGGCACTCGGGATTCAATTGGATTGGGACTAGCCTTGTCTCGATACGTAGCCGGTATTCACGACGTGATGAAACATTTTGAGATAGTATTGGGCTTCACCGTTACGAATGGTAGGTATGCTCGAGTAGCCCAGATCACCGAACGGTACTGTATGGCACCACCACCACATCCTCCTGTAGGTAGCGATAAATCGCCGTTCGATGTTAATACTTCTGACTCCACACACACCCATACCTCTCCCGAGCATGGCAACGGTGGCCACTTGGGCAAAGAGATGTTTGATAGGTATGATAGGATCAAAAGGCTATCCAGCGTTTCTCTTGAGAGGATCTGGGGGTGCGCGGCTACCCCGATCAATGAAAGCCACCGCGGACAACACTCCGCCCCGGCCTTGACCTAAGTTCCATTTCATTCTTTTGTTTTCTTCCCAACAGCTAATCCAGCTATCGTGGTCCGGTCATCAGAAGGGTTGAGTAGTCGACCAAGAATAAACAACCTGAAAAACTGCTCCCAAATAGTAGCGATTCAATTGGTTTGTAAGAGGTATACCGGTCCTATGGCACCTTACCGGTGCTATGCTAGAGTGCGTCACAATAGCTTTCGCCACCAATGACACTGCGCAAATTGATTCGTAAGGTCGGCTTGCGATGTGAGTGGTAGGAAGGTATCATGGCAGGATCAGTTATTACCACCGGTTGTGGTGCAGCATCCGATATATACTCGCTCAACCTCAACATGCTGAACCACGGATAGATGCCCGGCGGTATTCAAATTCATTCATCACCGCCGGGAGCGGTTGAAGGAGATACCGACGAGCCGGCAAGTGAAGGGGTGATATATTAGATTACACCAATCAACCAAAGTTACCTAAAATTCTCCTTTACCGGTGAGAGACGTGCGAAGCCCTAACTAGGACGGTGACGCTAGGAAGGAAAAATCTCCAAACGGAATAACATACCGCACACCCAATTCAAATATCCAACCTATGGTTCCTTCCACACATGGTCACTCGGCCCCACTCTTCGCTGGCAGGAGGGTAGACTGGCCCCCGAAGGACTGTTCCTTATCATGGGCCCCCTTTCTACTTCATCTAAAACCATCATTGGTAGAGAAAGGTTTAAACACGACCGTCGGGTGTTATCAGGGCTTCTTCGTCTTCTTCTCCCTATTCGTACCTCCCCCCGTGCTGGGGCACACATGAATCTCGCCCAACTGGGTGCTACAGAGTCCAGAGAATCCAGTGCTCCGAGGCCTGAGAGAATCGGTCCGAGCGCATGTGGGTCGGTCGAAAGTCACCGGAGTCCTCTCATAGTTAGTGGTCCGGTTTCGATATGAATTTGGGAACGTTTCAATTAGATAAGTGACGTAGGTTAACGGTAAAAAAAAAAGGATAAGAAAAAGTAACCCTCCCGCCAGCTCTCCCTCCCCCGCGGTATGGTGCCTAGTACCCTAGCACGATGGTATGATATGATGTTAAAAGATAATGGCACTTCAATTGGCACTGCGGGGTAATCCCGTGAGTACCGATAAGTGAGGAAGAAAAAATAAACTAAGGGCGCACCATAATGCTCACATCTGCCACATCGTCGAGGTGGGGCGGTGCAGCAAACTTACGCACACATAATACGGTATACCAACCATAGCCCGACAAGTTTCTGTCCTTGTTAATCGCAAGCAAGAATCATGTCCAAGATCCAAAGCATGGGGTCGGAGACTTGGTTCCTACTCGAAATACCCCGCCTAGCTGCGCATCAATCAATATGGCAAGAATCATAATTCATACAGGATTCAGATTCCTCTTGCCCCCCCCCAAAAAAAAATTAACAACGCAAAAGCTTCACACATGAACCCCCACACATAAAAGCAACACATCTTGCGATCCATTGGATATCACGTGAAGCCTCAACTCTCACCGGGAGATTCCATGAAAAGCTATGAGCGGTGCTGTATGCTGGACTAAGGTAGGGTTCTCGAATGATATTACGGTACTAGGACGCGTGGTTCATCTGGGTTCGAATCTAAATTGAAATCACCAGCAGCGGGAACGTGCCGAGCACATATGTACTTGTACGGTACATACACGATCCGGGTAAGGGGCAAGGAGGGCTTTAGACAGCTGTGTTATTTTGTTTTTCGTACCTTGTTGCTCCCGTGCTTGCTTCTCTATCATACAAATGCATGCTCTTTCCGGAGCTATGCAGGTTATACAAACCAGCAGCTCCGAACCGTCAGGCACACGCAGCGGGGAATGCATATAACAGAGCATCGTATCATTTCAATCTACCTATGATTAGTTGAGCGGTGTTCATCCAAACTCAATTAAGATGTCAGCTGCCCTCACCAGCAGGTGTCTTTTTTTCGCTGTTAGGTAGAAGTACTAGTATTCGCTCACAATATCCAATATGCACGTGCTCGTATGCATCATATTTTATGTAATTTCCGTCGTCGAGAAGAGCCAAATCAGCCCTTTCACTAAATGGACCAGAGATAAAAAGTGAGGTAAATCAAAAAAGTAAAACAGGAATTGTCCTTAATTACCATATAATGCTATAATAAATTCTAGAGGAGGTCCGTTAGAGAGCTCCGCAGGGTTTCGCAATGTTTGGATGGGCAAACCAGGTATTTCCGCAGCACTGTGCTTCCATTTTGACTTGAACACCGCTAGGCTATCCCCGATGCCGGGGGCACCGGTTCCCCGCTCTATTGGAAATTCCGACCAAGTGCATTGATCTGGCAACCGGAGCTATACCAATATTTAGGATGATGTAGTGTGTCGACTTGTAAGATATCAGCGACAGGAATTGGAACCCCAATTTGTGGGGGTAGCGTATGTGAGAGAAATATACCTGAGAGGGGGGGGCTCGCGCGGGGGCGGGGAGAGGCCTTCTCAACCAACGGCGGATATCTGCCGGCCCGGGCTGTACAGACTCCCCTTAGAAACGTCAAATGATATTCCCTTGGTCGCGGTGGCAGAAAGCAGGAGAAGTAGGGAAAGAGAAAGAGGGAAGTTTGCTTTTTTCCTTTCCCTTCTACCGCTTCGACCGCCGACCCCCGTTCAGGCGAAATTCGAAGGGAGGGGCGTCCGCGGAGTAATGCCGTAGCATTCAAGCCTTGATTCAACTTTTGGTGGTTGAAATTCTGCCGAAGATGCCGCCCCAATATTCGCTTAAATCACAGTTCTTTCTGGTAGTACAAGTGACCTCCCGGTACAAACCCTCCCCCACTGAGCGGTTGGGAATTAGTGGATTTTTTACATACCCCCGCGGTGGACTGAGAGCCTCCGCATACTGTAATGCACTGCACAGCACTACCAGAGTACTCGAGTACCAACACTCAATAGGAGGACGCCCGGTAGGAATCATAATTTGCCTATACTCGAGTACTCGAATACTCGGGTATGCCATTGCGCTGCAATGTAGTACTCATACCAAGGCGCATCACACATCCCAAAACAGCAGTCGGTCGTGCTTCCTGTTGAATTACCCTGACAGATCTGGGGGGTTGAGGGCATGACATGACCTACACGAGCAGAAATCCAGCATTATGTAGGTAAACCTCGATACCAGTGCCGTATTGCCATCATTCCCAAAAATCACACATTTTCACTCCTAAGATAGCACCAAAGAGAAATAGCAAGCTGAGTAATGTCTCTCGTAGACCCCTGGGGGAAAAAGCAAGCACAAATGTGGGCACTGATAACTCAGTCTTGGTGTAAGCATTCTGGCTCAATGATGTGCCGCAGGTTTAGAGAACATACCGGCATCGAAATGTCATATTACCCCTCGGGGGGGGAGAAATAACTTTTGTTCTTTATTTTTTCCTCCTCTCATCTCAAACCCCTTTTACTCACGACAATTTCCTTGTATGGACAGTTTTCATTTTTTTCACGTTCTCTCCCTCCGCTCATGGCCTGAGACTCAACTCTAGTGCCACTTAGTAATTCCTAGACATTTCAGGGAAAGCTGGAAATTATTACCCTCTAAAAAATGCAACCAGTCGTTCTGCTACCGCATACGATATTTCTTTGGGAAGCAGACTTCGCTTTCGCGAAAAGCTTCATCTGCAGAGAATCATGCATCCATCTCTGCCACTCAATCCCAGATCCTAGTCTCGTTGAGTTGTCAAACCTCTTCCTTCTCCATCAACGGAGCTTCTAATGGGCCTTCGTTGGGCATCTCGACGCGACTGCGAAAGCAGCAGGAAAGGTGTCCTGCGAAGCCACACGTCTAGTTCAAACTTCAACGGAGCAAAACACGGCACGCTGATGTTTGCGGACCCTGCCAAGATCTTTTGTAGAGGAGCGGTGCCGGGCCTTAAGGAGGAAGTGGATCCGCTTTGCCCTATGGGGAGTTTTTTCGCGGGCGGACGGCCGCCGTAGATCCCGGACAGTACTTAGCTCCAAGTGGACGAAGAAGGAAGGGCTCGAGAAGGTTTTTTTTGTCAGGGAATTTAAGAGCGGCGTACAGGATAACCTCAAAAGATTGCTCTGGCGCAGAGTGCGTAATATGGATCTCAGTGTCGGAAACCGGGATACCGGAAATTCTCTCTAGCTCACTACGGTGCGGTGTCTGGAGCGTGGTGGAGGGAGGGGGAAGGGCAAATATTTTGATTAGTGAACTGCAGACCCGAACCGGAGAGCAATCCATTGTAAATCTATACTACCCGAGTACTAGTGGTTGGAGGAAAGAGCCAGGGCTGTCAAGTCTTCTGCAATCCAGTGGATAAGTTACATGCAAGAGTACTTGTAGCACGCTCGTGGTTACGGTATCGCCCTCTCTCGACTATCCCTGCCGGCAAGGTCCGCCCACTGAACTGGATGAACCCTGTCCCTGAAGGGAGTTCGTGGCGGAGAGTTCCCCAGCCAGATGACATTCGAGGAACTTTCCATCTGCCAGGCAACAAAATAAAAAGCACTCAACGGGAGCCGGTCGATAAAATATACTCGAGTACTATGCCTAGTGCAGGTATAATTCAGGGTCCACACAATACTTCATCGATGAAGGTCACGGGAATGACAGAAGGTACTGTACAAGCACAGGCGCACCTACGAGCACATTACCGGTAGCAATAAATCGTTTTTTTCATTGCTTTTTCCTACCACCTCTCGTGATCCCCGCAAAGAAAAAAAAACGTGGTGATACGCAGCAATTCCCACCGCGCAGGGCCATGATGGGTTCAACTTACGTCTGAGGAGGGGAGGAGGAGTGGAGGAGGAGGGGCAAGTCAAAGAGTGGTGCAACAGCTTTCCTTCTTTCGAGGTTTCACCTTTAAAACGATCCCGACTAAAATGTATTATACGCCTTTTCCCTCGTCACCAAACAGGGCCTTTCCCTGAGCCCCACCACCCAATTCCGGGATTACAAACTTGAATATTGATCAATGCGGCTTCGAGACCAAAGCGTTACGTGCTCATGAACATCGGTAGGGGATCTTCGAACCTATAAAACGCATCTCCGGGACTTCCCCACCTGGGATACAGTGCGGAGATCAAACACAGGAAGAGGAAGAGGGTGTGAGCTTAGTAAAATGCGGATACTCCATAGTGGGGCTAATGCACATGGTTTCCCTAACGATATTCCTAACTTTGGACCGTTTCTATTTTCCCTCCTTCCCTCAAGGAAAGTAATTGCTCGAGTACTGTGCTTCTCTGGAAGGATGGGATTATGACATGTATCTAGAGCTGTAGATACCCCGAATGATCTTCAGATAAAGGAGCTCGTCTAATATACGTGATTTGTTCGCAATGGTTGAAACCCACCCTGGTGCGTTGTTCCTCTGCTGTACCACTAGATTACGGCCAAAACACACTTCTAAATCTGTATCGTGACAACTACTTTGGTAATGCTACGTATGCGGTAAAACGGTCCGTACTGGACAGGTTAGGTAAACAAAAGCCATACCCCTGCGGTCCTGGGAATTCACATGACTTCATCTGGACGCCTCAAAAGTGAATCAGATTTGCAAGATATATGATATTGACACTCTCACTCATTAGAGTGCTTCTGCATGGATGTTCTATGCCTATGGAAAGGCAGATGACATGGTGTAACTGGATAGGTTCCAAAGGAAACTGTTTAGATAGGCAGATAATCGGCAGTTCAACCTAACTTATGGCGCATTGTGCATTTCACTCTAATACTCGTAATGTCGTTACGTTTGTAAACGAACTGCTATTGCGTACTCTCAGGCTCCGCCAGATTTTTGGCTATATGCAATAGCAGTCCGTTTTATAAACGTCGTGATATGACAAGCACCGGTATGCTCCCAGAGGCCAGAGTAACCCACTTACCGTTAAGCATGCCCCGTAGTACTTGATTGGTTCCCGCGCCTTTTAGTAACAGGTACGGTAAAACCGGTTGGGTGGAGAAGGGCGGCCACATGGGTATTTGACACCCACCGAGGCAAATACTGCTGACGCCACTGGATATTTGGGGGGGGGGGGACTTCGGCATTACGAAGCAGACGAGACGGCCTCTCGAGATGACAGCGGCTGGGAAACATTTTGAGAGATGAGAGAAAACAATGCGCTAAAGACAGGGCCCGGGCGAGTGGGCATGCTGGAGAGTGGCTGCTCTACAATCGCCGATGCACAGCAGGCCTTAACCCCCGTGGTAAGGTTATCAGTGAACATGAGGAATTATCGCCTGTCGGCGGGTAGTGGTGAGTGCTAGTACTCGTACTCGTAGAGTGCTGTACAGTACAGCCGCACCTCGCCTCACATACTATTTAGTTAGTCGTAGGTAGATAAGAATGAAAATCAGGTTGAACCTCGCTGTCCCGGAACGCCTCATATACCATTTAGTTGGTCGTAGGTAGCATGAATGAAAATAAGGTTGAACCTCGCTGTCCCTGATAACCAAAATCTAAAGAATCTGTCCGGGACAACGAGTGATCCGGGACAGCAGGTCTTGAATTCACAGCATTTCATACGGGACAGCGAATATCACAATGCGGGATGGTGTCAACTTCTGCTTAGCCCATGAAGTTGACCCCATGATCAATTTCAGCCAGCACTGCGCTCCCCGTCTAATGGGCGGGCTATTACCGGTAGTACCGGATCATGACATCTTGGCCGACGGTTTGTCTAGATGGCCGTAAACTAAACCCGACCTGCGCTTATTTTATGGTGATTTGCAAAGTAAAGTCACAGAGAACTAGCGCATATTCGGAAGGGTAGTGTTGTTGCTTCGGTGGCAAGAACAGTTCAGGCCCCGATCATCTTAACAAAGCCTCTCCAATCCCAATACCGTAGCACAAGATAATACCGGTACCGTAGTTTCACTAAGCAGCGATGTTTGATCGTGAATATTGATTGGGTCTCACGCCTGAAGGCCTGGAATTACCGGTAGCAATGTAAATCCGTAAGCGGCGCATATATTCTGATTTGTGGTGGTGGCGATGGAGTCTGATGCAAGGGTCAGGTTAACCGAGCTGCTGGGAAATCCAAGAGGGTGCGGCAAGAGTTCAACTGGGACTTCGGATTCAATCCTCAAGAACGACATCGAATGGTCAGTACGTCTGGAAGGGCGCTAATCTACATCTCCTGCCGGTGTCCTAGCATTCTGCAAGGCATCTAGGAGGTTGCAGTGCCTAAAGTCCAATCCGACGACTTCATTGGTAACAGCAGGTATTGCGTCTGTTTGCTATCTAATGAAGTTGTGATTTTGAGTAGCAAGAAGTAGGAAGCCGGCTACCTTGGTTTGTTCTTCCCGGGCACGACTCGCCATCGGTGAGGCGGACCTTGGCCATATTTCTGGTGGTGACCATACCGGTACTGGAACATTTACAACGCATCTGGCATGCACGCACACCGTAGCTACAAGTACAAGTACAGACAGTACCAGTCAAAGCCCAGGTATAAGCAGAAGAACCAGAGGGGACACAGGAAGTAGAGGAAGCAGAGTTCAATGTTCTTTTATTACTATGTAAAGGGTACCGTATCATCCAATCTAGGGGAACAATTCCATGTCGGTGGTCTCTTTCCCCACTCGGTATAGGGAACGCTTCCACCCAAGGCCGTTTCTGACGATCGCGGCTTGAGAAATGTGAGGCTAGATCTTGGGGTTTGTCTCCGTTTGTCTCCTACAAATATGGCCTGTGGAGTTGCGTCTCAATGGTGTGCGAGGGAAATGTTCTTTGGAGTGATTCACGGCATTTAAATCCCGAAAATAATGGACCGGATATGCTTCCCCCAAGTGGCTTCTGGAGGCCAAAAGAAACACTAGGGTTAGGGTAGCTTACCAAACGAATGCCCGGGGACCAACGGTGCCCCGCGGACCGCTGGCCACTCGGATTGTATTATAATGAGCTAACTAGCTCTGGTGCCGACAGGCTAGAGCACTCGATGAAGCAGCTTCCGCAAACGCTATCCAATCATGCATCGCTCTGTGATACCTAAATCAGTGACTACATCTTGCCGCCGTCAGAAGCCAGTCAACCTGAGGTTTGTGAATGTAGGAAGCTGGTTTGGGAATGGTGCTGTGGGACCCTAGCGCCAAGAGGGCAATGAGCGGGGGTACCGTATGTAACTTTTTTTTGGAGTCTTTACTATTGCGGCCGAGGTGAAGTTGGACACCTAAGATGGCTATTCTCATGTAAAGTGGCCAAATTCGACTTCCCGCGCTAGCAGAGCTGGAACGTTGGTCGGGACAAGACTTGTAAGAGAGAAAGTATGAGGGAAAAGAAGGTTGGCCATCCCTACCGGCGCCAGAGGAATCCACAAGGGGTGATTAACTCTTTGAGTGATAAATAATGGTGTGATATGCCGATGGGATGACCTCCCAAAGTCTATGAAGGAGAAGAAGAGTGGAAGTCGGGAGAAGAGGGGACAAGGCAGGAGAAATCAGGTTTTGTACTCCGTTTCCCGTGAGATTGTCATCTAGAATCCTCCCAAAAACATGTTGGTGTAGTTTCCTTTCCCTCTTTCTTTCGCTCTTTGGCTGTGGAAGAAGTTGGCGCTCCGGAGCGAAGCATGCTGGCTTGGCAAGGGGGAAATGAACTGTGACCGAGTTCTAGATTGAAATAATTACTCTCTGTTGCTGTTAAAAGGAGCTGCCGCAGAAATAGGATATGTGGTCGAATCAAGGTCTTCCCTTCTTATGGAGGAGGGGAGGGGCTGGAAATATCAATATACCCCATGAGGACTGAGCTAGGGAGGATGGGGAGGATCTATCTCAGTGTGTCTATCTTGATCCATTTAGAAGGGAGAAACAATTGATCATTTCCTACCTTCTCAGTAATTATAACTTTGCTTGATAATTATTAGGTAGTTGAGAGTAGTGGGTTGTTTGGAAATCCTGAACGCTGAACCCGGAAACCGTAGTTAAAGCGCTCCGGCCGAGTTTGAGCTGCATCGGATTTTTAGGAAGAGGAGAGGAGAGCACGGTACACGGTGAGGTATGGCAGCGTAGGATCACGACATTTCAACGTTTAACGAGTACATGGCTCTGGTTTCTTACCCCTACCCTTGAATCTCTTTGGATAGATGACCCCTGGGTGGGAGGGTTAGCCGATACAATGTATGGTATTCCGGTCTACTCTTGTAAGGTGTTCATACGGGATCGTGGAAGTGACTTGCAACGAAAAATGTAGACGCTGTCTTCATCATCTTCCTCTGCCAACTCCTCCTGGCAAACCGCGCTTACCCACATTACGCCCCCAAGAACTATCCCTACCATACCTTATGTACTCCAGTACAGTATCTCCCCCCTCAGCGTAATTCACAGATGCTCTCCCCAACACTGGTGTAATTTATCGGCTCGCTAGACGGGACCCTTCACAACGCTACCGCACTCCTCCTGGTTGTCGTCGGTGTTGGTACGTGCTGCCGGTGCTCTTCTCGTACTTCATATTTCTTCTTCTGCCTCCACCTCGCTTGCCTACCTTATCCTCATCATCATCATCACCATCATCAACATCATCATAACCACCATCTATACCATCTACTCCATCATCTGTTACGGTCATATTTGTCGCTTCTATAAGACGCACCATCAGTGCGACGGCACTCGACTTTCCCTAATTTACGGCTAAGCGGGCGACTGCGAGCTGCCCGCCCCACTGATCTTTCAGCTCGCCGCTCGACGTTGCTCCGGCTGCTCATCCACCGAAACCCTCCATTCCACCACCCTATTTCCTCCACTTATTTAGCCCTGGCCATTCCCGACCACTCACCCTTGACCGCTCCGCTGGTACTTAACACCAACCAGGCTTCTACTGCTGTCTTAGTAACCTGAGCCCGCCACCCTTCCCCAAGAGGTCGTCTCCTCCCACCGCTGCCCCCCCCACCCCAAACGTCCTTTCTTACCTAGTCGCAACATAAACACGTTTCCTCCAGCTCCTCGGCTCGCAATCACAACCACACACTCTGGTCTCCACCGCGCTTACCTGCTTACCTATAGACCAACAACTACTTTCCTCCAACAAACACAGCTTTAGAGCAGACATTTTCCCTTCCCCTGCCCACCACGGATTTCCTCGGAACGCCTTCTTTGAGCCCTACCTCCTCGAGCGAGAGCTCCCATTCCACCACTCCTTTCCGTGAACTTGTGTCTCACAGCGGGAACCTAACACCACCACCCACCCACAGATCTACACCGGAGCCTGCATTCAACAAGATGCCCGCTCCAATCGATATCACTTCTCGGCCACAGCTCCACCAACCCAAGTCGAATCTTACCAGTCAGCTACGAGCGGCCGAAGGCGCAGGTTATGCCGCTCCAGAGACCCGAACTGGCAGCGTATCACATGGCAATGGTATCCCGATGTCAACTAGACTGAGACGAGAGAGTATGGTAAATAGTGAGATGGCTAGGAGCCTGATGGGTGCTGGTGCTATGAGCTGGGGTGCTGTCAGTGTTGGAAGTTGGATCAGAGACGAGTAAGTCATATCCCTGAAACAAAGTTTGATGTGGACACCTATATAATGCCCGGGGGTCCATCTGTGCCTCCTGGATATTATCGATTTATCCTTCTTGCCGTCCCATTGCTTATTAGTTATCCTTATAAACCCTTATTCTGCCCTCTGTCCTTCAACACTCCTTTACCGGTTCTAAGTTACTATAATAATTTTAACACATTTCTATAGCATCATAATGGCAGGCACTTCACCATTCACGTTCAATTCTCCGTCGTTCCACTCCTCATCATACCTTCCAAAGCTCGAAGCCGAGTTTTGCCGAGATTTTTCTTGCTGTGGTATACCACTTCCTTCATTGCATGATCTTCTAAGGCATTATGAGGAGCTCCACGCCCAACAACAAACCGGATCTGTACGTCGGGACGAGAACGGTGTTTCCGGTCATGATATCGAGCGGCAACACGGGCAGATCCACCGCCCCCAGCGACGGGATGCCAGTGGTATGACAAGTCCTATTAGTGGGATGGGTGGAATACAGCTGGGGATGATACAACAGCAGCAACTCCAGCGACTAAAGCTTCAACAACAGCAACAACAGCAACAGTCAGCAGAAGCAGGCGGCCAGGAAATGAGAGAGGAAGAGGAACAAGACGGAGAGATTGCCGGTGACATGGAAATGGACGATGATGAAATGACTCCCCCGCCTAACCCGGGCCCGCTTACCCCGCAGAGCCATAATCAATACCCCTCGCATCCACCCACACCCTCTGCGCATAGTCATCCCTCATATCAGAACACTCCGAATCTGCCGCATGCTCAGCTCGCAAATCTTAGTATTAATCCGCAGCCTTCTCACTTTTCGCCAGAGTCTTCTGTCCCAGGTACTCCGCTTGCTATGGACCAGCTGGAATACTCATTTCCCTCTAACATGAGCAACATGCAAGGCGTAGTAGGCGCTCAAAATAATGGTTTCAATAATAGCAATACCTCGTTTGAGAGTAGGGGCGACATGCCACTTGATTTGTGTATCGACGAGCCCGCCAAACGTCTCTTCAGCCCTGGAGGACAAGCGATGGGCGGAGGGTACACACAACAGCAGTTACATATGTTGATTTCTGGCGGCGGTAAGTAGTGAATTAAAAATGTTTTGCATATTCCATGGTTAACGTTTTGGCAGCTCAAGGTGTCCACCCTGCAGTTCAAGGTGCACAAGGCCTTCAACAAGAGGACAAGCCCTTCAAGTGTCCTGTTATTGGTTGTGAAAAGGCTTACAAAAACCAGAATGGCCTCAAATACCACAAATCTGTAAGTGTATCCCCTTGAGAGTTTATAAATGCCAGATAATAACGGTTTTGTTAGCATGGACACACCAACCAACAGCTTTTTGCCAATCCAGATGGAACATTCTCTATCGTCAATCCCGAGACATCGGCACCGTACCCTGGCACGTTAGGCATGGAGAAAGAGAAGCCTTATCAATGTGAACTCTGCGGTAAACGATACAAGAATCTCAACGGCCTTAAGTATCATCGAGCGCATTCCGTCCACCCCGCCGCAACTCCACAGCCGGGAGGTGTCGTAGCTGTTGCTGGCACTGGTGAAAGTGGGGCTGGCCTGGTATGAGCAGCCACCGTCTCTATTTTTCAATTATCCGGTGCCTTGACCTTTTCACTTTGGTCATGACACTTATGGTTCATTTTTTTTTTCCTGGGGGGGATTCTCTTAATTCTGTACCAATTTCCTTGTATGGGTGGTAGCGTTTTGTTTCTTATTTCAATTCTGTTTTTTTCCTCTTTTTCTTCCCTGGTGGGGTTCTTGGTGGCAATGATTGGACAGAGGCCTCCAAAAGAGGGCTTGGGCGGAGATACATACGGTCCTCGTATCACGTACTCGAGTGCCCCACCACCACCAGATCTTTTTCTGTTTGCTTTGCTTGGGGTTCTGATCTTATGGGTATGGTTTCTGGGCGCCTGCCTTATCCGTTACCTTATTAAATGGGGCCAGCTTCTAACGACAAAGGCGGAAAACGGCAAAGCACCGAAGAGATCATGACAAATGGGTTTTTTCTTATACACAAAAGTTATTGGATTGTTAGTTTGTTAGTTTCTGTTGTATAATTTTCTCCCTCCATTGCTAGCACTTCAATCATGTTAATTCTCTACATTTCCTAAACCTGATTTTGTGCCATCTGTCTACTTCCCTTCCCACATTGATACACTGTTTTTACTTGGTCTGGGTGTTCTATCTATTATTTTTCCACTGGTTCGTATGGGTTTTGGAATGTGGCCGTGGTTCCGTATTGTCTGCTCTATTCTATTTCTGTAGGGTAAGATACGGAGTCGGAAAATTTATTTACTGTCTGCGTCCAATCCATTTTATAATTGCATTAATTTTCCCTTACGCGGTTTTATCGATTATTTTTTACAAGGAACCTCACTACCAGGGCTCTTCATACTTGCGTACATTCTTACAATATGACTCAACTTAGCTCTCCTTTTGTACCGCTGTAGGAGTACTCGGGAGTAGATTGCTTTGAACTTGGACAGGGCGAAGGGATGGTAGGGTACTGCACTTATGCTGAACGTAACAAACCTGTACAGCACAGCACTACTTGTATCCCGACAGAACAATGACATCTAGTGTTTTGGAGGAATACGGCGCGTTCTGTCCATGCACTGCTAAGGTGTCTGTTGTAAGACTCGATACGATAGCTACGATACTCTAGAGCATCTCTAGCCGTCCGACCTCCGTCTAGGATCCCCAATACTTCCGATGGTAGAGAACACTCTTTTGTGTGATACATCTAAAATATACTTACTCGGTCATTGCAAGGACGGAACACATGTGGCGATTTGAGCTCTCACCCTCCTCCTAACTCCCCCATTATCTTCCTCGCCATCGCCCTTCTCTAGCCCCCGGCGAAGCGCAGTTCGAAACCTATGATGGATCAGATGGATCAGATGGAATTCGGAATTATTACTTTGTACTATAATAGCTTGGTATAAGTACTGTATTGCACTGTAAGTTACCCACAACTTCATCAGGTTAAAAATAAAAAAAACCTATTCCCGAAAGGAGGAAAGAAAGAGTTGGAGCTGCCCGTCTTCATAGCTAACTGCGTGTATCCCGTACCCCCCCCCCCCTCCCCGAACATATACCTACCCCTACGCTACTAGCAGCAGGTAGAGTAAGTATACCAAACTGCACGGATAGGAAACGGGAGCCGATTCATGACATATCTATCCTACCCCGAAGCAAGCAAATCCTACTATAGTAGGTTCTAGGAGGCTGGGGAGAAGCGCAATGGGCATTCAAGTCGGGCAGGGGTGAGGCATAGTTTCCATCTGATCAGTACTGTACATCCCAGCTCCCATCCCTCCCTCCCTCTTCTTCACCATATTCGCACAGTAGTGTGCACTGCAGTTGCTTGTTATGTATGCAGCCCTAGATCACCATATCATGTGTTCCTTACTCTACGAGAATTTTCTCGGGTGTGTTGCAAACTTTGGCATTGTACTGTAGGGAAGACTCTCCAAGGGTATATAAAATAATATGACAGACACTTGTTTCACCTGCTCCTCTTTCTTTTGTCTCTCTCTCTTGCTTGCCTGGCTATTTATTTATATATTATGTTTGCTTGCTTTGTGATTGATGAGATGACGCTGGGGTAACCGTTATGGTCTAGACTGAGGGGAGGGTAGTAACTTGTACTTCCCCCGAGTGCGGTACTAGTACTGCCTGATGGGTTAGATTCCGTGCAGTACCAGTGAATGGACGTGTGTGTGATGGGCTAATCAATGCGGGGACCTTGGACTACTGGTACAGTATCATACTCCAGACAGATAGACATACATGAATGAAGAAATCCAAGGTCGTCGTGGTCTGCTTTACTTGCGTCCTTTTTCCTCTTCTCCTTCTCTTGAATAACTGGCTTGCTCTGCTGTTCTCTGTACTAACTTATACTGCAGTGCATCATGCGTTGTAACTAAGTATTAACTTATCAGCCTATCACTCGCACCCAAAAACACACCCTCTCGCAACCCCCCGGGGAGCGATCCCATCGAATTCGTACTCCCTTCCTAGCAAGGCGTATTGCGCCGAAATATATGAAAAAGTGCACTTTTGGATGAGTCTTTTTTCTTCCCTTCCTTCTCCCCTCTGTTGAAAAATAACCAGCTAGCTAGCTAGCTATGGTGAGCTCGACTCAAGTTACCGGTACGACGGGATTCACAACGCTTGTATAATATCATATCTCCTCTTTTTGGGTGGTTTGCTTGGTCGCCGGTGGTGGTGACATGACAGCGCATTGGGAGTAACAATCACATGGCAGCGCTACCAGGAGGTAAGGATGCGGTGAGGTAGTGAATAGTCGTGGTGGTGGTGGTGGTGATGGTGGCGGCAGTGAGGGTGGTAGTGGGGGAATCTGCTTTATCTGGTGTTCAGATATGGGTCGAGGGCGATGGGTGATGGGTAGGGTATGCACGCTGGACAGCCCACGAGTGCGGCATCATGGTTATAATAGCTTACATATGGTAGCTCCCACGGACCAGCTCCGCGATTGAGATAAAGGAATGAACAGTTGGATTTTTTTTCGTCCAATGTTTTGCCCTCAAGTACGCTACTGTAGCGACAACTGCGCTTTTTTTTCTTTTCTTTTTTTCCTTTCTTTTCGGTTTCCCTATATGGTGGATGGTGCGCACTGTTAGCGGTTTGGGGGTTACCATCACTTTTTTTTCTTTTCTTCCTTTCCTTTTGCAGTTGAGGGTGTGCGCGATCTGAATGGGGTCGAGGCGTCAAAAAAAAGAGAAACTGTGGGGGGGTTTTTGACTGTGTGAACTGGATTTCTGCAACGTCGCTTTGGTGAAACGGTGTAGCATGTATGTGCTGTACGGTCAGCTATCCATAGCTTGTGAATTACGGCCTTTCGGAGAAAGTGGGTAACTTGACTGTTTTGATTCCCGCACTGGTACGGTGCCTATAGCGCATCACGGACATAGGGGGGTATGGATGGCCATAAGGCGGAGGCGGAATAGGAAAGTGGTTCGGGCCCGCGAGTGACGTGACGTGAGTCCGCGCATCCCTGAAACCGGGTCTCCCAGTGAATCGCACGCACTGCGTGCATATTTGCTCGAGTAGGTGGCTAGAAGGAGCGGGATGTGGGGGGAGGGGAGATCGGGTTCGCGCTCTTGTATGTACTTATACCCCACGATCGATTTCGCTTCGATTATGTTACGAGTGTGAGGCAGTAGGAGACCTGAACCTTAGCTTAGCAGGAAAAAAAAAAGGTTACAGCATAGATTATATAGCGCAGATTATAGCTTTCCCTTTCGTGTACAGTACAGTCCCGTACCAACACTGTCCTCAGTCTCCCTCACCGAGACACCTACCGTACGAGTACAGTACCGGTGCTGTACCTGCCCGCGCCATTCCACCTCGCTCTCAACAAACGGCCACCGGATTCACTATCTTCGGACTGGGTACGATACTAATCATATCATAACTAGGCAACCTGTCAAGTGGAGCAACACGCCGAATAAGCAAATATCCCCGGCAAAAATTGCCCCAAAAGCAGACTGAAAATGACAAGGCAGAATCGGGAACGGCACCCCAAGATGGGGATTTTTCTTAACCTCCTTTAACAAGGAAATGGGAAAATCCTTGTTTCGTTTGTCTTTTGATAAGATTGGCCTCTGTGAGCGGGTGCGAGTGGTTCATGGTACAGTACTCTGGTACGAGCACAGCTCTTGGAAAAAGTAGAGGTTTTAAAGAGGTATTAAGGAATTGATGAACTCCCACTCTATCGTATAGGACTGTACTCTAAACCATCCGTTATCCATTCTTCGGAAATATACCTGATTGTGGAAAGTGCTCTGTTCCGCCCTTCTCGGCTGCAAAGCCAAGTCCACTAACTCCAGGATGGCGGGACCGCAAATACCTCATTCCTGTATTCCAGTTCATCCCATTCCACGCCATCCCTCCATTTCCCCCCAAATTAAGAAAAGTTGGGAAAAAAGGAAAGAAAGAAAAGCGAAGGTACGGATTTCGGGTCGGGTATGTGTTGTACTGGATAGCACGCACTCATCATATGTGATAGTCCCACTTCTGCAATGCGGATGCATGTACCTGTCGGTACTGGAGTATGTATGGAGGGAAGGGAGGGAGGTGGGGCGGGCGGGCGAGGCGCTTGATACTTCAACTCGTTTGAAGTGCGGTATTTTTATTCTTATTTTTGCTTTTTATTTTCGTTTCTTCGACGCCGTTCGTGTGAGAGGGAAAGGCGAGAGATGTCGGAGTTGTTGGTTAGCGTGCTGTTAAGATGGGAAACCAGGGAGGTCGCGGAGATTCTGTCGTATGATACCACATGCACGAGTTTTGAGGCTCTGTGCGGCTTAAAAGGTTAATCGCACCGGGCCGTTAGCTGGATTTAGACTTCGACTAGCGGTATCGCAGGTGATTGGGAGGAAGGTGATTGATGATCGAGGGGGAATCTGGACAAGGTTGGGTTCAGGTGATTCTAGAAGGCCCGGGCTTTTGGCTCTAAAAGTCAGGCAGTGTGAGAATATGGGGGCTCGTGTTGGTTCTGATAATGCCGTATCGGCGACTTGACCTGCAATACCGGTACTGGTATCTGATGAAGGCTAACAGGGGAGAAGGTCTAAAACAGAACGAACCGTTCCGACCATCGAGGTATGGTGAGGGAACCCTACTTGGCTATTTAAAAAGTCTCCGGACGGTTTACATTTACTATCTTAGCACAAAGCGTCCGGAGGCTTTTTAAATGGCCAAGTATCCCATAGTCTGTCGGGTTGCTGCGCCCAAGAAAACCTGTTAAGAAAATACCGAATCTGGCTAAGAGAATAACGGGATCTGGGAAGTTTCCTTCCCTAACTGGAAATAATTTACCAAGGGTTTCAAACTGAGACTTGTGCAACCGGTTTTCTTGGGCGCAGTGACAGACTAAGGGATAGCCGGAACAGGCAGACATTCAATATCGTTTATTAACGGTGGGCTAATTCGCCAGGACTGACCTTTCTATAGGTTAATATCTTGGCAAATAGCTGTTAGCAGTCACTGCCAAGGAGGTTAACAGAAATGAAAATACCCCAGACATTCCCCCTGGTATCTGGCCAAACTTGAGACCCCTATATCTCTATGAAAACTTGAGATATTTTTATTTTCTATTAGTGTGTAGATCATCCACTCTATCACCTAATTGAGACATAATTCTCATTGGACTTGTGGTTGAAAATCCTTTGGTGGTTGGAGATGGGCAATATTTTCTTGCCAAAAACACTCCGGCTACAGAGTTCCCTCACCATACGGGTACTGTGCTAGCACCCTGCTTCCGTGGAGATCATCGTTATGGATTTCAAGAGATTTTACGGAACCATGCGGAATGAACTGGTGTGCATCATGGCAGAGCCTCACGGTAGAGCATAGGAGCGCCTAAAGTCTTGTCGTTTTGGTATATACTGTACTCGTGCGTGCCATAGGTCGACCAACGGTAACTGGGTAAATTGTCACGGAGAAACGACCCCACTTTGGAGCTTTACTACTCCGTCGATATTTGTCCTCTTTTTTTTTAGGAGCGAAACAATACCCTCTCACTGACAAGAAAGAGGGGCCAAAAGCCGGGCGGCCTCATTTTCTCGCATGTTTCCCCATAGTCGCTGATCGCTGGGCATTATAACTGCCGAAAGTGGTAAGTGCGTTTATGTAATATTACCAAATTTGTATCTTGGCATTACTATTCATTACTTGAACCAATGTTTAAGTACCCAGGTTTCCGCTGATCGGCAACATACAATATGTGCATTTCCTCACCCTTTTTAATGTCTGCATCCTGAATTTCTCTGAATCCCTTCACACTAACTTGTGCTAGGTTTACCAGCTGGCCTAGCTACACGGAGCAGGCAGTTCTTCATGATAGTGACACTCTGATGGTAGCTCGCTCATAACCCAATGATGATTGGAGTAGCTTGGCCAACTTGCGCGAAGTAGAGTTCAACATATTTAATTGCTATGTAAAGGGTAGCACTGCCAATCCATGCTCGGACCCCACGGCAGTGCTGTACATTCCCGAGGTACGCCAGCTCAACCTGCTTATCCCGCAGTACATCTGGAATGCGGGTACCACCCGCGTTTGATTAGCTAGAGGAAGCCAGACTGGTATAGCTAGGGTAAAATAAAGTATTCAACCCGCGCGGCATGTAGGGAACCCACCATGGGGGCCCGGATGCCCGCCAGAACACGACAATCTCCAACTCTAACGATCCCAAGCTGCACCGCAGACAGTCTGGTATGTGCCCAACCGTAGTTTCTGTATCGAGACCGCGCCGTCATCCCTTAAAGCCATTGGCTAGCCACTAGAGCGACCGCCGGCCTAGGCCGGCAAAGGCAGCCCCATGCAAAGGCACCCCACAGGAAGAAGAAACTAGCCATACACAAGGGCAATCACAACCAAGTAAAACAGCCTTCCTGCTTCCGGGACCCCCAAACAAAGGAAATCCACCTCCGATACCTCCACCAAATTACTACCATGAACAACACGCTAACCAACACGCTGCCCACAATCCGGCAGACCGGTCACGCAGCCCAACAAAGGAAAACTTCCACGCCGCCCCTTCGCCCGAATTGGGTACCCAGGGCAGCCCAGCCACCCACGGTCTGGGCTCAGCCACAGCGGGCTCAGGCGTCTCAACAGGACACCACCAACAACGGGGAAAAAATCTCACGAGCCACCCTCTCCTCCACCGGCTCCACAAGACCTCAACAAAGAGGCCGTGCGACCGTAAATCAACCGTAAAAGAAGGGATAAACGGGGGCGTAGTGTCTGTGAAAGACCGAAGCTTCCTCTCTTCTTATAGACAGAAGAGCGTGCGGGCCGAACCGACTACCGTGGATCACAATTTCGAGTAGAAAGCTTGTTTTCGATAACCGCGAGCTGCCATGAACAGCGCTGGCCCTCCCCCGAGTGCGGAAAACACTGTACCGCTCCCTCCTCCCATGTCCTGGTGCTAGGGCGATCGAGGGAGGAGACGGAACCTGGACTTTATCGGTGGAAAGGAGCAACAAAAGCCCATCCCAAAGACATGAAGCCATCGTAAAAACAGCTCCAAGGGCGTTAACTGGGTGATCCCCCCTCATCCTACTAGTCACCCCACCTCCTACCGAAGCACAAGAGAAAAGCACGTTGGTGGCGGTTGTGGTATGTGACGATAACGATATGGATGTTCGATGTACGATACAGGAAGCTCTCTACTGGTAGCTTAGACTAAATATAGAAGAGAGCGCACAAACACACAAAACAGGAAAACCCCACACACAACGGGAAAAACCCACAAACGGCAGTCATGGCTCTAAACTGGTCATGCCCCAAACTAACTATCATATCCTAACAACTATTAGATGGGATTCCAACTATGACCTCGCATGCCATAGTTGAGTAATCAGGGACCCCACCCACTATAAAGATATATTAGCAATCGCTAGCTGGACTAAGCAATTAAGCAGTACTGGAGTAGCACTTACATAGCCTATAATCGCTAGGACCAAACATTTTATAAGTTCAACCTGCTCCCTCACTGTACCCAAAGTCTCGTTTATCTCGCGGATGGTCTTTTTAATGTCTCCCATATCCTGGTAAATTGTCAATAATGGAGACTACCTCCTAACACCTAGTGGATTTCCTACCTGGGTAATCTTGGCAAGGTTGTCCTCAAAGTAGTAAAGACGGGACTCGAGTGACGAATTGGATGTGCTTGCGGGGGTCTGCGTTCCCCCAGGCTTCACATTAGGGACATTGTCAGGCATGCTGGTAAAAGCTCTATGGCGTTGGATGCTCCAGTAGATCTTGGAAGACCGAAGCCTGACCACACTAACAAACTGAAATATTTCGCGGGAAAAATTATTGTTTTAGAGTTGAGGGATGTGAGGGTTCGTATTCGATCGTTGGTTGTTCGGTTGAGAAGTTAAAAGAAGCTCGTTACTTCTCAGTTAAGTGTGGGGGATTTCCCTTAATTTATACTTCGCTGTGCGGATGACCTACGTGTACTCATTGCACATTACCACTAACTACGTTGACGATCTTCTGGACGGTGGTTTCTGTATTGAGTTAGGCCGGAGTAGAGGACACTTCCTCGGAAAACAACCATTAACCTCAATCGTGAGTGAAAAGTAGCACAACTTCTGGCATGAAAAACGAAGATTCATACCCGAGCAGAAGGCGTATCCACAAATTGGACCCTGGTGTTCCTAACCGGGTCATTCATTTGATGGACCGGGTTTTGGAGTAGAGATCGGCAGGGGGGAAATCACGAAGCATCACTAATCCCGCTCCCAGCCCTCCCCCGCTGTCCAGCATCCCCCCGACCCTCCCCTGGCATGATCTGCGGTCCAACCCTACCCGCAGAAAGCACTGCCTCACCATATAGGGTCCTCAGCCCGAGCTAAAGACGGCAGTCCTGGGACCTCGCTGCTCCGGGCAGACCAGTCCCGCCCTGGCTTATAGCAGTTCCCACGCTGGGCTTAGCAGGCCTCCTGACTCTTCGGAACACTCGCCATCCGTGGAAATCTTTTTACGATGATGAATTTCCATCGAGTTTGAGATCGTATGGCACTGAGTCTGTTAGATTTGACAGTTCGTACTTAAGCATACCAACTACTCGGGCGCAAATTAAAGATCCGGAAAGAGTGACTTTCAGATCTGTGTTGCAACTATACATTTTCTTTGTCACTTTTTCCGGATCTTTAATTTGCGCCCGAGTATATTGTTTGGTGTATCCCGGGAGCTATGGTGAATCAACAGCAAACCCAGGCCAAGATCGAAACCGACGACAAGAGGCTGGCGAGTTAGATTGATTCTCTTAATAGGAGACCCACAGCCGTGGAGGTCAAAGTGAAGGACCGCAGGGGACGCATGAGTGATATTTCATGATGCAGGAATTATCCGTTTGGATGTGTATGATTTAACCTTGGCCGGCACCGGGGGCCCGGGCGCTAGGACTGCAGTCCCCTACAGTCCGTCCTAGTGCTCCCAAAAGATGAACTATGAATAGTAGTCCGTCTTGCCCTCTCCCGAAGACGGATGGGCTGGACGGCTGGGAACACTGCTCAAGAGGCAAGACAGCTGGATGAAGTTCAACTGAATGTTTTGTTTTGAACAAATCACCTGATTTTTTTTCTCACTGACATATCTGCCAGACCGCGATCGAGTTTTCTTTACACTCATTTGGAGCTAGAGAAAGGAAATAGAGACGGGAGCTGCTCTGCTCTTCTAAGGCCCCGCTATTCAGACCAGGGATGTTGATTTGGAAACTGTGGCCGAGCCAATGGATGCCTTCCAAATGGCCGCAACCGCAGATATCAGATTCACCCAGTTCCCTTTGTGCTGGGAATACATATCGTTCTTCGTGTGTAGAGTTGGTATCGATTTCATGGAGATGGGGGTGGATACTTGCATCAACTGCAAGGCCACTGGTTTAGCAACGGTCTGACTGTCAGGCCACCCTGGCTGGCCTGGAATTTGGGAGGGGGATGGCCTGGGTTTGCCTGCAAAAAGCCGAAGGATTTGGACAGTCTGGATTAACAGATGTGGTAGGCAGGATGGTAAGAAAGAAGTGCCTGAATTTTAGGGGAGTGGGAGGTAGCATGAGGGAAGTGTTAGGCAATACCATCAAGAGACTTTGTCGTCATGAGGGGAGACAATTACGTGGGGTAATTAGAACCCTATGATAAGGACCTTTTTCTCATTTTTATAGTTTCTTATCCCTCAGCATTATTACTACTGCAAGGAACATGGTGACATAGTGGACTATTACCGTTCTTTTATCTATCCGATCTTCATGACAACACCAGCGCATAAAGCCAGAGTATGCATAAATCCCATAGGCACCGGGCGCCCTGTAGGAACCTTCGGGAGTTCAGTCCCGGGAGGCCCCAGGCATGAGTCTCAAGCTGTAGGGCAAGAGCGTGCGTCTTTTGGAAGAGAGTACCTTCAGAAGATGACAGCTAATCCCTGCAGTCCTCAACATACCGGTAAATCGAGCTCATCAGCTATGAGCGGGTTTGTCACCCGCAGGGCCTGCTAATTACCCACACAGCCGGTCCGTCACCTATAGGGACCGGGCGTATTCTACATCTTGAGACATCGGTGGTCGTCGCCTACCCACCTTGGGCTTAGGTGCCCCCTTCCACCCCCCCGTTCGCATTCGAAGGTGGGAGCTACTGCCCTACGGATTTAGGCGCTAGGCTCTGGGCACTCTTGAGTGGAGTCTGGTGGATGCCTACTGTACGAGTACAGGGCGCCCCGAAAGCTTGGGATTACAGAACACAACGCGGGATAGACTTAGCGAATTTAACTAATTTTTACATCACATGTTTAAGAGATTCAAGCAATTGAATAAAAAATAAAAAAACACCATCACTAGCTAAAAGTCTCTACCCCCACACCCCTGCTCTCACCAATCACAAACAAAACCCGGGATATTAGTATGGTAATATAAAAAAAGACCACCCTACTTGCTCTGAACCACGGAATCATGCTCCCCCCCCCCAGATGTAGAAAAGCCTAACCCCCCCTTTTAAGACCAGAATACCAACAGAACAGATGGTGATTAATTGTTCAACTTTCCTGTCCACTTGGTCGAATTTTCTGTCAATCGAATTGAATATTTCACCAAGTATCGATGCGTCCTCCTGTCCCCTATCCAGATGGCCGAGTTTCATGTGAGTAATGGCGGTAGACTATCATAAGAACTCAAACGATTGTGCCATATACTAGGACGTTGGAGCTGCCTCCCCTAGTAAGGTCCTGAGTTTTTTTCTTTCCTTTTATTTGCATTGGAGAGAAAATGTTTTTTATTTTATTGGCGTGTTCTTCGACTCCTTTCCAGAAGAGGAAATTTGGGAATACTCAGTACATGGTCCGATTATTCAAGTACTGACAGTAGGTAGTGGATTCAGTGATCCTAACCGTCTGGGGCGCCATACAGGCCCTGGCGGGCTTATAGTCCACTGCGTCTCCGGCGGGATAAGTAAAGACGGCCGTCCTAGAGATTAACGGCCGGGCCCTGCAGTCTTAGCCCAAATAGGATCTTCCGATAGGGCCCTGCCATGATCTGCAGGGCCTGGCGGTCATCTACAGGGCCCGGCGGTCACCTGTGGGACACCTGTGAGTATTTCATAGTGAGACACCTATAGTGCCCTGCATTCCATCCCTGGCAGATGTTAGGACGAACTACGGGAAGGGCGCCCGTCTCGGGCGGAGTCCCAGAATCCGGCGTCCGTCCCGTCCTAAGAAAATGAGGGACGGACTGGGTGCTTGGGAATACCGGTCAGGGCACGGCATCCTTCAGTAATGACTGCAGCCGTTCGCAGGACCGGGCCATCATGTGTAGGCATTTCTGAGTGAGACACCTATAGGGACCGCCGTCTGTCCTGGACAGAGTCCCATATCAGACGTCCGTCCTATCCCAAGCGAAATACGGACGGGCTGGGTGCTCGAGAGCACTGAATGCATTAGCACAACTCGGGTCTTAAGCCCTAGATTCTGCCTTTTCGACCTCCTAATTCTGTCTAATAGAAGAGGATGGCGTGGAGCAAGCGCTGGATGGGAGAGACCCTGGAGTGTCACCTTTATCATGTGGGTTGTTGTCATCAGTGTTCCCATCCGTCCAGTCAGTCGGTCTTCGGGGGAGGACTGGACTGACTACAGTTCATAGTCTGTCTTTTTAAGGGTGCTGGGAGGGACTACGCCCGGGAAGGTGAGGACTGGACGAACTATAGGGGACTATAGTCCTAGCTCCTGGACCTCCGGTACTAGCCAAGGTGAAATCATACACATCCAAACAAATCATTCCCACATCATGAAAAATCACTCATGCAGTCCCCGTTAGTTACTGTTGAAATTATACCCCAATATGTGAACGCGCAGCGGTAAAGACTTCGTGCAACTTCTGCTCGCCGTATCATTCTTACTTCTTGACAAAACGAAAGGGCCAAATGGCCAAACATATATAGAGAACATAAGTGACCTCATCCTTCATTAGAAGAAGCCGGTTTCCCGTCTTCAGCCCCACAACGCATCATGGGTTCCAACCGAGTATACGCCTCCAAACCTGGAGAGCACAATGAAGCCTAGCCGATACGAGATAGCCGCCCAATAACCATGACCCAACCAACGATGTCTGACCACCTCAAAAGATACAACCCAATACAACCGAATGATGTAGGAAAGAAACGCTTTAGACAAAGCCGTTGTTTAAGGACAATGGAAGACAATGACAAGAAATTCAATAGTCACTTGTGGGTGCTTGAGAAAATGAAAAGAAATTAGAACCCCCTCTACCCCCCCCGTCTTTATCCACTGCTGGGTGTCTAATGATTATCTGGAAACCCCCTTTTTTTTTTAACTTGAATTTAACACTATAGCTTGAGAGATACACTCTCCACACCTCATTAAGAGACATGTATAGCACACAAGACAAACACTGGAGTTATTTTAAAATATGTCCGGTCATTTCCCTTCTCCGATAGTAAGAAGACTAACTTCCTTCAGAAGATCACGCTCTTCTCTTAAAGAGGCCAACGTCTTCACGTGTAAGCGATTATCCTCGACATCGTCTGATTTCATAATACGCTTCACAATCTCTGAGCGCCTACTCGCGAATTTTTCCGCATCATAATAGACGGGCCCGAAAAGGCCCAGGACCTTCTCAAACACGCGAAGGTGTTCAAGAATCAAGTAATCGGGGGTACAGTAGGTCTTCGGGGAGAGGCTTGGGATTATGGCTTTCCAAGATGAAATGATATTTCCAGGGTTATGCGCCGCTGGGCCAGAAAACTTCAGTTTTCTGTCAGAGAAATGTTAGTATGAGATAGGCTATTCTGGGACAAAAAGGGTTATACCTCATATTCTTTTCGATGAGCTTACACTGGATCTCCATACCAAACATAAACTCGATGACTCTATCGCGATGGATGGTTTCGCCGGTAGAAAGCTTCATCTTTTGAGCCTCCCATTTTTTAACCTTTTTTCCGAGATGCGCTATATCAATGTTCAATTGCTGATTTCTCAAGAAGTCACTGCATGCCTGAACAATGGTACATTCAACCCATGCATAGAGGGATGCTTGGTCCATTGGACTAATTGTAACGGCCGAGAGGCTCTTATCCTTTGAGTTTGGAGCGGCGTGGATTACATATCTCGGACGCTCACTCCTGGGAGCAGGATTGGATGATGACCCTTTATTAGAGCTTTTTGAGTGTTGAATCGCCCAAGGTATCATTTCGGTCGGTTTCCCTTTGCTTTCATTGTTTTCCACATCTGTACTATCCAGCAACCCTCTAAGAAAAGGGTTGTCCTGAGGATCGTGGTCGATCAGAGATGATGGTTGAATGATATTTGGGATGGACGGGCTGCCCGGGGCAGGGGGGGGATTCGCGCTGGGGGGCGGCCCTCGAATTTTGTACTTATTAACCTTCAATGGTGGGTGCATCAACTCAGGTAGAGCCCCGGGGGTCTCTTCCGGTATCTGCTATGATGTTTGTTGGTGTTAATAATCGGTAATTGGCCCAGTAGAGTGAATTGAGGAACGTTACTAACCATCCTCCCAAGATGAGGTGTCGTATGCACAGCAGATTCCTGATTCATCTTCCTAATATGATAGTGATTGAATAAATCGCAAGCAGAAATCACTTTGTAAGTGAAAAGCGCAACGTAGGTGGGGAAGTGTTCTGGGAAAAGAATGCGTTGGTTGCTAGTTGCGGGTAGGAAGAGAAAGACCTGGGCTAAGACAAGTACAGCCTGTGGCGGTCAACGTCTGTTCGTTCGCCCACTATTGTGCGTTAATAGGGACTAGTTCCTTAGGGCATTAAGCCAGGCTAAGATCCTACAAGTATCATAAGCAACAAAAGCAAAACAACTAGGCCCTAAGACAAATGGCAGACGGGAAAGATCGTCAACGAGGTGTGATACAGTAGTTGAGGGATGAGGAGAGAAGCGCAAAAGGTTAACAATAGTAATAATGATAAGAAGAACAATAATTTAAGTTTGAATGAGTGAAACCTCTCTCAGATCCTCTGCTATCGGAGTTTAGACTTTGTTGTGCCGCAAGGAATTTGCTTACCCAGGTATCGTGTCCTCGTCTTGCACAGTTTATATAGAAAGGGCAATACAACAAGCCCTCCACTCTCATATCACTCACTTCCTAGCCCTGCCATGGCTCAAGACTATAACGGGAGCCCTTATTTATACCCACCTTTTGCGCGCCGCCTATTTATACTCTCTTCTCCTGTTAACTTCCCTCCGATCCTTTTCACTCCACCTTCTCTCTTCCACCCTCTCTCTTCCACCCACCACATTCTCCTCTGGATTTTGAAGTTCAATAACACCCCCTCTGTGTACCAATATCCATCTATAGTGTGGGTGATGCTTTACTCCTTTTAAACTAGTCTTGAACTACTGACTAAAAATTCCGAACCAGTATCTGCCCCCAGAAATCTGTGGCCTGGACCGTTAGGAACAAAAATTTAACTATTAAACCTACTACACCTGGATTATAAGCCTTGGAGATCTTGTATTGGTATCCAACCGTCTTCCCAAAACTCAAGCATCCTATCTAAAGAATAAAAGAGAGCTAACTTCCTAAAGAGTAATACAAAATTATGTCAGACAATAATAAACCACAATCGCCAAGAGGATACTATCAACTTCCACTGCAGCCGGTACTCACTTCTGCCCCCCCCCCTTCCCATCCTCAAACTTATGAATTAATGTTTCTCTAGGCGCTCAGTTATTCCGTCAACGGACCCCGGTTGAACTTTGATGGTCACCAAGGACAAAGTCATGGATTTGTCCAAGGAGATCTTTTGGATCACGCTCTGGGTGCTAATTTATCTTCATATAATACCCGAGGAGCAAACTGTCCTCCCCAGGGTATCTATGGTACGAGGGTTTTCCAATCCACTAAATGTCATCACTGACGAACTCCCAGCAGATTCTCAAACAAGTCACCCACATCAAGAGTCATCCCAACAGATCAAACTCCCTCAGCGCGGGAGAAGCTCAACACTTCCTGGTGCTAAAAACTCGCGGCCAGTCATTTTTGAGGGGTCTGGAAAAGCGTCCTGGAATAGAAACCCAATGTGCCCCTCAAGCGGTTTGGGTGCCCCTTCTAGCCAAAATGATCCTTATGCTGGGGTCTGGAAGTGGAATGAACTCAATAGCCAGCGATTTTTTGAGAGAAACTCCAACGGCCCCCCACCCTTTGGAATAGAGTCAACTGACCCCAAGCCAATACCCCTTGGGCCAAAATATACTCGGACAAGAAAGAGGCTTGAGCTTTCCCAACAGCTTGCAAACATCAAGCGCCTTCCCGATCCAGCAAATATGCTGTCCAGCGGTCATACTCATTTTCAGCATCGCCCGGCTCCCAGGTCGCCCAGGATTGCCGAGGAGATTACCAACAGAGATGGGAACCTTGGCAGACATGCCAATGATGAGTACGTCGGTTTTATAATTCCATCAGATCCCAACACACTTCATCCAGTGCAAGGGAATGTTATAACGTTACAAAACTTGGGAGTTGGCAATAAGAAAGTGGAGGCTGTGGAACACAATCTCGTGGCCGGGAAGGGCCAGGTTATAGAACCCACTCACCGGAAACTAGCACCCAAGGACAATGGCTCAAAATCTAAAAAAGCATTCCTGCCAGGACCTGAGAATTCTACGAGCAAAAAGGGAGGCTATAACAGTGGGGCCCACGATGAGTATATGGGCTTTATCATACCATCGGACCCACACACATTTCACCCCGTGCAAAAGAGTGGCGCAATGGCCCAAACCTCGGGAAAGAAAGACAAGAAAGCACAGATTCCCGAAGCCGATGGCAAGGCCACAATGGATCGACTTAGGGAACCCACCCCTTCACAACCAAAAACCAAAGCCAATAGCTTTAAACCTAAAAAGGCACCCAAGAAAAAAGCTAATACACCGAAGCATTAGGCACCGCCTTTTGCAGTGGAGGAAATTGTTTTTTTTAATCACCCCCCGAGGCCCAGCCGAACGAGCTAAGCATATAGAAGGGCTAACACCTTCACCTCGACCGATCTGAAAAGCTGAATATTTCCTCCTACTCAGGAACCGATTTATCCGTTTTCTTTTTTTTACAGTGTGAAAATTAATTCTTTCTTTGAGGAAAGCGGGGGCGGGGGGGTTTCTCAATTCTTATTTTTTTCTACTAAAAGTTTCTATTCATTATTATCCTATTTTTTCTCATTTGTATTGGTTTGCTAGACAGGCATTCTGTCTCAATGTTTCTTTGTTACCGATTATTACTATACAGTACTACCCCAAGCATAAGGTCGGCGGTAGGGTGTTCGGTTAGAGTTTAATGCAATGACATCTCTACTCAAGTACTAGTTTATTTCTTCAAAGGACACCACGCTCAGACTAACAGTGTTTATGAACAGCCCATCTTTCCAGAATCTCTGGTGTCCAGGATGTTCAGAAGACGTCTGAAATTGCCGTTTCCGGTAATGCACTCTTACTTTTTATTTGTGACCCTGACGGCGCAACGGATGAGCATTCAGAGGTAAAATGAGACACTGAACGCTAAACCAAAGACAAGTTCCATCCTCAGAGACCAATTTGTAGCAATGTTGCAACGAATGGGGGGGGGGGTTCGATCAAATGTTTGATTGAAGGACTGGGAATGCACTTTTTTGAACCCGGGGGCTATAAGATGAACTCCTTCTAACAAAATGGTAAACAATGGTACTCGAAGGCAGTTGGAAGCAAAGAAACTAATGAAATGATAGGAAAAGGAAGCAAAATGTAGCAGAAGAAGCAAATAAACTGGCACCAGCCCTCCGCTTCCCCTGCTTCTGAGCAATAAATACCGTACTCACACGGCTGGGTCAAAGGTAGAAATTTCCATAAGAGTTCCTACTATTTTTGCCTACTAAGACATTAAAGAACCCCCCCCCCCCTTCAATCCCCATTTTCAGAAGCCCTGATTCAAACCCCTCCCCTTCTAACCCCCCGGGTTCGATTATCGAAGGCCTTCTTTGCAACACTGATTCCGAGGACTCTTTTTCAACCGGAATACACTCGTTGTTCTACCAAATCCAGACCATTCCCCTGAAGTTGTTCTCGGAGCTCCTCTGATGTTTGAGGCCCGGGGTGTCCCAGGCCAGGGTGCTCGGGGCTTGGCGACCCAAGCCCGAATGGCACGATCTTCGGAGAATTGGATCCGAGGCAGCAACTTTTTGACCTCCAGAAATGCGCCAGTATGATACTACAAGTTCCAAATAACCCTAGTTTACTAAATCCTAGAGAAAGCTACAAGTATCATAGATATAAATTAGCTGCCGGTATCAGAAAACTTCTCCCCATCCAACACTTCCTGCGCCCAAATCAAGTGCCTGGACAACACTTCCTAGCCTGGCACAACTTCTACGAGGAAACTACTCCAGTTCCCAGAATTTAAGGGACCCAGATACCCGAAACTTTCCTTCCACTTTTCTTCTTTAGAAAATGGAAGCCTCACACCCGTTCTACCCGCTAGGCCTTCCATTGCCGCATTATGTTCCCAACACCCTATCCTCGACAGAGTTAGTATTTGCCTTCGCAGCTGGGACAGTGGCTATCTTGGTCGGGACATGGATTCTCGTCAGCATAGCAAACAGGGGGATCGCTACAAGCGAGAAGGTTCATTGTTTGTGGTTTGCGCTATGTACGAACTTAGTCCCAAGACTCCGCCCAGAACTAATCAAAATCATCTTTTACTAACGAGGAATAACGCTAGGTGGGTTCATTCACTTTTTCTTCGAAGGATATTTCGGAGCTACTCCGGGAGAAATCGCTGGCAGCACTCACTTTTTTGCGCAATTGTGGAGGGAATACGCACTGAGTGATTCTAGATATATGTCGTATGATCCTTTCACCGTGGCTATGGAACGGATCTGTGCTGTAAATCCTCTCCTAAAGAAAAAAGAAGAAAAAACTTCACGTCTCATCAGTTCCTAACTTCACACAGATATTCTGTGGACCCATCTCTTTTTACCTCGTCTATGCGATAACCACCAACCACCCCTCCCGCTACCCTCTTCAGATAATCGTCAGTTTGGCACAATTGTACGGTGACGTACTATATACGCTACCGCTGCGATCGAGGTTTATGAGAGTACTAGGCCGGAGCGATACTATTTCTGGGGGTACTTTGTACTTTTGAATTCGTTTTGGATCTTCATTCCCGGTTACTTGCTTTATAGCGGATTTGTAGAGGTGGTTGAAGTGTTCAAGAGGGACGCTTTTAGGAGAAAGGGGAAGGAGGAATAGCGGTTGGGGGCAAAATGGAGCGTCCAGAGGCTGACGGTCATGGAAGCTTCAACGTAGGGGGGGGCAGAGGGCCGAATATATGATTTTTGTCGGGATTCCTTTCATGGTTTTACTTTTAAAAAGCCGAAAGCACATTCAGTACTCGAGCGGAGGTGTATAGATCATGAGGCTACTAGCAAAAATTCGTGAATCAAAGCCTATGCTCAATCATTTGTCTAATAGGGAGCAGAGAGATCTGTTAGTTTGGTGTAAGGGGCTTAATTGCTTGAAGTCAACGATCTACACGAGTAAGTCACCGCCCATGTCCTTAAACAATGACCAGCCGACACTACACTACAACAAGAACTCGAGTAAACAGATCTTGTTCTTGTGCTAGAGCCTTGGAGTTGAATCCCTGCATAGTCAAATTTGGTTTCCGCTAACACTGTCGTTTATCTCGGAGAAATTTTAGACAATCCGGAGTATGGTCCGTTTACATACATCCTTACCGTACCCGCAGTTCACTCCTATACTATGCTATACTGTACTCGAGTACTGTACAGGGACTAGGTGTTTTAATTGAAAGCATCAAAAGCTGAATCTCCCAACCACTCTCACAGTATATCGTAACAAGCAGTCATCAATTCTCAAGGATCACCAGAACTACCTGGCGATTCAAACATAGTAACGGAGTCTCACAGCCTACAATTCCGCCCTACCTAGAAGTTAGGTTAATAGAGGGCCGCCGCCGGTACCGCTTCAGATTGAAAATTCGCCTCACCCTACGTCACTCGAAAGCCATCGACCCCAGCGGGGGGAAGCAAACCGTAATACGAAACCGGCAAGCAGTGAAAATCTCACCCTGGTTTCCCGGTTATTTTTCTTCCATCTATCCTGGTGTGCAGTTGTGATAAAGGGGAAGAAAAATAAACCAATTTTCTACTCATGGGATATCCCAGGGTGAGCCTTTTAGATACCTTGCTAAATTTAGTTTTTTAAGTCCAAACTTTAAAGTCTCAACATCTAGCGTGAGGCCAAGGTAACTAGAGTCAGCGAACTCTATTATGGGGTGCTTGGCAAGGGATATACGACAACAGTTCAGAGGTCAGAGACAGAGGGCATCAGGGCTATAATGGCTGAATCGCCTCCCCGCTAATTGTTGGAGGGCGAATGTGCAAATGCTCCCAAAATCGATTTCCAGCTGGGAAATCGAAGTTTTAAACCACCCTTAAGCTGTTAGGACCTCTTGAACAGGACCAGCAACCAATTCAGAGAGAGCCGTCATCAGGGTGTTAACACGATTGCTCTTTAAAGATTCCTGCACCATCGTATTTACGCGAGTAGGGCAAGTGTGTTTTCCTATATTTATCGTCAGTTTCGAAAGAGTCGTCTGTGCAAGAATTTCTCAGCGACCTTATTTTTCCAAACGAAACTTCCTACTACCCACCCTTCTTTGTTTCAGCTATGATATGAACTTTACCTCTCTTAGTCAGGAAAACAATCCAAGCCCCTACTGTAGTAGGATGGAGAGAGGAAAGAGTTGAGAAGAAAAGACAATAATAATAACTCAAAGTTTTGAGTGGACCCGATTGCGGCGGAAAAATATCCCGAGTGAGTGGTTTTTAGACCCACTAGGCAAACATCGATACAGGACCCATCTTTAGCGAAAGACAACGAATGATCTTTATCCAACGGAGCGCGCTGGACCTCATCAACATCGTATCGCGCTGCAAACAGCACTCTGCGGTGCAGTGAGCCCCGTAACCATTCTTCTATCCACCACCAGACAGCGAATCAGCTAAAGTGGGGTAGTAAAGTTATACGAGAAAAACATGGTAAAGCTCTTGAGGAGCCTAACCGTGGTGCCTGAGCATTCAAGCGCTGCCGGTATCGTACGCTCATGGCAACCTACATACCGTATCCCGCGGGCCAACCCCCGTCACGGAAGCCGGCCGCCGAGAACGCGTGTTGGCAAGATATCTTACTCGAGTACAGCTTCCCCGGTTACTTTAATCCTCCGCAACCAACCTCGTATTCAGGGAGCCGCAAACCTCGTAACTGGCTTTTGTGCTCGAGGAGAGGAAAGATGCAAGTTCAGGGATCTGCACTTCGGGCGAGGCTGCGCCATGTCGAGAGTGTGTAACCACGGCAAGATCTTTGCCGTTCTCTACCTTTCGAACGTCACGAAGATGAACATAATGGCTTAGACTCTGAAAGGGCGGATATGGATGCCTTCTGGTCTGCTGGTACAATGGGTGGGGAAATTGATAGCCATTGGCCGTTCTCTTGACCAAATCGGTTTACGTTAGCCTCGTGGTTAGAGGGTTTAGTTCTCTGGAACATATAAAGGCAATACCGATCCCTTGGATGTCGTTCAATTCAGGCTAATACCAAGGGTTCAATAGATAGAATTCTTTCTCACGATGAAGTCCCTAATCTTCTCAATTGCCTTTTCTACTATCCTCTTTTTTCCACTTGGTCTTGCGACCAGCGATTCGGATTCGGGGGATGAACAGTACTCTCGATGCCGGTGTCTTCCAACTGACTCTTGCTGGCCTAAACCATCCGAATGGGCCTCTTTTAACGCATCAGTTTCCGGATCTCTGATTGCCGTCAAACCCGTTGCATCGCCCTGCCATGATCCGACCTTTGATCAAGCAGCATGCGATGACGCCAAAGCTAACTATACTCTCTCGGTCTGGAGGGGAAGCTTCCCAGGTAAGTACCCCTTGGGCCCTCTACGAGCCCTGCTCTCACTAACAGTTTTTTCTGTAAAGGTGGATATCAACAAGTCAATTTTGAGACGTCAGCTGTTAAAAATGAGACCTGCTACATCAATACTCCTAGATCTTCCCCATGTGGCCAAGGGAATGTACCGGTATATGCCGTTGCAGCGACCTCCCCAACACAGATTCAAACGGCTGTCGATTTTGCTCGTGACAGGAACCTTCGACTTGTCATCAAAAACACCGGGCATGATTACCTCGGGCGCTCAGCGGGTAGGGGATCACTGCAAATCTGGACACACAACATGGACAGCATTGAGTTCTCGGAGAACTTTACGCCAGAAGGTTGCAAGTGGAAGAAGGGCCAGGAGGCTGTTACTATTGGTGCTGGGGTACAGTTGAAGCCATTATATTCGGCATTGAAGGATAAGGGGAAAACCGCGGTGATTGGGCTTGCAAATACGGTCGGCGCCGCTGGAGGCTACATCCAAGGGGGCGGACATTCGCCCTTGGGGCCGTGGAAAGGGATGGGGTCTGATAACGCTTACCAGTTCACGATTGTTACTGCAGATGTAAGTTCCCCCCACAAATGCCTCATTATTTTGTATAAATGATTAACCGTCTATTCTATCTACTAGGGCAAACATGTAACTGCCAATGAGTGTCAAAATTCGGATCTTTTCTGGGCTCTTCGAGGTGGTGGTGGTGGCACTTTTGGGGTGGTGACATCCGCTACCATTCGCACCTTCCCCGACGACACGGTGATAGTCTCAAGTTTGAATGCAACAATCCCGGATAGGGACCAATTCTACTCATTCATAGCAGATTTCCATGGCTTCCTCCCAAAGTTCTCCGATGCGGGCGGATCAGGATACTACTGGATATTCTACGAAACAAACAGCATCATAATTGCCGCGTTCTTCGCTGGCCAATCCAACCCCAACGCCACCGAAGCCCTCTTTGCACCGCTTACCCAGAAAGCACGTGGATACCCCAATTCACAGGTAGACTGGGGCCAGTTTCCCACGTTTCCCATCAGCGTTGGAGTAGACATATCTCTAACCGGTACCGACGTGACCGCCGGTAATTCCCTGTTATCCTCTCGCCTTATCTCTCGCAAATTTCTCGAGTCCGCTGATGGACCAGCAAAATTATGCGAAGTTTTCAAGACCCTCGGGCCAAACCAGAATACAGTATTCATCGGACATATCGTTGCAGGTGGCCAAGTGGCCAGGAACAAAGGTATTGACTCAGCGATTAACCCATCCTGGCGAAAGGCACTCGTCCATCTTGTATTTGCCCGGGGGTGGGAAACAAGCACTCCTTTCTCGGAGCAGGCCATTATCGCCCGGAACATGACGGATGTCGAGACTCCCATTCTTGCTGCGTTGGAACCGGATATGGGTGCTTATATGAACGAAGCGGATTTAAACGAGAGGCGCTGGCAGGAGGTTTTCTGGGGAGAGAACTATGATAGGCTGCTTAGAGTCAAGGCTAAGTGGGATGCGGAGGAGTTTTTTATGTGCAAACCTTGCGTTGGAAACGAGAATTGGGACGCAGAGAGTATTTGTAGGAAGTAAGAAGAGGTACTGCTGTGACCGTATCTTTGTTAGCGATTAGGACTGGTGTGGCTAGTGAGGCAAATTGAGGCTAGCTAATACAAAATTAAGCCCCCAAGATCCATCTAAAACGTTCAGTTCATCTAGAATTACGTCCTTTCTAATACTATGAAACCTATCCCCCTTTCCTCTCCTGCGGATCCATGATTCTCAATTCCCAAAAGGCAGACGCTAGTAACCTCCGGGAGGCGTTTCGAACAAAATTTCCAAATTCCAGCTGGCTAGGTTGTATCTCTGCACCAAGAACTGCCATCAGTGATTGGAATAATGGCCACCGCCGCCGCCACATTACAAAACCAGCGGTCCAACCTAGCATTGCGAAGATACCACACTTGCCGCCTTAATAACGACCAAGATCTAGAAGTCTAGGGACCTACTTCCCGACAATAAGAAAACAGTCCTAGGATGGCGAATACCGCCCATCAAAAACGGGGTACCCATAGAAGAGCGACACCTGAATGAAGAAAAATTCTTTAAAACCAAGTCCCTGGGGCGAACTCGAGCGCAACCAGGTCGGGATCAGGCCATTAAATACCTTCCTAGGCAAACTCCTGTACGACCATATCCGCGAGGAATTCCCAACGCTAGTGGAAGAGATCGCAGCGAAGCTTTGTGGAGAGCAGAGCCGAGCTGGCCGAGTTCGGACCCGCGCGGCAGACGCCACCGACCGAGCAGAGGATTTACCTAACGAAGATTGTGAATCAATATGAAGTAGCGGTGGATCGCGCGCCGGCGGGCACGTAAGGAACCCGGCACACCCAGTGACGATCCGTTGGAAACTCCGGATGCACATATTCAACGCCAATGAGCGGTTCGCAAAAATGCTGAGTCAGGAGGGGTACCTCCATGCCCTTCCGCGCTGTCGACGACACGGTAGACAAGGACTACGGTATAGTATCGTACAGTCACGGCAGTGTTGCGAACGCACAAATGGAGCCGATATACACCTGGATCCGTAACTGGTACAGTGCCGGACAATGCCAATCAACACCTCCGCCAACCCCAAACATGACCAACTTCAAACTGCTCTATAACCTTTTCGCTACATCTTGTGACGTGTCACATTCAGTGGGTGAACCAGTCAGGTCCTTGAAGTCAATCGCACGATAGCTTCAAGTCTTTAATTTCAGAGATCTTTCCTCTGACTTTAATCTTTGTTTAAGAGATCATTTTATCTCTTTCATTCAATTTTCGAGCACCCTCATCACCCTCCATTCTTCCTCTTTTCGGTCGATATGGTGAAGCGAGGTTCCTCAACTTTTTCCGCGGCCTCTGTTGCTCAGGGGTGGGTAGTTTTGTCACGCGCGATCGAGAAGAACATTGCCCTTGAGGCGGAGGTTTCACGGTTGCGACACCACATTTCAGTCCTCTCTCGAAGATTACACCTTGCCACCTTAGAGAGAGACGGTTTAAAGGACATGGTCGTTTCGACCATGGAGTTTGATGAGGAGTGTGGAAGAGCACCACTGGGGGGTGAGGAGGTGGCGGAGGCGGAGTCGGGAAGTGAGGCTGCACCAAGTGTGGCTGAGATGTCAGTGGAGAGCCACGGGGTGGCTGGAGAGGGAGGCGAGGATGAGGCTGAGTTGGCGGTGGCTGACGAGGCTGGTGGGCGGGAAAGAATACCGCTGATGAGATGGAGGAAGACGAAGTTGTGCCAGAAAAGGCACAGAATTGTAGCAGGATCGTGGTGGACCTGGTCAAGGAGGTGGATTCGATTCCGGATCCATTAAAACCATCATGTGTTGGTGGTTTAGTGAGGTTGAGAGAAGCGAGTTTCGAGAAGGAAGGGGGTTGGTGTCACAAATCGTGACTGAGCAAGGCAGATTTCAGATCACTAATAGTTATTAGTGAAAAGGTATGTTTATGTTTCACGCTATGTAGTCAGTTGACTCATAGTTCTCGCATGACTCGCAGTTGCGTGTCATCGTTGTATTATGATTGGTTGATGTTGCTATGACTCACGATTGTGAGTCATAATAATGTAATGACGTTCGCGCGTGACTCACATTATGAGTCACAAGTTTCACGCAGGTGACATGCTTTACCCACATGACATATTTTATGTTTTATGATTGGTTTATGGCATGTTGCGCAGTGACTCATTGGAGTCATCTGATGGATTTCGGGCATGACTCATTATGACTCATAGGACCTCGTGACTCGAGTTATGAGTCACCAGGGTTAGGGTTGTTGGCGTGAAGAGTCTATAATAGAGGAGACTCGGTCACAGTAGTTAGACACGAACCATCTCCCCTACACCTCCGGCGATTGAAATCTCAACACCAGGGAAATCATCGTGGGATCCACCACCACCCCCTCTCCTCCCCCTTGATGGCTTCT